>Ga0075421_100006686_pt1 | contig 14095 bp, 13 predicted proteins | sample SoiMetdeltSBSDD5_FD_75292 | JGI IMG/M metagenome (GOLD analysis project Ga0075421, IMG submission 75292) | Bulk soil microbial communities from a Populus tree surrounding site in Tennessee, USA - Soil MetaG P. deltoides SBSDD5 | ecosystem: Environmental > Terrestrial > Soil > Tree plantation...
TCCTCGGGGGTCAGCGTCTTCATCGACAGGGCGTGGATTTCCTCGCGCATGCGCTCGCCGAGAGCGGCGTACACCAGCTGGTGGCGCTGGATGCGGCTCTTGCCGGCGAAGGCCTGCGACACCACCAGCGCCTGGAAGTGCTGGCCGTCGCCGACCACCTCCACGCGCTCGCAGGCGAGTCCTGCGCGGATGCCCTGCTCGATGCTGTCGGTGGTCACCATGGTCAGGTCCTGAGCTTGTAGCCGGACGCGAGCAGCTGCAGCGTCAGCGCCGACAGGAGCGCGAAGCTTACCGCGACCACGGCGAGGCTCGCCGCCGGCGCGAAATCGGCGGCGCCGAAGAAGCCGTAGCGGAAACCGTCGATCATGTAGAAGAAGGGGTTGAGGTGCGAGGCCTGCTGCCAGGCCGGCGGCAGGCTGTGGATGGAGTAGAACACGCCCGAGAGCATGGTGAGCGGCAGGACGAGGAAGTTCTGGAACGCGGCGATCTGGTCGAACTTCTCCGCCCACAGGCCGGCCAGCAGCCCCAGCACCGCGAGCAGCGCGCTGCCCAGCAGCGCAAAGGCGAGCGCCCACAGGGGCGCCGCGAGGCGCAGCTCGACGAACCAGAAGGTCACCGCGAGCACGCCGGCGCCGACCACCAGGGCGCGCGCCACCGAAGCGAGCACGTAGGCGCCGAAGAACTCGAGGTGCGAGATCGGCGTCACCAGCACGAACACCAGGTTGCCCGTCACCTTGGACTGGATGAGGCTCGAGGAGCTGTTGGCGAAGGCGTTCTGCAGCATGCTCATCATCACCAGGCCGGGCACCAGGAACGCCGTGTAGGGCACGCCGTCGAACACCCGCACGTGCGCGCCCAGCGCCTGGGAGAAGATCACCAGGTACAGGAGCGCGGAGAGCACCGGGCCGGCGACGGTCTGGAAGGCCACCTTCCAGAACCGCAGCAGCTCCTTGTAGAGCAGCGTGTTGAAGCCGGTCACGCTCAGTGCTTCCGCATGATGCGCAGGAACACGTCCTCCAGGTCCGCCGGGTGCGGCCCGGCGAAGCTGGCGAGCAGGTTCCGCGTCGAATCGAGCGCCACGATGCGCCCCGCCTTGAGCATGGCGATGCGCTCGCAATGCTCCTCGGCTTCCTCCAGGTAGTGCGTGGTGAGCACGATGGTGTGGCCGTCGCGGTTCAAGCGCGTCACGAACTGCCACAGCCCCTGGCGCAGCTCCACGTCCACGCCGGCGGTAGGCTCGTCCAGCACGATCACCGGCGGCTTGTGCACCAGCGCCTGCGCCACCAGCACCCGCCGTTTCATGCCGCCCGACAGCGCGCGCATGTTGGCGTCCGCCTTGGCGGTGAGGTCGAGGTGGTGCATCACCTCGTCGATCCAGGCGTCGTTGCCGCGCAGTCCGAAATAGCCCGACTGCAGGCGCAGCGTCTCGCGCACCGTGAAGAACGGGTCGAACACCAGCTCCTGCGGCACCACGCCCAGCATGCGCCGGGCGCGCCGGTAGTCGGCGACCACGTCCGCGCCCATCACCGCCACCCGGCCCGCGCTGGCGCGGGCGAGGCCGGCAATGACGCTGATCAGGGTGGTCTTGCCGGCGCCGTTCGGGCCGAGCAGCCCGAAGAACTCGCCCTGGCGCACCGCGAGCGAAACCCCGGCGAGCGCGTGCAGCGCGCCGTAGCGCTTTTCGACCTCGTGGACTTCGATCGCGGGGATCAGCTTGGCGCTTTGTCCTGCGGCAGCAGCTCGGCCACGCCGTAGAGCTGCGCCAGGGTGCGCAGGTCCTCCGGCAGGCGCGCGTAGATGAGCGTGCGGCCCTGCGCCTTCGCCTCGCGCTGCCAGTCGATGAGCACGGCAAGGAGCGACGAGTCCAGGTCCGTCACTTCGCCCAGGTCGACGGCGCGCGCGCCCGCGACCTGCGCCTTCGCCTCCTCCACCAGCTGCGCGACGTTCGCCAGGGTCACCGGGCCGCTGACGATCAGGCGCTCGCCGTCGCGGCGGATCATTTCGCGGCGCCCGCTTTCTGCGCGCCGACCGCCTTGTTCTTCGCCGCAAGCGCGCTGATCAGGCCGTCGATGCCCTTTTCGCGCACCAGGTTGGCGAACTCGGTGCGGTAGTTGACCACCAGGCTGATGCCGGCCACGCGCACGTCGTAGCATTTCCAGCCGTTCGGCGTCTTCTCCAGGTCGTACTCGACCACCACCGGCTGCGCCCCGGGCTGCAGCACGCGCACCTGCACCGTGACGTCGGTGTCGGACGGTTTCATGCGCAGCGGCCGGAAATCGAACTTCTGGTTGCCGAAGGAGGCGAGCGAGCTGGCGTAGGTGCGCACCAGCAGCGTGCGGAATTCCGCCGCCAGGCGCTGCTTCTGCTCCGGGCTCGCCTTGCGCCAGTTGGCGCCCACCGCCAGCGCCGTCATGCCGACGTGGTTGAAGTGCGGCAGGGCCTTGTCCTCGATCAGGCGGATGGTCTTGCCGCGATCGCCCGCCTGCAGGTCCTTGTCCTTGACGATGATCGCCTGGATGTCGAGCATCACGCCCTTCACCAGCTCGTCGGGCGGCATCTGGCCTTGCGCCTGCGCGGCGCAGCCGACGGTCAGCAGGGCAACTGCCAGGATTCGTTTCATGGCGTTTCTCCTCAGTCGGCGGGCGGCCGCTCGCGCGGCGGGCTGCCATCGTAGATCAGGCTGCGGCGGCGCTGCAGGAACGCCTCGCGGTGGAACTGGTACTTGTCGAGCGCGCCTTCCTCGAGCGTCTGGCTCGCCCCCAGCAGGTCGGCGCGGCGGCTGACGACGCGGAACGCGGTGGCGGCGTTGCTCTCGTCGACCGGGCGGTGCACGGCCACCGGGTCGCCCGCCCAGTCCACCGGCAGCGCCGCGGTGTCGCGCAGCGTGCTCGGCCCGAGGAGCGGCAGCACCAGGTAGGCGCCGTTGCCCACGCCCCAGCGCGCCAGCGTCTGGCCGAAATCCTCGTTGTGCTTCTCCAGTCCCATGTCGCTCGCCACGTCCCAGACTCCCAGGAGGCCGAACACCGTATTGAACGCGAAGCGGCCCCAGTCGTTGACCGCCTCCTCGAGCTTGCCTTGCAACAAATTGTTCGCGCCGATGAACAGGTCGTCGAGGTTGTTGAAGAAATTGCGCACCATCTCGCGCAGCGGGTCCGGCGTGATGTTCTTGTACAGTCGCGCCGCGGGCGCGAGCACGATCTGGTCGACCTGGTCGTTGAACACGTACACCGCGCGATTCATCCCCTCGAGCGGATCGCGCGGGTCGTCGCTGGTGCTGGCGCAGCCCGCGCCCGCCGCCAGCGCCGCCGCGACCACCAGCGCACGCAGATTCATTTCTTGCCGCCCTTGGGCGCGTTGCCCTTGGCTTCGCCGCCCTTGGCCTCGCCGCCCTCGGCGGCCTTGCTGAACAGGAACTGGCTGATCAGGTTCTCCAGCACCACCGCCGACTGCGTGATCTTGAGGCGCCCGCCAGCCTCGATCATGGCGCTGTCGCCGCCCGCCTCCAGGCCGATGTACTGCTCGCCGAGCAGGCCGGAGGTGAGGATCTTGGCCGAGGTGTCGCGCGGGAACTTGTAGCGCGCATCGAGCGTGAGCAGCGCCACGGCCTCGTAGCTCTCGTTGTCGAAGCGGATCTCGGCCACGCGCCCCACCACCACGCCGGCGCTCTTGATCGGGGCGCGCACCTTGAGGCCGCCGATGTTCTCGAAGCGCGCCTCCACGCCGTAGGTCTCGGCCGTGGAGAACGACGCCAGGTTGCCGACCTTGAGCGCGAGGAACAGCAGCGCGCCCAGGCCGAGGGCCACGAATACGCCGACCCACAGGTCGATGGCGGAACGGTTCATCGTCAGTTACCTCCGGTAAACATGAGGGCGGTGAGCACGAAATCCAGCGCCAGGATGGCGAGCGAGGAGGTGACCACGGTGCGCGTCGTCGCCCCCGACACGCCCTCCGCGGTCGGCGTCGCGTCGTAGCCCTCGAACACCGCGATCAGCGTGACGGCGACGCCGAACACCACGCTCTTGATGACGCCGTTGAGGATGTCGTTGCGCACGTCCACCGCCGCCTGCATCTGCGACCAGAAGGCGCCCTCGTCCACGCCGATCAGCACCACGCCGACGAGATACCCCCCGAAGATGCCCATGGCGGAAAAGAGGGCCGCCAGCACCGGCATCGAGATCACGCCGCCCCAGAAGCGCGGCGCCACCACGCGCGCCACCGGGTCCACCGCCATCATCTCCATCGCCGAGAGCTGCTCGGTGGCCTTCATCAGGCCGATCTCGGCGGTGATGGCGCTCCCCGCCCGGCTGGCGAACAGCAGGCCCGCCACCACCGGGCCGAGCTCGCGCACCAGCGACAGCGCGACCAGGATGCCGAGCGCCTCGGAGGAGCCGTAGCGCTGCAGCGTCTCGTAGCCCTGCAGCGCGAGCACCATGCCGACGAACAGCCCGCTCACCAGGATGATGATGAGCGAGAGCACGCCGGCGAAGTAGATCTCGCGCAGCGTCAGGCGAAAGCGCCGGAACGCCGTGCCGGAGTGCCACAGCAGGTAGCCGAAGAAGCGCGCGGCGTAGCCCAGGCGCCAGACGCCCGCGGTGACCGCGGCGCCCAGATTGGTCAGCGCGGCGCGCATCCCTCAGGCCGCCTGCGCCAGCCCGAGGTCGGCAGCGTAGCCCGGCGCCGGATAGTGGAAGGGCACCGGGCCGTCGATGGCGCCGCTGACGAACTGCTCGACGAAGGCCACCCCGGAGCGGCGCACCGCCTCCGGCGTGCCCTGGGCGATGACCCGGCCCTCGGCCATGAAATACACGTAATCCACCAGCGGCAGGGTCTCGGCGACGTCATGGGTCACGATGATGGACGTCGCGCCGAGCGAATCGTTCAGCTGGCGCACCAGGCGCGCCACCACGCCGAGCGCGATCGGGTCGAGGCCCGTGAACGGCTCGTCGTACAGGATCAGCTCCGGGTCGAGCGCAATGGCGCGCGCCAGCGCCACGCGCCGTGCCATGCCGCCGGAGAGCTCCCCCGGCATCAGCTGCGCGGCGCCGCGCAGGCCGACCGCCTCGAGCTTGAGCAGCACCAGGTCGCGCACCGCCGTCTCGGGCAGGTCGGTGTGCTCGCGCATCTGGAACGCGACGTTGTCGAACACCGTCATGTCGGTGAACAGCGCGCCGAACTGGAACAGCATGCCCATGCGCCGGCGCAGCGCGTACATCCCGTCGCGGTCCAGCTCGCCGGTCACCTGGCCGAGCACCCGTGCGCGGCCGCCGGTGGGCAGGAGCGCTCCGGCGATGATGCGCAGCAGCGTGGTCTTGCCGCATCCGGACTGGCCCATCACCGCCACCACCTTGCCGCGCGGGATGCTGAGGGCGATGCCGTGCAGCACCGGACGCCGGTCATAGGCGAACGACAGGTCCTCGATGACGGCGATGGCGGGGTCTGCCACGGGGGGAGGGGACGGCGGCAAGGGCGTGATTTTACTCGACGCGCAGGGCTGCCGCGCTTTCCCCTATAGTGTCAGGGGCCCCATGGCAACTATTCCACAGGAAGGGCGCGACGGCAGGCCTGCACTGCTGATCGTGGACGACGATCCCTTGATCGCCGACACGCTCGCCTTCGCGCTGGGCGCCGACTTCGAGGTCCATGCCTGCGAGTCGCGCGCGCACGCCATCGCGCTGCTGCGCCAGCTGCCGCAGCCGCCGCAGCTCGCGCTGGTGGACCTCGGCCTGCCGCCCAGGCCGCACGCGCCCGACGAAGGCTTCCAGCTGATCGCCGACCTGCTCGCGCACTCGCCGGCGATGCGCATCTTCGTGCTGTCGGGGCAGAGCGACGCCGCCAATGCGCGCCACGCCCGCGCGCTGGGCGCCGCGGAGTTCGTCGCCAAGCCCTGCGACCCGGCGGTGCTCAAGGCCACCCTGCAGCGCGCGCTGGCGTTCCGGGCGGCCGAGCCCGCCGGCGTGCCGGCCGACGGCGGACTGGTCGGCGACAGCGCCGCGCTGGCGCGGCTGCGCGCGCAGATCGCGCAGTCGGCCGACGCGCCGTTCCCGGTGCTGATCGAAGGCGCCTCGGGCAGCGGCAAGGAGCGCGTGGCGCAGAGCCTGCACCGGCTGTCGCAGCGCGCCGCGCGGCCCTACCTCGCGCTCAACTGCGCGGCGATCGCGCCGACGCTGGTCGAGCCGACCCTGTTCGGCTACGTGAAGGGCGCCTTCACCGGCGCCACCGCCAACAAGCCCGGCTACTTCGAGGACGCGCAGGACGGCACGCTGTTCCTGGACGAGATCGGCGAGCTGCCGCTGGAGATGCAGGCGAAGCTCCTGCGCGTGCTGGAGAACGGCGAATACCAGCGCGTCGGCGAGACGCAGCACCGCGTGGCGCGCGCGCGCGTGGTGGCGGCGACCAACCGCGACCTGCGCCAGGAAGTGCGCCAGGGGCGCTTCCGCTCCGACCTGTACCACCGGCTGTCGGTGCTCACGCTGGCGGTGCCCGCGCTGCGCGACATGGGGCGCGACCGGCTGCTGCTGCTGGAGCATTTCCGCGCCCAGTACGCGGCGCAGGCCGGGGTCGCGCCGTTCAGCTTCGACGCATCGGCCGAGCGCGCCTGGCTCGCCTACCCGTTCCCCGGCAACGTGCGCGAGCTGCGCAACATCGTCATCCGGCTCATCACCCGGCACGCGGGGCGCACGCTCTCGGTGGCGGAACTGGAGCCCGAGTTCGACCTCGAATCGCGCGTCGCCGCGGCGCCGCCGGCGCGCGACCTGGTCGCCGAGGCGCAAAAGGAGATCGAGCGCGGCGGCTTCAGCCTCGACGACACCCTGCAGGCCTGGGAGCGCGCCTACATCGAGGCGGCGCTGCGGCTGACGCGCGGCAACATGAGCCAGGCGGCGAAGCTCCTCGGCATGAACCGCACCACGCTCTATAGCCGCATGAACACGACGGAAGAAAAGGAGCGCTGAGCGGTGGCCCTGTACCTGGAGCATTTCGGCCTGCAGGAACCGCCGTTCCGCATCACGCCGCACACCGACTTCTTCTTCGACGGCGCCGACCGCGGCGCGACGCTCGAGGCGCTGCTGTACGCCATCCAGCACGAGGAGGGCATCGTCAAGGTGGCGGGCGAGGTCGGCAGCGGCAAGACCATGCTGTGCCGGGTGCTGATCGAGCGCCTGCCGAAGAACGTCGAGACCATCTACCTCGCCAACCCCTCGTTCACGCGCGACGAGATCCTGTACGCAGTCGCCGAGGAGCTGAAGATCGAGTTCTCGCGCGAGCGCGTCACCATCGCGCTGCGCGCCCTGCAGGACCGCCTGATCGAGTCCTATGCGCAGGGGCGGCGCACCGTGATCCTGATCGACGAGGCGCACGCCATGCCCGAGGAGACCCTCGAGCAGGTGCGGCTGCTGTCCAACCTGGAGACCCACCGGCACAAGCTGCTGCAGATCGTGCTGTTCGGCCAGCCCGAGCTCGACAAGGTGCTCGCGCTGCCCTCGCTGCGCCAGCTGAAGGACCGCATCACGCACAGCTTCCGCATGCGGCCCCTGTCGCAGGCCGAGGCCGCGACCTACCTGTCGTTCCGCATGCGCGCCGCCGGCTATCGCGGGCCGGACGTGTTCGACGCGGCGGCGGTGGCGGCGATCGCGCGGGCCTCCAGCGGCCTCACGCGCCGCATCAATATCCTGGCCGACAAGGCGCTGCTCGCCGCTTTCGGCGCGGGCGCGCACGGGGTGAGCGACCGGCACGCGCGCGCCGCCATCGCCGATTCGGAGTTCACCCCGCGCTGGCGCGCGCCGCGGCCGGCGCTCGCCACTGCCGCGGCAGCCGCTGCCGGCGTGCTGATCGGCGCGGTCGGCTACTGGCTGTTCGACCCGGGTCCGGCGCCCGCCGCGGCGCGCCCGGCTGCCGCGCCGGCCCCCGTCGCCCGGGCCGCGGAACCGCCGCCCCCCCCTGCCGCGCCCGTGGCGGCGGCGCTGCTCGGGCGCGAGCAGGCGCTGCGGCTCTCGGGCTACGCCGCCGGCCGCAATCCGCTGCTGCAGGCGAGCATCGCGGCGGCGCGCGAGCGGCTCGATACCGAGGCCGATGCGCGCCACAGCATCGAGCTGTACCTCACGGACAACAGCGACCCGGCGCGCGTCGAGCGCTTCCTGATGCGCGCGCGCCTGCTGGTTTCCCTCAAGGACCTGTACATCGTGCCGCTGGAGAGCGCCGGTCAGTACCGCATCTGGGCGCTGTACGGCGTCTACCCGGACCAGGCGGCGGCCGAGCAGGCGGCGAAGCGCCTGCCGCCGAAATACCTGGAGGCCTTCCGGCCCGTGACCCGCAGCTTCGCGGAGCTGCGGCGCGCGCTGTGAGAAAGCCGGCGTTTGCAAAATCCTGAAAACTCTCCCGCGACAGACGCTTAGCTGCCTTTCTTAGAGCATGCCCATGCTATGCTTCCGCACCAAGGGAGAGGCCGGGACCTGATGAATTGGAAGACCGCCGTTTCGGTGTCCTTGCTTGCGCTCGCGCTGGCCGGTTGCGCGCAACCTCCCGCGAAACCCTCCGACACGCACCTGGGCGTCGAAATCCCGCCGCCGCCGGCTGCCGGCAGCATTCCGCCCCCGCTGCAGGTCGCCCCGGTGCTGCCCAAGCCCCAGGCCGCGGCGCGGCCCGAAACCTACAGCGTGGTGGTGAACAACGTGCGCGTGCAGGACCTGCTGTTCGCGCTGGCGCGCGATGCGCGCATCAACGTGGACATCCATCCGGACATCGCCGGCACGGTCACGCTGAACGCCGTCGACCAGACGCTGCCGCAATTGCTCGAGCGCATCGCCAGGCAGGTCGACATGCGCTACGAGCTCGACGGCCCGAACCTGCTGGTGATGCGCGATGCGCCCGTGCTGCGCACCTACAAGGTGGACATCGTCAGCGCGGCGCGCAACGTCAAGATGCAGTCGCAGACCTCGACGCAGTTCGGCACTGCCGGGGCCGCCGGCGGCGCGGCCGGCGGGTCGGCGGGACAAGGCACCGGCTCGACCGCCACGGTCGACGTCGTCTCCAACAGCCAGCTGTGGGACACGCTGGTGCAGAACCTGAGGGACATCCTGCAGGAGGGGGACCGGGCGCAGTCCGCGGCGGCGGCGCCGGGGGCGAAGCCCGCGGCGGCGGCAGCGGGCTCCGGCACCGGGGGCGGCTCGGTGATCGGCAACCGCGAAAGCGGGATCCTGTTCGTGCGCGCCTCCGCGCGCCAGCACGAGAAGATCCAGGAGTTCCTCGACACGGTGCTCACCAACGTGCGCCGGCAAGTGCTGGTCGAGGCCACGGTGGCCGAGGTGCAGCTCAACAACGAGTACCAGCGCGGCATCGACTGGCAGCGCCTGCGCACCGGCGCCACGGCCACCGGCGTCGCCGGCTTCGGCACCGGTCAGTCGGGCGTCGAGTTCCGGCAGAATTCCACCGGCACGCCGGCAGCGATCAGTACCACCGCGTTCGTGCTGGGCGGCGCATTGGTCAGCCAGAACCTCAACGTCGCCATCAAGCTGCTGGAATCCTTCGGCGACGTGCGCGTGCTGTCCAGCCCGAAGATCAGCGTGCTCAACAATCAGGCGGCGCTGCTGCGCGTCACGCGCGACATCGTCTACTTCACCATCACGCCTTCCACCACGCCGGTCAACGTCACCGGCGGCGGCAACCCGAACATCCCGCCGGCCTTCACCACCACCCCGAACGTGGCCGCCGAGGGCTTCATGATGAGCGTGCTGCCGCAGATCAATGCCGCCGATACCGTGGTGCTGAACGTGCGGCCGACGATCCGCCGGCGGGTCGCCGACGCGACCGACCCGAACCCCGCGCTGTCGGCGGCGACCCCCAACCTGATCCCGATTTTCGAGACGCGCGAATTCGACTCGATGCTGCGCATCCAGAGCGGCCAGACGGCGGTGCTCGGCGGGCTGATGCAGGACTCGGTGGAGAACATCGAGGACACGATCCCGGGCATCAACCGCATCCCGCTCATCGGCTGGCTGTTCTCGCAGCAGAGGAAAGTCAGCCGCAAGACCGAGCTGGTGATCTTCCTGCGCGCCACCGTAATCCGCGACGCGAGCGTCGAGGGCGACTACAGCCGGTTCCGCGGGCTGCTGCCGACCGAGAATTTCCTCAACGTCCCGAACCGCGCCGCCCCGGCCGCGCAGTAACATGAGCCTGCTGCTCGAGGCGCTGAAGAAGGCCGAGAAAGCCAAGGAAGAGGCCCAGCGCCGCGCGCGCGAGGGCGAAGGCGCCGAGGGGCAGCCCGATGGCGAGGCCGGCGCCGGGCAGAGGGCCGTGGTGACGCGCGCCGAGCTGCCGCAGATCAGCGCGCCGCTCGAGATCCTGTCCGAGGACATCCGCGCCGAGCCCGCGCGGGCCGCGGCGCCGGAACTTTCCCTGCAGGCGCCGCCCGCGCCGCCGCCGCCCGCCGCTGCGCGCAGCGACCCGCAGGCCGCGCAGCGCGCAGCAGCGCGCAAGGTGTTCGAAGCCAAGGTGCGCGAGCCCAACCCGCGCATGCCGTTCTTCCTCACCATGGGCGCGCTCGGCGCCTTCGCCGTCGGAACCGTCATCTATTTCTGGATCCAGTTGCGCCCGCCGGCCCCGCTGGTGAACGCCAACCCGGTCAAGCCGTCCGGCGAAGTTCAGGTTGCGGCGGCGGCCGCGCCGGGCGCCGCGCAGGCGCAGCCGGCCGCGCCCGCGCAGCCGGCGATCCAGGGATTGCCGAGCGGGGTCCCGCCCGCGCGCCCTGCCGAGCCGCCGGCGCCGCGCGCACGCTCTGCCACCCCCGCGATCCCCCGCGATCCGCCCCCGCCGCGCATCCGGCAGGCGGCGAGCGCGCCGCAGCGCGCGCCGGAAGTCCCGCTGCTCGCGACGCGGCGCGAAATGCTGCAGGTCCACCCGCGCGTCGAAGCCGGCTACGCGGCCTACCAGGCGGGTCGCATGGACGCGGCGCGCGGCGAGTACCAGCAGGCGCTGCGCGAGGAGCCGGGCAACCGCGACGCCCTGCTCGGCCTCGCGGCGGTGGAGATGCAGGGACAGCGCTACCAGGCGGCCGACGCGCTGTACCAGCGCGTGCTGCAGGCCGATCCGCGCGATGCGCACGCGCACGCCGGCATGCTCGCGCTGCGCAGCCAGCAACTCGACCCGGTGGCGGCCGAAAGCCGCCTGAAGACGCTGCTGGCCGACGATCCGCGCGCCGACGCGCTGCATTTCGCCCTGGGCAATCAGTACGCGCAGCAGGGCCGCTGGGCCGAGGCGCAGCAGGCCTACGCCCAGGCCGCCGCCGGAGACCCCGGCAACCCCGACTATGCCTACAACCTCGCCGTCAGCCTGGAGCATCTGCGCCAGGGCGTGCCGGCGCTGGCGCAGTACCGGCGCGCCCTGGAGCAGGCGCAAAAGCGCACCGCCAGCTTCGACGCCGCCGCGGCCCGGGCGCGGGTGCAAGCGCTCGCCCGCTGACAGTTCCTAAAGCCCGGTTTTTTCGGGCTTTCTGTATCATGCAGGCTGGATGAACTCGCCCACCAATCCGCAGGCCAAGCGCCACATCGGCCAGATCCTGATCGACCAGGGCATCCTGACCGAAGACCAGCTGCGCATCGCGCTGCTGGAGCAGACCAAGTCGAAGGCCCCGGTGGGCAGGCTCCTGGTGCAGCTCGGCTTCGTGTCGGAAGCGACCCTGCGCGACGCCCTGTCCGAGAAGCTCGGACTGCAGTCGGTCGACCTGGGACACATCATCGTCGATCCCGCGGCGCTGAAGATGCTGCCGCGCGACATGGCGCGACGCTACCGCATGTTCCCGGTGGCGCTCGACCGGCAATCCAAGCGCTTCATCGTCGCCCTCGCCGACACCAACAACATCGTCGCCGTGGACCAGCTGCGCGCGCACCTGAAGGGCGACTTCGAGGTCGAGCTGCGCCTGGCGGGCGATTCCGAGGTCGAGCGCGCGATCGAGCACTACTACGGCCACGAATTCTCCATCGACGGCATCCTGCGCGAGATCGAGACCGGCGAGGTCGACTACGCCACCATCGCCGAGGGCGACGAGTACTCCCAGCCGGTGGTGCGCCTGATCTCGGCTCTGCTGGCCGACGCGGTGGAGCGCGCCGCCTCGGACATCCACTTCGAGCCCGAGCAGAATTTCCTGCGCATCCGCTACCGCATCGACGGCGTGCTGCGCCAGATCCGGTCCCTGCACAAGACCTACTGGCCGGCGATGGCGGTGCGCCTCAAGGTGATGGCCAAGATGAACATCGCCGAGACGCGCGCGCCGCAGGATGGCCGCATCTCGGCCACCATGGCCGGGCGCGTGGTGGATTTCCGCGTCGCCAGCCTGCCCACCACGCACGGCGAGAACCTGGTGCTGCGGATTCTGGATCGGCAGAAGGGCATCGTGCCGCTCGACAAGCTGGGGCTCGAAGACAGCACGCTGGAGCTCCTGAAGCGCATGATCGCGCGCCCCGAGGGCATCATCCTGGTGACCGGTCCCACGGGCAGCGGCAAGACCACCACGCTGTACTCGATCATGAACCACATCAATTCCGACGCCATCAACATCATGACGCTGGAGGATCCGGTCGAGTACCCGATGACCCTGATCCGCCAGACCTCGGTGTCGGAGGCCGCCAAGCTCGACTTCGGCAACGGCGTGCGCGCCCTGATGCGCCAGGACCCCGACGCCATCCTGGTGGGCGAGATCCGCGACAAGGACACCGCCGAGATGGCGTTCCGCGCGGCGATGACCGGCCACCAGGTGTACTCGACGCTGCACACCAATTCGGCGGTGGGCGCGATCCCGCGCCTGCTCGACATCGGCATCGTGCCCGACGTCATGTCGGGCAACATCATCGGCGTGATCGCGCAGCGCCTGGTGCGGCGCCTGTGCCGCACCTGCCGCCAGTCCTACGACCCGGACGTGCGCGAGCGCCGCATGCTTGGCATCTCGCCGACCGAGCCGGCGGCGCTGTTCCGCGGGGTGGGCTGCGACCAGTGCGACTACCAGGGCTACCGCGGGCGCAACTCGATCCTCGAGATCCTGAAGATCGACGGCGGCCTGGACGAGCTGATCGCGCGCCGCGCCACGGCGCGCGAGATCCTCACCGCGGCGCGCTCCAAGGGGTTCAAGACGCTCGCCGACGACGGCGTGCGCATGGTGCGCGCCGGTCTCACCAGCCTCGACGAGCTGATGCGCGTCGTCGACCTGACGGACCGCATGGCGTAGGCGGGGCCACAGGCCCAGCCTACGGCGCCTGCATGCCGCTCTACACCTACAAGGCGATCGACGCGCTGGGCAAGAACGTCGTCGGACGCACCGAGGCGGTCAACCCGTTCGACCTGGAGCAGCGCCTGCTGCGCATGGGCCTCGACCTGGTGTACGGCGCGCCCAGCAGCCAGGCCTCGCGCCTGATCGGCGGCGCGCGCATCAAGCGCCAGGACCTGATCAACTTCTGCTTCCACCTCGAGCAGCTCGCCAATGCCGGCGTGCCGGTGGTCGAGGGGCTGGTCGACCTGCGCGACAGCGTCGAGAACCCGCGCTTCCGCGAAGTGGTGTCGGGCATGCTCGAATCGATCGAGGGCGGCAGGAACCTGTCGCAGGCGCTCGCCGAGTATCCGGAGGTGTTCGGCAAGGTGTTCGTCAGCCTGGTGCGCTCGGGCGAGCAGACCGGGCGCCTGGGCGACGTGCTGAAGAGCCTCACCGAGTCGCTGAAGTGGGAAGACGAGCTCGCCGCGCAGACCAGGAAGCTGCTCATCTACCCGGCATTCGTCGGCGGCATCGTCCTGCTGGTGACGTTTTTCCTGATGATCTACCTGGTGCCGCAGATGACCGGCTTCATCCGCAACATGGGGCAGGAAATCCCGCTGCAGACGCGCATCCTGATCCATGTGTCGGATTTCTTCGTCAACTACTGGTGGGCGGTGCTCGCCGCGCCCTTCATCGCCTGGTTCGGCGTGAAGTACGCGGCGCAGAGCAATCCCGCGGTGGCCTACACGCTGGACCGCTACAAGATCGGCATGCCGCTGGTGGGCCCGATCCTGAAGAAGATCGTGCTGTCGCGCTTTGCCGCCAGCTTCGCCATGATGTACGCCTCGGGCATCACCGTGCTCG
>Ga0075421_100006698_pt1 | contig 14082 bp, 17 predicted proteins | sample SoiMetdeltSBSDD5_FD_75292 | JGI IMG/M metagenome (GOLD analysis project Ga0075421, IMG submission 75292) | Bulk soil microbial communities from a Populus tree surrounding site in Tennessee, USA - Soil MetaG P. deltoides SBSDD5 | ecosystem: Environmental > Terrestrial > Soil > Tree plantation...
GAGAAGTGCAGCTCGCGAACAAGGTACACCGCCATCACGACCCAGGTCGGCGTGCGCAGCCCGAACGAGAGCCCGTAGTAGACGGTGGTCGCCGGAAGTCGCCTCATTCCGGCTTCCTGGCCAGCACCCAGAGGAATGCCGTCTCATACTCGGACTCCGGCTCGCGCACGCCGATGATCTCCGCCACGAGAACCTCGAGGCCGGCCGCGCGAACCAGGCTCTCACTCGTTTCGGCGTCCCAACGGACACCCTCGTCGAGGCTCGCCACAAGCCGGCCGAGAAAGCGGTCGAGCGGCTCGCCGTCGATCTTGACCATCCACTCGCCAAAGCGTGAACCAAGCTCGTCGTAGGCAGCTTCGACGACCCGCATTCGGCTATCGGTTGCGCGGGTACGTGCCCCTTCTCGCGCGAAATGCACGGCATTTCGCGCGACCATCAGCCCGAGCGCTTCAGCTTTCCGTGCCGTTTCGCGTGCCGCTCGCCGACGCCGAAGATGAAGAGCCCGAGGGGGATCGCGACGACGCCGATCACGATCAGCGGCCAGATGTCGCCCCAGAGCGCCGCGACGCCCTCGCCGTTCAGGATCGCATGCCGGATGCCCCGCAGCGCGTAGGTCGCGGGCGAGATCGTCGACAGCCACTGCATCCACTGCGGTAGGACCGAGACCGGGTAGTAGACGCCCGAGATCACGAGCAGGATCCCCTGGGCGATGAAGCCCATCTGCATGCCCTTCTCGGGAGAGATGAGCGGCAGGACAGCGGTCATCATCCCGATGCCGATGAATGAGACCGAGGCCACGGCGAGCACGACGAGTGCCGCCGCGAAGTTCGCGCCGCCGAGGCTGAGCGAGAAGAAGCCCGCGATCACCGCGAAGAGCACCGCCGTGCGGATCACGCCGTAGACCACCGCGAACACGCCCATTCCGATCAGGTGGATCGGGCGCGCGAGCGGCGCCATGAACGTGTACTCGATCGTCCCCTCCCAGCGCTCCCAGGCGACCGTCTCGGTGAGGATCTCGAAGACGACGCCGAGGTACGACCAGATGACGGCGCCGATCAGAAGCGTCGTGGTGGCGCGGTTGACGTCGATCTTGCCCCCGGCTGCCTCGACGCCCTTCGCGATGAAGACGATCGTGAGCGTGTTCGCCAGCGACCAGACGAAGAACGCCAGCTCCCACCACGCATAGCGCTTGACGAGGTAGGCGTTCCTCTCGAGGACGCCCGACAGCCCGATCAGTTCGTGCCGCAGAGTTACGGCAGCGCCTCTCATATCCGCTCCTTGGGACTCATAGGTATTGACCGTTCGACCCAGACGGACGCACGGGCAAAGCCCGCGCGTCCTGAGGTCGGCACCGCAAGCGGCGCCTCATGCAAAAACACCCCTTTCGGCGTCTTCGTCTTCTTGCTCTTGCTCGAACTCGCGTCCGGTGGCGGCGAAGAACGCCTCCTCGAGCGTCTCGGCGCGATAGCGCGCCTTCAGTTCATCGGCCGGCTCCAGGCAGAGCAGCCGGCCGCGGTCGAGGATCCCGACCCGGTCGGCGAGCGCCTCCGCTTCGGCGAGGTCGTGCGTGCAGAGCAGGATCGTCGCGTCGTGCGAGACCCAGATCTCCCGGATGAACTGCTGGACCTCGAGCTTCGAGCGCGGATCGAGCCCTGTGGTCGGCTCGTCGAGGAGCAGCAGGACCGGCGAGGTGAGCAAGGCCCGCGCGAGGGATACCTTCTGCTGCATCCCGCGAGAGAGGTGCTCCATTCCCTCGTGGCGCCGCCGGACCGGGAAGCCGACGCGTTCGAGGATCTCCGGGATGCGGTCGCGGGTTTCACCGGCCGTCATCCCGTAGAACCGCGCCGCGTAGCTGAGGTTCTCCTCCGACGACATCTTCTTGAAGAACGAGGCCTCGACGGAGACGCGATTGACCAGCCGCTGCACGGTGCGCTGCTCGGCGAAGACGTCGTGGCCGAAGATGCAAGCGGTCCCGCCGTCTGGCAGAAGCAGCGTCGAGAGCAGGCGGACCAGCGTCGACTTGCCCGATCCGTTCTGGCCGAGGATCGCGACGCACTCGCCGCGCTCCATCGTGAAGCTGACGCCTTCAAGCGCCGCCACGCGCCGCCTGCGCCTCCGCAGGCCGGAACGATCCGCGTCGCGACGGAGGAACTCCTTACGCAGGTTGTGAACTTCTACGGCGAACATGCTGCTCTCCAGACGAATCGGCGGGACACGAAGCAGGCGCACCGCTCGCTAGGCGGCGCGCGCGGAAACCGGTGTCAGCCGACGGGCAGCATTTGCGGCCACGATACCGACGGGTGCTCGTCGGCACAAGTCCCTGGGTCGAGGGACACCGGTCGCCTCGACGACGCCGACATCACTCGAAGCCGCCATGACTTTCGACGAAACCTGGGATGACCCCAAGCGGCCGCGCCTGCCGAGCGCCACGTTCGTCGCCGCGGTGGCGGGAGCGCTCGCCCTCGCGGGCCTCGCTTACGCACTGGTGCACGTCACCCGTTCACTGGGCGCCGAGCGCGCGGCGCGCCACTCAGAGGTCGCGTCGCTGAACCGGCGGCTGCGCGCACTCGAGCTTCACAACGCTTCCCTCTCGTCGCGCGTCGGCAGCGCCGAGCGGTCGCTCAAGCAGCGGGATGCGGGGATCGCGCCGCTCGCGAAACGAGTCTTGCGCAGCGTCTTCACGGTCGAGACGGACACCGGGCTCGGAACGGGCTTCGTCGGCTGGCGGGACGCCGACAGCACCTACCTCATCACGGCCGACCATGTCGTCGAGGACTCGAGCGGGAACGTGACCCTGAGCCGGTCGAGCCAGTCGTGGCAGGGCGAAGTGACCGCCCAGGACGCGAAGAACGACCTCGCCGTGATCCGGCTGGACGCGCAGCCCGCGGGTGCGGATCCGCTCTGGCAGAGGCCGAGGCGCGGTGTGCCGGCGGTCGGCGACGAGTTGCTCCTCGCCGGCAGCCCGTTCGGCCTCTCGGGAACGGTCACGACGGGCGTCGTCAGTCGCGTGACTTCGAAGGCCGTCCAGACGGACGCAGCCGCCAACCCGGGGAACTCGGGGGGCCCTGCCGTAAACAAGCGGGGTCGTGTCGTCGGCGTGCTCGTCGCCGGAGGCGGTGAGAACATCAACTTCGCGATCCGGATCGACCGGATGTGCGCGAAGCTGCGCCACTGCTAGACGTCGTCCGCATGTTGCGCTAGGTTGCGCTCAGGTGCCCCGCCGCCGGAGGCGGGCGCCGAGGCAATGAGGCCTCAGGACTCAGGGAGTCCTGGGCCTTTTTTTGTTGGTCCAAAACCGGAGGAGGAACCCGGATGAAGTACAAGCTCGAGTACATCTGGCTGGACGGCTACGAGCCCGTTCCGAACCTGCGCAGCAAGACGAAGATCGTCGATTTCGACACGGAGCCGACGCTCGACCAGCTTCCGCTGTGGAACTTCGACGGCAGCTCGACGCGCCAGGCGGCCGGCTCGAACTCGGACTGTTTCCTGCAACCGGTCGCCCTCTTCCCGGACGCCGGGCGCAACCGCGGCTACCTCGTCATGTGTGAGGTTCTGCTGCCGGACGGGACGCCGCATCCGTCGAACAGCCGCGCCGCGATTCCAGACGACCCCGACGCATGGTTCGGTTTCGAGCAGGAGTACTTCCTCTACACGGACGGCGCGCCGCTCGGCTTCCCGAAGGAAGGATTCCCCGCGCCTCAGGGCGAGTACTACACCGGCGTCGGCTACAAGAACGTCGGGGACGTCGCACGGGAGATCGTCGACGAACACATCGACCTTTGCATCGCCGCCGGCATCATGATCGAAGGCGTCAACGCTGAGGTCGCGAAGGGACAGTGGGAGTTCCAGATCTTCGGCAAGGGCGCGAAACGGGCGGCAGACGAGCTCTGGATCGCGCGCTACCTGATGCTCCGCCTGTGCGAGCCGCATGGCGTGGACGTCAACTTCCATCCGAAGCCGCTCGGCGCCGACCTCGACTGGAACGGCTCCGGGCTGCACACCAACTTCTCGACCAAGCACATGCGCGAGGTCGGCGGTGAAGAGTTCTTCGCGGCCCTGATGAGCGCGTTCGCCGAGGCGCGGGACGAGCACATCGCCTGCTACGGCCCCGAGAACGACCTGCGCCTGACCGGTCTGCACGAGACGGCCGCGATCGACGAGTTCACCTATGGCATCGCCGACCGGGGCGCGTCCGTGCGCATCCCGCACAGCTTCGTCAAGAGCGGCCACCGCGGCTACCTCGAGGATCGCCGGCCGAACTCGATGGCCGATCCGTACCGGATCACCGGGCGGATCCTGCAGACCATCGAAACGATCACCGCGCAGGCGCTGATCGAGGACGCGTTCGCGGCGTAGGGCTTACGACTACCAGTGATCGCAACCGCAGTCGAACTGCGCGACCTTCAGCCCGGAGACTGGCCGGAGGTCGCGCGAATCTACGCCGAAGGGATCGCGACACGGAACGCGACCTTCGAGACGGACCTGCCCTCCTGGGAGGCGTGGGACCAGGCACACCTCGAAAAGCATCGTTTCGTTGCCGAGGCGGACAGTGAGGTCGTCGGCTGGATCACGCTCGCGCCGGTCTCGAGCCGCTGCTGCTACGAGGGCGTCGCCGAGGTCAGCGCCTACGTCGCCGAGAAAGCGCGCGGACAGGGCATCGGCGCGACGCTGCTCGAACATCTGATCTCGAGCAGTGAGCGCGCGGGCATCTGGACACTCGAGACCGGCGTCTTCCCCGAGAACGAGCCGAGCCTGGTGCTGCTGAAGCGGTTCGGCTTCCGCGAAGTTGGCATCCGGGAGCGAATCGCGAAGCTCGACGGCGTCTGGCGGGACGTCGTCTACCTAGAACGACGAAGCGAGGTGATCCAGTGATCAAGGTGGAGGCGGTCGTCATCCGCGAGCGCGTCGAGACGGTGATCGACGCGGTAGAGCAGGAAACCGGCCACGTCGGCGTCACGGTCGTCGAGGCGATCGGCCACGGCCGCCAGCGCGGCGTCACGCACGAGTACCGGGGCCGCGTCTTCGAGTCGCGCTTCCTCCCGAAGGCGCTGCTCACGTTCATCGTCGACGACGACGTCGCGCCGGCGGTTGTCCATGCGATCTCCGATGCCGCGCAGAGCGGCAACGAGTCGGGCGACGGCCTGGTCTGGACGAGCCGCGTCGAGAACGTCATCCACAACCGCACCGGCGGCGCGCTCGGCGCCGTGGAGGCGCGATGAGCAACGCGAATCTCCTCATCGCCGCCAACACCATCTGGGTCGTCGTCGCGGCGATCCTCGTCATGTTCATGCAAGCGGGCTTCGCATTCCTCGAGGCGGGCCTGACCCGTATGAAGAACGCCGCGCACATCGCCGGCAAGAACGTCCTGATCTTCGGCATCTGCTCGCTCGTCTACTGGTTGGTCGGCTTCGGCCTGGCCTTCGGCGACGGGAACGGGTTGCTCGGCCTGCACGGCTTCGCGCCTTCGTCGGACGCGCTGCTCGCCGTGGGGAAGGCGCCGTACTCGTTCTTCTCGACGATCCCGGGCGCGAGCGCGTACCTGTTCGAGGTCGTCTTCGCCGGGGTATCGCTCGCGATCGTCTGGGGCGCGATGGCCGAGCGCGCGAAGCTCTGGGTCTACTTCGTGTTCGGCGTCGCTTTCACGCTGATCTACAGCGTCGTTTCCCACTGGATCTGGCACTCGGGCGGCTGGCTGTTCGGGCTCGGCATGCAGGACTTCGCCGGCTCGACCGTCGTCCACTACCAGGGCGCCCTCGCGGCGCTCGCGGGCGCGATACTGCTCGGGCCGCGCATCGGGAAGTTCGGGCACGACGGGCGCGCGAACCCGATTCCCGGCCACAACATGCCCTACGCCGTGCTCGGGACGCTGATCCTCTGGTTCGGCTGGTTCGGGTTCAACCCCGGGTCGACGCTCGCAGTTGTGACCGGCAACAAGATCGGCTACTTCGGCTACGTCGCGCTGACGACAAACGTGGCGGCCGCTGCCGGAGCGCTCGGCGGGATCGCCACCGCCTGGGTGGTGCTCAAGAAGCCGGACGTCTCGATGATGCTGAACGGCGTCATCGCCGCCCTCGTCGCCATCACCGCGGCATCGGGCTTCGTCGCGCCGTGGGCCGCGGTCGTGATCGGCTTCGTTGCCGCGTCGATCGCCGTCGTCGCCGTACCGCTCGTCGAGAAGATCGGCATCGACGACCCGATCGGCGCGGTCGCAGTCCACGGCCTCGCGGGCGTCTGGGGGACGCTCGCGACCGGATTGTTCGCGGTGCCGGCGCTCGCCGCGAACCTGGCGACAGGCCGCGGGGGGCTCGTGTATACGGGCTCGTTCCACCAGCTCGGTGTCCAGGCCCTCGGTCTCGTCGCCGTCGGCACCTTCACCTTTACCGCCTCGTTCGGCTGCCTGTGGACCCTGAAGCGGCTGTGGGGCATCCGGGTCGAGGAGCACGTCGAAACGGCCGGCTTGGATGTCTCCGAGCACGGCATGTGGGGCTACCCCGAGTTCTACATCCCGGTCCCGGGCGGCTACGGCACCGAGTCCCACGGACACCTCGGTGCACCGCACGCGCACCGTCCGGTGCAACCGCCAGAGTCGATCCCGATCGGTCAACCAGCTGAGGAGGCTGCATGAACCACCAGAGCTGCCAATGCGAGCGACCGATCCTGCGCGAGCGGGCCGAGCAGAAAGGGGCCTCCGAGAGCTTCTGCGGCCGCTGCAAGCGCCCGATCGGGCTGCGGGTCGCGGCAAATGTGACCGCGAGGTGAACGACCGGTGACGACCTCGTCGCGTCGCTGGCGCGCTCGCCGCGGACCGCAGTAGCGTCGCGGCGTGGTCGATCTGGCGCTCGTCGAGTCCGTCCCCCGCTTCGCCGCTCTTCCATCCGGGACCAAGACCGCGCTCGCCGAGGCGTTCGACGAGGTCACGGTTCCCGCAGGCGAGCGGATCATCAACCAGGGTGACTTCGCCTACGAGCTTTTCGCGATCCTCGAGGGGACGGCGCTCGTCGAGCAGGACGGCGAGGTCGTCGCGACGCTCGGACGTGGCGATCTGTGCGGCGAGATCGGCCTGCTTCTCACCGGCCGCAGAACGGCCGCCATCGCGGCCGATACGCCGATGCGGCTGCTCGCGCTGTTCGACCAGAGCTTCCGCCGCCTCTGCCGCGAACACCCCGAGTTCGCCGACCTGGTTCGCGGCGCAAGCCGGCGCTTGACGCGCACGGCAACCGTCTAGTCCGGCGCCTACAGTCGGCCTCCGGCCGCGAACAGCCGATTACATTGGCAGGGTGCGCTACCAGTTCGTCGACTGCCGCTGGGAGCTCGGCAACCCCGGCCGCGGCCGCGAGCTCTATCTCGCCTGTCACATTCCCGGTGCCTCGTTCCTCGATGTCGAGGCCGATCTTTCCTCGCCGCCGGGGCCCGGCGGCCGGCATCCGCTCCCTGAGCCAGGGCGGTTCGCCGACGCTGCGGGACGCGCCGGGATCGGCGACGGCGTCTTCGTCGTCGCCTACGGCTCGATGGGCGGCGCCGAACGGCTCTGGTGGTTGCTGCGGCACTACGGACACGACGACTGCGCGGTGCTCGAGCTCGACGGTTGGCTCGGCAAGCTCCGCGCCGGCGAAGAACAGGTCGAGCCTGCCCGCTTGACGCTCCGGGAACGCAGCGGCGACACGATCGACGCAGAGGAGCTCCAGCGCCGCCTGGACGACCTCGTCCTGCTCGATGCCCGCTTACCGGAGCGCTATCGCGGCGAGGTCGAGCCGATCGACCCCGTCGCGGGACACATCCCGAGCGCGCGTAACGCGCCCTGGAACGAACCGCTCCCCGAGATCCCGAACGGGGAACTCGTCGCCTACTGCGGCTCCGGCGTCACCGCCTGCGTGACCGTGCACCGCCTCGCCCTAGCCGGGCGCGAAGCGAAGCTCTACCCGGGCTCGTGGAGCGAGTGGTCGGGCCGCGGCCTACCGGCCAATTAGAGCAGCTAGGCGGTCGAAAGCCCGGTCAGGTACGGCTGCCAGCCGTCCGGGATCTTCGGCGCGGCCAGGCGGATGAACAGCACCGGAGCGGGCGGCCGCGGCTTGCGGCGCAGCTCCATCGCGACCTCGTGCGGAAGCCGGTCGCCCTTGCGGAGGTTGCACGGCGCGCACGATGTGACGACGTTCTCCCAGACAGACTCCCCGCCTCGGCTTTTCGGGACGACGTGGTCGAGCGTCAGCCGGCCGCCCGTGGTGCCGCAGTAGACGCACCGCCAGTCGTCGCGCGCGAACAGCGCGCGCCGCGAGATTTTCCGCTGCACGGTCCGAGGCACGCTGACGTACTGGACGAGCCGGATCACGTGCGGCCACGGGAACGACGTGGTCGCGGAATGAAGCGCCCGGTCGAGCTCCTCGATCACCTCCGCCTTGCCCTTGAACACGAGCACATGCGCCCGCCGAACCGTCGTCACGTTGAGCGGCTCATAGCTCGCGTTCAACACCAAGACCTGCTGCAAGACAGGCAAAAAGTAGCACCGGGCCAGGCGCTCTCAGCGCGACATCGCGCGCCGCGGCGTCGCTTGCGATGCCGCCTGGAGGACGTCCGGGCTTCGCCCGGGCGTCCGTCTAAACCCCAGTTGCAAGAACACTGCGAGATCTGCTCAGCGCGACATGGCGCGTTCCACAGCCTCCTCTTCTTCCGGCGAGAGGGCGATCGAGGCGCGGCCGTGCTCGAGCTCCTTGAGGTAGATGCGCGCGTAGTCGCGGCCCTGGATCGCGCTGAGCACGATCCCGCTCCGCGCGCCGTCGAGCACCGCGACCGACGCGGACTGATGGCCGCCGGTTCCCTCGTACGCGTCGTAGCGGACGATCGAGGTCTTCGTGAGCGACTCGTCGACGCGCCGGTCGACCCTCGCGAGTCCGGCGGCGACCTCGTCCACGGCGCGGTGGAGGTCGTCGATACGCGCCTGCAGCGAGACCGCGAAGTCGACGAGATCGTCCTTTCCGCCGCCGAGTAGCACCTGCTGCGCGGAGCGGACGCGCTTCAGCGTGCGCCAGGCCATCACCGCCGCCACCAGCGCGAGCAACGCAACGACGCCGGCCGCGATCGCGATCGCCGCAGCGACGGTGCTGCTCACTGAGTGGGCAGCGTAAAGATGACCGGGTACTCGGAGCTGTTGTTCGAGACGTTGTGCTCGTTCGGAACGGGGTTGACCTTCACCTTCACGGAGGTCGACTGGGAGCCGAAGAAGGACGGGTCGAGCTGGATATTGCGGAAGGTGATGGTCTTCTGCTCCTTCGGGCTGATCAGGTCGATCACCTGGTTCTTCACGATCGGCTTCGTGCCCCCCGTGATCGTCAGCGTGACCGGGATGTGCACCTCGACCGAGTCCCCGGAGTCCTCGACCGTGACCGCGAACCCGAGGTCTGTTCCCGCGACGACAGGCAGCCGCGTGCTCGTCGAGAGCTCCGTGCCCTTCGGCAAGGCCTTGGTCATGACGATGTTCGTGCCGTGCAAGCCGCCTGCGGTCGGCGAGACGCTGACGCCGCGGAGCCGTGTCACGACCGCCGCCAGGCCGTTCGCCGTGTAGAAGTCGGGATTCTGGACGAAGGCCGAGCTCGGGACGCGTACGTCTCCGACGCCCTGGTCGGCCAGCACCTGCTTCGACGGGTCACGGAAGCTGTCGTCCCAGACGACGTCGCTCGCGATCAGGCGCTGGGCCGGCGTGACGAGCAGCGCGCCTGCCTGCGCCGCCGCGAGATTCTTCCTCGCGACAGCCTGGCGGAGCGAGTCGGAGATCCCGACGATGCCGCTGTAGCGGTACTGCAACGCGTCGATGAGCCGCGTGTGCTCGTCGCGCAACCGGCCGGGCGGGTCGATCGCGCGAGCGGCGTCGACGTCCTGCTGCTCGTCACGGGCCAGGCCGGCGAGCTTCGTCTGCACATCCGCCGCTTTCAGTCCGGGCTGGCCGAGCAGTGACGTGAGGCGCACGCCGATCGAGTGCGAGTTCGAGGCGATCTGGGAGACGTTCTTCATGTAGTCGTCGTACTTCGCGTGCTTGCTCGACGACTGGCATCCCTCGATTGCGTAGACGAGCAGAAGCACGATCACGATCGCGAACGCGATCAGGCCGACCAGGCGAAGCAGCGGCGTGATGCCCTGCGGGGTCCGGATTGGCGGGCGCGGACCGCGCGGCCGGGTCCCCGGCGGCCGCTCGGGACGGGCGGCCTCGGTGGTCTCCGGCTCTTCGAAAAAGTCGAACTCGATATCGGTGTCGCGCTCGGTCATGGCTCCTTGCAGGGAAAACCGGCCGAGCAACTGTAACCGCTGCGTCAGCTAGTGCCCCGTCCAAAGGCTTTTGCCGGTCGGCGGCGAACGTGCGCGGGTGTCAGAAGCGGCTCTCGCTGTCGCGCCGAGCGAGCTCGTCCTCGGCCGCTACCGCCCGCTGGAGCCGCTCGGCAGCGGCGGCAACGGCTCGGTCTGGCTCGCCCGCGACGAGCCGACCGGGGTCGAAGTGGCGCTCAAGATCGTGCCGCGCGAGGGCAAGTCTGCGTCGCGGGCCGAGCGGGAGGCTTCGGCGGCTGCACGGCTTCGGCATCCCGGGTGCCAGCGGGCGTACGCGCTCGCACGGGATGCGCGACACGTCTACATCGCGTACGAGTACGTCCCGGGCCGCACACTGCGACAGGCGCTTCGCGACGGCGACGTGGACGACGCCGTCGCCCTCGAAGCAGCCGCGCAGATCTGCGAGGCGCTCGCCCATGCGCACGCGCACCGGATCGTGCACCGTGACGTGAAGCCCTCGAACGTCCTCCTCGCCGACGGAAACAGTGTCTCGATTCGCCTGCTCGACTTCGGTCTCGCACGGATGGACGGCGAGGAGACGTTGACCGCGGCCGGCGACGTGCCTGGGACGCTCGCCTACATTCCGCCGGAGCGCCTGCGCGGCCAGGAATCGGGTGCGCCCGCGGACGTCTGGGCGGTCGGCGTGCTGCTCTGGGAGGCGCTCGCAGGCTGGCATCCGTTCTGGAAGGGATCGCTGCTCGACACGGCGCGAAACATCGAGTCGGGCGCCGTCTCCCTCGCCACGGCGCGGCCCGACCTGCCGCGGCCGTTGATCGCGCTCGTCGACCGGGCGCTGTCGGTCGACCCAGCGAAGCGGCCGACGGCAGCGCGGCTCGCGGTCGCGCTTCGCGCAACGCGCCACCGGCGCGAGCGGCGCAAGAGGGCGCTTCCAACGCTCACGTCTCCCGGCCCGGAGCGCTTCGCGCCCGCCGCCGCCTCCGCGCTCGTCGCCGGCGCCGGCGCCGCTGCGCTGCCTTTCTACCCCTCCGGTTGGCCGCTAGGGCTCGCCGCCGTCGCCGCGACGCTGACGCTCTTCCGCGAGCGGGCCGGCCTCGCGTTCGCGCTCGCGGTGCCGATCCTGCCGCTTGGCAACCTCTCCGCCGGGCTCGCCTGGGCTTACGCGACGGTCGCGCTCGCCTGGCTGGCCCTGTCATGGAAAGCGCCCCGAAGCGGCCTCTTCTTCGCGACCGGCCCCCTGCTCGCGCCGCTCTCGCTGCTCGGCTTGCTCCCGCTGGCGGCGCAGCGCCTGCGCGGCACCTTCGCCCGTGGTCTCCAGGTCTTTGCAGCCGTCCTCGTCGCTGCGGTCGCGGCCGGCCTCCGCGGCGGCACGATTCCCTTCACGGGCCAGACCGCGCAGCCGCTCGAGCTCGGCCGAACCTCAGACCCCTTCGCCGCAGCAGGCGCGGTGTGGCACGCCCTCGGCGCCCAACCGGTCCTGCTCTTCGAGGCGTTCGTCCTCGCCGCGGGCGCGGCCGTCCTTCCCCACGTCCGCCGCCGCTGGATTGCGCCCTTCGGTCTCGTGCTCCTCGCGGGCCTCGTTGCCCCCGACCCCGCCCTTCCCGACGCCGCCATAGTGGCCACGATTTTGGCTACTTGCCTGGGGATGGCGGTCAAACGCGAAAGCTAGACTCGCAAGCGGGGTAAGACCCTGCAGTGACCGTGCTCAGGAACATCGAAGCCAAGATCGAATCCCTGTTCGAAGGCGTATTCGGACGGGCGTTCCGAACGAACGTTCAACCGGTCGAGCTCGCCCGCAAGCTGGCCAAGGAGATGGAGGATCACAAGGTCATCTCCGTCTCGCGGTTGTACGTGCCGAACGAGTACACGCTCTACCTCTCACCCGCCGACCGGGCCCAGTTCGAGGATTACGAGGAATCGCTGCTCTCGGAGCTGCAGGACTACCTGGCCGAGAATGCCCGCCGCGAGAAGTACGTGATGCTGTCGGCGCCGCGGGTCCTGATGGAGACCGATCCCGATCTCGACGTCGGCGAATTCGGGATCGCTACGCGGATGGCGCAGGGCGGGCCTGAGCCGCCCCCGCCGGAAGCGCCCGCTCCCGCGGTCGCGCCGGGCGCGACGATGGTCTACAAGCCGAAGCAGCCCGTCACGCAAGCGGTAACGCCGGAGGAGCTCGGTCTCCAGCGCGAGGTGGTCACGCTCTCGTGGGACAGCGAGCAGCACGAGATCGAGAAACGCCGCATCGTGATCGGGCGCTCGAAGGACTGCGACATCCAGGTTTCCGACCCGAATGTGTCTCGCCGCCACGCGGAGATCCGGCAGGAAGGCTCCGCGTACTGGGTGGTCGACCTCGACTCCACCAACGGCACCGAGGTCAACGGCCGCCGCCTCAAGCGCGCGAAGCTGCGCTCCGGCGACGCGATCACCGTCGGATCGACCCAGCTCGTCTTCCAGCGGGAGACCAGGGACTGACATGACCTTCGCCTCGATCGCGGTCGAGGAGCTGCTGCTCATCCTCAAGATCGCATTCGTCGTCCTCCTCTACCTGTTCATCTGGCGGATCGTTCGAACGGCGAGCAAGGATCTGCGCGTGCCGCAGGAGAGCTTCATCCTCGCGCCCTCCCAGGCGAACGAGCCGCGCGCCGTCCGCGACGCAGGAGGGCAGGGCTCCGGCCGCCTCGTCGTCGTCTCGAGCCCCTCGCTGAAGCCCGGCGAGGGGCGGATGCTCAACTCGACGCCTCTGACGGTCGGGCGCGGGTCGCAGAACGACCTCGCTCTCGACGGTGACGACTACGCCTCGGCGAAGCACGCCCGGATCGAGCCGCGCCGCGACGGCGTCTGGGTCGAGGACATCGGCTCGACCAACGGCACCTACCTGAACGGGATCAAGCTGACCCGCGCACGCAAGCTGACGCCCGGAGACGTCGTCCGCGTTGGTGAGACGGAGCTGAGGTTCGAGGCGTGATTACGCACATAGGCCACGGAACGGACACGGGCAAGAAGCGGCGCCGGAACGAGGACGAGTACGTGGTCTCGCCACCGCTCTTCGCCATCGCCGACGGAATGGGCGGCGCGCAGGCGGGCGAGCTCGCCTCCAGCCTCGCTGCCGGCGCGGTCCGCGACGATGAGACCGTCTCGGGCAGCGGTGAGCGGCGGGTGACCGAGCTGATCCAGGAGGCGAACCGGCGCGTCTACCAGCGCTCCAACCAGGATGCCTCGGCTTCGGGCATGGGCACGACCATGACCGTCGCCCTCGTCGAGGACGGCGCCGTCGTCTTCGGCCACGTCGGCGACTCGCGCGCGTACCTGATCCGCGACCGTCGGCTCGAGCAGCTGACCGAGGACCACTCGCTCGTCGCCGAGCTCGTCCGCAGCGGCAAGCTCTCCCCCGAGGAGGCGGAGACGCACCCGCAGCGGTCCGTGATCACCCGCGCGCTCGGCACCGACCCAGACGTCGACGTCGACACGTTCTCGATCCCGACCCAGGCGGGCGACCTGTTCATGCTCTGCTCGGACGGCCTCACCTCGATGGTCGAGGACGAGGCGATCCTGGAGGCGGCCGAGAAGCACCGCGACGACCTTCAAGCGGCGGTCAAGGCGCTGATCCGCGCCGCGAACAAGGGGGGCGGCGAGGACAACATCACTGTCGTCCTCTTCGAGATCGGCGACGGTGCGGGCGAGCCGCTCGAGGAGACCGCCCAGTACCCGGTACTCGGCGCGGACGGCGACGGCGAGGTCGACGAGGACACGATCGACGAGGTCGACCGCGTGCCGGCGGTGGACACGATGGTCGTCCCGCCCGGCCAGGTGCAG
>Ga0075421_100006699_pt1 | contig 14082 bp, 9 predicted proteins | sample SoiMetdeltSBSDD5_FD_75292 | JGI IMG/M metagenome (GOLD analysis project Ga0075421, IMG submission 75292) | Bulk soil microbial communities from a Populus tree surrounding site in Tennessee, USA - Soil MetaG P. deltoides SBSDD5 | ecosystem: Environmental > Terrestrial > Soil > Tree plantation...
AATGTGTTCACATTTTTATCAACCAGTTCACAGAACGGGTAATTCTCTTTCATCAATTCGTTATTAAAGGCCACACTTGCCTGCATTTCTCCATCCACCATCAGCGAAGGCATTTTTTGTTTTATGATTTTTCTCGCATCGGCAACCAATTTTGCTTCCGGCGAATTACTGCTTCCAAAGTTTGAATAGCTGAGCATTGCAATTCTGGGTGTGATGTTGAATTGCCTGACTTCTTTGGCTACCATCAAGGTGATCTCCGAAAGTTCTTCAGCAGTAGGGTTAAAATTTACCGTAGTATCGGCAAGAAACAAGGGTCCTTTCTTTGTAAGCATCAAATACATGCCGGCGATCTTTTGAACGCCTTCTTCAGTACCGATGGTATGTAATGCAGGTCTTATGGTATCCGGATAATTTTTTGCCAAACCTGAGATCATACAATCGGCATCGCCAAACTCTACCATCATACAACCAAAATAGTTCCTGTCACGCATCACTTTTTTTGCCTCGTAAGCGTTGAAACCCTTTCTTCCCCTTTTTTGAAAGAACAGGTCGCCGTATTGGTTTCGATTCTCTAAGGTTGCTTCGCTTCTTGGATCGAGGATCGGTAATCCCTCGATATCCACTCCACCCTCAGCTGCTATTAATTTTATTTTAGCTTCATCACCCAATAAGATAGGATACCCGATTCCTTCATCAAAAATGATCTGCGCCGCTTTAAGGATTTTCAGATTATCCGCTTCTGCAAACACAATTCTTTTTGGATTTCTTCTTGCCTTGTTACCAACGACACGCATCACCTGGTTATCCAGGCCAAGCCTGCGGTTCAATTCATTTTCGTAAGCATCCCAATCCTCGATCCTTTTTTTTGCTATACCGCTTTCAATTGCAGCTTTTGCAACGGCAGGCGCTACCGTTGACAATAACCTTGGATCAACAGGCTTTGGAATTATATAGTCCGGCCCAAATACAATATTTTTTTCTGCATAAGCCATATTCACAATATCAGGCACGGCAGATTTAGCCATTTCAGCCAATGCTCTGACAGCAGCAAGCTTCATCGCTTCATTGATTTGATCTGCCCTTACATCAAGTGCGCCGCGGAATATATATGGAAAGCCCAACACATTATTTACCTGGTTAGGATAATCACTGCGACCTGTTGCCATGATCACATCCTTTCTTGCACCGGTAGCATCTTCCCAACTTATTTCAGGATCCGGATTGGCCATGGCGAACACGATCGGGTTCTTTGCCATCGACTTTACCATATCGGCCGTTACACAATTACCAACACTCAAACCAATAAATACATCGGCATCCTTCATCGCTTCCGCCAACGTCATTTCGCCTTTTGCATTTGCATATTGTTTTTTCATGTCATCAACATCAGGCCGGTCTTTATGCAACACGCCTTTGCGATCGAACATGATAAAATTTTCATTTTTTGCGCCTAATTCTTCGTAGAGCTTACAACATGAAATCGCTGCAGCACCGGCGCCGTTCACGACAAACTTTGCCTTCTCAATTTTTTTCTTTTGCAGCTCCAATGCATTTAATAAAGCAGCGGCAGAAATAATAGCTGTTCCGTGCTGGTCATCATGCATTACGGGAATATGCATCAGCTCTTTTAACCTTCTTTCGATATAAAAACATTCAGGTGCTTTAATGTCTTCCAGGTTAATGCCGCCAAATGTTGGCTCAAGCGATTTAACAATTTCAACAAACTTGTCCGGATCTTTTTCATTGATCTCGATATCGAATACATCGATGTCTGCAAAGATCTTAAACAACACACCCTTACCTTCCATTACCGGTTTGCCGGCTTCCGGTCCGATATCGCCAAGACCGAGCACCGCGGTTCCATTACTGATTACGGCAACCAAATTTCCTTTTGCAGTGTATTTGTAAACATCGTCTTTATTTGCTGCTATTTCCTTGCAAGGCTCTGCCACACCCGGGCTGTATGCAAGCGATAAATCTCTTTGCGTCTTTGCTTCTTTGGTTGGAATTACTTCTATTTTTCCCGGTCTTCCTTTCGAATGATATTCTAAAGCCTGTTGTTTACGGAGTTCGTTGGGTTGCATAGATTTCAAATTGTCAATTGCCAATTGTCAATTGACAATTGGCAAAGGCCTGCAATGTACAAAATAATCGAGCTGAAAAATAAGAGTAAGATTTTATGTACAAAATCAATAAAATAACATCGATCACACAGCAATAATCATCCTGATTGATCGGGATTAGCAATAAGCGGAATTAAAACTATTGTTTTGTAATTTTTACTTCAACTTTTCTATCATTGTCAGGTATCGGCGATGGCACTGTTCCCGGGTAAGGGGTCAGGTTTATAAATTCAATTTTGTAGCCCATCACAACTGTGTCCTTAATATAATTAGGGGGCATGTTGATGGTCGAGAGGCGGAACGATGAAGTTTCCTGATTATTGGTAAACGAAAACCTCGCAACAGCTGCGCCCTGCCAGACACAAATAGCATTTGCCGGGCATCGTGAATCTTCGATCAAACTATCAAAACAAAACCTGAGATTGTCGCCGGCTATTTTTCCCTCAGCACATTGATGAAAGCCCATCTGCATGGTTCCTTCCTTTAACTTAACATCTTTTGAACAGGAATTAGCGAGCAAAACAAAAACCAGCGGCACGATGTAAAATATTTTCATAGAATTTCTTTACTTACCTGACAACCGATGAAAAAACACCGTTGCATATCAATTTGTGAAATTAATGCAAGTACCGAGCCAGGCCATCAGGCCGATGCCAACCTCAATAGCATTTTCATCTATGTTAAAAGTAGGAGTGTGCACCCCGGAAGTAATTCCTTTTTCCTTGTTCATTACACCTACACGGTAAAAACATGCGGGAATTTGCTGCGCATAGTAACCAAAATCTTCTGCACCCATTCTCAATTCAGTTTCTGATACATTGCCCTTACCCAAAAATTTTTCGGCTGCCTTTTTTACGGCATCATTCAGCGTTTCATTATTGATCACTGCAGGATATCCTTTGTCAATATGCAGCTCAAGCTCACCACCCATTGCATGAACAATGTCTTTTGAAATTTTTTCGATCAACTGATGTGCTTCTGCTCTCCAGGTTTCATCCATAGCGCGGAAAGTACCCATTAGTTTTACTTCATTTGGAATTACATTAGTCGTGGCACCTCCCTGGATTGATGTAATTGACAGAACAGACGGATTAAATGGATTTGCACTCCTGCTTACCACCTGTTGCAAGCCTATAATAAGATGCGAGGCGATCAATATCGGATCGGTACATAAATGTGGCGATGCAGCATGACCGCCTTTGCCCTTTATGGTAAAATACAATTCATCAGCACTGGCCATTACCTTTCCACTTCTGAAACTTGTTTTGCCAACGGGCATGCCCGTGTGTACATGCATGGCAATGATGCCTGCGGGCTTTGGATTTTCCAGTACTCCTTCTTTTATCATATAACTTGCGCCACCAGGGTTTTTTTCTTCGCCGGGTTGAAAGATCAGCTTTACCGTTCCTTCCCAATCATTTTTTAATTCATTCAAAATTTTTGCAGCACCGAGCAGACAGGTTGTATGCACATCATGCCCACATGCATGCATGATACCTTTCTTTGTTGATTTGTAGGGAACATTATTCTCTTCAAGGATAGGCAATGCATCAATATCGGCACGGATAGCAAATACACGACTGGCCGGGTTTTTTCCTTGTATCAGACCGACCACGCCTGTTGTTGCTTTTACTTCGAATGGAATTCCAAATTCTGAGAGTTTGTTTTGAATGAATTTAGATGTTTCAAATTCCTGGTAACTTAATTCAGGATTTGCATGAAGATGATGACGTATTGAAATAAATTCTGAAGAATATTCTTTCGCCAACTGTTTGATCTTATCAATCATCCGGCAAAAATAATGATTGAACAGGAGCTTTATAAATTGATTTAATTGCGGGTAGTGTCTCTGTTAAAATTTTTAACCACAAGGACCTTAGAATACACGAAGACACGAAGTAACACAAAGTTATCTCGGTAAATCTTTGTGACCTTGTGCCTCCGTGATTCATATTTTTCTTAAACCTGGGATATTGCTTAATTGCGACCGACAGTTTCTATTCCCCTGTCATCGAGTTTTATCTCAATCGTGTCGTTCATGATAAACACTCCTTTGGGAAAATATTTTTTAAGCCGCTGCTGATAATCCTCAGCTTCTTTTCTGTCCTTAAAATTCCCCACTTTCAATTTGAAATATGGTGATTGGTAGATCAGGTATGATTTTAATTCGGGAAAAAATGTATAAACCTTTGTCTTTGCATCCACCGCCTCATCTCTTTTATTCGTATTGATCACCAGCAAACGATAACCTCTGCCGATCCGTCTTGCTTCACGGCTTGTTTCCTCATTGATTTGTATTTGTTTTTTCACCAGGAGCTCGATCCTCGGGTCCTTGTGCACCACTACACCGCTTGTATCCTGCGAGAAAGCATTGGCGCTAAAAAGTAAGACAACGATCAAAAAAATCTTGTTCATAAAAATCTTTAAACAAAATCTTAGCCAGATGTTTCGTTTAATGGCTTAAGGGCTTAAAATCGTTTAATGTTGTGTAACTGTTAAACCATTAAACGTTTAATATCCTGCACCTGCTCCGGCAATATTCTCTACCGGGTGCCAGGTAGTTTTTATTTCCTGCGTATCTAAAATAAAATATGGGGATTGACCCTGGTCAGTGTTCCATTTAATTTTATCATAAAAGAAAATGCGTTTCAGATTCAATGCACTTTTCTCCTGCATCATCTTCTTTATTTCAGAATCGTTTTCACAAAAAATGGTTGCATTCACATCCATGTGATTCACAAACCATGAAGCCAGTTCCGAAACTTTTCCTGTTAAAATATTTACAACACCGCCCGGGAGATCAGAAGAATTCAATACTTCAGCGAAAGTGACTGAGCAAAGCGGTTTTGCTTCCGAGGCGAGTACCACACAAGTGTTGCCACCGGCAATTACAGGTGCGATCACCGAAACCAAACCCAATAATGAGTCAGCTTGCGGAACGATGGCGGCAACAAGCCCCGTGGGCTCCGGGACAGAAAAATTAAAATGGGAACTTGCAACAGGATTTACAGCACTGAATAATTGCTGGTATTTATCACACCAGCCGGCATAATATATTAAACGATCGATGGCCAGGTTCACTTCTTTCTCCGCTTTGCCTTTTGATAAATCCTGTTGCATCAATTCGTCAATGAACTGTGCTTTTCTTCCTTCAAGCATCTCCGCCATGCGGTAAAGAATTTGTCCGCGGTTAAAAGCGGCTCTTGTACTCCACCCGCCATAAGCAGCTCTTGCGGCAACAACAGCATCGCGAAAATCTTTTCTTGAACTAAGACATATATTAGCCAGTTTCTTTCCGGCCGCATTAGTCGGCACATAGTAACGACCCGACTCAGTTCTGGGGAACTGTCCGCCGATATAGATCTTATAAGTCTTTAGCACTTCCAATCTCTTCGAGGAAGGTTTTTTCTCTAACCCATCTTCACTGATGCTTAATGATGATTTTTTGATTTCCGTTTTACTCATTTTAGTGTCTATTTCTTTCTAAAACAAAAAGATATTTCAATCTAAGTCTCCCCTTTAGGGGGACAGAGGGTTTAGGTTCAAATAAGGCAACAACCCATGCAATCCACCCTCTCTTCCATAACCACTCTCTTTATAACCGCCAAATGGAGATGAAGGATCAAATTTGTTGAATGTGTTTGCCCAAATAACACCGGCTCTCATTCTCCTGGTCATATTAAAGATCTTGGAACCTTTATCTGTCCATACCCCTGCACTTAATCCATAAGGAGAATTATTTGCTTTCTCGATCACTTCATCATCCGTTCTGAAAGTGAGAATCGCTAACACGGGTCCAAAGATCTCCTCTTGTGCGATACGATTGCTCTGCGCAACGTTGGTAAATAACGTCGGTCTGCACCAAAAACCTTTGCCAGGCAATGAGCAACTGCTCTGATACATTTCATTTCCCTCCTCTGTACCGATCTTGATGTATTTATGAATTGTTTCCAATTGCTGTCTCGAGTTGATTGCTCCGATGTCTGTATTCTTATCCAACGGATCTCCAACGATCAGTGATTCGATACGGTCCTTTAATTTTCTTATTACTTCTTTTGCCACCGATTCCTGCACATATAATCTTGAACCCGCACAACAAACATGTCCCTGGTTAAAATAAATCCCATTGACCACTCCTTCAACAGCCTGGTCAATTGGTGCATCTTCAAAAATTATGTTAGCTGCTTTACCACCTAACTCAAGTGTCGCTTTTTTATTTGTCCCGGCAATTGCTTTCTGAATTATTTTACCAACATCAGTAGAACCGGTAAATGCAATTTTATTTATATCAGGATGATTAACGATCGCGGCACCGGTTGCTCCGGCCCCTGTCACAATATTGACAACACCTGGTGGCAGACCAGATTCTTCAATGATCTCGGCAAGCTTTAATGCAGTCAACGGAGTTGTTTCAGCAGGTTTTAGTACAACTGTATTGCCGGTTGCGAGTGCCGGTGCAATTTTCCAGGCAGCCATGAGTAGCGGGAAATTCCAGGGAATGATCTGACCTGCAACACCAAGCGGTTCAGTGGTTCTGTTTGGAAATGCATATTCCAATTTATCAGCCCAGCCTGCATAATAAAAGAAATGGTTGGCGGCCGTGGGCACATCAAAGTCGCGGCTTTCACGAATGGGTTTACCACCATCCAATGATTCAATGATCGCAAGCTCTCTTGCCTTTTCCTGTACCATTCTTGCGATCCTAAAAATATATTTTGCTCTTTCTTTTGCCGGCATTTTCTTCCAGACCTTCTCATAAGCTTTTCTTGCAGATGAAACGGCTTTATCCACATCAGCAACATTTGCCTCCGCTACTTCACTTAATTTTTCCTCTGTTGCAGGATTTATCGTGTCAAAATATTTATTGCCTGAAGGCTTTATCCATTCACCATTGATAAAAAGATCATACTGTTGTTTGATCGTCGCTGCACTTTTACTTTCCGGTGCAGGGGCATATTGCCAGGTATCAAACTTCAATTTGACCGTGTTGTTTTTCTTCTTTGAAATTGTTTTAGACATGTAGAAAAGTTAATTGTTAATGGTTATTAGTTAATCGTATTTAACCAAAAACGATTCTAAATTTATGGGCTATTAATTTTATTGCTTTCTGCTTTTACCAGGTAATTAATATATCCATTCAAAATCAGTACACATTTTTCAAATTTTTGTACGCCTTCAGCGAATTCTTCTTTTGTAATATATTCGTCATCCAAGGCTATTATTAAATCATCCTTCAATTCGTAAAGAGAGCCACGACTTTGCCTGCAGAACTGTGTGTTTTCCTTAAAGTGAAATCTGCCGTAACCTTCAGCTATGTTGTTTGTTACGCTCCTTGATGCTCTTTTCATCTGACTCACAAGTTCATATTTTTCCTCGGCAGGTAATTTCTTTGTTATACTTCTAATGAATTTTCTAAAATCTGTACATGCTTTCCAGCATTCCAAATCTTCAAAAGAACGAATTTGTTCCATACAATTAACGATTAACTATTAACCAATAACTTCTTTAATCTACACTGAAATAATTCGCCGCCTGGTAAACTCCGCTTTGTTCTTTCACAATTTGCATCAGTACATCATTTGCCAAACTGCTGGCACCAAAACGGAACCAGTGATTATTCATCCAATCTTCACCTAATGTTTCTTTTAGCATTACCAGGTAATGTAATGCCAGCTTTGATTTTGAAATTCCGCCGGCAGGTTTCATACCAACCATTCTTCCCGTTTTATAATAGAAATCCCGGATCGCTTCGAGCATCACTAATGTTACAGGCATTGTTGCGGCAGGCTGAATTTTGCCCGTTGATGTTTTAATGAAATCGGCACCCGCATACATGGCGATATCACTTGCACGACGAACCTTATCCATCGTTCCTAATTCACCGGTCTCTAATATCACTTTCAACCTTGCCTCCCCACATGCTTCTTTGATCGCGGCTATTTCATCAAACACAAAATTGTATTCACCTGCATGAAACTTACCACGACTGATCACCATGTCAACTTCATCGGCGCCTTGTTCAACCGCATATTTCGTATCTCTTATTTTTACTTCTTTAGGTGCCTGCCCGCTTGGAAAGGCTGTGGCTACTGAAGCCACATTGATCCCCGAATCTCCCAACGCTTTTTTAGCAACTTTCACCATCGAAGGATAAACACAAACCGCAGCGACAGTCGGAAGCCCGGGCAAAGCATCATGTAAATGCATGGCTTTATAGCAAAGCTGTTTCACTTTTCCGTCCGTATCTTTTCCTTCTAATGTCGTCAGGTCGATCATGTTCAGCACGAGCTTCAGCCCATTCATTTTTGTTTCTTTCTTAATACTTCTTTTTGTAAAACGGGAGGCTCTTTCTTCTGCACCAACCTGGTCAATACGTGGCGACAAGCTAAAATCCGGAAGCACCATTAATGATTTAACCCTTGACATATAGCAAATTGATTGAGCTCAAAGGTAATGAGAAGTCGGGAGTCGAGAGTCTGCAGTCGGAAGTCGGAAAACAGAAGTCTTCAGTCTGCAGTCGGCAATCAACCTGGTGGTCCAGAATAATCAATAACCCGCTTCATTTTTCCGGCGTCAGACTACGGACTTCAGGCCTCAGCCCGCCAATAAAGTCTTTCGGGTTCATTTCCCCCAATTGTTATAAATTCGGCGTCCTTATTCGCAAGTTCTTTTTTAAAAAAACATCTTATTCAAAAAACTAATCGCAATGAGAAAAACTCTGTTTATCTACAGGTTGGTTTTTGTATTAGCATTATTTCCTGTCACATCGGCGCTTTTGGCACAGGCAACATTTCCTGAGAATGGAGTTGTGGACCCCCGTCATGGCACCTATGCTTTTACAAATGCCACCATTGTTAAGGATGTAGCAACTACGCTGAGCAGCGCTACACTGATCATTAAAGATGGAAAGATCATTTCCGTTGGCACTTCGGCTAAAATTCCTGCGGGTGCTATTGAAATTGATTGCAAGGGAAAATACATCTACCCCTCATTTATTGATATCTATGCAGATTATGGTACTACGCTTCCCACACCACAGACACAAGCAGGGGGAGGAGGAGGTGGTTTTTTTGCACAACAACAATTTACTTCTAATGCCAAAGGTCCTTATGGCTGGAACCAGGCCATTAAAAGCGAAGTTGATGCTTATAAAATTTTTACCATCGATGATAATAAGGCCAAGCCACTTCGTGAAGCAGGTTTTGGTACCGTATTAAGCCATATGAGAGATGGCATCTCCCGCGGCACTGGTACTGTTGTTACCCTTGCTAATTCCAAAGAAAACCTGGTCATGCTTAAAGAAAAGGCATCTGCACATTTTTCATTTAGCAAAGGAACTTCTACTCAAAGCTACCCTGGGTCGATGATGGGATGCATTGCATTGCTTCGTCAATCATTTCTCGATGCGCAATGGTATAAGCAAAGGCCAACGGAAGAAGGAGTGAATGTCAGCTTACAGGCATGGAATGATAATCTTTCATTGCCGTTGATATTTGACGCAAACGATAAATGGAACTGTCTTCGTGCTGACAGAATAGGTGATGAGTTTGGCGTTCAATATATATTAAAAGGCGGCGGTAATGAATACCAGCGCATAAAAGATATGAAGGAGGCAAAAGCATCATTCATTATTACATTGAACTACCCGCAAGCCCAGGATGTTGAAGATCCCAACGAAGCAAGATTTGTTTCATTGAGCGATATGAAACACTGGGAAATGGCGCCTGCAAATGCCGCATCTTTTGAAAAAGCGGGAATCAATTTCTGTTTAACAACAGCCGATCTCAGGCAGGTAACGCAGTTCTGGACAAACCTGCGCAAAGCAATGGAATATGGTTTGACAGAAGCAAAAGCATTGGAAGCATTGACAAAAGCTCCGGCCAACCTTCTGGGTGTTTATGATAAGGTGGGAAGTCTTGATGAAGGTAAGATCGCAAACTTCATCATTACCAGCGGACCGGTCTTCAACGAAAAATCTGTGATCATTCAAAATTGGATACAGGGCGAAAAATATTCCGTAAAAGAAGATGCATGGACAAATATTGCCGGTACTTATAAACTTACAGTAAACACTCCAGCTGGTGCAGAAAATTATACACTTGATGTAAAGAGCAACAGTTCTGCCAATATGTATGGAAAAGACACGATGAGCACGAAGTTTACCTATGATGGTAAGTCAGTAAAACTTAGCTATGCTCAAATGCAACGCAGGCAACGAGGAGGCGGAGGCCCCGGCGGAGGCGGTGGATTTGGTGGAGGTGGTTTTGGCGGTGGACAACAAGCTCAATTACCCGCAACCGCTACAAGACTCGCCGGGTACAGCAGCGGTACCGAATGGAATGGAACAGGAACCGATTCATTAGGAAATTCTTTGACCTGGACTGCTGTGTTAGAAAAAGCAGCGGATGTAAAACCCGATAGTGCAAAGAAGAAAGAGCCGGTTAATATTGGTAAAGTGTTGTATCCATTCGAGCCTTTTGGTTTTGAAGATGGAAGTCAACCAAAACAGGAAACGATCCTGATTAAGAATGGTACAGTTTGGACAAATGAAAAAGACGGCGTTCTTCAAAACACAGATGTATTATTAAAAGATGGAAAAATTGCTGCGATCGGGAAAAATCTTTCTGATGCAAATGCAAAAGTGATTGATGCTACGGGTAAGCATGTTGCCCCCGGTATCATCGATGAGCATTCACATATTGCTGCAGCCTCTATTAATGAAGGTGCGCAGGTAGTGACATCTGAAGTAAGAATAACTGATAACCTCAACCCCGATGATATTAATATTTATCGCCAGCTAAGTGGTGGTGTTACCTCATCACATATTCTTCATGGATCTGCAAATGTTATTGGCGGACAAACTCAATTGATCAAACTTCGCTGGGGCGCCAATGCAGAAGACCTGAAATTCAAGAATTGGGATGGCTTTATCAAGTTTGCTCTTGGAGAAAATGTAAAACGATCTGCTTCTACACAAGGCAATACCCGTTATCCTGATACCAGAATGGGAGTTGAGCAGGTATTGATCGATGCATTTACCCGTGCAAAAGATTATAAAAAAGCATGGGAAGACTATCATGCCGAAAAAGATAAACTGGTAAAAGCAAAAAAATCTTTGACTGGCCTGGTAATGCCCCGTCGTGATCTTGAACTCGAAGCGCTTGTTGAGATTTTAGACAAAAAAAGATTTATCACCTGTCATTCTTATGTACAAAGTGAGATCACCGGTTTGATCGATGTTGCAGATAAAGCAGGTTTCAAAGTAAATACATTCACCCATATTCTTGAAGGTTATAAAGTGGCAGATAAAATGCTGAAGCATGGGGCAAATGCTTCTACCTTCTCTGATTGGTGGGCATATAAAATGGAAGTCGAAGATGCGATACCTTACAATGCAGCTATCATGCACAAAGTTGGTTTAAATGTGGCTATCAATTCTGACGATGCTGAAATGGCCCGCCGCCTGAACCAGGAAGCGGCTAAGACAATTAAGTATGGTGATCTGACAGAAGAAGAAGCATTTAAGATGGTTACATTGAATCCCGCAAAAATGTTACATGTAGCCGACAGAGTAGGAAGCCTGAAAGTGGGTAAGGATGCTGATGTTGTTGTCTGGAGTGATAATCCACTCAGCATTTATGCAAAATCATTATACACTATTGTAGATGGGACAATTTATTTTGACAGGGCAAAAGATGCAGATATGCAAAAATGGGTGGATAATGAAAGAACCCGTTTGATCAGGAAAATGAACGGAGAGAAAAGAAGCGGTGCTCCTGTGGTTCCTGCAACGCCAAGTTACCAGATCATGCATACGTGCAGCGATCACGGTCATAGTCATGGTTTGTTAACTATCGATGTTGATGATATCAATAACCAATAAAAAATATTCAGTGATGCAAAAAATATTCTTTTCAATACTGTTGGGTGGCTTGTTCCTTACGGCAGTTTCGCAGGAAACCGTTTTACCCACACCACCGCAGAAGGGAACGATGTACATTAAAAATGCTACCATTCATGTAGGTAATGGAACCGTCATCAATAATGGCGTTATTCAAATCACAGATGGTAAGATCGAAAAAGTTGGAACCGATATTACAGTGCCTGCTGGTGCCAAAGCGATCGATGCAAAGGGAAAACAAGTTTACCCGGGCATTATTTTACCGGTAAGTAATCTTGGCCTGGTTGAAATATCGGCTGTAAGAGCATCGGCCGATGTAAGAGAGATCGGTGATATGAATCCGAATGTAAGATCGATCGTAGCTTATAATACGGATTCTAAAGTGATCAATACACTTCGTTCGCAAGGTGTGTTACTTGCTAATATTGTTCCGCAGGGAAGCTTTTTGGCAGGCTCATCATCTGTAGTGCAATTAGATGCATGGAACTTCCAGGATGCCGCAGTAAAAACTGATGCCGGTATGCATTTGTATATGCCATCATTGATGCCGCGTCCAAGTTTCGGGGGCTTTGGTGGCGGCGGTGGCCGTTTTGGTCCGCAGCAAAACACGGCTACCGATCCTGTAAAGGAAGGGTTGAATAAAATTGAAGAATTGAAATCATTTTTTACACAGGCGAAGGCGTACATGGCCGAAGGAACACATAAAGAAACCAACCTGAAGTTTGAAGCGGTAAAGGGTTTATTTGATAAGAAGCAGAAATTTTATGTTCATGGAAACACTGTGAGACAAATGCTGATCGCTTTGGATTTTGTAAAACAATTCAACTTTGATGTGGTTATTGTTGGTGGAAGCGATAGCTGGCAAATAGCTGACCTGTTAAAGCAACATAATGTTTCAGTCATCTTAACCCAAATGCATAGTCTTCCAACAGCGGTAGATGATGATATCGACCAGCCATATAAATCGGCTGCGGCATTGCAAAAAGCAGGTGTGACATTTGCAATCTCTGATGATGATCCTCAAACACGTGGTAAGAATGTTTTATTCAATGCGGGAACCGCTGCTACTTACGGGTTATCAAAGGAAGAAGCTTTGCAAGCGATTACTTTGAATGCCGCAAAGGTCATGGGTGTTGCCGATAAAACAGGAAGCATTGAACCGGGAAAGGATGCAAACATTGTGATCAGCGATGGCGATCTTCTTGATATGCGTACCAGCAAAGTAAGTGTTGCCCTGATACAAGGTCGTGAGATCGATCTTACAGATAAACACAAATTGCTGAATGAGCGTTTCAATAAGAAATACGATATCAAGCAGGCTACCACTCCGGCAAAACCATTCTGATAATAGATTATCGATAAAATGAAACGGGAGAAGTTATCTCCCGTTTTTTATTTTACTGTTTAATTACGTAATGATCATTCGTCTTCCTCGTTATGCTTCGGATGATAATCCAACGGTTTGCCGCAATGAGGACAATCATGACCTTTATATTTTCTCATGAATTTTAATTCATCAAGAAAACCAGCCACGATGATACCAGCCGGCAATGCAAAAAAAGCAACGCCGCAGAGCATAATGATGCCTGCTATTATTTTCCCCAACACTGTCATAGGATACATATCGCCATAACCGGTGGTAGTAAGCGTAACCACAGCCCACCAAAGTGTTGCAGGAATGCTGGTAAAATGCTTTTTATTTATTGGGTGCAAATGTTCGGTAAAATAAAGTGCGCAGGATGCGATAATGATAAGAAAAAGAATAAGAATAAAGCTCAATATAAGATCGTTCTTTCTTGTCTTAAATATATTGAAGATCAGTTTTGCCGATCTTGTATAGGCAGTAAGCCTGAACAGCCGGAAAAACCTGATAAGTCGCAGGAGACGTAAAGTTCTCAGATCGATTTCCGCAATCGCCAGGATATAATAAGGAAAGAATGCGAGCAGATCGATGATGGCACCAGGGGTCAACATGTACTTAATTCTTCCTTTCACACTTCCCTTATACCTTGGGTCATGCGTACAACTCCATACTCTTAATACATATTCAATGGTAAA
>Ga0075421_100006701_pt1 | contig 14080 bp, 12 predicted proteins | sample SoiMetdeltSBSDD5_FD_75292 | JGI IMG/M metagenome (GOLD analysis project Ga0075421, IMG submission 75292) | Bulk soil microbial communities from a Populus tree surrounding site in Tennessee, USA - Soil MetaG P. deltoides SBSDD5 | ecosystem: Environmental > Terrestrial > Soil > Tree plantation...
AGCTCGCGCAGGCGCTGCGCCAGCGTGTCGAAGCTGAAGACGCTGGTCTCGAAGACCTGCATGTCTGGCTTGAAGGTGACCTTGGTGCCACGCTTTTTCGTCGTCCCAGCCGTATCGAGCGGCGCCGTCGGCACGCCGCGCTCGTACGACTGCTGGTAGACCTGGCCGTTGCGCCAGATCTCGAGGTCGAGATTTTCCGACAGGGCGTTGACCACCGAGATGCCGACGCCGTGCAGGCCGCCCGACACCTTGTAGCTGTCGTTGTCGAACTTGCCACCGGCGTGCAGCACCGTCAACACGACTTCGGCGGCAGACTTGCCGCTGGCGTGCTGATCGGTTGGAATGCCGCGCCCGTTGTCGATGACGGTGACCGATCCGTCGATGTGGATCGTGACGTTGACCTGATCGCAGAATCCGGCCAGCGCTTCATCGATCGAGTTGTCGACGACTTCGTAGACGAGGTGGTGCAGCCCCGCCGGCCCGGTCGAGCCGATGTACATCGCCGGCCGCTTCCGGACGGCTTCCAACCCCTCGAGGACTTTGATCTTGTCGGCGCCGTAATCCTGGCTGGCACCCTGGCCGCCCTGACCCTCGTGCCCGTAGGCGCCGTTCGAAACGTCGTTGGTAGCAGGCTGGGCGAGCGGTTCTTCGGTTCGGTCCGTATGTTCCATTCGAGAATTCACACGCGCATCGGCATGATCACGTAGGTGTAGTCGTAGCCTTCGGCGCCGATCGGTTTCATCACCGCCTGGCTGACTTCGTCCTTGAGCTCGAGCGAGACCGCGTCGGTCGCTACCGCCGAGAGAAAATCGAGCACGTACTGCGCGTTGAAGCAGATCTGCATCGGCGCGCCGCTGTACTCGACCGGCAGTGTTTCCTTCGCCTCGCCGAGATCCGGGCTGCTGGAGGTGACGTCGACCTTCCCCTTGTCGATTTGAAACTTCACGGCACGCGAACGCTCGTTCGACATCAACGCCACGCGCTTCACTGCGTTGGTGAGCCGATCGCGTTCGAACTCGATGTGCTTGTCGTTGCCCTTCGGGATGACGCGCTCGTAGGCGGGAAACTGGCCGTCGATCATCCGCGAAATGAGGAGCCGGTCGCCGGCGGTGAAGAAGAGGTGGTTCTCGCCGCGCTCGTAGCCGATGTCGCCGTCGCCTTCCGCCATCAGGCGCCCGAGTTCGCCGAGCGTTTTCTTCGGCAGGATCGCCTTGCTCTCATCGTCGGACTTCTGGGCGTCGCGCGTGATGCTGACCAGCGCCAGGCGATGACCGTCGGTCGCCACCAGATTCATTTCCGCGGCGCGAAGCACGAACAGCGCACCGTTGAGGAAGTACCGCGTGTCCTCACCGGTGATCGCAAACTGCGTCTTGCCGACCATCTCCTTCACTGCGCTTCGCGACAGCGTCGCCGACGTCGCGCCGGCCGATTCAGGCAGCGTCGGGAAGTCCTCGCGCGGCAGCGTCTGCATCTTCGACTCGAAGCGGTCGGCAGCGATCTTCACGCCGCCTTTTTCTTCCGCGACGCGGATGTCCGTGTCCGGCAGTGATTTCACGATCTCGTAGAACTTCTTCGCCGGCAGCGTCAGCGATCCGGGCTTGGTCACCGTCGCCTTGCATTTGCTGCGCAGCCCGACCTCGAGATCAGTGGCAAGAAATCGAATCTCGTCCCCTTTTGCTTCCATCAGCACGTTAGCCAGGATTGGAATCGTGTTCTTGCGTTCCACGATGCCCTGGAAAAGTTGCAGTTCTCGCAGAAGGTCGTTCTTGCGGACGACGAATTCCATAGGTGTGCTGACCTCGAAAAAGGGCGGGATTCGAAGCCCGCGATCCCCTTAGGGAGAGGAGAGATTCGAGAATGAGAAATTATATAAGAAGAGAGGCTGTGTTGAAAAGTACACCGTTGCCGTTACTGCTTGTACATCAGTAGCTTAGCTTGTGCAAAAAATGTGGTCGAAAAGCCCTGTTTTGAGGCGCCGTCCCGGCCCTCGAAAAGCGTCGACAGATTTCCACAATGGGCCTTCGAGTGAGTTGTGGAAAAGCCGCCGAGCTAGCGAAAACCATCGAGAAAATTGGCGATCAGGGTGTTGAAATCCGAGTCCGTCCGGCGCTGCGCCTCGACCTTGCGGATCGAGTGGATCACTGTCGAGTGGTGCTTGCCGCCGAAACTCCGCCCGATTTCGGGCAGCGACGCGTGCGTCAGCGACTTGCACAGATACATCGCAATCTGACGTGGCTTGGCCACCGATTTCGAGTTGTTGCGTGATTTCAGGTCGACCATCCGCAGGTTGTAGTAGTCGGCGACGAACTTCTGGATGATCTCGATGGTGACCGCGCGCTCTTCGTGGTCGAGGATGTTCTTGAGCACTTCCTGCGCGAGCTGCAGCGAGATCTCCTGGCCGGTGAGCGACGCGTAGGCGATCAGGCGGATCAGCGAACCCTCGAGCTCGCGGATGTTCGACTTGATCTTGCCGGCGATATACATCGCGACGTTGTCGGGCAGCGGCACCGCTTCGGTTTCCGCTTTTTTCTTCAGAATCGCGACCTTCGTCTCGAGGTCGGGCGACTGGATGTCCGCGGTCAACCCCCACTCGAAGCGCGATCGCAGCCGTTCCTCGAGCGCCGGAATCTCGTGCGGCGGGCAGTCGCTGCTCAGCACGATCTGCTTCTGCGAGTCGTAGAGCGCGTTGAAGGTGTGAAAAAACTCGGTTTGCGTGCCCTCTTTGCCGGCGAGGAACTGGATGTCGTCGACCAGCAGCACGTCAACCGAGCGATAGCGCTCGCGGAAGTCGAGCACGCGATCGTAGCGCACCGCGTTGATCATCTCGTTCATGAACCGTTCGGACGAGATGTAGGTCAGTTTCAAGTTGCGATCGTGCTGGAGCACGTAGTGGCCGACCGCGTGCATCAGGTGGGTCTTGCCCAATCCCACGCCGCCGTAGATGAACAGCGGGTTGTAGGAGCGCGAGGGGACCTCCGCGACCGCGCGGCATGCCGCGTGGGCGAACTGGTTCGATGAGCCGACGATGAACGTGTCGAAAGTATATCGAGGGTTGAGGCCGGCCGTTCCAGGCTGCGTCGGCGATGCCGGGCCGGTCTCGAGCGTCGCCACTTCATCGACGTCGAGCGGGATGATTGGCGCGTCCCCCTGGGGCTCGGCGATGAAGGTCACCACCAGCTGAGGGCGTCTCAGCTCGGCAGTGGCCTCGGTGATGACCGTCGCATAGTGCTTCGTCAACCAGTCCTTGAAGAGCGCGTTCGGCACCCGGACCGTCACCGAAGCCTGGTCCTCGGCTACGAAAGTCGTCGGGCGAAACCATGTGTAGAAGCTGTGCCGGTTGACCTTCGTTTCGATGCGAGCGAGGATCTCGTCCCAGAGATTCATTTCTTCCAAAAAGCCACAAGATCGTCCGAGTTTCCCCGAGCACTCTCCCGGCTAGATCCGGAAAGATCGCGTTTCAGGCCGAAAATCCACGAGCGACACCAAACCGCAGGTTTTCCACAGCTTTTTCCACAGGTGTGGAAAACTTTGGCGAGAGACCAAAGTGCATGGAATCACTGCGTTCAGGCGGGGTCGAGGAAGCCGACGACTCTAACACACTCCGCGCTGATTGACACTCCTTCGAGCGAGTCGCTAACATTGACGGTTCGTTTCATTTCCGAAGGATTGTCATGGCTAAGGGAGTTCGGACTTTTCAGCCCAATACGCGCCATCGCAAGAAGGCGCATGGGTTTCTGGTGCGAATGAGCACCAAAAACGGGCGGCTGGTGCTGAAGCGCCGCCGCGCGAAGGGCCGCAAACGCCTCACGGTGTCCAGCGAATAGCTATCAGTTGTCAGCTGTCAGCTATCAACTGTCAGCTCTCAGCGGCCCTGAGCTGATGCCGGGATCTGAGAGCTGCAAGCCCCTTGAATTTCCGACCGCACGAACGCATCCGACGGCGCCCCGAGTTCAAGCTCATTTACGAGCGGGGCACCAAGGTGCACAGCCGCTACAGCACGGTCTTCATCCTGCCGAACGGCGGCGGGGTGGGACGGCTGGGGATTGCGGCGACCCGGAAGCTCGGGGGCGCGGTGCAGCGGAACCGAGCGAAACGTCTGATCCGAGAGGTTTTCCGTCGCAACAAGATCGCGCACGGGTTCGACGTCGTCGTCATCCCCAAGCGCGATCTGCTCGACGCCAGCCTGAGCGACATTGAAGCTGATTACCGAGCCCTCATCGAACGACGTCTCCGCCGCAGGTGAGCGCCGGGCGGGCGTCCGCGTGGCGCTCGCGCTGCTCAGAGGCTACAAGTTCTTCATTTCCCCTTATTTCCACGGGTCGTGCCGGTTTCTGCCGTCGTGCGCCGACTACGCCGCCGAGGCGATCCGTCGGCACGGCCTCGTCGCTGGCGGCTGGCTCGCCGCCAGGCGGCTCGCCCGCTGCCACCCGTTGTGTTCCGCGGGTCACGACCCAGTGCCGTCCTAAATGGAAAGACGCGTTCTTCTCGCTATTTTTCTGGCCTTCCTGGTCCTTTTCGTCTGGGAGCGCGTCTTCCGTCCTGCGCCGAAACCAGCGCCGGTCTCGGGCGTCACTCCCGCAGCCGGTACGCCGGCTACGAGCGGCGGAAGGGCGACCGGGCCCGCCAGTACCACGACGACCGCTGATAAAGCGACGCCGGCGCCGGCGCCCTCCGCTACACCCGCGCCTCCGGCTCGAGCCGAAGCCAGCGCGGCGCCGCTCGTCGCCGACACGGCCGAACGCGACGTGAAGGTCGAGACGCGAGACGTGATCGCGGTCTTCACCAACCGCGGCGCCCGGCTCAAGAGCTGGCGGGTGAAGCGGTATCCCGATCAGCAGGGACAGCCGCAGGAGCTCGTCGAGCAGATTCCCGATCAGCCGCTGCCCTTTTCGCTTCAGACCGCCGACGATGCGGTGACGGCGACGTTGAACACCGGCCTCTATACCATCGCCGGCGCGCCCGCTGCCGACGGCGAGATCGCGGCGCCAGTCGATCTGCGGTTCGAGTACCGCGACAGCGGCGGCGTTCACGCGGTCAAGACGTTTCACTTCGAGCCCGCGTCCTACGTCGTCGGCTACCAGGCCACCGTGAAGCAGGACGATCGCATGCTGTCGCCGGCGATCGTGTGGGGACCCGCGATCGGCGACATGGGCCTGCAGGAGACCTACGTCAAGAAGTCGGAGGCGCTGCTGTTCGAGAACGGCAAGGTCGTCCGTGTCGCGCCGTCCGATATCGCCAAGCAGCCGGAGCGCGACGGCGACTTGCGCTATGTCGGCGTCGACGACAACTACTTTCTGATCGCGGCGCTCGAGCCGGGCCCGAGCAAGGTGACGTTCCAGGCGATCACCATTCCGCCGCCGCCGGGAACGAAGACGGGCCGCGACCTCGTCTCGTACGCGATCGAGCCGCACCGCGGCGATGCCCCGATCAAGTTCTTCGTCGGCCCGAAGGACTTCGACGTGCTGAACACGATCGGCCCCGACGTCGCGAAGTCGATCAACTTCGGCAGCATCCTCGGGCCGATCGTCGTGCCGCTGTTGAAGTCGCTGAAGTGGGTGAACGGCTACGTCGGCAACTACGGCTGGTCGATCATCATCCTCACCCTGATCATCAACGCAATCATGTTTCCGCTGCGGCACAAGAGCGTCGTGTCGATGCGGAAGATGCAGGAGATCCAGCCCGAGGTCAAAGCGATTCAGGAGCGCTACTCGAAGCTGAAGGCGACCGACCCGCAGAAGCAGAAGATGAACCAGGAGCTGATGGCGCTCTACAAGGAGCGCGGCGTCAATCCGGCCAGCGGCTGCGTGCCGATGCTGCTGACGATGCCGTTCATCTTCGCGTTCTACACGCTGCTCTCGACGGCAATCGAGCTGCGCGGCGCGCCGTGGTTCGGCTGGATCCACGATCTCTCCGCCTACGATCCGTATTACGTCGTGCCGATCGCCATGGGCGCGAGCCAGGTCTGGCAGCAGCGCCTCGCGCCGGCGGCGGGGATGGATCCGATTCAGCAGAAGATGATGCTGCTGATGCCGGTCTTCTTCACCTACCTGTTCCTGTGGTATCCGTCCGGCGTGGCGCTCTACTGGTTCGTCAACAACATCTGGGCGATCGGCCAGCAGTACCTGACCAACTACATGATTGGTCCGCCGCCGAGTGTTCCATCGACCAGAGGATCGGCGGGCGAGCGGCGGATGAAGCGGGCCGGCAGCGGCAAGACCGACGCAGCGGCGCGCGACAACTAGCTTAGCTTATGAACACCACTACACAGATCGTCGATTTTCTGAATCGCGTGACCGCGGCGCTCGGGATCACCGCGACCGTCGAAGTTGACGAGACCGCGGACGGCCCCCGCCTCAACCTGACGGGCGACGATGCGGAGCTGCTCGTGCGGCACCGGGGCGAGCCGCTGAAGGCGCTGCAGCACGTCGTCGACATGTCGTACGGCCGATCGCTCGAAGGCGAGAAACGAGTGTTCGTCGACGCGCTCGCCTATCGCAAGGGCAAAGACATCGAAATGCGGAAGATGGCGCAGTTCCTCGCCGGCAAGGTGAAGGAGACGGGGCTCGACCAGCAGATGGGCCCGCTCAACCCCTACGAGCGCCGCATCGTCCACATGGCGGTGGCGGAAGTGCCCGGCGTCACGACGGAAAGCGTCGGCGATGCGTTCTCGAAAACCGTCCTGATCTCTTTACGCAAATAGCGGCCGCGACGCCGGGCTCTCGCGAGCCTGGCCCTGGCAGCCGGCGACGAGGGCGATGCCGTTTTCGACGCACGACACGATTGCCGCCGTCGCGACGCCCCCTGGCCGCGGCGGGATCGGCGTCGTCCGCCTGAGCGGTCCCGGCGCGCTGGCGATCGCGGCGCGATTGATCACGCATCACGGCCCACTCGAGCCGCGGCACGCAACGCTGACGAAGATCGCCGGCGACAACTGCGGTGACGTCGTCGATCACGTGGTGGCGATCTATTTCCCCGGCCCTGCGTCGTACACCGGGGACGATGTCGTGGAGGTGAGCGCGCACGGCAGCCCGGTGATCCTCAACTCGATGGTCGCCGCGGCCGTGGCGCACGGTGCTCGGCTCGCGGAGCCCGGCGAGTTCACGCTGCGCGCGTTTCTCAACAACCGCATCGACCTGATGCAGGCCGAAGCGGTTGGCGATCTGATTGACGCGGCGACGCCGCTCCAGGCGCGGGCGGCGTACGATCAGCTCGATGGAACGCTGACGCGCACCATTGGCGAGATCGACGCGGCGCTGTTCGATCTGATCGCGCGGCTCGAGGCGTCGGTCGATTTTCCCGACGAGGGTTATCACTTCGTTGAACCAGGTGCGCTCGCCGACGAGATCGATGCGCTCCTCGCGCGCACCGAGCGGCTGCTCGCCGACGGACGGCGCGGCCGGCTGATTCGCGAGGGGCTGCGCGTGGTGATCGTCGGCGCGCCGAACGTCGGGAAGTCGAGCCTGTTCAACGCGCTCGTTGGTGCGCCGCGCGCGATTGTCACCGCGGTGCCCGGCACCACGCGCGATCTGGTCACCGAGGTCGTGGACATCGCCGGGTTGCGCGTCACGCTGGCCGACACGGCCGGGTTGCACGAGACGAACGACCCGGTCGAGCTGCTCGGCGTTGAACGTTCGCGCCAGAGCGCGGCGGTTGCGGATCTCGTGCTGACGGTGGTCGATCGATCGGCGGCTCGCGAGATAAATGTTGATTACAAAGGACTTATAGTCGCAAATAAGGCGGATTTGTCCCCGGCCTGGGAGGATCAGACCGCGATTGCGGTCTCAGCGGTCACCGGCGCGGGCCTCGACGAGCTGCGGCAGCGAATCGCCGAGGCGCTCGATGTCGATCCGCGCCGCGATCGGCCAGCGATCACGAACGTCCGGCACATCGCGCTCGTCGATCGCGGCCACGCTGCGCTCCGGCGCGCACGCGCGGCTGCGCTCGATGGCGGCCGATCGATGCCGGAGGAGTTCGTGCTCGCCGATTTGCTGGAGGCGCGCGGCGCGTTCGAGGAGATCACCGGCCGCCGCACGCCGGAGGATGTGCTCGAACACATCTTCGCGCGCTTCTGTATCGGCAAGTAGACCGCCATTCGCATGAAGAGCTTCGACGTCATCATCGTGGGCGCTGGGCACGCGGGCTGCGAGGCTGCTTATGCCGCGGCGCGACTGGGCGCGCACGTCGGGCTCTGTACGCTGACGGCTGACACCGTCGCGCACATGCCGTGCAACCCCGCGGTCGGCGGCACGGCCAAAGGCCATCTCGTTCGCGAGATCGACGCGCTTGGCGGGCTGATGGCAGGCGCGATCGACGCGACCGGCATCCAGTTCAAGCTGCTCAATCGCAGCCGCGGGCCAGCGGTCTGGTCGCCGCGCGCGCAGGCGGACAAGAAAATCTACGGGCAGTGGGTGAGGGCAGCGCTCGAGGCGGAACCGAACATCGAATGGCTGTTCGGCCGCGCCGGTCGCATCATCGTCCAGCACGGACGAATCGCGGGTCTGGCGCTGGAGGACGGCGACGCATACGCGTGCCGCGCGCTGGTCGTGACCACCGGCACGTTCCTGAACGGCCTGGTGCACATCGGCCTCGAGCAGCATCCGTCCGGGCGGGCAGGGGAGCCGCCGTCGTGCGATCTCGCCCAGTCGTTGAAGTCGTTCGGGTTCGAGTGGGGCCGGCTGAAAACCGGGACGCCGCCTCGGCTCGATCGGGCGAGCATCGACTTCGAGCGGCAGGTCGCGGAGGGGAGATTCGCCGTGGAGCGCGGCGACGAGCCGCCCGTGCCGTTCTCGTTCCTGTCCGGCGTCATCGAGCGGCCGCAGATCGACTGCTACCTGCTGCACACCAACGATCGCGTGCGCGCTCTGGTGCGCGGGAACATCGCGCGCTCGCCGCTCTTCAACGGCCAGATACAGGGCATCGGACCGCGCTATTGCCCGTCGCTCGAGGACAAGATCGTGCGGTTTCCAGACAAGGAGCGGCATCAGATCTTCCTCGAGCCCGAGGGTCTGGACGCGCGCGAGATCTACGTAAACGGCTTCTCGATGTCGCTGCCGCGGGATGTTCAGGCGGATCTCGTTCACGCCCTGCCCGGGCTCGAAGATGCGGTTCTGCTTAGACCTGGATACGCCGTGGAGTACGACTTTATCCAGCCGACGGAGCTGTCGCGGCGCCTCGAGACGAAGCGAGTCGGAGGGCTGTTCCTGGCAGGGCAGGTCAACGGGACATCGGGCTACGAGGAGGCCGCGGCGCAGGGACTCGTCGCCGGAGTCAACGCGGCCAGTGTGGCGGTCGGCACGCCGGGCATCGAGTTGCGGCGTGACGAGGCCTACATCGGCATCCTGGTCGACGACCTCATCACCAAAGGATGCCTCGAGCCGTATCGCATGTTTACGTCGCGCGCGGAGCACCGACTGCTGCTGCGCATCGACAATGCCGATCTGCGGCTGACGCCACGCGGTCGCCAGGTCGGACTCGTGGACGACGCGCGCTGGGAACGATTCCAGTCGAGGCGCGGCCGCTTCGAGCGGAATCTCGTGGTCCTCGAGTCGACCATCCTGCGAACGGCGAGCGGCGAGAGTGTCGCGGCCAGCCAACTGCTGCGCCAGCCGGAAACTCGTCTCACGGACCTGCTCGCAGCCGGCCGACTGCAGCGGTTCGAGGTCGACGACGCCGATCCGTCCGTCGACGTCGCGAGCGCTGAGACCGCCGTGAAGTACGCCGGCTACCTGCGGCGCCAGGAAAGCGAGATCGCGCGGTCGAGAAAAGACGAGCTGCGCCGAATCCCACGCGATTTTCCGTTCGAACGTGTTCCGGGACTGTCGCGCGAGGTCGTCCAGCGTTTGTCCCAGGTTCGCCCCGACACGCTCGGCCAGGCGCTGCGGATTCCGGGCGTCACGCCGGCCGCCGTCGCCGTTCTCGGCGCGTTCGTCGGCAGGCTGGCGGCCGCGCCCCAGCCGTGACGTCGCTGGAGTTCCGCGATCGGCTCGCGCGCCGCGCGCGCCGCGCGAAGGCGCCGCTGACGATCGCGATGCTCGATCCGCTCGAGGCGTACTTCCGGCTGCTCACGCTGTGGAACGCGAAGATCAACCTGACTGCCCTCGCCCTCGATCCTCCGAGTGACGAAAGCTTCGATCGCCTGCTCGTCGAACCGCTGGCGGCCGCGCCGCACGTGACGCGGGGTCTGACGGGTGTCGGACACCACTCCGACCCCATCGCATGGTTTGACCTCGGGTCTGGCGGGGGCTCGCCGGCAATCCCGCTATTGATTGCGCGGCCGACACTCCGGTTGACGATGATCGAGTCGAAGACGAGGAAAGCGGCGTTCCTCAGGGAGGCGGCGAGAGCGGTGGGATTGGCTGAGTCGGCGGAAGTCCTCGGCGAGCGCTTCGAGGATGTCGCCTGTAACGCCAGGAACTTCAAGACGGTGGACCTGGTAACGGTGCGGGCCGTCAAGGTTGACGATGAGCTGTTCGACGTAACTGGTCAGTTGCTACGACCGGGCGGTCGGTTGTGTCTCTTTCGGCCCGCGCACGACGCCAGCTCAAACCCTGCCGGGTTCGAGCGCATCTCGACCGTTCCTTTGATAGACACCCCGCCCGCGTTCCTGTCGAGCTATCGGCGCGTGTTCCACGTGGAACAATCCGGTTGACGCCATCGCGGCCGCCTCGTATCCTCAAAGTCACGCTAGCAGCGCTAAACCACACTCGCTATTGGCTATACGCCCAATCATGGCCCGAATCGTAGCCGTCGCGAACCAGAAGGGCGGCGTCGGCAAGACCACCACGACCATCAACCTGGCGGCGTCGCTCGCACTGGCCGATCAGCGCGTGCTGCTCGTCGATGTCGATCCCCAGGGCAACCTGACCAGTGGCGTTGGCCGGAAGGATCAGGCCGCGCCAGCGGGGTCGATCTACGCAGCCCTCACGTCGGCCGAGCCAACCATCGACGCGCGGCCGTTCGTCATCCCGTCCGGGGTCGACAAGATGGGACTGATCCCGGCCGACCGCAACCTCACCGGCGCCGAAATCGAACTGGTGACCTTGAGCGGCCGCGAGGAACGGCTCCGCGTCCTGCTCGCGTCGGTCCGCGACGACTTCGACTACATCTTCATCGACTGCCCGCCGTCGCTCGGCCTCCTGACCCTCAACGCGCTCGTCGCCGCGGACGCGGTGCTGATTCCGCTGCACTGCGAGTACTTCGCGCTCGAAGGGCTCGCCGATCTCGTCGGCACGATGCGCCGCGTCCGCGCGGCGCTGAACCCCGCGCTCGACATCGAAGGCGTGCTGCTGACGATGTTCGACGAGCGGACGAACCTGGGGCAGCAGGTCGCGACCGACGTCAGGCAGTTCTTCAAGGAAAAGGTGTTCCGCACGGTGATCCCGCGCAACGTCCGCCTCGGCGAAGCGCCGAGCCACGGCGTGCCGGTCATCCTCTACGACGTAAAGTCGCGCGGCGCGGAAGCGTACCTCGCGCTCGCGCGTGAAGTGCTGGCGCGCTCCGCGGCCCCGGCTGCGTGAAGCATCAATGACCGCAAAGCCCGCCGAGCCCGCAAAGGCGAATTTCTCTACGCGGCGTTCTCGCGCGGCTGTTCTCTGTGGCAACCATGGAAAAACGCCCCGCCCTCGGTAAAGGACTCAGCGCGCTCATTCCCGACCCGCCGGAACCGCCGCCGCGCTCGGCGGCGCTCGAAGCGGACATCGATCGCCTCTCGCCCAATCGCTTTCAGCCGCGGCTCAGCGTCGACGATGCGCGGCTGCGCGAGCTGGCCGAGTCGATCAAGGCGAACGGCATCATCCAGCCGATCGTCGTCCGCAAGGATGGCGACCGGTTCCAGATCATCGCCGGCGAGCGGCGCTGGCGCGCGGCGATGCTCGCCGGGCTCGCGCGCGTGCCGGTCGTGGTCCGCGACGTCGCGCCGGGCCGCGAGCAGTCGCTGCTCGAGATGGCGCTGATCGAAAACATCCAGCGCGAGGACCTGAATCCGATCGACGAAGCGCTGGCCTACCGCCGGCTCACCGATGATTTTCACCTGAAGCAGGACGATATCGCGGCCGCCGTCGGCAAGGACCGCGCCTCGGTGGCGAACACGCTGCGCCTGCTGAAGCTGCCGGAAGAAGTCCGCGCCGAAGTGGCCTCGGGCCGACTGTCGATGGGGCATGCACGCGCGCTGCTGTCACTGGCGCAGGAGGCCGAGCAGCTCCGCGTCGCCCGCGACGTCATCGCGCGCAGCCTCTCGGTGCGCGAAACCGAGTCGCTCGTCAAGAAGCTGGTCGAGGCGAGCGCGCCCGCTCGAGAGGCGGCGCCGCAAAAACCGGTCGATGTCCACACTCGCGCCGCCGAGGATCGCCTCAAGCTGCTGCTCGGCACCAAGGTCCGCATCGTGAGGCAAGGCACGCGCGGCCGCATCGAGATCGATTTCGTCTCGGAAGACGAGTTGATTCGAATCTACGAACAGATAACAGAACGGTAGCTGGTTGCTAGATGTCAAAGCCATGACTCGCCCAGCAACTAGCATCGAGTACCAGCAACCAACAGCGACCGAAGGGAGAAGAATGGCCAAGCGTCTGACGCAAATGGTCTCCTGCGCCGGTTGAGCGAGCAAACTCGCCGCAGGCGAGCTCGCTCAGGTGCTGAGTGACATCCCCGCGCAAACCGACGACCGTGTCCTGGTCGACTTCAGGACGGCGGACGATGCGGGTGTGTTCAGATGGGAAGGCGGGCCGGCTCTCGTCCAGACAGTCGACTTCTTCACGCCGATCGTCGACGACCCCTACGTGTATGGGCAGATCGCTGCCGCCAATTCGGTCAGCGACGTCTACGCGATGGGCGGGCGGCCGCTCACCGCGCTGGCGATCGCGGCGTTTCCGAAAGAAGGCCTCGAGCCGGAGACCATCCGCGCCATCTTCAGGGGCGGATTCGACAAGCTGCGCGAAGCGGGCGTCTCGCTGCTCGGCGGCCACACGGTTCAAGATCAGGAAATCAAGTTCGGCTACGCGATCACCGGAGCGATCGACCCGGCGCGAGTGCTCACCAACGCGGGGGCGAAGCCGGGAGATGTGCTGTTCCTCACCAAGCCGCTCGGCACCGGCATCGTCGGCACCGCCATCAAGTTCGACCGCGCCGGCGCGGCGCTGGCTGACGAAGCGGTGCTATCGATGCGAACGCTGAACCGCGCCGCCGCGGAGGCGCTTCAAGCCCTGCCCCGCGGCGCAGTGCACGGCTGCACCGACATCACCGGCTTCGGCCTCATCGGCCACGCGAGCGAGATGGCGCGGGCGAGCGGCGTGACCATCGTCATCCATGCGGGCGCCGTTCCCATGTTCAGCGGGGTGCTGCCGATTGCCGCCAAGAATCGATCCGGCGGCATGGCGTCGAACCGCGACCATTTTTCGAACGGCGTCACGGTCGAGCCGGGGGTGGACGGCGACCGCGAGACACTGCTCTATGACCCGCAGACCTCCGGGGGCCTGTTAATTGCGGCGAGCACCGGGGCGGCCACCGAGGTCGAAGCGGCCCTGCGCACCGCCGGCGTGGTTCCCTTCAGGATCGGCACGGCGGAAAATCGGGGATCGAATGTGCAGATTGTGGTGCGCTGAGCGGTTCCTTGTGGCGAATTGCCTCAGAATGGTATAAATTTGGGCTGCTTGTGAAACTCTTCGCAAGCTCCCGCAACGCAACCGGCAGGCCTGACCGCCTGCGCTACGAGCGCTCGTGACGAACAAGACCGCCGCAGTCCGCTACGCCCGCGCCCTCTTCGACGTTGCCGTCAAGGAGAAGGCCGACCTCGAACAGATCGAGCGCGACCTCGGACAGTTCGCCGATCTCTTCACCCAGCACCCACCGCTTGAAAAGGTGCTGCTCAACCCGGCGGTGCCGGTGCAGCGCAAGCGCGCGGCCGTGGTCGAGCTGCTCGGGCACGCGAAGTTTTCGCCGATCCTCTCGAAGCTGCTGACGATGCTGGCCGAGCGCGATCGCCTGGTCCTGCTGCGCGACCTGTTGACGGCGTTCAGCGAGCGGGTGATGGATTACCGCAACGTCGTCCGCGCCGAGGTCACGACGGCGGCGCCGATCGATCCGGCGC
>Ga0075421_100006704_pt1 | contig 14079 bp, 16 predicted proteins | sample SoiMetdeltSBSDD5_FD_75292 | JGI IMG/M metagenome (GOLD analysis project Ga0075421, IMG submission 75292) | Bulk soil microbial communities from a Populus tree surrounding site in Tennessee, USA - Soil MetaG P. deltoides SBSDD5 | ecosystem: Environmental > Terrestrial > Soil > Tree plantation...
CTCGCCGCACTTGAAGACGTCGTACAGGATGGCGTCGGCGTCGAAGACGGAGTAGTAGCCCCACGACCAGTTGAACATGGGGCCGCCCTTGCCCTCCTTGATGCGCGCGACGAGGACGGTGTTGTCGCCGATGTAGTTCTGCCTGACGCGGAAGCCGGCCTTCGCCATGTCGGCCACGATCGCGTCGTTGGTCTGCTGGATGGCCGGCTCGACCACCGGCGGGCCGGTGTTGAACGTGATGTCGAGCCCGTTCGGGTAGCCCGCCTCGGCCAGGAGCTTCTTGGCGCGCGCGACGTCCTGCTTGTAGGGCTTCAGGTTGGGGTCCCAGCCGAACGCCATCGGATTGACGGCAGTGGCCGTGCGGTCGCCGAGCCCGTTCAGCACGTGCTTGATGATGGCGTCGGCGTCGACGGCCAGGTTGGCGGCCTGGCGCACGCGCTTGTCGGTGAAGGGGTTCGGACCGCCGCGCGCGGCCTGATCGAGCTGCAGCATCGCCGTGCGAAGGATCGGAGACGTGGCCGTGCGCGCCTGACCCGACTTCTCGATCACGTCCATCTGATCGGGCGGCACGGCCTTGATCACGTCGACACCGCCGGAGATCAGCTCGGCGATCTGCGTCGCCTGCTCGGGAATGATCCGGATGCGAACGTGCTTGAAGTAGGGCTTGGCGCCCCAGTAGTCGTCGTTGCGGACGAGCAGGTGCTCCTGCTTGCGGTTCCAGCGCACGAGCTTGTAGGGGCCGGTGCCGACCGGGTTCTCCTGCACCCACTCGTGCGGCTTCTCGCGCAGCACCTTCTCGGAATGCATCACGAGGGCGGTCATCCGCTCCACGAAGAGGGGATAGGGACCGTCGGTGCGGAAGCGCACGGTGTGGTCGTCGACGATGTCGACGCCCTTGATCTTGGCGTGGTTGCCGCGCGCGGTCATCTTCTTCGCCGGATCGAGCACGCGCTCGAAGGAGGCCTTCACGTCCTTGGCCGTGAACGGCGAGCCGTCGTGGAACTTCACGCCCTGGCGCAGCTTGACCTCCCACGTGGTGTCGTCGAGCGTCTTCCACGACGTCGCCAGGTTCGGGATAACCTTGCGCGTCTTCAGATCCCGCACGGCGAGGTGGTCGAAGACTTGGTACCCGAGGATGATCGCCTCGCGCAGCACGGAGTTCGGCGGGTCCCAGGTGTCGACGTCGGACTGGAGCGCGTACACGATCGTGTCGTCCTTCGTCTGCGCCTGGCCCGGTGATCTCCAGCCGAGCGTCAGCATGAGCAGGACTGCCGATCCGATGGCTATCGTGCGCCGCATGGCGGCCTCCTTGTGCGCGTCATTCCGCGGAGGTAAGAGGGTCGGTGCGAAAGTGCTGGAACAATATCCGTGCCCTTCGAGACCGTCAAGCTGTGGTAAAGAGCGAGGCATCGAGACCACGCGGCTCCGCCTCCGCCGGCTGCGGCCCTCCGACGAGCCGGATCTCATCGCCCTGGACAGCGATCCCGACGTCATGCGCTACGTCGGCAGCCCGGCCGGTGTGAAGTCGGCCGAGGAGACGCGCGAGCGGGTGCGGCAGCGGATCGCGGCCGATCAGGACGGCCTCGGCTTCTGGCGGATCGAGGCGCGGGCCGACGGCGCCTTCTGCGGGCTCGGGGCCCTCATCCACATGCCGACCGGCGACGACGTCGAGCTCGCCTATCGGCTGCCGCGCGCCGCGTGGGGGCAGGGCATCGCCGGTGAGGCGGGCGCCGCGCTGATGGACCACGCCTTTCGCGTGCTCGGGCTTCCGCGCGTGGTGGCGGTGACCTACCCCGAGAACCGGGCCTCGCAGCGGGTGCTGGACAAGCTCGGATTCATCCGTCAGGACGACATCGACTACAAGGGAGTGCGCACGACCTTCTACGTCCTCGACCACCCGCTCGGCGGCCGCCGGTAGCCCGCCGCTACGTGCGACGGCTGGTCGACACGGTGGCGAGCACGCCGAGGCCGACGTACATGCTGCCGGAGATCCAGCGCTCGCTCGCGAGAAACCGCGGTCGGGCGCGGAGCCACTGCGCCGCCGTGCCCGCAACGGGCACCACGGAACGGCGATCGAGCATCCGGCGCACGCCGAGATACACGAGGTACGCGGCGCCCACGTACTTCGAGACCAGCCCGCCCCGCCGGCCCTGCTCGAGGCTGCGGGCGACGATATTAGAGGACGGCCGGTCCGGGAGTGAGCAAGAGGGCCAGCGACGCCAGGACGAACAGGCCAACCGTCACGCGTTGCGGAAGGCAATGGCGCCGAAGAGCGCCTCCGCCGGCGCCCCCGTGTCGTTGGTGTCGATCGACAGCGCGACCGCGCCGGCGTCATCCGGGTCCTCGCCATAGATCCGCCGATAGTCCTCCGCCACGTTGCGCCGCTCGGTGATCCACGTCGCCGCGTTCGCCATCCCCGAGCGCACCACGACGAAGCTGACTGTGCCCGTCTTCCGGCTCGGCTCCACGGTGTCGGCGGGAATCTTCTCGTCCCAGACGTAGCCGATCAGCCGCGAGCGCAGCATCGCCGGCTGGCGCGGCCACACGACGAACAGGTGCCCGGTGAGATCCGACGTCTCCTTGCGACGCACGTCGGCGCCGGCGGGAAACTGCACCACCTTCCAGCTCCACTCGAGCAACGGCGTGGCCTTCAAACTGATTCGCAGTCGCCGCGCGATGGTGGAATGGTCGCCGCGGCTTCGCAGCTGCAGCGCGCGGTGGCCGCCGTCCTCGACCACGGTGAAGTCGTACGCCGGCCGGCCGCCGATCGTCTCATACGCGCGCCAGCCCTTCGGGATGCCGTGGGCGCCCAGCTCGTGGCGCACCCAGTTCTCCACCGACGCGATCTCGACCCGCTCGGCGACGCCCCCCGCGCACGCCGCCCACGGCAGGCTCACGCCGAGCAATCCCTGAAGGAGGGCGCGACGCGTGAGGCTCATCGTCGGCAGGCTAGGTGCCCGAGCGCTTGCCGACAGCGTGGCGCACTTCCTCGACGGCGAGCGGGCCGACGTCGAGGAACGCGATGATCCGGCACGGGCACGCCTCGCCGCCTTCGAACTTCCACGGGAAGGCGCCGATGATGCAGCGGGTGTTCAGGACGTTCTCGATGTCGCCGCCCACGTTCTCGGCGTGGATGCAGCCCTCGGGGAAGGCGAGGTAGTGCATGGGGAAGATCTCTTCCTTCACGAGGCGGCCGCTCTTGTGATGGCGGTATTCGTACTCGCCGAAGAACTCGCGCACCGATCGGCCGACCTTCTCCTCGAACCGCTGCGTCAGGTCCGGCCGCATGTAGCGGATGGTCGTATTCATCGGATGGTCGCCGGAGCCGGCATCGATGCCCCACCAGGCGATCTGCATGTCGTGCATCCACTGCGCGAGCTCACGCGTGCCGCCGGGATGCATGCAGAAGTAGCGGGTGAGGTCCTGCTGCGGCTTGCCCTCGTAGTAGCGGTGGTAGCCGGTGTGCAGGATCAGGATGTCGCCGCGCTTGACCTCCATGCGATCGGTGATGTGCTTCGGCGTGATGATGCCCCAGTCCTCGACCGCATCGGAGACGTCGACGACGACGCCCTCGCGGACCAGCTTCGTGAGCGGCAGGGAGGCGATGTCCCCGGCGCCGTCGGCCGCGTGCATCGGGCCGTCGAGGTGCGTGCCGACGTGCAGCGAGGTCTCCACACGCTGCGAGACGATGCGGTTGGTCTGCAGGGTCTGCGTGTAATAGATCTTCGAGCCGGGATAGCCGATCCAGCCCGGCGTGTGCATGTTCCACGGGTGCGACAGGTCGACGAGTCTCATGCCTTTCCCGGGGCGGCGCTCAGCGCGCCTTTCTTGAGATTGGTGATGTGCCAGGCCACCAGCTCGGCTCCGCGCTCGACGCGGCCCTCCTCGAGCGCCTCGAGAATCGCCTCGTGCTCGACCTGGAAGCGATCCGGCTCGCCGGGAGGCGCCACCACGGAGATCTGGTAGCGGCGCAGCGACGTCTTGAGCTCCTCGTGCAGTCGGGTCAGATGACGGTTGGCGGCGAGCATCACGAGCCCGTCGTGAAAGCGGAGCGAGGCCTGATGCCAGCGCTCCATGTCCGAGGCTTCGAGGGCGGCGTGCGCGTCCTGCACCGCACGCCGCAGCGGCGCGAGCGCGTCCGCCGCCAGATGGTGCCCGTGGCGCAGCACGCCGTGGCTCTCGATCATCAGCCGCACGTCGAAGATCTCTTCGAGGTCCTGCTCCGAGACGGCGCGCACGCGCGCACCGCGATGCGGCTCGAGCGTCACCAGACCCTCCGACTCGAGGATCCGAAGCGCCTCGCGGACCGGCGAGCGGCTGAGCGACAGCTCGCGCGTGATCTTCGTCTCGTTCACCCGCTCGCCCGCGGGCAGCGCGCCGCTGATGATCTGCTCGCGGAGATGACGCGCGATCTCGATGGCGAGCGTCATCGGCTTCTCGAAGTCGCCACGACGGGTCATGGCGCGGCGTAGACCTCGACCTTGACCGGCGTGCAGCGGTAGCCGTTGCAGGCATTGAGCACATCGAGGGGACAGTTGGACAGCCCGACGATGAGGTCCTGATCGGCGCGAAACTCGACGTAATCACCCGGCTTCGAGACGGGCTCGCCGATCACCCAGCGCCCGCGGGCGCAGTCGTGCTCGTACTTCATGAACAAATCCATGGTGTCCGGGATGTCCTCGGGCAGGAGGCCCCACGGCGCCACCGCCTTGCTGATGTTCTCGTGACAGCCGTCACGCGGCCCGAAGCCGTACGACTCGTAGAGATAGCGGTTGCACATCCGGTTGTGCGTGTCGTGCACGCCCTTCGGCTCCGGCGTTTCCTTCACGAACGTCGCCATCGGACGGCACAGCGTCGACATGAGCGTGTCGCCTTCGGTGAGCTTGTCGCGCGGCACGTACTCGGCGCCGGGCTTCGGGATGTACCGCGTCCGCGAGTACGACGTGGAGAGCTTCTCGCGAGGGTTGGCCTCGTTGAAGAGCGCCATGTCGACGACCTGCTTGCCTTCCAGATCGATGATGCGCCACTGCTGGCCGCGCTTCACCACGAAGCCATAGCCGAGCTTCGGCGGGATGACGTGCTCGAGGATGCGCTTCATCACGCGCCGCATGATAAGGCGTTTGACAATCGATTGTCGATTGTCTACCTTCCGCCTGCGGTCGGCGTGCGGCGGCGGCGACGTGCGCCCAGTCCACAAGAAACGGCTAGCGAGGAGTGCGCACGATGGATCTCGGTCTGAAAGGCAAGGTCGTCCTCGTCACCGGAGGCAGCAAGGGGATCGGCAAGGCGGTGGCGCGAGGGTTACTCGACGAAGGCGCGAAGGTCGCCATCTGCGCACGGACCAAGTCCGAGCTCGACGCGGCGTCCACGGAGCTCAGCCGCGCGACCGGCGGCGACGTGTTCACGGTGGCGGGGGACCTCACGCGCGAGGCAGACGTGAAGAAGATCGTCGACGCGGTGATCGCCCGCTTCGGGCGCATCGACGTCCTGATCAACAACGCCGGCGCCGCGCCGGGCGGCCTGCTGCTCGACCTGACCGAGGCCGACTGGGAGAAGGCGCTGCAGCTCAAGTTCATGGGCTACGTCCGCTGCATGAAGGCGGTCATCCCGCACATGCTGAAGCAGGAAGGCGGCCGCATCGTCAACATCGTCGGCAACGACGGCGTGAAGCCGATCGGCGTGGAGCTGACACCGAGCGCGGCCAACGCCGCTGACCTGGCGGTGACGCTGGCGCTGGCCGAGCAGTACGGCCGGGAGAACATCTGCATCAACGCGATCAACCCCGGGCCGGTGGCCACGGAGCGCTGGGACGGCCTGGTGGCCGGCATCGCGAAGGTGCGCAACATCCCGGTGGCCGAGGCTCAGAAGCGGGCGGAGCGCAGCATCCCGCTCGGACGCATCTGCACCCCGGAGGAAGTCGCCAACGTCGCCGTGTTCGTGGCCTCGCCGCGGGCCAGCTTCATGAACGGGGCCATCATCAACCTGGACGGCGCACAGCGCAAAGCGCTGCTCGACTGAGAGGAACGGAGGAGTCGCATGATCACCCGCCGCTGGCTGGCCGCCGCACTCTCGATCGCCCTCGCCCTTGGATCGCCGGGGGCGGCGTGGCTCGGCGCCTCGCGCGCCGAGGGACAGCAGAAGGAGTTCAAGGTCGGCGTCGCGCTGTCGCTCAGCGGCATCTTCAGCAAGGATGCGGGACTCTTCAAGGAGGTCTACGACCTCTGGGCGGACACCGTGAACAAGGCGGGCGGCATCAAGGTGAAGGGCACGGGCTACATGGTCCGCCTCACTTACTATGACGACGAGTCGAGCCCCCAGAAGAGCGCGCAGCTCATCGAACGCCTGGCCACCGCCGACAAGGTGGACCTCATGCTCGCCGGCTTCGGCTCGAGCATCGCGTTCGCCGCCTCCGCCGTCGCCGAGAAGTACAAGTACCCGTACATCTCGGGCGCCGCCAGCGCCAATCCGCTCTTCGAGAAGCAGTACAAGTACTTCTTCGCGACGCTCAACAAGACCTTCGAGGAAGTTGAGGGCGCGGCCAAGGTCTTCACGCTGGCGCAGCCCAAGCCCGCCAAGGCGGCGGTGATCGGCTCCGACCACCTCTTCGGCAAGCTGGCGGCCGAGGGCTTCAAGAAGTTCATGGAGGAGATGGGCGTCGAGGTCGTGCACTACGAGATCTTTCCGCTCGCGCTGACCGACTACAACTCGCTGCTCCTCAAGGTCAAGCGCGCCAACCCGGACATCCTCCTCGTCGGCGGGCTCTTCACGCACGCGCTGCGCGTGATGAAGGCCACCAAGGAGGTCGACTTCTCGCCCAAGGGCATCGCGTTCAGCTACGGGCCCACGGTGCCGGACTTCCTGAAGGAGTTCGGCAAGGACGCGGACGGCGTCATCGCCGCCTCGGAGTGGCTGCCGACCTTCCCGTTCAAGGATCCGATCTTCGGGTCGGCCTCGCAGTTCAACGAGACCATCCAGCAGAAGTACGGGCATCCCGCCGATTACGTGCAGGCGGCCGCCGCCGGCGGGCTCGTCGCCCAGCAGACGGCCATCGAGCAGCTCGGCTTGCAGCCGCCGCTCGACGAGAAAGCGCGGGAGTCGCTGATGGAGCAGCTCCACAAGCAGGACGTGATGACCGTGTACGGGCGCGTCAAGTTCGGCCCCGACGGCGCCATCGTCCAGAAGCCGCCCATCGCGGTGCAGATCCAGAACGGGAAGTTCGTGCTCGTGTACCCGCGCGACGTGAGCGGGGCGCAGGCGGGGAAGCTGCTCTATCCGCTGGCGCCGTGGCGGTCCCGGTAGAGCTCGTCCAGACGCTGATCAACGGCATCCTGCAGGGCGGGGTGTACGCGGCGGCGGCGGTGGGGCTCTCGCTGATCTTCGGCGTCAGCGGCATCCTCAACGCCGCCCACGGCGAGCTCGTGATGCTCGGCGCCTTCGCGACGTACTGGCTGGTGACGCTGTACCATCTCGATGCGCTGCTCACGCTGCCGATTTCGTTCGCGCTGCTGTTCGCCTTCGGCTGGGCGCTCCAGTACTTCGTGCTGAACCGCACGCTGGGTCGTCCGCTCCTGCTCTCGCTGCTCGTCACCTTCGGCATCTCACTCATCCTCGTGAACACGGCGCTGCGCCTCTGGTCCGGCGACTACCGGATGCTGCGGATCCCGTACTTCCAGCACAGCCTGATCCTCGGCGAGTTCATCGTGCCGCTCTCGCGCGTGGTGGCCTGTGTCACGGCGGTGGCGATGGTGGCGGGGCTCTCGTGGCTGCTCGCCTCCACACGGCTCGGTCGCATGATCCGCGCGACGGCGCAGGACGGGGAGATGGCGCGGATGCTCGGTGTGAACCCGCGCGCCGTGTACGCGGTGACGTTCGGCATCGGGTCCGGTGTGTCGGGCGTGGCGGGATCGCTGGTCGCCTTCTACACGCCGGTGGAGCCGAACATGGGCCTCACGTACACGCTGTTCGCGTTCGCGGTGGTGGTGCTCGGCGGCCTCGGCTACACGGCGGGCGTGATCTGGGGCGGCCTCGCCCTCGGCGTGGCGCAGGCGCTCACCGAGACGTATCTGGAAGCCGGCCTCTCGCTGCTCGTCGCCTTCGCGCTGCTCTATGCGATCCTGCGATTCATGCCGGCCGGCATCATGGGCAAGGGCCGGCTCGAGTAACGTGGGCCGCCCGACGCTCGCCGAGGGCCTCGCGCTGGCGATGCTGGCCGTCCTCGTCGCGCTCCCGCTCGGCATCGGCCCCTATCCCGTGCGCGTCGCCACCGTGATCTTCATGTGGGCCGCGCTGGCCGGAGCCTGGAACCTCCTGGCGGGCTATGCGGGCAGCACCGACCTCGGCCCCGTCGTGCACTACGGCGTCGGCGCGTTCGCCACCGCCGCCTTCATGCTCAAGGCGCAGCTGCCATTTCTGGTGGCCGTGGTCCTCGGGGGCGTCGTCGCCATGGCCGTCGCCTATGCGCTCGGCACGCCGACGCTGCGGCTGCGCGGCGCCTACTTCGCTATCGGGACGCTGGCGCTCGCGGAATCGGCCAAGGAGGTCGCCCTGGCCTGGGATCGATTCATCCCGTTTCCGCTCACGGGCGGCAGCGCGGGCGTCTCGCTCCCGCTCGCGGCCGGCTATATCCAGTTTTACTACGTGATGCTGGCGCTCATGGCCGGGGTGACCGGCACGGCGCTGTGGCTGCAGCGGTCGAAGTTCGGCTACGGCCTGCGCGCGGTCGGCGAAAACGACCGTCTGGCCGAGGCCTCCGGCGTGAACATTCATCGCCTGCGCCGGCGGCTCTACGTCGGCAGCGCGTTCGTCATCGCCATGACTGGCGGGACCGCCGGTTACTGGCTCTCGTACATCAACGCGGCGGAGGTGTTCAGCACGGCCATCACGTTCCAGATGGTCGTGATGACGCTGCTCGGCGGCCTCGGCACGCCCTTCGGGCCCGCGCTCGGCGCGACGTTCCTCACGCTCGCGTCCGAGTACCTCGGCACGCGCTTCGTCTACTACTACCTGATCATCATCGGCGCCATGATCGTGGCGCTGTCGCTCTTCGCACCGGGAGGGCTGGCCGGGCTCGTCCAGCTGGCGCGCCAGCGGCGGGTGCAGGAGGCGGCATGAGCGTGCTCGAGGTGCGGCGGGTCAGCAAGCGCTTCGGCTCGCTGGTGGCGCTGAACCAGGTCGAGTTCGCGCTGGCCGAGCACGAGATCCTCGGCATCATCGGGCCCAACGGCGCGGGCAAGAGCACGCTGTTCAACGTGATCGCGGGGCTCACCACGCCGAGCGCCGGCGACGTCGTCTATCGCGGGCGATCCATCGCCGGCCTCCGGCCCGACGCCGTCTGCCGCCTCGGGATCGCCAAGACGTTCCAGATCCCGCAGCTCTTCCCGCGACTGACGGTGACCGAGAACGTGCTGGTGGCCGCGCTGTACGGCCACGGTGCCAGCCTGACCGACGCGCGCCAGCAGGCGCAGGAGTGGGTGGCCTTCGTGGGCCTTCACGGCAAGGCGACGATGTCGGCGGAGACGCTGTCGGTCGCCGAGCGGCGCCGCGCGGACCTCGCACGGGTGCTGGCGACCGGGGCGCCGCTGATCCTCCTCGACGAGAACATGGCGGGGCTCAACCAGACGGAGGTCGAGGCCGCGGTGGCGCTCCTGCGCCAGGTGCGCGAGCGTGGGCGTACGCTCGTGGTGACCGAGCACATCATGCGCGCCATCCTCGGTCTCGCCGACCGCGTGGTGGTGCTCAACTACGGCGAGAAGATCGCGGAGGGACGACCGGTAGACGTCATGCGCGATGCGGCGGTGGTGAAGGCGTACCTCGGTGAGGCCCATGGCTGACGCCATGCTGGCCCTCGACGACGTCGAGGCCGGCTACGGACCGCTCGACGTCCTGCACGGCGTCACGCTGCGCGTCGGCGCCGCGGAGATCGTGAGCCTGATCGGCCCCAACGGCGCCGGCAAGACCACGGTGATCCGCGCCATCCTCGGGCTGGTGCCGCTGCGGCGGCACGACGGAGGCGCCATCCGCTTCAAGAATGAGCGGATCGACGGGCTGTCGCCGGAAGTGATCGTCCGCAAGGGTATCGCGGTGGTGCCCGAAGGCGCGCGGGTCTTTCCCGAGATGTCCGTGCTCGACAATCTGAAGATGGGCGCGCTCGGTGACCGCGGCCGCCGGCGTGAGGGAGAGACCCTCGGCGAGGTGTACGCGATGTTCCCGCGGCTCGCGGAGCGGCAGCGCCAGCTCGCGCGCACGCTCTCGGGCGGCGAGCGGCAGATGCTGGCGATGGGGCGCGCGCTCATGAGCTGCCCCGAGCTGCTGCTGCTCGACGAGCCGTCGCTCGGGCTGCAGCCGAGCCTCGTCCGCGGCATCATCGACGCCATCCGCGGCATCAACCGCCGCGGCATCACGGTGCTGCTCGTCGAGCAGAACGTGCACATGGCGCTGCCGGTGAGCCACCGCGGCTACGTCCTCGAGCAGGGCCGCGTCACCCTGGAGGATGCCGGCCCGGCGCTGCTCGCCAACCCCCACGTCCGCGTCTCGTACCTCGGAGCCTGACGCATGAAGCCCCCGCGATTCGACTATCTGGCGCCGCGTACGCTCGACGAGGCGCTCGCCCTGCTCGCGCACCACGGCGAGGAGGCGAGAGTCCTCGCCGGCGGGCAGAGCCTGGTCCCGCTGCTGAACTTTCGCCTGGTACGGCCCGCGCACCTCGTCGACCTCAACGAAATCCCCGGCCTGGACGCGATCCGCGTCGACGACGGCCGTCTGGCCATCGGCGCGATGACGCGCCAGCGCGCGGCGGAGACGTCGGCCGTCGTGCGCGAGCGCTGCCCGCTGCTCGCGGAGGCGATGCCGCAGGTGGGTCACGTGCAGATCCGCAACCGGGGCACCGTCGGCGGCAGTCTCGCCCACGCCGATCCCGCCGGCGAGCTGCCGGCCGTGGTGGCCGCTCTCGAGGGCGAGCTGGTCCTGCGCTCCCGGCGCGGCGAGCGGCGGCTGGCGCCGGACGAGTTCTTCGTGGGGTACTTGACGACGGCGGCGGCGCCCGACGAGCTCCTCGTCGAGGCGCGCGTGCCGGTGACGCCGCCGCGGACGGGCGCCGCGTTCATGGAGGTGAGCCGGCGACACGGCGACTTCGCGCTGGTCGGCGTGGCGGCCACCGTCACCCTCGACGCAGGCGGGGTCTGCACGGCGTGCGCGATCGCGCTGACCGGCGTGGGGCCGACGCCGGTGGTCCCGCGTGACGCCGCGCGCGCGCTGGTCGGCGTGAAGCCGACCGCCGACGCCTTCGCCGACGTCGGCGGCCGCGTGGCGCGCGCGCTCGTCCCGGACAGCGACCTTCACGCCTCGGCCGATTATCGCAAGCACCTGGCCGGCGTGCTCACGCGTCGGGCGCTCGCCCGGGCCGCCGAGCGCGTGAGCGGCCCGGTGGGGCCGAAGGAGCGGCGATGAACGAGCGCGCCATCCGGGTGACGGTCAACGGACGGGTGTACGAGCGCACCGTGGAAGTGCGGAAGACGCTCGCCGATTTCCTGCGGGACGACCTGGACCTCACCGGCACGCACCTCGGGTGCGAGCACGGCGTCTGCGGCGCCTGCACGGTCGTGGTGGACGGCGCCGCCGTGCGCTCGTGTCTGCTGCTCGCCGCGCAGATGCACGGCCGCGAGATCCAGACGGTGGAATCCCTGGCCGAGGGCGACCGGCTGAATCCGCTGCAGGAGGCGTTCCGGGAGCACCACGGTCTTCAGTGTGGCTTCTGCACGCCGGGGTTTCTCATGACGCTCACGTGCTTCTTGCGTGACACGCCGGATCCGACGGAGGCGCAGGTGCGGGAGGCGATCTCCGGCAACCTGTGCCGCTGCACGGGCTACAAGAACATCGTCACGGCCGCGCTGGCGGCCGCGCGGAGGAGCTGACATGACGCAGAGACCGCTGCTACTGATCACGCTCGCGCTGAGCCTTGCTGCGGCCGCGCTGCGACCCGTTGCCGCCGCCGAGGAGGTGACCCTGCTCGCCACCGTCACCCGCGTGGTCAATGTTCCGATGCTGGTCGGCCTGCGCCTGCTGGAGCGCGAGGACGGGATCAAGGTGACGGTCAAGGACCTGCGCTCGCCGGAAGCGGTCATGCTGGCGGTGATCGAGGGGCAGGGACAGCTCGGGACGGGCTTTGCGCCGTTCTATCCGGCCATCGAGAAGAACGCGCCGGTGCGCGGCGTGATGGAGCTCTCGCGACCGGAGTTCGTGGTGATGGCTAAGAAGGAGCTCGCGGACGTCAAGGCGCTGAACGGCGTCCGCCTCGCCTCCCACTCGCCCAAGGCGACCGTGCAGTCGCTGCTCGAGTATTACTTGAAGTCCCACCCCGGCGTGCAGCCGAACGTGGTGTTCATCCCCGAGGGCTCGCCGGCGCGTGCGGAGGCGCTGCTACGCGGTGCCGTCGATGCCGCCGCTTTCGATCTCACGGCGGCGCAGGTGGTGAGCGAGCGCGCGCCCGGCAAGTTCCACATCCTCATCGATTTCACCGACCAGCCGGTGTCGTCGAGCTCGCTGGTGGTCAACAACGACTTCGCCCGGAAGCGCCCCGAGATCGTGCAGAAGGTCGTGCGACGCCTCGTGCAGTCCTACCGTGAAGGCGCGAAGGACCCCCGGTTCTGGGTCCGCGAGCGTGGCGACACGCTCAAGGAGGTCGACGACGCCAAGCTCGAGTCGCAGCTGCGGGCGCTCGTGAAGATCTTCGATCTCAACGGCGGTCTCGACCGGATGAAAGGTCCCGGCGCCGTCGAGAATCTCGCGTTCCAGGTGGCCACGGGCAACCTCACCGGACCGGCCACCAAATGGAAGTCCGAGCAGTTCTTCGACACGGCGCCGCTCGAGGCCGTGCTGAAGGACGCCGGCCGCCGCTAGTGGTCCTGGCGCTGCGCGCGGCGTCGCTGGTGGCCTTTCTTCTCCTCTGGGAGTGGGCGGCGCGCGCGCCGATCAGCTTCAACTTCCCGTCGCCATGGGCGACGCTGACGGCGCTCGCCGCGCTCGTGCGCTCGGGCGCGTTGCCGGCGGCCACGCTGACCAGCCTGCAGTCGCTGTTGCTCGGCTTCTCCGCCGCCGTCCTCGTCGGCGTGCCGCTCGGGCTGGTCATGGGTGTCGTGCGCCCGGTGGGGCGCGTCGCGCGCGTCTACCTCGATCTGCTGATCGCGCTGCCGACGGCGGCGCTGGTGCCGCTGGTGATCCTCTCGTTCGGGATCAACGTGCTCTCTTCGGCCGTCATCGTCTTCGTCTTCAGCGCGCCGTTCGTGATCATGAACGCCTACGGCGGCGTGCGCGACGTCCGCCCGCGGCTGGTCGAGATGGCGCGCGCGTTCGACGCGTCGTGGACGCAGCTCTTCACGCGGATCGTGCTGCCGAGCGCGCTGCCGATGATCCTGGCCGGCATCCGCTACGCGCTGTCGCGGGCCTTCGTCGGACTCATCGTGGCCGAGCTGCTCCTGTCGCCGTTCGGCCTCGGCAAATTGATCATGACCACCCGCTCGATGTTCGAGCACGACCGGATGTTCGCCACCGTCCTCTGGACGCTGCTCTTCGCCGGCGCGGCGCTGGCCGCGCTGGCCCGCGTCGAGGCGCGCCTGCTGCGATGGCGCGCGTGATGCCGGCGCCCGAGACGGACCGCCGGCCGACCGCGGCCGATCCGGTCGCCATCACGGTCGAGGGCGTCTCGAAGGCGTTCGGTGCCGTGCAGGCCCTCGTCGAGGTGGACGTGCGCGTACGCGCCGGCGAGTTCCTGAGCCTGATCGGGCCGAGCGGGTGCGGCAAGACCACCCTGCTGAAGATCATCGCGGGGCTGGTCCCGGCTGATCGCGGGCGCGTGCGCGTCGGCGACCGGGTGGTCGCCGGCCCCGGGCGGGAGTGCAGCGTCGTGTTCCAGGATTTCGCCCTCCTGCCGTGGACGAGCGTGCAGCGGAACGTCGAGTTCGGTCTCCTGCTGCGTGGCATGGATGGTCGCGAGCGGGCGGCCCGCGCGCGCGCGGCCATCGCCAAGGTCGGCCTCGGCGGCTTCGAGAGCGCGTATCCGGCGCAGCTCTCGGGCGGCATGCAGCA
>Ga0075421_100006708_pt1 | contig 14076 bp, 12 predicted proteins | sample SoiMetdeltSBSDD5_FD_75292 | JGI IMG/M metagenome (GOLD analysis project Ga0075421, IMG submission 75292) | Bulk soil microbial communities from a Populus tree surrounding site in Tennessee, USA - Soil MetaG P. deltoides SBSDD5 | ecosystem: Environmental > Terrestrial > Soil > Tree plantation...
CCCGAGCGGCGCGGACGCTCGCCGGACCGTCGCTCGCATGCGCCAGGCGGCGCCGGCGGCCGTGATCGGCGGTGAGACCGCGGAGAAACTGGACCAGGACGCGGCGATGGACGCCGACCTGAGGCTGATCCTGCCACTCATCCTGCTGGTGGTGCTGGCCGTGCTCATCGTGCTGCTGCGCAGCCTGCTGGCGCCGCTGCTGCTGCTCGCCAGCGTCGTGCTCTCCTTCGGCGCGGCGCTGGGCGCCTCGCTGCTCATCTTCCGGGCTTTGGGCTTCCCGAACGTCGAGAAAACCGTGCTGCTGAACGGCTTTCTCTTCCTCGTCGCTCTCGGGGTCGACTACACGATTTTCTTGATGTCCCGGGCGCGGGAGGAGGTGGCGGCGGTGGGCCATCGCGAGGGGGTGACGCGGGCGCTGGCGGTCACCGCAGGGGTCATCACGAGCGCCGGGGTGGTGCTGGCGGCGACCTTCTCGGTGCTGGGCCTGATGCCGATCGTGTTCATGATGCAGCTGGGCATCCTGGTCGCGGTGGGTGTGCTGCTCGACACGTTCGTGGTGCGTACCCTGCTGGTGCCCGGACTCGCTCTCCACATAGGACCAAGGGTGTGGTGGCCTCACAGGGTGGGGACCGGAATGCCCGACTGATAGGCGAAGACCACGAGCTGGGCCCGGTCCCGCGCGCCCAGCTTGATCAGTGCCCGGCTCACGTGGGTGCGGACCGTGGCCGGGCTGACCACGAGAGCCTTGGCGATGTCGTCATTGGACAGCCCGGTTGCCACCCACCCCACGATCTCCCGTTCGCGCTCGGTGAGCAGGTGCAGGCTGGGGTGCACGCGCGGGGCGGGCCCGGTGGACGGGCGGCCGAACCGCTCGATCACCAGGCGGGTGACGGCGGGGGAGAGCAGGGAGTCTCCGGCGGCCACCACCCTGATGGCGCGCAACAGCTCCGAGGGCTCGGCATCCTTGGTGAGGAAGCCGGAGGCGCCGGCGCGCAGGGCCTCGAAGACGTACTCGTCGAGTTCGAACGTGGTGAGGATGATGACCCGGGTGGGGATGCCATGGGTGTCGATGCGCCGCAACACCTCCAGCCCGTCCATCCGGGGCATGCGCACGTCGAGGAGGACGACGTCGGGCTGGTGCGCGGTGATCAGCTCCAGCGCCGCCACGCCGTCCCCGGCCTCCCCGCACAGCTCGAGGTCGGGCTCGACGTCGATGAGCGTGCGCATGCCGAGCCGCACCAGGGCCTGATCGTCGACGAGCGCCACCCGGATCAACTGACCGCCTCGGGAACGAGCGTGGGTTGTGGCAGGGTCGCCACGACCTCGAACCCGTGACCGTCGGGCCCCGGGCCGGCGGTGAGGGTGCCGCCGAGCACGGCGGCGCGGGCGCGCATGTTGTCGAGGCCCGAGCCACCGGGCAACGCCGGGCCACCCACCCCGTCGTCGGCGACCCGCACGCGTACCCCCTGATGCTCATAAAACACTTCGACGGTGACGTGGCTGGCGCGGGCGTGGCGCACCACGTTGGTCAGCGCCTCCTGGACGATGCGGTAGGCGGCAACGTCCACATTGGACGCCAGGGGTGAGGGCTCGCCGGTGATGCTCAGCGCCGCGCTCAAGCCGTCGACGTTGGTCGCCGCGACCAGCTCGGGCAGGCCCGACAGGCCCGAACGCGAGTGCGCCGCGAGGGTGGCACGCAGCTCGTCGAGGCCCTGCCGGCTGGCGGTGCGGATGGCCCGCAGCGACTCGGCCACCTGCGGCGGCGTGTCCGTCAGCTTGGCCAGCACGTGCAGGGCGGCACCGGCATTGACGCTGATCACCGCGAGGCTGTGCCCGACAGTATCGTGCACCTCGCGCGCCAGGCGCAGCCGCTCCTCCGAGACGTGCCGGGCGCGCAGCTCCTCCTGCGCCCGCCCATCCGCCTCGCGCTTGCCGCGCACCGCGATGCCCACCGCCACCGGCCCGGCTAGCCAGACGGCGCCGGAGAACATGCTGAAGGTGAAGCCGTCCGGCTCGGACTCGAACCACCAGGAGTAGGCGAGGTACAGCACGAGCACGACCCCGGTGACGATAAGGGCCTGGCGTTTGGGGCGCCACGCGGCGAGCGTGTAGAGCGCGATCATCGTGTAGAAGAAGATCGGTCCGTAGGGGTAGCCCTGGTACACATAGGCCATCGTCACGGCAAAGGTGACCGCGACGCTGACGAGCGGAAGGATGCGCCGGACGATGAGCGCCAGGCCACCCGCGATCAGCAGGATCCACGCCGTGCCGTCAAGCGCGTGCATCTCCGGCTGCTCGTGGGAGGCAGGGCTCGTGCCGGCGATGACGAGGGCGGTCACCACCACGGCGAAGACGGGATCCTGCACATGCACCTTCACGCGGGCGACTCTACGTCCGCCACGGCACGCCGCACATCACCCTGCTTACATACGCCCCAGGGGGTATGTGGCAGGGCGGCCGGTGGGATCACGCGGCCGCCGCCCCCTGACTGTCGTGCTGCTATGCGGCCGCGCCCGTGACGTCGGTTGTTGCCGGCGCGGTGGTTCGCTCCTCGGACGGCATGAGGATCCACAGGATCGGATAGATGAGAATCTGGCTGCCCGGAATGATCAGGAGGATCAGGACGAACAGCAGCCGGGCGGGCCATGGGTCGATACCGAAACGCCGGCCCAGCCCGGCGACCACACCGGCGAGGAGCCTGCCCTCGCGCGGCCGGACCAAACCTTGGTTCTGGAAGTTCTGGTGAATGCTCTCCATAGCATCAAGGGTGCGGCCGTCGTGGCCCGACGGCATCAGGGGCCGACCCTGGTCGCACCCTGATGCGCTTCATAATCCCAGCAGGAATTTCGCGGTCAGGAAGTAGATGATCAGACCGGTGGCGTCGACGAGCGTGGTGACCAGAGGGGCCGAGACGACGGCGGGGTCGATGCGCAAACGCTTGGCCAGCAAGGGCATCGTTGCCCCGACCGTGGCGGCCCACGCGCAGATGAGCACCAGGGAGATGCCGACCACAAGGGCGATCTTGCCGCCCACGATGACGGTGCCGATGGCCAGACCGACGATGGCGAGCAGGGTCCCCAGCACGAGCCCGGCCCGCCACTCGCGCCAGATGACGGGTAGGAGGTCACCCTTGCGGATCTCACCGACGGCCAGCGCGCGCACCGCGCTGGTCGCCGCCTGCGCACCCGCGTTGCCGCCGGTGCCGACGAGCAGCGGGATGAAAAGCGCCAAAGCGTTGATCTGCTCCAGCTCGCCCTCGAAAACCTGCAACACGTTGACGGTGAGAACCGCGGCCAGAATCAGGATGAGCAGCCAGGGCGCGCGGCGGCGGGCAAGCTGCCAGACGCTGGCGAACATGTAGTGTCCGGACCAGGGGGTGGCGCCCGATTGCCTTGCCACATCCTCGGTGTCGGCCGCCTCGATCACCTCGATCGCGTCGTCGAAGGTCAGCAGCCCCACGAGCCGGTCCTCGCTGTCCACGACGGGAAGGTCGATGACGTTGGTCTCCCGCATGAGCCGGGCAGCGTCCTCGGCCGGTTCGGTTGCGTAAACCTTGGGTACGAACTCGTCCACCAGCTCGTCGATGGTCTTGTCGGCCGGGCTGAGCACCAGATCCCGCAAGAAAACCACGCCCACCAGGCGCCTGCCCGTGTCCACCACCGGAAGCGTGTAAATGGTCTCGGCGTTGCGCCCTTTCGCGCGCACCACGCGCAACGCCTGCTCGGCGGTGAGATGCCGGGCCAGCGCCACCGTCTCCGGTGTCATCACCCTGCCCACCGAGCCGGTGGGGTAGCCGAGCAAGGCCGCGGTCATCCGCCTCTCATTCGGACTCAGGCCCGCCAATACCCGCTTGGCCACCTTTGCCGGGGCCTCGCCCAGCATCCGGGCCCTGTCGTCCGGGTCCATCCCCTCGACCAGGTCGTGGAATGCCTGGTCCCGCATGCCCATCAGGATCGTCTGCTGGTCGACCGGCTCCAGCTCCTCGAAGACGGCGAGCGCGCGATCCTTCTCCAGCAACCGGAACGGCACGCTGGCCTGGACGGCGTCCATGCGCGCCAGCTCATCGGCGATCTCGTGGGGTGGGTGGTCCTCCAGCCACTCCTGGATCGCCGGAAGATCTTCACTTTCCAGCAACTGTCCAAGCGCGGTCGAACCCATCGACTCCACCCCCTTCGTCAATCCTCGGCTAGATCTATTCTGCTCCGCGAAGGTGAATGCACCGTGGTGATCTTATGCGCAGTCGAGTCGGGGTGGCTTGATGTCGTGGTGCGCATGAGCGATCGCGGTTCAAGAGAAATGACCGAGCTTGCGATCAAACAATGCTTAAGCGAGGTGGCTGCTGACGGTCGCACGGCTCCGATCGCCACCTACGAGCCGAAGCTCTACTCGCCGCGCGGTCTGCCCGAGGCCTATGTATCTGACCTTTCGGCCGGATGGGACGACATCGGCTGAGCTGCCGGGGCGGCTGGCTTTGCCGGATCCGGGCGGCCCACCAGCGCGATCGCTCACCCGCCCGGATCCGGACACTGAGCCCTCCACAGGACTCGCAACAAGCCGCTGAGCAAGCTGCTCTATTTCGATTATTAAATGTAGCGGCTAAGCAAGAACTTGCACAGCAATTGCACCGTGCAGTTGCTGATCTATCAGGTGCGTGACCGGTCACCCCCTAGGTCGTTTATCCGGGTAAGCCCGCATTGGCCGGGCTCCGCGGGCGAGTGAGGGTGGGATGATGCACCCGCTTGATCGTCTGCTGGAACTGCTCGCCGGGATGGATCACACGAGCCTCATGCTGCTCACGATGGCGCTCACGATGCTGGAGACGACGGCGCTGATCGGGCTGGTCATCCCGGGCGACGTCGCCGTGCTGCTGGCCGGCTCGACGGCGAACGGCCCGGGGCGTTTCGCCCTCGTCCTCGCGGCGGCCAGCGCCGGGACCTACCTGGGTGAGCTGGGCGGGTACGCGATCGGGCGGGCGGCCGGTCCGAAGTTGCGGCGCAGCCGCTTGATCGGCGAGCGCCGCTGGGCCAGGGCCGAGGCCTACCTGGCGGGCAAGGGTGCGCGGGTGCTGGTCCCGGCCCGGTTCGTCTCGGTCGTCCACGCCGTGGCGCCGATCGTGGCGGGTGCGGTTCGCATGCCGTTCAAGCGGTTCGCCTTCTGGTCAGGCATCGGGGCGATCGTGTGGGCCGCGGTCTATACCACCGTTGGTGCGGCCGCGGGGACGGCCTATCGTGAGTATGGCCACCTTGGCCTGGCCACCTCTGCGGTGCTCATCGCCGCCGCGGCGATCGCCTTGACCTTGCGTTCGCGCGCCCGACGCCCATCTGTCACCTCCCGGTCGAGCGGCGGAAAGCCTTGAGTCTCAAGCTGCGCGGAAGATTGTCCGAAAGGAAGGCCAGCCCATGTCCCTCGATATCATGGACCCGGTCGCGGCTGTGCCGGCTCGGGTGGATGTGCGGCGGGTCGCCCACTTCACCGACACCTATCTTCCGCGCCGTGACGGCGTCGTTGCCTCGCTCCAGACCCTGATCTCCGGGCTTGAGGAGCAGGGGTGCGCCGGACTGACGGTCGTGCCGAGGCATCCGAGCCTCGCCGGCCGCTCCGGCCTGCTCACCATCGGCTCCATCCCGTGCGGGGTGGCCAACCTGCGCCTGGGCACGTGGCCGATGGCCAGGCACGTCAGCCGCGTCGCCGCATGGGGCCCGCAGCTCATCCACGTGCACACGCCGGGGCCGGTCGGCCTGCTGGGGGTCCTGGCCGCCCGCCGGCTGGGGCTGCCCCTCGTCCACACCTATCACACAGATCTTCATGCATACGCCGATGCTTATCGGGTACCCCCTCCGGCTCTCAAAATTCTTTATGAGCTTTATGCTTTAAGGCTCGGATCGCGGCCGCCTCGCGAGGAAAGCTCCCGCTCGCGGCGCCATGCCATCCTCGATGCCGCGAACCAGCTTCTGCTCGGCGACGCCGAAGCGGTCATCGTGCCGACCCCCGCCGTGCTGTCGCGCGCGTCGCTGCCGGTGCCGCCTGAGCGGCTTTTCCTGGTGCCCGCGGCGGTGCCGCAGCGGGCGGTCTCGCCGGCCGATGTCGCCGATTTCCGTGCGCGCAATGGCATTTCGGCCTCGGACAGGGTGGTCCTCTTCGTCGGCCGGGTCAACCGTGAGAAGGGCATCGAGCTGTTGCTGCCGGCGTTCGCGCGGGTGGCGGCGCGCTTTCCTGACGCCAGGCTGGTGCTGATCGGCGCGGTGTACGAGCGGCGGTGGCTGGATCGCTTGCTGGGCAAGCATGATCTGCGGCATCGTGTCGTGATCACCGGGCAGTTGACCCCCGATGTGGTGGCGGCGGCCTATGCGGGGGCGGAGGTCTTCGCCTTCCCATCGCGGACCGACACCCAGGGGCTGGTGTTGCAGGAGGCCGCTTTGGCCGGTGTGCCAAGCGTTTTGGCCGATCCTTCGCTGTATCGCACGGGTGCCCTGGGCGATGCGGCGGTGCTGGCCGGGGCCGATCCGGATGCCTACGCCGAGGCGCTGTGCGGTCTGCTGGCGGATCCGGTGGCGACGCGGCGGCTCGGGTTGGTCGCCCGCAACCGAGCGCTCGTGCACACGCCGGAAGGTTATGCGGCCACGATGCGGGAGGTCTATGGCTTGGCATCGGGGTAGGGCTCGATTTGTCGGTGGGGCGGGGTAGTGTCGCGCGCATGCCCGAATGGAGCCCCGATCAGGTGCGGGCGCTGGCTCCCGATGCGTCATCGCTGCAATCGGCGACCAAGCTCGCCCGTGTGGGCGGCTGGAGCGACTGCGGGTCGGGTGGAGAGCCGGCCAGCGTGTGGGGGCTGTGCCAGGGCAGCGGCAAGACGCCGTACCAGACCTGCGTCGATCTGAGCGAGCCCGCCTATCGATGCTCCTGCCCCAGCCGCAAGTTCCCGTGCAAACACGCCCTCGCCCTGATGCTGCTGTGGTCGGGCGGCGAGGTCAAGGATGCCGACCAGCCCGAGTGGGTGCGCGAGTGGCATGCCGGGCGGGCCTCCCGTTCCGCTCGCAAGACCGCGACCGCCACCGCGCCGCGCACTGAGGCGCAGGAGCGCGCCGCCGCCAAGCGGGCCGCGGCCAGGCAGGAGCGTGTCGCGTCGGGCATCGCCGAGCTGCGGCATTGGCTGGCCGACCAGGTGCGCCACGGGATCGCGGGCATGGACCAGTTGGGCTACAGCCATTTTGAGACGCTGGCCGCGCGGCTGATCGATGCCCAGGCGCCGGGGCTTGCCGGCGCGGTGCAGGCGGTGGCGGCCGTCCCCAGCTCCGGTCCAGGCTGGGAGGAGCGGCTGCTGACCGAGTTCGCCATGCTGCACCTGCTCACCACGGCCGCGGCCTTGGAGTTGCCTGACGACCTGGCCGCCGTCACCCGGGTCCGGGTCGGGCAGGTGATCCCCACCGAGCATGTCCTCGCCACGCCGCCGGTGCGCGACGTGTGGCGGGTGATCGGGCTGCGCGACAGCCACGAGGACAGGCTGTCGGTGCGGCGGGTGTGGCTCATCGGCGCGCAGACCGGCCGCGAGGCGCTGGTGCTCTCCTATGCCATGCCGGGCCAGGCGCTCGCCTCCGATCTGCTGGTGGGACAGGCGATCGACGCCGACCTGTGCTTCTATCCGGGCATGCGGGCGCTGGTCTCCCAGCGTCACGGCGCAAGGTTCTGGGACGCCGAGGGTGTGACGGTGGCGGAGGCGTTGCGGCGCTTGACCGATGGGCTGGCGGCCGATCCGTGGTTGCAGGGGTGGCCGATGCTGCTGCGCGGCTCGATCGCGCCCGGGGATCGGTGGCACGTGGTCGACGCCGCCGGTGACGCGCTGCCGCTTGACGCGCGCTGCGGTGACCAGTGGCGCTTCCTGGCCGCCTCCGGTGGTGCGGAGGCGATCATCGCGGCGGAGTGGAGCTGGGCCGGACTCATCCCCCTGACCATGTTCGTCGATGGTGAGGTGCTCCTGCCATGAGCGAGCTTGTCGAGCTCGTCATGCGATTGGGATTCGCCCATGCCAACACCGCGGGCGATGACCGGCGGCAGGAGGCGATGGCATGAGTGATCACGTGTGGCAGCAGCTGCTTTCCAGCGCGCTGGTGGGTCTCGACAAGCGAGCCGTGGTCTTGTCCGAAGTAGACGGTCCACTCTCTACCGTGCTGGCACCGGGAGAGCTTGACCCCGACGGGCTGCTCTCCGCGGCGGCCGCGGTGACCCTGGCGCGCCGCGGCGGATCCCGTCCGGTCAAAGGGATCGAGAGGGTGGTGGCGCCGGAGGGCGGCGCGGAGATGGTGCCCAGGGCCGCCGGGGTGCGGCTGGCACGGCTGCTTTCCGATGCCGAGGGGTTCATCGATCGCCGCACCCGCCGCGAGCTGATCCGCGAGTGGCTTGAGCTGGCAAGCGAGCGCGGCCTGACCGCACCGCCGCATCTGCTTGTGGCGCTTGCCGATGTGGCCACATCCGAAGCGGCCTTGCGAGCACTCGTGCGCGGTGCGGGCGGCGCCCGCCTGGCCTGGCTCGCCGCGCTCGGCCCTGGGCGCTGGGGGTGGGCGCTGCCGGAGACGCCGAGCGAGCCCGACGAGCGGGAGTGGCACACCGGGCCGATCGAGGTGCGCGCTCGCTATCTGCTGGCGTGCCGCCACGCCGATCCGGCGCGCGGGCGCAAGCTGCTCGCCGAGACGTGGCCCCAGGAGAAGGCGGTCGACCTGGCGGCCCTGATGCGCGCCTGCCGCGAGGGCCTGAGCCTTGAGGACGAGGCGTGGCTTGAAAAGGCGCTCGACGACCGGCGGGCGCAGGTGCGCGAGGCGGCGGCGGAGCTGCTGGCCGCCCTTCCCGACTCGGCCTACCGCCTGCGCATGGCGGAGCGGGCGCTTGCCTGCTGCCGGCCGGAGGGGGACAGGCGGCTCGGGGTGACGCCGCCCGCCGAGTTCGACGCGGGGCTGCGCCGCGACGGGCTGACCAACAAGCCGCCCTATGGCATGGGCGAGCGGGCCTGGCTGCTGCTCCAGATCGTGTCTGTCGCGCCGCTAGGGTGCTGGTCGGCCATTGACGACGAGCCCGAAAAGGTGCTGGCGCGCAAGGTAAATGACGATTGGCGCGCGACCTTGCTGCAGGGGTGGGCGCGTGCCGCCGTGGTTCAGGCCAACCCGAGGTGGGCGCTGGCGGTCTACCGCAGCGGTTACGACGGGGCGCCCGGTTCGACGGCGGAGATCGTGGCACTGCTCTCGCCGCAGGACGCGGCCGAGGTGGCGCGCGACGCGGTGCAGGGCCGGGCGAGCCGGATGAACGAGCTGCTGGCCGCGCTGCCCCGCCCCTGGACCCGCGAGGTCAGCGAGATCGTCCTGGCGTACCTGAGCCAGCCCGCGCAGCGCCAGCGCGGCGGCTGGTCCACCCTGACCTACCTTGCCGAGACCGGCTTCTCGCCCGAGATGCTCGAGCGGGTCATCGACATCGCCCGCGCGTGCGAGGACGAGAGCCACCGGGCCGCCTTGAGCCAACTTGCTTCCCTGCTTCAGATCCGAGCCGAGATTCGACAGGAGTTCCAGTGACCACAACGTCTTCCGCGTCTTCGGTGCTGCGCCCGCACGCGGAGCAGCTGTACGCCGACGAGCTGGGCAGGCTGGCCGCCGCCGACGACCTGCCGCGCCCGCCGGGCTGGCGGCTCTCGCCCCAGGCGGTGGTGACCTACCTGCTGGGAGACGGCGACCGGATCAGCCCCAAGTACATCGGGTCGCGCCGGCTCATGGAGGTGGCGGTGGCGACCCTGGCGACCGACCGGGCACTGCTGCTGCTCGGCGTGCCTGGCACCGCCAAGACGTGGGTCTCCGAGCACCTGGCGGCGGCGATCAGCGGCGACTCGACGCTGCTCGTGCAGGGCACCGCGGGCACGCCGGAGGAGGCGATCCGGTACGGGTGGAACTACGCCCGCCTGCTCGCCGACGGGCCGTCGGCCGCCGCGCTCGTGCCCAGCCCCGTGATGCGGGCGATGCGCACGGGCAGCGTGGCGCGCGTCGAGGAGCTGACCCGCGTCCCCTCCGACGTGCAGGACACGCTGATCACCATCCTGTCGGAGAAGGTGCTGCCCATCCCGGAGCTCAACGATGAGGTGCAGGCGGTCAAGGGGTTCAATGTGATCGCGACCGCCAACGATCGGGATCGAGGGGTGAACGAGCTGTCCAGTGCCTTGCGGCGGCGGTTTAACACCGTGGTGCTCCTGGTGCCGGCGACAGTCGACGAGGAGGTTGACATCGTGTCCCGCCGGGTCGCCTCGCTCGGCAAGGCGTTGGAGCTGCCGGAGCTGCCTGACTCCATCGTCGAGATCCGAAGGGCGGTAACGGTCTTCCGGGAGCTGCGGGAGGGCGTGAGCGCCGACGGGCGGACCAAGCTCAAGAGCCCGAGCGGCACGCTGTCCACCGCCGAAGCGATCTCGGTGATGACCAGTGGCATCGCCCTGGCCGCCCACTTCGGCGACGGTGTGGTGCGGGCGGCCGACGTGGCGGCGGGCATCAGGGGCGCGGTGGTGCGCGATCCGGTCTCCGACGCGGTGGTGTGGCGGGAGTACCTGGAGACGGTGGTGCGCGAGCGCGACGGCTGGCAGGACTTCTACCGTGCGGCGCGGGATGAAGAGTGAGCTGCCAGGTAATCGGGGTGTGCCACCATGGGTCGGGCGCGGGGTGAGTGATGGCAGAAGCCACGTGGAAGGTCTTCGGGGTGCGCCATCATGGGCCGGGGTCGGCGCGTGCGCTGGTGCGCGCGCTCGAGGAGATGCGGCCCGACCTGATCCTCGTCGAGGGGCCGCCGGAGGCGGATAGGCTGGTCGCCCTGGCGGCGAGCGAGGAGCTGAGGCCGCCGGTGGCGCTGCTGGCATATGGACAGAAGTCGTCCTTCTGGCCGTTTGCCGTCTTCTCCCCTGAGTGGCAGGCGATCCGGTACGCGGTGAAAAACGAGGTGCCGCTTAGGTTCTGCGACCTTCCGGCGGCCAACCGCAGCGAAGAGCCGGCGCAGGAGGACGGGCGAGTGGACCCGATCGGCAGCCTCGCGGAGGCGGCCGGGTATGAGGACGCCGAGCGCTGGTGGGAGGACGTGATCGAGCACCGGCGCGACGGCACGCCGCCCTTCGAGGCGGTGGCGGAGGCGATGACGGCGGTGCGGGCCGAGCATCCGGCGGTGCGCTATGACCTGGTGCGCGAAGCCTATATGCGCCAGGTGCTTCGGGCTGGCCTCAAGGAGGGACGGGAGCGCATAGCCGTGGTGTGCGGGGCCTGGCACGTGCCGGCGCTGCTGGGCAAGCTCCCACCGTCCACTCACGATGCCGCGCTGCTGAAGGGGCTACCGAAGCGGACCGTCACGATGACGTGGGTGCCGTGGACGCACGGGCGGCTGGCCTGGTGGACCGGCTACGGCGCGGGTGTCGCCTCGCCCGGCTGGTACCACCACCTGTTCACCGCGGAGGACAGGCCCATCGAACGCTGGCTGGTCAAGGTGGCCGGGGTGCTGCGCGCCGACGACCTGCCGGTCTCCAGCGCCCACGTCATCGAGGCCACGCGGCTCGCCGAAACCCTTGCGGTGCTTAGGGGTCGGCCGCACGCCGGGCTGGCGGAGGTGACCGAGGCGACCCGGGCAGTGCTGTGCGAAGGTGACGACGTACGGCTGGAGCTGGTGCAGCGCAAGGTGGTCGTCGGCGAGGAGCTGGGCGGCGTGCCAGACGAGACGCCCTCCGTGCCGCTGGTGCGCGATGTGGCGGCTGCGCAAAAGAGCTTGAGGATGCCGCCACAGGCGCTCATCAGCGACGTCGACCTTGACTTGCGAAAGCCGACCGACCTGGGGCGAAGCCGGCTGCTGCACAGGTTGCGACTGTTGGGCGTCGAATGGGGGCACCCCCAGGAGAGGAAGGGAAGGGGAACCTTCTGGGAGAGCTGGCAGCTCGCCTGGCGACCAGAGTTTGCGGTGGATCTGATCGCGGCCAGCGCCTATGGCACCACCGTGGAGAGCGCCGCCACCGCCAAGGTGACCGAGATCGGGCGTGACGCCGACCTGCCGGCGCTGACCGGCCTGGTCGAGGCGTGCTTGCTGGCCGACCTGCCCGGCGCGCAGCCGGAGGTGTTGCGGGCGCTCAACGAGCGGGCGGCAATCGACACCGATGTCGTCCATCTGATGGCCGCGATCCCCGCCCTGGCAAGGACTTTGCGCTACGGCGACGTGCGCGGCACCAGCGTCGGCGATCTCGCGCCGGTGATCACCGGGCTGGTGACGCGGGTCCAGCTGGGATTGCCCGGCGCCTTTTCCAACATCGATGAGGCCGCGGCGAAGTCGCTGGTCGATGTGCTTGATCGCGTGCATGAGTCGGTCCGGCTCGTATCTATCCCCGCCCACCATCCCCCCAACCCTCAGCCCCTGCTCAAGGATCACCTGCCGCTGCGGGAGGGCTGGCTGGAGACGCTTCGTTCCCTCGTCGACCGTTCCGACCTGCCCGGCCTGCTCGCCGGCAGGCTCACCCGGCTGCTGCGCGACGAAGGCGCGCTCGATTTCGCCGAGACCGAGCTGCGGTTGGCGCGGGTGCTGACCGTGGGCGTGCCGGCGGGGACGTCCGCTTCGTTTGTCGAGGGTTTCCTTGGTACCGGGGGATTGCTGCTCGTGCACGATGAAGCGCTGCTGCGCCTGGTCGACACGTGGCTGAGCGGATTGCCCGGGGACAGTTTCACGTCGGTGCTTCCGTTGCTGCGCCGTACTTTCGGCGCGTTCGCCGGTCCGGAGCGGCGGGCGATCGGGGAGCGGGTGCGCCACCTGGGCTTGCCCTCCAAGCGTGTGTCGCAAGTGGACGATCTGGATCCGGAACGGGTGGCGGTGGTCCTGCCGACCCTGAAACTGTTGCTGGGGAGCGCCAAATGACCGAGGAGAGGCTTCGCCGGTGGCGGCTGGTGCTCGGCGGCGAGGGCGGCAACGACGGCACCGGTGTCTCGCTTGACGCCGCCGATCAGGGCATGGACGAGGTGCTGGCCGCCCTGTATCGCGGCCCGGGCGGGGAGGGTTCGGGGCGGCGTGCGGGGCTGGGGGCCTCGGCGCCGAGCGTGGCCCGCTGGCTCGGCGACATCCGCCGCTACTTCCCGTCGACGGTGGTGCAGGTCATGCAGTCCGACGCCATCGAACGGCTCAACCTCACCCAACTGCTCGTCGAGCCCGAGATGCTGGAGGCGGTCGAGCCCGACGTCCACCTCGTCGGCACCCTGCTGACGCTCAACAAGGTGTTGCCCGACAAGGCCCGTGCCACCGCCCGTGCCATCGTCGCCAAGGTGGTGGCGGAGCTGGAACGCAAGGTGGCGCAACGCATGCGGGCCGCTGTCACCGGCGCGTTGAACCGGGCCGCCCGCATCAACCGCCCGCGCCACCGCGAAATCGACTGGCAGCGCACCATCCGCGCCAACCTCAAGCACTATCAGGCCGAGCATCGCACCATCATCCCGGAGCGGCTGGTGGGGTACGGCAGGAATACGCGGGCGGTGCAGCGCGATGTGGTGCTCTGCGTCGACCAGTCCGGCTCCATGGCCGCCTCGGTGGTCTACTCCGGTGTGTTCGGCGCCGTGCTCGCCTCCATGAAGAGCCTGCGCACCTCGCTTGTCGTCTTCGACACCGCCGTCGTCGACCTCACCGACCAGCTGCACGACCCGGTCGAGGTGCTCTTCGGCACGCAGCTGGGCGGCGGCACCGACATCAACCGCGCCATCGCCTATTCGCAGGGCCTTATCACCCGGCCGCGCGACAGCATCTTCGTGCTCATCAGTGACCTGTATGAGGGCGGGGTGCGCGACGAGATGCTGCGCCGGGTCGCCTCCATGACCGCCGCTGGTGTTCAGGTCATCGTGCTGCTGGCCCTGTCCGACGAGGGGCGCCCCGCGTACGACCACGAAAACGCTGCGGCCCTTGCGGCGCTTGGCGTTCCGGCGTTCGCCTGCACCCCCGACGCCTTCCCGGACCTGATGGCGGCGGCGATCGAACGGCGCGACCTGAAGGCGTTCATCGAAAAGCTGTAGAGGGGGCGCCCACTGCCAACAGAGTGAGAAACATGGTTATGCA
>Ga0075421_100006713_pt1 | contig 14069 bp, 12 predicted proteins | sample SoiMetdeltSBSDD5_FD_75292 | JGI IMG/M metagenome (GOLD analysis project Ga0075421, IMG submission 75292) | Bulk soil microbial communities from a Populus tree surrounding site in Tennessee, USA - Soil MetaG P. deltoides SBSDD5 | ecosystem: Environmental > Terrestrial > Soil > Tree plantation...
TCTGCACGGCGCAGGTGCTGCTCGCGGTGATCGCCGGGATGTACGCGGTGTGGCATGGTCCGGATGGTCTCGCGCGCATTGCGAAGCGCGTGCACAAGCTCGCGGCGGCGCTCGCGGCGGGCCTCGAGCGCGCGGGCCACCGGGTGCGCCACGACGTATTCTTCGACACTGTCTGCGTCGAACCTCGCGGCGTGCGCGCCCAGGAGGTTGTGACAGCCGCGCGCGACCGCCGCATCAACCTCCGCGCTGACGGCGATGCGGTCTGCGTTGCGTTCGACGAAACCGTGACCGCGGCGGATGTCGAGCAGGTGCTTGCCGCCTTCGGCGTGAGCGCGGCGAATGTCGAGGAGCTCGCCGGAGACACGGACGACCGGTACGATGAGCGCTTCGCCCGCACGAGCGCGTACCTCACGCACCCGGTGTTTCACCGCCATCGGTCCGAGACCGAGATGCTCCGCTACATGCGGATGCTCGAGTCACGCGACTTCTCCCTCGTGCACGGCATGATCCCGCTCGGCTCGTGTACGATGAAGCTCAACGCGACGGCCGAGATGATGCCGGTGACGTGGCCGGAGTTCGGGAAGATTCATCCGTTCGCCCCGCGCGAGCAGACGCGTGGATACGCTCGGCTCTTCGAGCAACTCGAGTCGGATCTGGCGGACATTACCGGGTTCGACGCGGTATCGCTGCAGCCTAACGCGGGGTCGCAGGGCGAGCTCGCGGGGCTGTTGACGATCCACAAGTATCATGAGTCGCGCGGTGAGGGTCATCGAAACATCTGCCTCATCCCGCAGTCAGCGCATGGTACCAACCCGGCGAGTGCCGTGATGGCGGGGCTCGATGTGGTCGTCGTCAAGACGGATGGGAACGGCAACATCGACGTGGCCGACTTGAAGGCGAAGGCGGAGGAGCACAAGGCGCGTCTCTCGTCGCTGATGGTGACCTATCCGTCCACCCACGGCGTGTTCGAGGAGTCGATCGGCGAGGTCTGCTCGATCATTCACGAGAACGGTGGCCAGGTGTACATGGACGGCGCGAACATGAACGCGCTCGTCGGCGTGGCGCGGCCGGCGGCCATCGGTGCCGACGTCTGTCACATCAACCTGCACAAGACGTTCTGTATCCCGCACGGGGGCGGCGGGCCGGGCATGGGGCCGATCGGCGTCCGGACGCATCTCGCGCCGTTCCTGCCCGGTCACCCCGTGGTGCCGCAGCAGGGGCGCGAGACGTTAGGCGCCGTGTCCGCGGCGCCGTGGGGAAGCGCCAGTATCCTCCCCATCTCGTGGGTCTACATCCGCATGATGGGCGGCAGCGGGCTCACGGACGCGACGAAGGTCGCGATTTTGAACGCGAACTACATCGCGAAACGGCTCGAACCGCACTTCCCGGTGCTGTACAAGGGGAAGAACGGGCTCGTCGCCCACGAGTGCATCGTGGACCCGCGCGGCGTGAAGCAGGCGACGGGCGTCGAGGTCGAGGACATCGCGAAGCGACTCATGGACTACGGCTTCCACGCCCCGACCGTCTCGTTTCCGGTCGCCGGGACGCTCATGATCGAGCCCACGGAGAGTGAGTCACAGTTCGAGCTCGATCGGTTCTGCGACGCGATGATCGCGATTCGAGAGGAGATTCGAGACGTGGAACGTGGGGTGCTCGACCGCAAGGACAACCCGCTCAAGAACGCGCCACACACGATGGAATCGGTCGTGAGCGACTCATGGGCACACAGCTACTCGCGCGAGCAGGCGGCATTCCCGAGCAAGGCCACGCGGGAGCGGAAGTTCTGGCCGGCGGTCGGGCGCGTGGAGAGTGCGTACGGCGACCGGAACCTGGTGTGCGCCTGTCCGCCGATCGAGGAATACGTCTAACGTCGCTGACGGCTGCTAGCAGCCGTCAGCACTGGACTCACTCTCCGACGTGGGACTTATAGGCCCCCGCGTCCAGCAAGCCGTCCTTATCGGCGGCATTCGAAGGACGCAGCTTGATCATCCAGCCGTCGCCGTACGGGTCGCTGTTCACGAGCGCGGGCTCGCCGTCCAGCCGTGAGTTGACCTCCACGACCTCGCCAGCAATCGGCGAGTAGAGCTCCGACACCGCTTTCACGGCCTCGATGGTGCCGAACACATCGTGTGCCTTGAACTTGTCGCCGACCTTCGGCAGCTCGACGAACACCACGTCACCCAGCTCGCCCTGCGCGTAGTCCGTGATCCCCACTTGCACGATACCCGAGTCACCCGTGGGTTTGACATACTCGTGTTCTGCGGTGTAGCGGAGATCAGCCGGAATCGACGACACGAAAGGGCTCCCAGTCCTGGGGTGAGAAGTGCGCGAGGTTCAGAAGACTATCGCTGCTGTCAAGAAACGGCCGACGTCGCGGCCTGCGAGGCTGCCTCGCGTTCGAGCGAGTGCCACACTTCGCTCACCCGCTCCTCGAGCTCGCGCACCGTGCCGACGTTGTCGATGATGTAATCGGCGCGCGCCCGCTTGAGCTCCGCGGGCATCTGCGCTGTCATCATGTCCATCGCCTCGGTCTCGCTGAGCCCACGCTCGCGCATCAGTCGCTCGAGGCGGATCGGTCGCGGAGCGTCCACCAGCACGATCCGGTCGAACTGGTCGACCATGCCGCCCTCGAAGAGGAGCGGGATGTCGGAGACGACGAGTCGGTCGCCGCGCTGGCGCGCCTCATCCACGAGCCGATCCCGGTAGGCGGCCACTTCCGGGTGGACGATCTTGTTCAACTGTTCCAGCTGCTCGTGGTGTGAGAACACGAGGCGGCGGAGTGCATCGCGATCGAGGCCGCCGTCGGGTGCGACGACACCTTTGCCCCAACGACGAACGATCTCGTCAAACGCGGGCATCCCGGGCTCTACGACGCGCCTCGCCAGGACGTCGGCGTCGATGATCGTCGCGCCGCGCTCGGAGAGGAGCCGGGCCACCGTTGATTTCCCGCTGGCGATGTTTCCGGTCAGGCCGATGAGGAGCATGCCGAGATTCGTGCGTCCGCGACCGCGCCACCGCGCGCGGCGGCTCTGCGGGTGAGAGTGAATTTGTTGAATGCGTGAAAGGCGGCGCGAAGCTTGATTACGCAAAGCGTCGTCCACGACGCACGACCGCCCGGGGAGAGACCGCTCCAAGGTAGGAATTGCCCAGACGGAAAGTCAACGTACGCGACTCGGACGTTCGTCCACTAACTTTGCCGATGCGGGGCTTTCCCGCCAAAAGCTCACGCGAGCTCGGTTCCCGAACGAATCGTGGAGGGGCGGTGGCCAGGTCGAATCGCCACGGTAAACGCACCAGCAGTCGGATCCGGAACGGCCGAACGGCTACCGGTGTGACGCAACCGCCGAGGGCGTCGCTGGTCCCGGAGGGCAATGGCGTGGGCGGGCCATCGGACCGGCTCGCAACCGACCGGGTAGGGCACCTGGCTCACCTCAGCCCGCCGGCGGAGGAGGAGTTCGCGGGATTGGTGCGCCGGCAGCTAGCGCTCCTCGGAGAGGACCCTGACCGCGAGGGGCTCATGCGCACGCCCCTCCGCGTCGCACGGTCGCTGGCCTGGCTGACGCGGGGGTACTCCGAAACCCCGCAATCGGCGGTCGGCCAGGGGGTTTTCGCCGAACCACACGACCACATGGTGATGGTTCGCGATATCGAGCTCTACTCACTCTGCGAACACCATCTCCTGCCGTTCTTCGGAAAGGCCCACATCGCCTACATCCCCAACGGGAAGATCGTCGGTCTCTCCAAACTCCCGCGGCTCGTGGAGGTCTTCGCGCGCCGGCTTCAGGTGCAGGAGCGCCTCACCGCGGAGATCGCCGAAGCGGTCCAGGAGGTGCTTGCGCCGCGCGGCGTCGGCGTGGTGATCGAGGCCATGCACCTCTGCATGATGATGCGTGGCGTGGAGAAGCAGAACTCCAAGACGATCACCAGCGCGCTCCTCGGCTCGTTTCGCGACGACGCCAAGACGCGCGACGAGTTCCTCCGACTCGCGCACGCCCGCCTCTAGGTCGAGGCGGTCGGCTAGGCGGCGGTCCGCCGCGGCTCTTTCTGGCTCGTTTCCGAGAGAAGGAGGGCGACGACGTAGTTGGCGCCGCCCCGCTGGCGAAGCTCGGTTGGCGTGGCGTGCAGGTAGCGCTGGCAGGTGTTTCGGAAGGCGCTGCCCGACGGAAACTTGAGCGCCGCGGACACTGCGTCCGCGCTCCGGTTCAGGTCATCCAGCATCTGCGCCGCGACGATGAGCCTACCCCAGGTAAGAAGACGAGGTGGCGGAGGGAACCCGGCGTGCGTGAGCCGCTTCGTCAGGGACCGCCGCGGAACGGAGAGCAGCTTGGCGAGGCCATCGCCGGACAGGTTTTCGTGCGCGCGCGTGACGGCAACCAGGACGGCGTCACGCACGGTCGGATCGACGCCGTTGAGCGCGGCCCTCAACCCGCTCGCGACCGACCGGGTTTCCGCCTGTTCGAGAATCGCCCAGAGATCGGTCGGTGCGTCGTCACGGTCGGCGATGATGAGGCCGTCGAACCCGGCGCGACCGGCGTCGAACACGTCACGAATCCGATCGGGACTGACGGACATGTAGGCGACGGTAACCAGCCTCGGGTAGAGGCGGCGGAGTTGGCGGACGGGATCGAGATCCATCCGACCGCCCGCGTACACGTCGAGCACCGCCAGCGAAACGGGCTCCGCGTCGCAGAGCCGACGCACAGCGTCCCAGTCGTCGCAGGGCGAGACCGGGTACCGCCCGCGGATCGCTGCCCGCAGCCGGTGTAGTTGTTCGGGGCTTCTGAGCAGCGCCGCGACTATTCCCATGGCGCATGAGAGACTGGTATCGCAGCGGCCGAGTCACGAGGCGCGAGTCGTAAGTCGTTGGTCGGCAGTCGTTAGCGAACTCTCAGCCACCCTGCGAGCGAACGACTTGCGACTGACGTCAACCGACTCGGGTGCCGCGCGTCACAAAAGCTGGCCCTGATCCTCGTCGCGGCGCGGCACCTGGTGACAGGCCCGGCACCGCGCCTCGTAGGACTCGCGGCCGCCCACCTGAATCACCGGGGAGTCGTAGCGGGCAGGGCGTCCCTCGACCAGCCGTTGGTTCCGGCTTGCCGGAGCGCCGCAGAGCACGCAGATCGCGTGCAGCTTGTCGACCACCTCCGCCACAGCCATGAGCTCGGGCATCGGTCCGAACGGCTCCCCCCGGAAGTCGGTGTCTGTGCCGGCCAGAATCACTCGACGACCTCTCGCCGCAAGCGACGTCGCCAGGCCCACGATCGAATTGTCGAGAAACTGCGCCTCATCGATGGCGACCACCTGCGCCATCGGGTCGAGGCACTGGGCGATCTGCGCCGCGGAGTCGACGGGAACGGCCTCGACCGTGCGGCCGTCATGGCTCGAGATGGCGTAGATCCCGCCGTATCGCCCGTCCAGGTGCGACTTGAAGACCTGGACGCGTTTGCGCGCGATGATCGCGCGCCTAACGCGGCGGATCAGTTCCTCACTCTTGCCACTGAACATGACGCCGGCGATCACCTCGATCCAACCGCCGGTGAGCTGGAATGCCGTCACGCCTCATCGCGGCGCGGGCGTCGCGCGTGACGCACGCGGTCCGCACGCTCCGACCACTCCTCACGCTCGTGCGCGGCGCGTGGTACTCGCCCTTCGTCGCCGCGGTCGCGGAATCCGCCACGGCCGCGCGGACGATCGTCGTCGCGCCGAGGGCGACGCTCCCTCGCGTCGTCGCGGTCGCGTCCGAAGCCTCGGCTCGGGCGGTCCTCCCGTGAGAATCTCCCTTCGCGCGATCCGGCACCGCGAGGTGGTCGGTCCCGGTCGCGATCCCTGAATCCGCCGGGCGCTCCGCGTCCGCCGGCCCGGGCATCGCGTCCGCCGCCGCGACCTTCACGACTCCCTCCGCCGGTCCTCGCACCTTCTCGCGAACGCGGCGCCGGGCGGTCATCGACGCGGGCCGCGATGCGCCGCCCCTTGAGCGACAGGCCGTTCACCTTCTCGATGACGCTTGCCGCGTCGTCGGACGCGATCTCCGCGATCGTGTGAGTCTCACGGATGTCGAGCTTGCCGATTCGATCACTCGTGATCCCAGCCTCACCCGTGATCGCACCGACCAGGTCGCCCGCGCGAATCCCATCCCGCTCACCAATGCTGAGGAACACACGCGCGAACCCTGGCGAGGCGGCGCGCGACGTCGTCGGCCGCTCGGGCCGATCGGCGCGCTCTTCGGGCCGCGCGACCGGACGTTCCACGTCGACCCGACGGGGGCGCGCCTCGGTGCGCTCTCGCTCGAACAGGCGCAGCGCCGCCGCCGCGATCTCGAGACCGTCGAACTCTGCGACCAGGGGTTCGAGCGCCATGATTTCACGCGCCGGAAATCCGGATTGCAGCTCGGCGCGAATCGCTGCCCGTAGGCGCTCGTCGCGCGCACGCGCCTTCCCTGGCGCCTGCGACAGGTCCAGCGGCTCGACGGTGCCGGCCGTGAGTCGTCGCAGGGCGGGGATCTGCCGCGGGGTCACGAGTGCCACGACGTTCGCCGCCTCGCCCGCCGCGATCTGTGCGATTTCGGCCGCCGAAGCCGGGAGATCGTACAGCACCACGAGCGCCGTCGGCTCAGCAACCGGCTCCGTAACGACTCGCACGGTCTCATCTCCCACATAGCCGAGGGCCGCGACCGCACGTCGCGCTTCCTCGGCGCCGCCAGCATCGTTCGCGATCACGACCGCCGAGGGCGGATCGAGCTCATCGAGCAACCGGCGAAGGGCGCTGCGGCGCGCCGTGCTGGCGGTGGTGACGTACCGAATCGACAGATCCGCCTCAGGGGCCGCGGCCTCACCGGCCCCGAGCCGGCTTGCCCGTCGCAGATGGCGCTCGATGAATGCTTCGACATCGGGTGTGAGCTGGTCGGCGACGACGATCCGGCTCGCATCCTTCGGGACTTCGCCGAGCACGACCTCCAGCTGTTCTTGCTCACCCGCGGTGAATACTTCATCAGCCCACGCAACCACGACCGCCCGGACCTGGTCGAGCTTCACGGACGAGCTGCGGAGCAACCCCACGAGGGTGGTGGGCGTCGCGGCGATCGCCGGGATGCCGCGAGAGCCGAGGAGCCGAGCGCCACGCCCCGCCGCCGTGATCGGGACGACGGGCGCCGGGGACTGATCGCTGATGGCACGGGCAACCTCGGCAACAGCGAGGGCCGTGTCGGCGTCGGGCGTGACGACGAGAAGTTGGGTCGACTCCGCGTCCGGGGCGACCCGCTCGAGCGCTGGGCCGAGAAAGCGCGCGATGACGTACGGCGCGTGCGGGAGGACGTGAACGGCATGCTGCGCGGCGCGCGCGACTCCGGATCCTTCTCGTTCTGACACCGATGCTCCTTGCGGTCGGGCCGCGAGCGCGGCGCGTAGGGGTTCGAGAGCCCGAAGTATAGTCCGTCGACCATACTCTGGTCAGCCGATCGACGCTATCACTATCTTTGCCGCACCGAGACCCGGGCGGGCCGGCTGCGTTTCGCGGGATTGCACTGCAATGGATCGACTGTGCATCCGTCGCGAGCGCCATGCAGATTGACGCTCCCGTGGTGGAGGATCGCCGTGAGCATCGCAGTTCGCGTTGAACCAGTGGATGGTACGCCAAGCGATGTGGAATATCGGTGGGACGCCGACACCGACATTCTCACCGCGAATCTCCGTGCGCGCGCAGCTGGCGAAGGCGCCTCGGGTTCCGTCGAGATCGAAGGCAGCGACGGGTCTTGGCTGATCCTCGACCTGACGGGTGGCTCAATTCACGGTGTTGAGGTCGCCGTGTGGCCGGAGGTTCGCAAGCGTTCCGCGCTGACCCTGCCGGCCGAGGTCACCGACGGTCGGATCATGGTCAACGACGCGGGCGGGAATGGCATCGCCGCGATCGAGATGAACACCGCAATGGCCGCGGAGGCCGACGAAGCGGAGCGCACCATTCATTTCCGGCTCGGGCCGTCGCGCCAGACGAAGACGGTGCGCATCGCGCGCGACATTCTCATCGACGTGGACGGCAAGGGTCGTCTCGCCGGGGTGTGGCTGCTCGGCGTCCCCCCATTCCCGGACGAGCAGTGATCACGACGATCGTGTTGATCAAGGCCGACCCGAAGCGGATTCCGGAAGCGGCCATGAAGCTGGCCGGCATCGATGGCGTTCAGGAGGTGTACTCGGTGTCCGGCGAGTGGGACCTGGTCGCGATCGTGAAGGTGCCGGAATACGAGCAGATCGCTCAGGTCGTGACCGAGCGCTTTCCCGCCGTCTCGGCCATCGAGCGCACGCAGACGCTGACCGCATTCCGCGCGTACTCGAAGAAGGACCTCGAACAGGCCTGGGATATCGGCGTCGAGTAGCCTAACGACTTGCGATCTTCGGTCGCGACAAACACCAGCTCGAGCGACCGCGGAAGACCTCCCGCCACTCGCCGTTCGCGTAGCCGAGAACCGAGAGAAACGTCTCGCCCGCGAAGCGCCAGCCCTCGAGCATGATCTCGTCCACGCCGTCACCATTCAGGTCGAGGTGATCCACGTACCGGCGGAACTCTGCCGCGGTCACTGGGCCCGATGCCGTATGCTGAAACGACGCGTGATAGCCGGCGCCAGTGTCGTTGGCGATGATCACGACGTGGGACGTCGTCCCGTCTCGATCACTCGACTCCGGGTCGAGGAACGAGGCGACGAGCGTCGGTGCCGCCGTTGCGCCGGTGTTGATGGCCACCGCGTGGAACCCGCTCGGCGAGAGCGACGCGGTGTCCATCCCGACGTTCCGCGCCACGTCGTGCGCCACGCCTCGCGCGCGCGCCTCGAGGCCTTTCGTCGGTTTGACGGGTGCCTTTGGCCGCACCTGGACGCCCGACGTGGCCGCGAACGCCTCGATGGTGAACTCCAACCGCACGTCGGTCTCGAGCGAGACGGCTGACAGCGGTGTGACGTGACGGCACCCAGGCAGCGAGTAGAGCGGTTGATCGCGCCGCTCCCACATGCCACGCCGGATGCGCACTTCGCCGATCGCGGCGCCGTCGCGATACAGCGGATAGCTGCGGTTCGAGCGCGTATACATCGCATCGAACTCGCGCCAGCCGCTCGCCGTCAGCTCGATCTGCTTGAGCGAGCCATCGATGATCGCCGCAACCGGCACCATCCGCGGGTCATCGCGTTCGCCGAAAAGCTGAAACACGATCTCGGGCCGGCGCGCGAGGTTGAGTCGCAGCTCCGGCGCAGGACCCTCGGGCTCGGGTGGCTGCCCCATGCCGAGCATCGCTTTCGTCTTGTCACACCCAGCAGCGGCCACTAGGATGGTCGCGATGAGCGCAAATCGCTTCATGAGCGCAACTTCGGCGAACGTCCGACGTATCGTGCCGCCAACCGTCGCGGAACCCCCGCGGGGATGCGTCACGTCTCGTACAGCAAGGTCACGTGCAACATTGACTGGCGAGCGTGGCGCATGATACAAGGCGCACCGCTGGCGGACGCCGGACTCCGCGAGGCGCTTCGTCTCTTCCAGCACGAGACGGCGGCACTCCGTGATCCCGGTCCTTCACTTGAGACGACCGCCACCCCTCCGGAGCCACCGCGCGTCGTCAGCTCCGATGTGATCGAGAGCACAACGGTTCGCGCGCACCGTGTGGACGAGCCCCCCACGGTCGGCTTCTCTGCGTTCCTGGATGGCGCACAGGAGAGCCGGGTCATTCACTACGGCGACGGGATCCCCATCGTCTTCGGTCGCGTGTCGGCGGTCGTGCGCCAGCGCCTGCTCCGCCGGATGGTGACCTGGAAGCGACCGCTCGTGCGCGGTCGCCTCTACGTTCCGCGAGCGTTCGTATCCCCGAGCCTTTGGTCACTCGCCATCGGCAGCAGCTTCGAGGTCGTCGATACCACGGAGGGAACAGACCCGGCCGGCTCCAGTCGGCCGTCGGCGCACGATGCCCATCCCTTCACGGTGGCGCAGCGCGCGCTCGAGGCGGTGAAGCGCGATCGGGAGCGTACCGAGCGCGCGTTGGCCGAGGAGTGGTGCGCGACACAATCCGACCCGCTGTTCGTCGACGGGAGCATCGCGACGAGCGAGCGCGTGTCGCGTTCACCGGTCGCGATTGGCGTCATCAAGAGTCATCGCACGCTCTATGTCACCGGGGCAGCCATGCGCGTCGTGCAGGCGCTGCCGCTTCACCATCGGTCGAGCGTACTGCGGGTCGAGGCGTATCACCGGACGAGCGTGGCGAGCTGGTACCTGCGCGTGCGCGACGCGACGGGGCGCGATCCGATGTGGGGACTCTTGCGCGTCGAAACGGTGCTGCCCGACAAGGCGGACGCGCCACAGGCCATCGCCGCGCGCGCCAACCTCATCTCCCGCTGGATCCTGGCGGAATCCACGCCGTTGTCGCTTCCCGACGGTCGCTGGGACAAGATGGTGTACGGCATCCGCGACTGTGAGGAGTTCCTGCGGGCCCTTGGCTGATGTTGTCATTCCGAGCGGAGGGCCGAAGGCCCGCGGGTGCCCGCTTGCGGGCAGATGAGGAATCGCAGTCGTATCGGTAGAGGGCCTCTCTGTCGGGACGAGCGCGATTCCTCGCTGCGCTCGGAATGACGACTAGTCGGTCCCGACGCTAGCTTCAACAGCCAACCGTATGCTCCGGGCTTCGCCAGACCCACTCGCAGAATCGCCGCAGTCGTGACAGACACCCCTGAAGCTCCAGGTCCTCTCGGCCGCGTCGTCGCGACCGAGCGTCGGCCCAACACGCCGCACGAGTTCCACTTCTGGACCGCGCTCGAGTCGCCGGTTGGCATCGGCACGATCGTGCGGGTCGACGGACGGCCGACGAACGGCCAGATCCCGCACATCTATGGCGTAGTCGTCGAAGGGTTCAGCTACACGGACCTGCAGTCCCCATTGCACGATGTGATCGGGCACGACGCGTCGCCGGCGAGCGCGGGCTTCGCCGCGACCGAACGGGCGGAGATTCGGCTCTACACCGCCGCGGTGCTTCGGCAGATTCCCGACGAGCCACTCCAGCCCGTGCCGATGGGGCAGGTGTTTCTGGCGACCGAGGAGGATGTCGCGGTCGCGCTACGCATGGATGGCTACCTGCGCGAGGGCAACCGCACCGGTATTCCGGTCGGTGTGTACCGCGCCGGTGGGACCGACTCGGCGATCTACCTGGATGCGGACTTCCTCGTGGGTCCGGAAGCGGCGCACCTCAACATCACCGGCGTCTCCGGACTGGCCACGAAGACGAGCGCGGTAGAGTGGCTACTCGCGTCGATCTTCGCCCACTTTCCCGCGAGCAAGGGCTCCATTGCCGCCGTTTGCTTCAACGTGAAGGGCCCCGACCTCTGTTTCCTCGACCAGCCGGGCGCGCTGGACGATCGCGACCGAGAGCTCTACGAGAAGATGGGAGTGCCGGCGGCGCCGTTCGAGAACGTCCGCTACTTCGCGCCGTTCACCGCGAAGGGGTTCTCGCTCAACACGCTCCGGTCGAACGACGCGCTGCTCGACAACGTCACGCCGCTGACCTGGGGGCTGCGCGAAGTGCTGCAGTTCGCCGAGGTCCTGCTGAACAAGGACGATGTGGACGCGAAAGCCGATGCGCTGATCGACTTCATCAGGGAGCGTGTCATCGACCGGGAGTTCAGCGACGAGCTCCTCGGGGCGACGAAGTATCGAGTCCAATCGTTCGCCGATCTCGAGAAGTGGTTCCGCGACGTGCTCCGTGCGCTCGAGGCGCAGGACGATCAGAGCTGGCGCACGCATCACGTCGCGACGATTCGCAAGGTGCGGAACCGCCTGTCGAACATCTCGCTACGTTGCGCCGGTCTCGTGACCGACGACGGCGCCGTGAGCGACCTGCCGTTCGGCAACTTCGAGGACCGAGCGGTGTACGTGGTGGACGTCGCGAACCTCGAGGAGACCGCGCAGGACCTCATTTTCGCGCGCGTCGTCTCGAGGCTCCGCGAGCATCTCGAGCGGCGCGACCTGGGCGTCAAGCACGTCATCGTGTTCGTCGACGAGCTGAACAAGTACGCGCCCGGTGATGGCCAGGACACGTACGTGCGGAAGATGCTGCTCGACATCGCGGAACGCGGGCGCTACCTCGGCCTCGTTCTGTTCAGTGCGCAGCAGTTCCGTTCGCAGGTGCATCGCCGCGTGGTCGGCAACTCGGGCACGGCGCTCTACGGGCGCATGGACGCCGACGAGCTGGCGACGCCGGGCTATGCGGTGCTCAGTCCGGCGATCCGAACGAAGCTGGCGACGCTCGAGAAAGGGCAATTGATGATCAGACACCCACACTTCACGCAGCCGATCTTTGCCCGGTTCCCGCGCCCTGCCGTGATGCAGGGGCGCGACGGCGCGGAGCGGTTCCCGCAGGCCGCCGAGGTCACGTTGGACCATGCGGTGGTGCGCGCGCTCCGTCGCCTGGACCCGAGCGTGACGTTAGGCTGGGTGCAGGACGTGACGAAGTTCGCCGACGATGACGAGATCCTTCGTGCGCGGAATGCGACCGTGCAGGCCAGACCGGACGATGTGAAGTCGTTCTTCGCGTCGCAGTTCCGGCGCATCGTGCCGCCGAGGCAGCCGGCCAGGCCCATCACCCAGCCGCTCCGTACCACGCCGGCGGATGATCCGTACGGGTTCTAGCACGGCGCTCACTCGGCCGTGGTGGTTGCGAATCGGTGCGCTCGCGCTTGCGGCGTGCCTCGTCGCCGCACGACGGGCTGACGCGCAGGCGGCGACCCGTGGTGACACGCCGGCGGTAGCGCTTCGCATCGGCCCTCCAGTCGGCGAGACGCTGCGCATGCGTCTCGATCAGCGCGTCGAGATGACGGGGACGACGCGGCTCTACGACGCTGACTCCACGACGACGATGGTGACGACGCTGCTCGTCATCTCACGCGCGTACGTGGAGCGGCGTGACCGCGATGCGACGATCGTCCTCGCGTCGACTGATTCCGTCGTGGCATCGAGCACGGGACCGGAGTTGCCGATGATCTCGCCCGACGCGTTGCGCGCCCTTCAGGGGAAACGGGTGCGGCTCCGGATTGCGCCGGACGGCGCGACCGAAGTGGTCGGCGGTGACAGCGGCGCCGAGCTCAACGCGGTGTTTTCGCAAATGCCGGCGACGCTTCCACGCTCCCCCATTCCGGTCGGACAGAGCTGGTCGCGCGTCATGGAGGCACCACTTGCCGTACCACCCGCGGTGGGGAGTGGTGGCACGCTTCACGTCCGGTTCAGGCTCGACTCGCTGTCCGCGAACGGCGAATCGGCCCACGTATCGCTTCACGGGACGTTGAGCCCTCCGGGTTCATCGCGGGATGCGCTGGGAACCCTGACCGTCTCCGGCAGCATGGAAGGCGGCCTCGTGATTGACCAGAAACGCGGATGGATCACGGATGCGCGGATGACCTACATCGTGCGCTCCGTCCTGACACCGCCGGCGGGCAGTAACGCCACTGCGCTCCGTTTTCGGATGAAGGTGACGCAATGGATGCGAGCGGAGCGGTGAGTCGGCGCGCCCTGGACGCGTCCTGAGCACGTCAGGGTCGCGGCGCGCTCGAATGATGCGCCAAACGTGCTGGCGCTGGTGTCGTAACCCGCGTCGGCACCTATATTTGGCTGTGGCGACTCGGGTGTCGGCGCATCCCGCCGGCCGCCGGGCTCGCCACTGACCCGCGCGCGCAGCATGCGTCTCGTCCATCTCTCCGACCTGCACCTCGGCTTTCGGCAGTATCAGCGGCAGACGCCGGCTGGCATCAACCAGCGGGAAGCTGACGTCGCGGCCGCGTTCACGCGCGCGGTCGACAAGGTGATCGAGCTCGGCCCCGAGCTCGTCGTCATTGCCGGCGACATCTTCCACACCGTCCGGCCCACGAATCCGGCCATTCTCCACGCGTTCCTTCAGTTCAGTCGCCTAACGCGGGAGCTGCCGAACGCCATCGTCGTGATGGTCGCCGGGAACCACGACACGCCGCGATCCGTGGAGACCGGGTGCATCCTCCGACTTTTCAGCCCGCTGGGCATCCACGTCGTGCACGCCGAGGCGGATCGCCTCGCGTTCCCGGAGCG
>Ga0075421_100006715_pt1 | contig 14068 bp, 14 predicted proteins | sample SoiMetdeltSBSDD5_FD_75292 | JGI IMG/M metagenome (GOLD analysis project Ga0075421, IMG submission 75292) | Bulk soil microbial communities from a Populus tree surrounding site in Tennessee, USA - Soil MetaG P. deltoides SBSDD5 | ecosystem: Environmental > Terrestrial > Soil > Tree plantation...
CCCGGCTGCAGGCGGTCGAGGATCTGCTGGCGCACCTCCTTGCGCTCCTCCTCGAGCACGGCCCGGCGCGAGAGCACGACGTTGTTGCGCGAGCGGTTGAGCTCGATGACCTTGCACTCGATCTTGGTGCCCAGGAACTCGTCGAGGTTCTGCACGCGGCGGATGTCGACCAGCGAGGCGGGCAGGAAGCCGCGCACCCCGAGGTCGATGATGAGCCCGCCCTTCACGACCTCGATGACCGTGCCCTCCACGGGCTCGCCCGACTCGGCCGCGCCCTCGATCTTGCGCCACGCCTTCTCGAAGCGCGCGCGCTTCTTGGAGAGCACGAGGCGCCCGTCCTGGTCCTCCTTCGTGAGGACGAGGGCGTCGACCTCCTCCCCCAGCTCGACCTCGTCGTGCGGATCGACCGACTTGCGGATCGAGAGCTCGTTCATCGGGATGACGCCCTCGCTCTTGTAGCCGATGTCCACCAGGACCTCGTCCTGATCGATGCGCACGACGCGTCCCGACACCACGTCCCCCTCCTCGAAGGGGACTAGGGTGGCATCGTAGTTCGGGACGATCTGCCCGTCGATCTCGAGCAGGAGGCCGCCCGAGCCCTCGACGGTGCGGGGTTCACTAACAGTCTGCGTATCCGGCACTGGGGCGACAAGGGTAGCTACTCTGCGCCTGTGCCGACTCGACGTACCAAGACGGGGGCCGAGCGCACCGCCCTGGCCGGTGACTACGACGTCCTCGTGTGCGGTGCGAGCTTCGCCGGGCTCGCCGTCGCGCGGGAGCTGCGCGGCACCGGCGCGCGCGTCCTGGTGCTCGACCGCTACGAGATCGGCGAGCGCCAGACCTCGGCGTGCGGCATCCCCACCGAGTGGCTTCGCGCCATGGGGCTGATGGGGTCGCAGCGCCAGGTGTTCGACCGGCTCGTGGTCCACACGCCGCACGGGACGTCGGTGCTTCGGCTGCCCTGGACCTTCTCGACGTTCGACTACCCGGAGCTCTGCCGCCTGCTCTGGGAGCAGTCCGACGCCGCCTTCGAGACCGCCAAGGTCGACGGGCGCAGCGGCAACACCGTGCACACCGACCGCGGCGTCCTGACCGCGCCGCTGATCGTGGACGCGCTCGGGTGGAGGAGGGTGCTGGCAAGCCGTAAGCACCCGGCTCGGCCGGGTGCGCACGGATCCGCATCTAGCTATCAGCCGCCCGACGCTCCCCTCTCGCGCGGCCTCGAGGTGCACCCCTGGGGCGCCGGCGACGAGATGGAGATCTGGATCGACCGCCGCTACGTGCCGGCGGGCTACGGCTGGAGCTTTCCCGCCCAGGACGAGCTGCGCATCGGGGTCGGCTCGTTCGACCCCCGCTTCCACGTGAAGGACACCACGGTGCTGCTCGCGGAGGACCTCGAGCGCGAGCCCGTGCGCTACCAGGGCAACTGGATCCCCCACGAGCTTCGCGAGGCAACCGGCGACGGCATCTTCTTCGTGGGCGACTCGGCCGGGCACTGCCTCCCGCTCACCGCGGAGGGCATCCGCACCGCGCTCTACTTCGGCATCGCCTGCGGGCGCGAGCTGCGCCAGGTAGTGGAAGGCAGGCAGAGCGCCGCGGAGGCGCTGGTGCGCTACGGCGACTTCTCCGCCTCGCACCACTGGAAGTTCCGCTGGATGCTCGCCACGCAGCGGCTCGTGCCGCGCGTGCCGCCGCGCCTGCTGCACCTCGCGATCGGGCGGATGCAGGCCAAGCGGTTCGTCGACTGGTCCTTCGGCCACTACCTCGCGATCGCTCCGCCCGAGTTCGCGCTGCCGGCGCCGCCGCGCGCTCCGCGCAGCCGCGCCCCGGTCCGGGTCGCGGCGTAGTTCGAGTCCCCGTAGTCCGATTCGTGACCGAGGCCTGCTAGGGCCGCACAACCACCAGGAACGTCCCCGCCAGCAGGAGGGCGAAGCCGAGCACCCTGAGCGGTGTGAGCCCGACCTGCTCGAGGCCGAGCACGCCGGCGCGGTCGAGCAGCGCGGACACGATCAGCTGCCCGCAGACCGTGGCGGCCACCACGCCGCCCGCCCCGAGGGTGCGCACGGTCACGAGCGACACCGTGACGAGGATCGCGCCCAGCAGGCCGCCGGTCATGTAGATGACGGGGGTGTCCGCGAGCCCGCCGAGCCGACCCCACTCGTTCGCGAAGGCCATGATCAGGGTGAGCACGATCGCCGAGATCGCGGTGCTCACGAAGGCGGCCCCGAGCACGCTCGTGTGCTTTCCAAGCTCCGAGTTGACGGGCGGCTGGAAGGCAATCAACGCGCCCACCGCCAGCGTCGCAAACACAGCCAGAACTCGCTCCATCGTGGTCGGCGCTCCCCGGGTCGTGGTGAACGCCGGGACCGTAACGCGCGCGGCGGCGCTCAGGCGGCGGCGACCCCGAGGCGCTCGCGCACGCTGGCCGCGATCGCGCCGGGCCCCGGGAGGAACGCGTCCTCGAGGGTGGGGCTGTAGGGAGCGGGCGTCTCGTCGGTGTTGAGGAGCCAGCAGTCGTCGAGGTCGTGGAGCCCCTCCTGGGCGACCACGCCGAGCAGCACGGCCGCCCAGCCTCCGGTCTGCGGTCCTTCCTCCACCACGAGCAGCCGGTTGGTCCGAGCCACCGACGCGAGCACCGTCTCGCTGTCGAGCGGGCGCAGCGAGCGCAGGTCGACCACCTCCGCGTCGATCCCGTCCGAGGCGAGCTCGTCGGCCGCGGCCAGCGCGTCGGGCACGCCCTTGAGCGCCGAGGCGATGGTGATGTCTCCGCCCTCCCGGACCACGTTCGCGCGCCCGAGCGGCACCGTCTCCTCCTCGGGCGCCGGGCCCTTGACCGAGTAGAGGCGCTTGTGCTCCAGGAAGATCACGGGGTTGTCGTCGCGGATCGCCGACTTGAGCAGGGCCTTCGCGTCGGCCGGCCTCGACGGCGCGGCGATCTTGAGACCGGGGATCCCCTGGAACCAGGTCGCGTGGATCTGCGAGTGCATCGCGCCGAAGCGGCCGCCCGCGCCCACCGCCGAGCGCACCACGAGCGGCACGCTCGCCTGCTCGTTCGACACGTACCAGTACTTGGCCGCCTGGTTAACGAGGCTGTCCATGGGCAGTGCCATGAAGTCGCCGAACATGATCTCGATCACCGGCCGCAGGCCCGTGACCGCGGCGCCGAACGCGGCCCCGGCCATCGCGAGCTCCGAGATTGGTGTGTCGAAGACGCGCTCCTGGCCGTGCTTCTCGTGCAGGCCGGGCGTTGTCATGAACACGCCGCCGGCCGCCGCCACGTCCTCGCCGAAGAACACCACGCTGGGGTCGCGCTCGATCTCCTCGTCGATCGCGTCGCGGATCGCCGTGCGGAACTCGAGCTCGCTCATCCCTTGAACTCGGTCCCCGCGTCGCGCTGCGGGTCGGGGTAGGGCGCCGCGAGGGCGGCCTCGACGGCGCGGTCCATCCGCTCGTCGATCTCGGACTCCACCCCGGCCAGCTCGTCCTCGGCCACGCCCAGCTCGAGCAGCCGTGCGCGCACGAGGTCGAGCGGGTCACGAGCGAGCCAGCTCTCAACCTCGTCGGGCGGACGGTACTTCCCGGGGTCGGACTTCGAGTGCCCGTAGTGCCGGTAGGTCTGGCACTCGAGCAGGGTCGGGCCGTCGCCGGCGCGCGCCCGGCCGACCGCCTCGAGCGCCGCCTCGCGGACCGCCCAGAGGTCGTTGCCGTCGACCACGCGCGAGGTCATCCCGTAGCCCGTGGCCCGAATGCCGATTTCGCCGCCGGCGGTCACGTCCGCCATCGGCGTGAACTCGCCGTAGAAGTTGTTCTCGCAGACGTAGACCACCGGGAGGTCGAAGACCTGGGCCCAGTTGAGGCATTCGTGGAAGTAGCCCTGATTGGTGGCGCCGTCGCCGAAGAAGGCCACCGCCACCCCACCCTGTCGCTGGGCCGAGAGAGCGGCGCCGGTGGCCGCAGCGACGCTGCCGCCGACGATCCCGAAGCAGCCCACGAGCCCGTGCTCGAGGTCGACGACGTTCATCGAGCCGGCCCGTCCGCCGCACACGCCGGTCGCCCGGCCGAGCATCTCCGCGGCCAGGGCCTCGGGGTCGGTGCCCTTCGCCAGCGCGTGGCCGTGACCGCGATAGGTGCCGGCCACGTAGTCGCTCGGCTCGAGCGCCGAGCATATACCGACCGGCACGGCCTCCTGGCCGGCGGACAGATGGGTGGTGCCGTGCACCTCGCCGCGCAGGAACAACCGCTGGATCTCCTGCTCGAAGCGCCGGATCAGCCGCATCCGGCCGTAGCGCTCGAGATATTCGGCGGGCGACTCGCCCGCTCGCTCACGCGCCGCATCAGCTCGCTCCTGCGCCGCTCCGGTGGGCTCCGTCTCCGCCCGCGCCATCGTCGATCCACTGTATCGCAATCGTTTGCAGTCGCGGCGGAGAAGTGGTCGGCGACGCCGTCCGGGAGGGGCTCGCGGCGTCTGCGAATCTGCAATCGTTTGCAGAATGGCGAAACCGGGAATTGCTCCCGAGACGGTTCTCCTTGGGGGAGGAGGGGGCAGGTCCGGGCACCCACTGGGGGGCGGGGCCCGGACCCGGCCCCCATCGAGACCATGACCCACCCCACGCCCGAAGCAGCGACCCTCAGCCCCGCCAAGGCCCTGGCGCGCGCGAAGGTGCGAGGGCTGTGGATCGCGATCCCGAGCCCGTTCACCCCGGACGGCGCCGAGCTGGACGAGGGCCTGCTCGAGGCGTCGGTCGAGCACTACGTGACCGGCCTGCGCGTGGACGGCATCTTCTGCGGCGGGGTGATGGGCGAGTTCTGGGCGCTCACGCTCGAGGAGCGCAGGCGGACGCACGAGCTGGTGGCGCGGCAGGTGGCGGGGCGGGTTCCGGTGATGGCCCATGTGGGCCACCACGTGCTCTCGGAGACGCTCGAGCTCTGCCACCACGCCGCCGAGCACGGCATCGACTTCGGGATCGCGATCAACCCCTACTACCCGCCGCGGCCGCCCCCGGAGTCCGTGCGGGCCTGGTATGGCGCGCTTGCGGACGCCTCGGTGCTGCCGCTGTTCCTCTTCAACACGACCTACGCCGGCTACTCGCTCTCCCCCGAGCTGATCTCGGAGCTGGCCGAGCTCGCGACCGTCTGCGGGATCAAGAACCCGCAGCCTCGGGATCACCTGCTGCGGGTGATGCGGCTCGCCGGCGACCGAATCGTGGTCACGGACGCCTCCGAGCGCGACTGGCTCGACCTCCACGTCGAGCACGGCTTCCAGGCGCTGATGTCCACGCCCGCCCTCGCCCTCTACCAGCGTCCCGGCGCGCTGCCGGTGCTCGAGTACACGCAGCTGGCCGACGCCGGCGACCTCGCCGCCGCGCGCGCCGCGAGCGCGCGGCTCGGGCCGGAGCGCGACGCATTCGACCGCTGGCTGCGCGCGCCCTGGCTCGAGCGGGGCACGATCCCGATCGCGCAGCTGAAGAGCTGGCTCGGGCTGATGGGCCTCCCGCAGGGGCCGGTGCGGCCTCCGCTCGTGCCGCTCACGGGCGACGAGGAGCGCGCGCTCGCGCGCGACCTCGACGAGCTCGGGCTGGTCTGAGCCGGCTCAGCCGGAGCCGGCGGCCGGACCGACGCCGACCTTCCCGTCGCCGAGGCCGTCGTTCACCGGCACGTTCTCGGGCTCGAGCTCGAGTCCGGCGCCGCGCGCCTCGAGGTCGAGCAGCGCGATGAAGTCCACGTCCTCGTAGCCGAAGCCCATCAGCGACTGCACCGCTTGCTGGGCGGCCGCGGCGACCGGCATCGGCACGCCGTGCTCCTTGGCCGCCTGGAAGCCGAGGTCGAAGTCCTTGTAGAGAAGCGCGGGCGTGAACGTGGGCGTGTAGTCGAGGTTCACGATCGCCGGCGTCTTGTAGCGCGTGAACATCGAGCCCATCACGCTCTTGTTGAGGAACTCGAGGAAGGCGGCGCGCGAGACGCCCCCCTTCTCGGCGAGCACTGTGATCTCCGCCAGCGACTGCGAGACCACGCCGAGCATCAGGTTGTGGCAGATCTTCACGAGCCGCGCGGCGTCGCCCTCGCCGACGTAGGTCGCGCCCGCCCCGAACAGCTCGAGGTACGTGCGGGCCGCCTCCCACGCGTCGGGGGGCCCGGACACCACGACCGTCAGCTTGCCGGCGTCGACCACGGACGGGTTGCCGCTCACAGGGGCGGCCAGCAGCGCGACGTCGCGCTCCTCGGCGAGCACCCGGACCTCGGCGGACGCGGCCGGGGAGACCGTGGACGAGTCGACGATCACGGACGGCGCGGCGTCGAGCCTCGACAGCAGCCCGTTCTCGCCGCGGACGACGGACTTGAAATCATCCGGGCCGGCGACCATGGTGAAGACGATGTCGCGCTCGGCGAGCTCGGCCGGCGAGTCGACGATCGTCGCCCCGAGCTCGGCGAGCGGCTCCGCCTTGGCGCGCGTGCGGTTGTAGACGCCGAGGTCGCACCCCGCGTCCAGCAGGCGGGTCGCGAGCGCGAGGCCCATCCGGCCGGTGCCAACCCAGCCCAGCGTCTTGGCGTTGTCGTCGAAGTCCGGCACCTCTGGCTCCCTCGATCTGGCGACGCTACTGCAAACGTTTGCAAGGAACCGTAGAGCACCGCGCTCCGACCTGTCAAGCGCCCTCCGCGCCGAACGGCGAGCGCCGCACCGGCTGTCGGCCGGCAGCGGCGACCATTCCTGGCGGTCACCGGCTCGCGCGGCGCGGTTGACGCCGCCGCGATCGCCTGCAATCGTTTGCACAACGCTACGGACGAGGTGACGAAATGGCACTGCACACCTACGGCACGATGGCCGTCGACTGGGAGGAGCGGGTCCGCTTCGACCGCCTGCGCCAGGAGCGGCTGGCGCGGATCTCAGGGCTGCTCGCCGAGTCGGAGCTGGGAGCGCTGCTCTGCTTCGACATGACGAACATCCGCTACATCACGGCCACCCACATCGGCACCTGGGCGCAGGACAAGCTGAACCGCTTCTGCCTCCTCCCCCAGGGCGAGGAGCCGATCATGTGGGACTTCGGCTCCGCCGCCCGCCACCATCAGCTCTACAACCCGTGGCTCGCGGACGGTCGCTCGCGCGCGGGGATCTCGACCCTGCGCGGGGCGATGTCGCCCGAGTCGGGCCGGGCCGAGAACGTGGCCGAGAAGATCCGCGTCGAGCTCGAGCAGCGCGGGCTGCTGGGCGAGCCCGTCGGCGTCGACGCCGTCGAGCCGGCCGTGCTGTTCGCGCTTCAGCGCGCGGGCGTCCAGGTGGTGGACGGCCAGCAGCTCATGCAGGAGGCGCGCCAGATCAAGACGCAGGACGAGATCACGCTCCTCAACACGGCCTGCATGATGGTCGACGCCGCCTACGAGGAGCTCTACCGCGCGATGCGGCCGGGGATGCGCGAGAACGAGTGCGTCGGCCTCGTGAACAAGGTGCTCTACGACATGGGCTCCGAGTTCGTGGAGGGCGTGAACGCCATCTCGGGCGAGCGCTGCAATCCCCACCCCCACGTCTACACGGACCGGGTGCTGCGCCCGGGCGACCCCGCGTACTTCGACATCCTCCACAGCTTCATGGGCTACCGCACGTGCTACTACCGCACGTTCGCGGTGGCGAGCGCCTCACGCGCGCTCGTGGACGCCTACAAGCGCTGCCGCTACTACCTGGATGCCGCCATCGACATGATCCGCCCCGGCGTGACCACCGGCGAGGTGGCGGAGCTCTGGCCGAAGGCGGAGGAGTTCGGCTTCCCCGACGAGGAGTCCGCCTTCGCGCTCCAGTTCGGGCACGGCGTTGGCCTCGCGATCTGGGAGAAGCCGATCTTCAGCCGGCTCGTGTCGCTCGACCATCCGGAGGAGATCCAGGAGGGGATGGTGTTCGCGCTCGAGACGTTCTGGCCCTCGACCGACGGCTGGTCGGCCGCCCGGATCGAGGAGCAGCTCGTGGTGACCGCGGACGGTGCCGAGGTGATCACCCGCTTCCCGTCCGAGGACCTCGTGATCGCCGGCAAGCCGTATTACACGGTCGGCGGCACGCTGCCGCTCGAGCGCGACCACCAGTCGAACCGCAACACGCGCCTCGACGCCGACGCTCGCGTGGCCGTCCCCGGCAACGGGCGGCTGCCGGCCGCCGATCCCGTGCGCCTCTGACCGCCGTGCGTGCGGCGGTCGTCCAGGAGCTGGGACGCCCGCCGGCGCCCGCCGAGCTGCCGGAGCCCACGCCCGGTCCGGGCGAGGCGCTGGTGCGGATCCACGCCGCCGCGCTCAACCCGGTGGAGCTCCACATCTGGAACGGCCACTTCTTCGACGGTCCGCCGCGGCCGCCGTATGTGATCGGTCTCGAGGGCGTGGGCGAGGTGGAGCAGGGCGACCGCCTGGCGCCCGGCACGCGCGTGCGCGTGGAGTTCGTGCACCCCGGCTACGGCCGCGACGGCGCCGTGGCCGAGTACGCGCTCGTGCCGGAGGAGCCCGACGGCACGGAGCGCGCTTCGCAGGCCTCGGTGGCTCCGATCGCCGACGGGCCGGACGACGTGACCGCCGCCGCGCTGGGCGTACCGGTGTTCACAGCGCTCATGTGCCTCGAGCGCGCGCAGCAGGCCGGCGCGGAGCTCGAGGGGGCGCACGTGCTCGTGACGGGGGCGACCGGGGCCGTGGGGCTCGTGGCCGTGCAGCTGGCCAAGCTGATGGGCGCGGCGCGGGTGGTGGCGGCCGGCCGGGACCACGAGCGGCTCGAGCGCGCGCTCGCGCTCGGCGCCGACGCCGCCGTGGAGCTCTCGGAGTCGCTCGACGCCTCCGAGCTGAGGGAGCGCTTCGCCGCCGCCGCGGATGGACGGCTCGACGTGGCGCTCGACCCCCTCTGGGGCGTGCCCGCGCGCGCGGCCATCGAGGCGCTCACCCGGGACGGTGTGTACGTGAGCTTCGGCCAGGCCGCCGCGCCGGTCGCGGAGCTGTCTGGGATCCCGCTGCGCAACCGGCGCCTCACGCTCGCCGGCCATTCGGGCGCCTGGGCCACCCCGCAGGAGCGCCAAGCGGCGCTCGCACGGGCGCACGAGCTGGCCCGGAGCGGGGGCGGCGCTCTCACGCTCGAGGCCGAGGAGGTCGCGCTCGACGAGATCGGAGAGGCCTGGGAGCGGCTCGCCGGCTCGGCCGGGCGCCGGCTCGTGGTCAGGCCGTGACGATCCCGGCCGGAACCCTCCCCTACCCGCGCTTCAGCCATGTCGAGATGGCGCGCCGCCGCCGGGCGCTCGCGGCCGAGCTCGAGGCGGCCGGCGCCGCGCATGCCGTGCTGTACGGCGCGAACAGGTCGGGACCCGCGGTCGCCTGGCTCACCCGCTGGCCGGTCACGCGCGAGGCGCTCTGCGTCTTCACCCCCGGCGAGCGCGACCTGCTGCTCGTGAACTTCTTCAACCACCTGCCGAACGCCGAGCGGATCGCCACCGAGGCCGACGTGCGCTGGGCCGGGCCGAAGGCGATGGCCACGGCCCTCGAAGAGCTGGAACGCCGCGGCGCGCGCGGGCAGCGCGTGGCGCTGATCGGCCCGCTCGGCTACCGGGCCCACGGCGCGCTCGCCGAGCTGGCCACCCCGGTCCCGCTCGACCACGCCTACACCCGGCTGCGGCTGCGCAAGTCGGCCGAGGAGCTCGACTGGCTCCGGCTGGGCTGCGGCTTCACCGACGACGCCGTGCGCTCCGTGCACGCCGCCGCCCGAGCGGGCACCGACGAGCGCGAGCTCGGCAACCTGGCCGAGCGCGCGTACGTGGGCCGCGGCGGCACCACCCACATCCACTACTTCGCGGCCACCCCGATGGACGCGCCGCTCCAGAGCGTGCCCGCCCAGTGGCCGGCGGCGCGCGCGCTCGAGCCCGGCGACGTGCTGAGCTGCGAGGTGAGCGCGTCCTACTGGGACTACACCGGCCAGCTGCTGCGCACGTTCACGGTCGGCGACGAGCCGACTCCGCTCTACCGCGAGCTCCACCAGGTCGCGGACGCCACCTTCGACGCAATCCTCGAGCGGGTGCGGCCGGGCGCCACCGCGGCCGAGCTGGTGGAGGCGTCGGCGCCGATCGGCGACGCCGGCTTCACCACCCGCGACGACCTCGTGCACGGCTTCGTCGGCGGCTACCTGCCGCCGGTGCTGGGCGATCGCACGCGGACGCTCGAGGAGGTACCCGACTTCACGCTCGACGAGGGCATGACGATCGTGATCCAGCCAAACGTGATCACGCCGGACGAGAGCGCGGGCGTCCAGACCGGCGAGCTCGTGGCCGTGGGCGCCCGGGGCCCCGAGCGCCTGCACGGCTACGAGCGCGGCCTGCTCAGGATCGGCTGATGCGGCTCCTGGATCCGATCACATCCCGCCGGGTCCTGCAATCGTTTGCGGTAGAGTCAAGAACCCGTTTCAGGTACGGCCCAGGAGGAGAGGCAGCATGGACGGAGAGCCACGTATCAGCTACGTGCCGCTGGATGAGATGACGCCCGAGATGCGGGAGGAGATGGAGCGCTGCGCACGGGAGGGCACGCCGCGACCTGAGAGCACGGCGGTGCGCGCGCACGTGCCGGCAGCCTTCTGGTTCTTCGCGAACGCTTGGAACGACCTGTTCCGCAACGGTGTCGTCGACCACCCGGTCAAAGAGCTCTGCCGCGTCTACGTCTCGCGCAGCGTCAAGTGCGAGTACTGCGGCAACCAGCGCTCGGAGAAGGGCCGCGAGGGCGGGCTCGTGGAGGGCAAGTACGACGAGCTCCTCAACTTCGAGTCCTCCGAGCGCTACTCCGAGCGCGAGAAGGCCGCGCTCGCCTACACCGAGGCGATCGTCTGGACCGGCAGCGCCGACGACGAGCTCTGGGAGCGGCTGTACGCGCACTTCGACGAGCCTGAGCTCGTGGAGCTCGGCTGCTTCGTCGGGCTCACGCTCGGCCAGCAGTCGTGGCTGCGCCTGATCGACATCGATCATCACCAGGTGATGCCGGGCACGAGCGCCTCCATGGCGCCCGGCTTCGAGGACGCCGACGCCCTTGCCGCCAGCAAGGGCTCTGAGCGCTACTGGGCGCACACCTGAGCGCCGACGTGGCCGGCTGATGCAGATCTTCGGCGACGAGCTCCGCTTCGGCGTTCACTCCGGACCGCAGAACACGAGCTTCGACGACTACCGCGACCTGTGGCTCCGCAGCGAGAAGCTGGGCTACGACTGGGTCTCGGACTTCGACCACTTCCTGCCCATCCGCGCCGACCCGAACGGCCCGCAGTTCGAGGGCACGGCGATGCTGGCGGCGATGGCGGCGCTCACGAGCCGCGTGCGCTGCGGGGTGCTCGTGCTCGGCGTGACCTACCGGCATCCCGCGCTCGTGGCGAATATCGCCGCCACGATCGACCACGTGTCCGGCGGCCGCGTCGAGCTCGGGATGGGCGCGGCGTGGTTCGAGGAGGAGCACGCCCAGTACGGCATGCCGTTCCCGGGCATCGGCGCGCGGATGGACATGCTCGACGAGGCCTGCAGGATCCTGCGCAGCCTCTGGACGCAGGAGACGACCACCTTCGAGGGCCGCCACTATCGCCTGACCGACGCGCGCATGGAGCCGAAGCCGGTGCAGGAACGGCTGCCGCTCGTGATCGGCGGCGCCGGCGAGCGGCGGACCCTGCGGATCGTGGCCGAGCACGCCGACATCTGGAACATGCTCTACGGCGGCATCGACGAGTACCGCCACAAGCTCGACGTGCTCGGCGGGCACTGCTCCGACGTCGGGCGCAACGTGGCCGACGTGCGCAAGTCGCTAGTCGTCCGCGCCCTGCTCGACGAGGACGAGGGAGCGGCGAGGGAGCGAGCGCGGGAGCTCTACGGCGACCCGATGCCCGAGCGGCTCAAGCGCATGATGATCGTGGGCACGCCCGAGCAGTGCGCGGAGACGCTGCGCCCGTTCGTGGAGCTCGGGGTGGGCGACTTCCTCCTGGGCCAGCTGCCGCCGGTCGACTGGCGCACGATCGAGCTGGTGGCCGAGTCGGTGGCGCCGGCGCTGCGGGCCGCCGTCAGGGTGGGATAGCTAGTCCGGCAGCTCGTAGCCGGCCGCCTCGAGCGAGCCCGCGCCCTCCCAGCCCCAGATCAGCAGCACGTCCTCGTCGGAGGTGTTGTTGAAGCCGTGCCAGTGGCCGGCGGGAGTGAAGATCACGTCGCCCGCCTTCGACGGCTCGACGCCGTGATCGGTGTAGACCTCGCCGCCGCCGCTCATCACCACGAGGAACTCGTTGCAGTTCGGATGCCGGTGGCGCTCGTGGCGGGCGCCGGGCGGAAGCACAGTGCGGCCGACCACGAGGCCGGTCGAGCCGGCCGTGCGCTCGTCGATCAGGAACTGCACCCGCATGTCGATCCAGCCCTCGTCCTCGCGGAGGCCCTGCTCGAGCGGCACGTCGGCCACGGTGGTCCGGTAGGGCTTCACCGGTCGGCCCCCGCCAACGCGCGGTAGACGCGGTGGACGACGACGAAGTCGTTCTCGTCGATCCCGAGGCCGCGCGCCGCGTTCAGCATCTCGTTCGCCGCGGCCGTGAGCGGCACCGGCGAGCCCATCCGGCGGCCCTCGTCGAGGGCGAGCAGCATGTCCTTCTGCTGGAGGGTCACGTCGGCGAGAGGCTCCGCGGGCATCCGCCCCTCGAGGATGAACGGTCCGCGGTAGCTCAGCACCGGGGAGGCCACCACGCTCTTCAGCATCGCGTCGACCACCACCTCCCGCTCGACGCCGCCCTGTTCGGCCAGCGCCACGCCTTCGCAGAACGCGATCATCTGCACCACGAGCGTGAGGTTGATGGCGATCTTGGTCTGGACCGCCGTGCCGTTCGGCCCGATGTGCGTCACGGCCGGCCCGATGTCGAGCAGCACCGGCCGGATGCGCTCGAGCGCGGCCTCCTCGCCGCCGACCATGATCGCGAGCTTGCCCTCCGCGAGCGTCACCGGGCTGCCCGACACGGGCGCGTCGAGCATCGTCGCGCCGGCCGCCGCCACGCGCTCGGCCACGGCGCGGCTCAGCTCCGGCGAGACGGTGCTCATGTCGGCGTAGACGGCTCCCGGGCGCAGGCCGGCGATCAGGCCGTCGGGCCCCTCCGTGACCGCCTCTACCGCGGCGCCGTCGGTCAGCATCGAGAGCACGACGTCGGAGCTCTCCCCCACCTGGCGCGGCGTGTCCGCCCAGCGCATCCCCTTCTCCACGAGCGGCTCGCCCTTCGCGGCGGTCCGGTTCCAGCCCGTGACCTCGCGCCCGGCGCCGAGCAGCCGCTCGACCACCAGGCTGCCCATCGAGCCCAGCCCGAGCCAGCCGACCCGCAGGCCGTCGGCCTCACCCATTCGATCCCCCCATCTCCCGGGCGGCCCGCCGGGTCGCCTCGATGATCCCGAGATAGCCGGTGCAGCGGCAGAGGTTGCCCGCCAGCGCGTCGCGCAGCTCCTCGTCGCCGGCGTCCGGCTTGGTGCGCAGGAACGCTTCGATCGACATCAGGAAGCCGGGCGTGCAGAACCCGCACTGGAGCGCGTGCTCCTCGCGGAAGGCGCGCTGGAGCGGGTGCAGCTCCCCGTCCGGCGCGAGACCCTCGACGGTGGTGAGCGAGCGCCCGCTCGCCTGGATCGCGAGCATCAGGCAGGAGCGCACCGGCTCGCCGTCGAGCTGCACGGTGCAGGCGCCGCAGACGCCCTGCTCGCAGCCGACCTTCGTGCCGGTCAGGCCCGCCTCGTGGCGGATGAAGTCGGACAGGAGCGTGCGCGGCTCGACCTCGCCGTCATAGGCGCGGCCGTTGATCTCGACGCTGATCCTCACGCGAGCGCCTCCCCGATCGCGCGCCGGGCGAGCTCCGTGCACAGCGCCCGCCGGTGGTCGTCCTCAATGCTCTCGGCGGCGAGCGCGGCGGCCTCGGCCGGCGCGGCGCCGCCGGCCAGCGCGCGCTCCGCCGCCTCCGCGCGGGCCGGCACCGGACCGGCGCCTAGCAGCGCGATCCCGGCGCCGCCTGGGCCGACCACCGCCGCGGCGCCGGCGGTGGCGAAGTCGCCGTGGGTGCGCGCGTGCTCGGCGAAGCCGTGGCCCGTGC
>Ga0075421_100006716_pt1 | contig 14068 bp, 9 predicted proteins | sample SoiMetdeltSBSDD5_FD_75292 | JGI IMG/M metagenome (GOLD analysis project Ga0075421, IMG submission 75292) | Bulk soil microbial communities from a Populus tree surrounding site in Tennessee, USA - Soil MetaG P. deltoides SBSDD5 | ecosystem: Environmental > Terrestrial > Soil > Tree plantation...
GCTCTACCGCAACAAGGGCGACGGGACCTTCGAGGACGTGACGGTCGCCGCGGGCCTGCCCGACACCTCGATAGAGAATGGACTGCGGCCGACGATCGTGGCGGTCGCCGGACACCTCGACCAGGATCTCTGGCCGGACATCTACCTCGGCAACGCCTCGTGCGGGCTCGGGACCCAGCCGCCCAGCATGGGCGATGACCAGTTCCTCCGCAACACCGGGCTCGGGACCTTCCACGAAGCCATCGGCGACTCCCCGGGCGTGGGCGACGATTCCGGGACGGCGATGGGCATCGCGATCGGCGACATCGAGAACGACGGCGACTGGGACCTGTACATCACCGACATCTACGACGTCGGGTCCGACGCGCCGCCGCCCGGCAACCCGCTGTACGTGAACAACGGCAACGGCACGTTCCAGGACAACTCGGCCCCGTCGGTCGGCGTGGACGGCGAGACATCCTGGCCGGCGAACTTCTTCGACGCCGATCACGACGGCGACGTGGACCTCTTCATGGGGGCCTACAGCGGCTTCACGCCGATGAACCGGTTCTGGCTCAACGACGGCAGCGGCGGTTTCACCGACGTTTCGGCCGCCTGCGGCGTGCAGAATCCCGCGAACCGGGCCTTCGGGTCGGCGCTCTCCGACTACGACCGCGACGGCGACGTCGACCTGTTCATCATCAATGGCGTCACCGACAACATGACGCTGCTGCGCAACGACTCGGTCAACACCAACCACTGGCTGGGGATCAAGCTCGCCGCGACGGCCAGCAACCGTTCCGCGATCGGCGCCCTGGTGAAGGCCAAGGTCGGCTCGGTGCAGATGATGCGGCAGGTGCTCGGCGGCACGAGCGCCCACAGCGAGGACTCGCTGTTCCTGCACTTCGGACTCGGCAGCTCGACCGTCGCGGACAGCGTGGAGGTCTTCTGGCCGAGCGGCCAGGTGACGCACCTGTCCAACGTGGCCGGGGACCAGTACATCACCATCACGGAAGGGACGCAGTACTTCGCCGCCTTCGGCGCGGGCTGCAAGGGAAGCGGTACGTACGCGCCCTCGCTGATCCTCTCGGGTTCGTCGTCGGTGGGCGGCGCCTTCTCCATCGACATCGCGACCGCGCAGGGCGGAGGCAACGTGTTCCTGCTCCTCGGGCTCGCGCAGGTGCCGCCGCTCACGGTCAAGAGCTGCCCGCTGCACGTGCAGGTCCCGTTCTCGCTCTTCTTCCTGGGCTTCACGACCGGCACGCTCAACGGTCAGGGCAACTACCACCTGCCCGCGGGGATCCCGCCGGGGTCCCCGCCGGTCTCGGTGGCGCTGCAGGCCTTCGTGGTCAGCCCATCGCTCACGAGCAGCACGAACGCCGTGACGATGACCATCACGCCCTGACGCCGGCGCGAGCCCGCGGCGGGCTCAGCCCCCGATCAGGCTCCACGCGAGCCAGGCGAGCCCCGCTGCGATCGCCAGCAGCGCCGCGCGCCCGATCCACACGAGCGGCACGCGCCGGTTGCGCGAGTAGGGATCGAGGAAGCTCACGGCCTCACGCCGCGCGGCGCCGGCTGGCACTTCGGGCACACGTGCGTGCCGCGCTGGCCCACGACCAGCCGCCGGATGGTCGCGCCGCACGAGCGGCACGGCCGCCCGCCGCGCCCGTAGACCGCGAACTCGTCCTGGAAGGCGCCGGGCCGGCCCTCGGGCGTGCGATAGAAGGTGTCGAAGCTGCTGCCCTCCGCGGCGATGGCGTTCGTCAGGGTCTCGCGGATGGCGCGCGCCAGCGTGTCGGCCTGCCGCCGCGTCACCCGCTCGCTGCTTCGCAGCGGGTGCAGCCCGGCGCGGTGCAGCGACTCGTCCACGTAGATGTTCCCCAGCCCGGCGAGGAAGCTCTGGTCCAGGAGCAGGGGCTTGAGGCGCCGCCGGCGCGCGGCGAGCGCGGCGTGCAGCCAGTCGCCCTGCAGCTCGAGCGGCTCGGGACCGATGTCGCCGGTGGCCTCGTCCAGCCGCGCCACGAGCGCGAGCCGCCCGAACTTGCGGACATCGGAGAAGACGAGGCGCTCGCCGCGGTCCAGCTCGAAGACGACGCGCGCAAAGGCCTCGTCCGGCCTCCGCCCGACGACCAGCCGGCCGGTCATGCGCAGGTGCCCGACCAGCGCGCAGCCATCGTCGAGGTCGAGGACGAAGAACTTGCCGCGCCGCCGCAGCGCGTCGATGCGCCGCCCCGCGAGGCCGTCGCAGAACTTCCGCACCGACGGCCGCGCGATCGAACGGGCCCAGCGCACCTCGACCCGCAGGAGCCGCCGGCCGACGAGCCGTGGCCGCAGCTGGCGCACGATGGTCTCGACCTCCGGCAGCTCGGGCATGCCGTCGATTGTGGCAAGGGGCCCGCCCGGCAGGCCAGCCGCCCGTTACGGCTGGGTCGTGCCCAGCAGCAGGTTCGAGAGCGCGACGCCCTTGATGGCCGCGCCATCCAGCAGCGCGACCTGGAAGTAGAGGGAAAGGTCCGGAGGCAGCGCGTCGGGCCACACGGCCCACGGCAGGGACAGGCCGGCCGGCCCGGTCGTGAGCAGAAACTGCATGATCGGCGGATAGGCCTCGAGCACGCCGCCCTTGAAGGGCACCGCGACCTGGATGAAGGAGAGGAACAGCAGCGCCGGCGCGAAGGGGGCCGAGCCGGTGAGCTCCAGCGAGCCCGAGGAGGCGGGCGTGAGCGGCCCGAGTCCGAGGAGCTGCGGCACGCCCGCGACGCCGGCGATGCCGCCGCCGAGATCGACCCACGCGGGCGCCGGCGGAGACTGGGCGCTCAGGGTGCCGGCGAGCAGGAGCAGCAGCAGGGCGATGCGCAGGGAGGGCACGGGTGGATGTCCGGGGCGCCCCGACGCGGGGCGGCCTCAATCGTACCGCGGGCGCGACGGGCAGGGCGCCGGGGCCGCGCGCAGCGCGGCGGGTAAAGTAGCGCGCCCGTCCCGGGAGGAGGCCGTCCATGCGCCATCCAGCCTTCGCGAGGCCCACGCGCGCCGCGCCGCTCGTCCTGCTCGCCCTGCTGCCGGTCGCGTGCGGCGATGAGGCCACCGCAAGCGGCGCCGCGCCCACGCCGGACGGCGTCGTGCTGCTGGCCGACCGGCTCGACGAGGCCGCCGTCTCGAGCGCGGAAGTGCCGGCCGCGGCGCGCGCGCCGCGCACGTGGAGCTTTGACCAGCCGCAGCCGGACTGGCATGCCTGGAAGCCGGAGGGCGACCGGCGACTCGCGCCGGTCGCGCCCGAGACGCGCGGCGATGCGCTGCGCGTCGCGCTGGTCGAGCCCGAAGGCGGCGCGCACGGCCCGCTCGTCGGGGCCATCGCGCTGGAGCTGGACGGCGGCCCGCTCTCGGACTGGTCCGGCCTCGTCATCCGCGCGCGCAGCCACGACCGGCTCTCGGGCATCGCCGTGGGCTGCAACATGGAGGACCCGGACTCGCAGCCCGACAACTGGCGCTTCTTCGCCGGCGGGGAGGGCACGGCGCCGGTCTTCAGCGACGGCTCGGTGCAGGACTACTCGCTGCCGCTCGTGGGCCAGGCCGGCGCCACGCTGCACAGCCTCGCGCTGTTCGTGTCGGCGCCGCGCACGGGCGCGCTGGACGTGCTGGCCATCACGCTGGTTCCGCGCGGCGCGGAGTTCCTGGAGCCCACGGGCGCGCGCTCGGTCACGCGCTCCGGCGAGACGCGCCACGCGCTCTTCGCGCACGCGCCGGCGCGGCTGGCGTGGCGGCTCACGGTCCCGCCGGGCGGGCGCCTGGACTTCGGCCTCTCGTGCCTGCCGGGCGACGCGCTCACCTGCCGCGTGACCGCTCGCGCCGGCGGCGGCGAGCCGCAGGTGCTGGCCGAGGACGCCGTGGACGACGCGGGCGCGTGGAAGCAGCGCTCGGTGGACCTGTCCGACTTCGCGGGCACCGAGATCGAGCTGGCGCTGGGTGCCGAGTCGCCGTCGCCGGGCGCCGTGGCGCTGTGGGGCGCGCCCGTGCTCTCCGGCCAGGCGCCGTCGTCGCGGCCCAACGTGATCTTCTACGTCATCGACGGCGGCGGCGCGTCGCAGATGAGCGTCTACGGCTACGGCCGGCCCACCACGCCCTTCCTCGAGGAGCTGGCGAAGGAGGGCGTGGTCTTCGAGCGCGCGCACTCCAATGCCACGTGGACGCAGCCGTCGACGGCCTCCTTCATGACCTCGCTGCAGCACAGCGTGCTGGGCGGGCTGCGGCGCGGCGTGCACAGCACGCCGGTGCCGCACGCGGCCGTGACCTTCGCCGAGCACATGCGGCGCGGCGGCTGGCAGACCGGAATGTTCAGCAGCAACCCGAACGCCGGCCGCGTCATCGGGCTGCAGCGTGGCGTGGACCTGATGATCGACGACGCCGAGCCGGACGGCCCGAACGCCGGCTCGTCCGAGACGCTGCAGGCGCTGTTCGAGCGCTGGCGCGGCGACTACCCGGGCGCGCCGTACTGGGTGCACTTCCAGACCATCGACGTGCACGAGCCCAACGAGCCCGTGGCGCCGTTCGCCGGCCGCTTCGTGCCGCCCGAGCTGCGGGCGCAGGCCGAGGAGTGGGACAACCGCATGTGGGAGGCTGGCGGCCAGCTCTTCGGCACCACGAGCATCGCCGCCTTCTACGACGAGGCGCTGGAGCTGGCCGGCGTCGAGCGGCACGCCTTCTACGACGTGCGGCGTGGCCTCTACGACGAGACCATGGCGCACCAGGACGAGGAGCTGCGCGCGCTGGTCGCGCACCTCAAGGACACGGGCGAGTGGCGGCACACGCTGCTGGTCATCGGCGCCGACCACGGCCATCCGGCCGGCACCTTCTCGCGCTGGGGCCGCGGCCTCATCGAGCCCAAGCCGGAAGAGTGGCAGGGCGCGCTGTGCGACGCCTACGCCTCGCGCGTGCCGCTGCTCTTCATCTGGCCCGGACACATCGAGGGCGGGCGGCGCGTGCCCGAGCCGGTCTCGATGATCGATGTCCTGCCCACGGTGCTGGAGCTGTGCGGCCTGCCGCCGGCGGAGATTTGCCAGGGCCGCTCGCTGGCGCCGCTCCTGCTCGGGCGCAAGGAGGCCCTGCCGCCCGTGATCCTGGACGAGGTGCGCGTGGACGAGGCCACCGGCGAGCTCATCGGCAACATCGAGATCGTGGACGGCAAGTGGGGCGCGTCGCTCGAGGTGGGCCCGCAGCCGCCGGGCTCGGACCCCGCGCACGGCCGGCACGCCGTGCCGGCTGGCGGGCGCTGGGGCGCCGTGCACCCGTGGTTCCCCGATCCGCCGCGGCTGCTGCTGTACGACCTGGAGAAGGACCCGTTCGCCGCGCACGCCGTGAACGACGAGCATCCGGACCTGGTTCTGCGCTACACCAAGCTGCTGCACGAGCGCTGGGAGGCGCACCGCGCGCTGGCGCAGAACTTCACCGAAGCCGGCGGGGCGGAGCTGGGGCCGGAACAGCTCGAGCAGCTGAAGGCGCTGGGTTACATCCGCTGAGGCCCGCCGCTCACGGCACCAGCGCGATGACCCCGTTGCTGGCCGAGTAGCCCGCCGGCCCGGCCGCGTCCACGATCCAGTACTGCAGCACGAGCTGCAGCCCCGACGGCACGCCAGCCGGCCACGTGCCATTGAGGATGATGCGCCCGGCCAGGCTGGTCGTCAGCGCCGCGATCTGGACGGGCTCGGGCACGAGCACGCCGCCCTTGAAGGGCATCAGGAGCGGCTCGGAGCCGGTGACCAGCCAGGCGGTCGCGAGCGGCGCGGCGTCCACGAGGCTGAAGTCCCAGGGCGTGCCCGGCAGCAGCGCGCCGGTCCCCACCAGCAGGGGCGTGCCGGCCACACCCGCGAGCCCGGACCCGAGGCTCGACCAAGTGGCGGGCTGCAACGTGAAGTCAGTGAGGTCGAGCAGGCCCGGGCCGTAGTCGCAGTCCAGCGACCACACGCCGAAGGCCAGCAGCGTGCCACCCGGCACCTCGAAGCTCACGTCCTTCTCGAAGGAGACGTAGTCGGCGCCGACGATGCCCGTGCCCACGTAGGTGGTCTCGGACCCCACGCGGTAGAAGGGTTTCTCCGCGATCCAGTGGCCGATGCCGTGATCCAGGTTCTGCCAGTCGAAGTGCACGCTCACGGTGCCGCCGGCCAGCGTCGTCGTCTCGAACCACACGTTGGCGCCGCCCGTGCAGTTGAAGTTGCCGTCCGAGCCGACGATCTGCATGGCCGTCGCGCTCACCGCGCCGGAGCCGAACGACGAGCCCTGCAGCGTCCAGGTGAACTGGTCGAACTGCGCGCGCAGCGGCGCGCACAGAAGCACGAGGAACACGATTCCCGATCTTCCCAGCGTGACCATGGCGGACCTCCCGGGTGCCGGTCGACAGGGAAGAGCGTACTCCCGGATGCACGATCCGGGGGTCCCGGCACCACGGTCGTCGCGCGGCCGACGCACCGCAATCGCCCTCGGGCCGTGCAGGTCGCGTAGCCTGTCCGGCGTCCTCCGGGTCCGGGAAACCCGCGGCCGGACTCGCGCGCGCAGGTACCTCCGGAGGGTCCGTGCCCCCTGTGCGCGCGACGTCCGCTGCGGACGGAGACTCGCGATGCGAGCAGGAACGTCCGGCCGTCTGGCTCTGGTGCTGGTGCTGTGCTCGACGCTGGGGTGCATTGCAGGACCGCGCCGCCTGTCGCGCGGCTGGGATGACACGGTGAACGACCTCTACAGCCAGAACGCCTGGCTCCACGGCGCGCTGCTGCAGGACATCGTGCCCATCTACCCGATCGTCGGGCTGGTCATGTTCGTGGGCGACGTGCTGATCCTCAACCCGTGGTACTTCTGGACCGAGGACGCGTGGGACAACGACGGCACCGGCTTCACGCACCAGGACCCGACCGGCCCGAAGAAGACGGGCAAGGTCTGGGACTGAGGGACGGGCCTTGGCGCGCGGCCAGGATCGGGAGCCTGCGGCGCCATGAGGCCCGCAGGCTCCCGGCTCCCGCACCGCGATGCGACCGACGTCGCGAGGGAGGAGCGCTAGACTCACCACCGGAGGCCGCGGCGAGCGCCGCCGCCTCACGGAGGTACGACGATGCATCGGCCGGCCAGGGTCGCGTTGCCGGGTGCCTGCCTGCTCGCCGCCGTGTCCGCCGCGCAGGGCGAGCCGGGCGAGGTGGTCGCGCTGCAGAAGATCAGCTCCACCGCCGGCGGCCTCGCCGGTCCGCTCGACGATGTCGACGCCTTCAGCCGCGCGCTCGTGCCGCTGGGCGACCTCGACGGCGACGGCGTCGGCGACCTCGCCGTCGGAGCGATCGGCGACGACGACGGCGGCCCCGATCGCGGCGCGGCGTGGATCCTGTTCCTGCAGCCCGACGGCACGGTCAAGGCCGAGGCCAAGATCAGCGAGACGGCCGGCGGCTTCGCCGGTGCGCTCGACGCGGGCGACTGGTTCGGCTTTTCGGGCGCCGCGCTGGGCGATCTCGACGGCAACGGCACGGGCGACCTGGCCATCGGCGCGCCGCGCGACGACGACGGCGTCGCCAACGCCGGCGCGGTCTGGATCCTCTTCCTGGCGCCGGACGGCAGCGTCACCTCGCACGCCAGGATCGGCGCGACGAGCGGCGGCTTCGCCGGTCCGCTCGCCGCCAACGACCAGTTCGGCACCTCGCTGGCCGCGCTGGGTGACCTCGACGGCGACGGAGTGGGCGAGCTGGCGGTCGGGGCCGTGCACGACAGCGACGGCGGCGCCGACCAGGGCGCCGTCTGGATCCTGTTCCTGAAGCCCGACGGCACGGTCAAGGCGCAGACCAAGATCAGCGAGACGTCGGGCGGCTTCACGGGCGCGCTGGACAGCGGCGACCAGTTCGCGATCGGCCTCTCCGCGCTTCCCGACATGAACGGCGACGGCCTGCCCGAGCTGGCCGTGGGCGCGCGCGCCGACGACGACGGCGGCACCGACCGCGGCGCGGTGTGGCTGCTCTTCCTGGCCGCGGACGGCAGCGTCCGCTCCCGCGCCAAGATCAGCGCTACGTCCGGGAGATTCGCCGGCCCGCTCGACGACGGCGACTTCTTCGGCGTGTCGGTCGCGTCGCCCGGCGACCTCGATGGCGACGGTCACGTCGACCTGCTCGTCGGCGCGAACCTCGACGACGACGGCGGCACCGATCGCGGCGCCGTGTGGGTGCTGTTCCTCGACGCGTCCGGCGGCGTGCTGTCGCAGGCCAAGATCAGCGCGAGCAGCGGCGGCTTCACCGGCGCGCTCGACCTGCTCGACGACTTCGGCATCGCGCTGGGGATGCTCGGGGATCATGACGGCGACGGCACCGCGGACGCGGCGGTGGGCGCGCTGTGGGACGACGACGGCGGCGTCGACCGCGGCGCCGCCTGGGTGCTGTTCCTCGACGCCGGCAAATGGATCGATGTGGGTGGCGCGCTGGCTGGCACGGCCGGGACGCCCGTGCTGCAGGGCGCGGGGACGCTGCTGGATGGTGCCCCGACCAAGCTGTCGCTCGGCGCGGCGCTCCCCGGCGCTGCTGCCCACCTCGTGATCGGCTTCGCGGCGCTCGATGCGCCGTTCAAGGGCGGCACGCTCGTGCCCGTGCCCGCGATCGTGCTCAGCGGCCTCGTCGTGGATGGTGGGGGAGCGCTGCAGCTCGCGGGCTCATGGCCCGCCGGCCTGCCGAGCGATTTCGAGAGCTGGCTCCAGTTCTGGATCGTGGATCCCGCCGGCCCGGCCGGCTTCTCGGCCAGCAACGGCCTGCTCGCGATCACGCCCTGACGGGCGGCGCGCGCCCGCTCGAAGCAGCTCGAGCAGGTCGCCGAGGATCGCCGTCGACGTCGGGCCGCCGCCTGCGCCCTTTCCGCGCACGACGCGCGTGCCATTCCCTGTCCGGATCACGGCGGCGTTGCCCTCGCGCGTCACGCCGGCCAGCGGATGATTCGCTGCGAGCGCGAGCGGGCGCACGCGGGCCGAGCAGGCAGAGCCGCGCAGCACGAGCATCGCGACCTGCCGCACGACCGCGCCCGGCCGGGCCGCCGCGGCCGCGGAATGCGGCGTGACGGGCGTGCAGTCCACGGCCTCCGGCGGCAGCCAGCGCCCGGTGGCCGCCTGGTGAAGCAACGCGAGCTTGTCGGCCGCGTCGCGGCCGGAGAGATCGCGGTCGGTGTCGCGTTCCGCGAGGCCGGCCGCACGCGCCTCCTCGAGCGCGCGCTCGAACGGCGCGCCAGCGGCCACGGCGTCGAGGACGAAGTTGGTCGTGCCGTTCAGCACGGCGTCGACGCGCAGCGTCGGTCCCGCTCGCGCCGCCCGCGCGACAGCCGCGAGCATCGGCGTCGAGCCGCCGACGGCCGCCGACCAGCGCAGCGAGACGCCGCAGGCTTGCGCCAGCGCGGCGAGCTCCTCGCCATGGCGCGCGAGCAGGGTCTTGTTGGCGCTGACCACGTGGGCGCCGGCCCGCAACGCGATCGTGACCGCGGCGCGCGCGGCCTCGCAGCCTCCCAGCGTCTCGACCACGACGTCGGCGCCGCAGCTGGCGGCCGCGAGCACATCGGTCGTCAGCAGCGCACGCGGCGGCGAGACGGGCCGAGGCCTGCTGGGCTCGCGCACCGCGACGGCCACCAGCTCGAATGAATCATCGAGCTCGGCAAGCCGCTGCCACGTGGCCGCGCCCACCGTGCCGAGTCCGAGCAGCGCCACGCGCAGGCGCGCGCGACGCTCGGGCGCGCCCTCGAGCCGGGACGCCGGCGCGCCGATCCACGTCGGCCGCGTGCCGTTCCAGCACCCGAGCTCGAAGGCCAGCCCGTGCTCCCGGGCGAAGAGCAGCGCCTTGTGCTGCACGATCGTGCCGTCGGTCGCGAGCGCGTCGGCCCAGCTTGCGGTGGCGAAGCGCGGCGGCGCGGGTCCGGGCAAGGCGGGATCGCGCGCGTACAGGCCGTCCACGTCCTTGACCAGCCGGCAGCGGTCGGCCCCCAGGCGCGCCGCCAGGAACAGGGCCGTGAGATCGGAGCCGCCACGCCCGAGCAGCACGCCGCGGCCGTCGGGCGCGCGGGCGACGAAGCCCGGCACGACGGCCACCTCGCCCGCGGCGAGCGCGCGCCGCAGCGGCCGGATGTCGAGTGCGACGGGTGTCGCGTCCAGGGGGTCGCCCGTGGCGATCAGCCCCAGGGTCGCCGGCGAGAGCACCCGCGCCGGCTCGCCGGCGGCGTCGAGCTGCAGGCCGAGCAGCGCGGCGCTCTGCGCCTCACCGCCGCCGACCAGTGCCGCGACGGCATGCGGCGAGGGCGAGAGGCAGGCGGCGCGGCTCCGGCGCAGCAGCTCGTCGGTCACGCCCGCGAGCGCGGAGACCACCGCCACGACGGAGAAGCCCTGCCCCCGCCATCGATGGATCTCGTGCACGGCGAGTGGCAGGGTGCCCTCGTCCGCGAGCACCGAGCCGCCGAACTTCAGCACGATCAGCGGCTCGCGCACGGGTCCACCGCCTTTCCCGCGCCGTCGGGCGCGCTGGCAGCCGCCAGCGCGAGGCCGAGGTCGGCGATGAGGTCGTCGGCGTCCTCGAGCCCGACCGAGACGCGCAGCAGGCCGTCGGTGATGCCGGCGCGCCGGCGCTCGTCGGCCGGCACGTCCGCGTGGGTCATGCTGGCGGAGTGGGTGACGAGCGTCTCGACCGAGCCCACGTGCTCGGCGAGGCGGCACAACCGCACGTGACGGAGCACGGCGCGCGCGCCGGCAGCGCCGCCGGCGGGCTCGAAGGACACCACGGCGCCGTGGGCGCCCCGGTGCTGGCGCGCCGCGAGAGCGAGCGCTTCGCAGCCGCCGAGGGCCGGATAGTGCACGCGCGCGACGTGCGGGCTGTCGGCCAGCCACGCCGCCAGCCGCGCCGCCGTCTCCGATTGCCGGCGCAGGCGCAGCGGCAGCGTCTTGAGCCCCTGCGCCGTGAGCCAGGCGTTGAAGGGCGTCTGGATCGCGCCGGTGCACTTGCGCACGAAGCGCAGGCGCTCGAGGAGCGCGGCGTCGCGCGCGACGACCGCGCCGCCCAGCGCCGCCGAGTGGCCGTCGATGAACTTGGTCGTGGAGTACACCGAGAGGTCCGCGCCGAGCTCGAGCGGCTGCTGCAGCACGGCCGTGAGGAAGGTGTTGTCCACGGCCAGCAGCGCGCCGGCGGCGTGCGCCACGGCCGCGACGGCCGCGATGTCCGTCAGCTCGAGCACCGGGTTGCTGGGCGACTCGACGAAGACCAGCCGCGTGGCAGGGCGCAGCGCGGCGCGCACGGCGGCAGCATCCGTGGCGTCGACGAAGCTGGTCGTGACGCCCAGGTCGGCGAAGAGGCGCTGGAGCAGCCGCGTGGTGCCGCCGTACACGCCGCGCCCGCACACCACGTGGTCGCCGGTGCGCAGAAGGGCGAGGAAGAGCGCCGTCTCGGCCGCGAGGCCGGTCGCGAAGCACACGGCCGGCGGCGCGTCCTCGAGCCGCCCGAGCGTGTGCTCGAGGCAAGAGACCGTCGGGTTGCTCACGCGCGAGTAGGCGTGGGGCGCCGTGCTCTCCAGTCCCGCCCGCCGGAACGAGGTGGACTGCACGATGGGGAAGACGAGCGGGTCACCGTCCCCGGGATCGGCGCCGCCGCCGACACACACGCTGTCCACGCCCGGGGAAAACTCGAGGGATCGTTCGCGAGCCATGCCGCAACTCCTTGGCGGCATCGCGAGGGGCCAGGAGCGGCGTGGGGTCGCGGCACGCGCCGCGGCTTTTTGACGGCCGCCTCGCGGCGCCGTCCGCATCGTTCCCCACGTCGGGGCTGGCCTCGGCACCGTGGTCCGCCAGAAGCGGGCTCGGTTGCCGCCCGGGAACCTGAGAGGCTCTCCCGGGGCTCTTGATGCAAGGGCAAGGTTTCTATCCGCCCGCGCGGCCGGCGTCAAGCACCAGTTCGCGCGGATCGATCGGCGTCGCGGTGCGCGCGTCGGCGCGCCGCGCCTCAGGGCGCGTCGGACTGTGCGATGGCAAGAAGCAGCTCGTCGAAGGCGGCCTGCGCCTCGGGCGTGGACGGCGGATACAGGTCGAAGAGCTCGAAGGGATCGTCGGGCAGGTACTTGAGGTGATAGGCGGTCGGCTCGCCCTGGAAGTCGTTGATCCGCAGCTTCCAGCCGTCGGCACGGATGGCCACGCGCAGGTTGGAGAGGTACGGCCCGAAGCCGTTCGGCTCGTGGATCCGGGAATAGACCCAGCCGCGGCCCTGGAATCCGGCCGGGTCGGCGAATGCGCCGGCGAAGCTCAGCGACGTCGGCTCGTTGCCGGTCGGCGCGTACCCGAACACGTCGAGCACCGTCGCCCAGAGGTCCGCGGCATGGACGGGCGCGGAACACTCCGCGCCCTGCGACACACCGGGACCCGTCGCGATCAGCGGCACGTGGATGCCGCCTTCCATCAGGCTGCCTTTGCTCTGGGACTTGGGCCAGGGCGGCTCCACGGCATCCTCGTGCGTGCCGTTGTCGCCCATCACGATCCAGAGCGTCCGCGCGGCCTCATCCGGGTTGGCGGCCGCCCACGCCGAGCGCAGCTGCCCGAGGAGCGTGTCGCACGCCTCGAGCACGGCCTCCTGCTGGGCCGGCGCGGAAGAGAAGTCGCCCGTGAACAGCTCGGGCGGCGGCTGATCCCAGGGCTTGTGCGCGGCATTGAAGGCCAGCCACGTGAACGAGCGCCGTCCGGCGGCCGCCGCATTGACGAGCGACAGCCAGGCCTCCCAAGCCGTGTCCAGGGTCGCGTACGTAGTCACGGTCGTCTCGAACCAGCCCTGCGCCGTGGCGCTGTTCTTCTTCCAGGACCAGTAGCCCTGGTCCTCCACGTCCGTCCAGTTGCCGAGGTTCCCGAGGTGTCCCGCATGCCGGCGGAAGCCGACGAGGGCGGGATGGAGATGGAAGTCCGGCACGAGCTCGTGCGTGAGGTGCCACTTGCCGACGGCGTCGCAGAGGAGACCGCGACGGGACAGGCGGCGAGGGAGCCAGTCGAGGTCGTCGCCCGGAGCGAAGAGGTTCGTCGGTGCCGTGGCGGTGCTGCCGAGCGGCATCTCCTTGCCGATGCCGGTCTGGCCCGGCTGGCGTCCGGTCAGGATCGAGCAGCGCGTGGGACTGCAGACGGGATGGGCGTACGCCGCGCGGAACAGCACGCCTTCGGCCGCCATGGCGTCGAGCACCGGCGTCGGGCCGGCCGTCGGGTGCACGCCGTAAGCTCCCACCTTGTCGATGCCCACGTCGTCGAGCAGGACGAGGACGACGTGGCGGACGGGCGCTGCACGGTCCGCCTCGAGCGACTGCGCCGGGATCCCGGCGAGCACGAGTGCGGCGAGCAGCACCGGCAACATCGGAAGGCCTCCGCGGCGGGTGCAGGAGACTACCGCGTTCCTCCGAGGCCTGGGACCGCCGATCGGCATCGCCGACCGCGCCAGCTCGGGGGGGCATGCGCTTGCAGCGACTATCCCCCAGTGCCCGGATCGCCTTCTTCGGCGATCCGTACGCGATGAGGGCTGGCAAGGCGTGAGGCGGCTGTGCGGCGCTCCTGCGCCGAGCGGCTGGCTGGGGCGAATGCGCTCCAGGTGAACCAGTGGCCGAATCCACGTTGCAGCGTCCGCGGGCCGCTCATCGTCAGCTGGCCGGCTCGAATCGCGCCTCCCAGCTCGGCCTTTCCCAAGTACACGCGGTAGAGCGTGCTGGTGTCGACGATGACCTCGAGGTCGACGTCGAAACCGGGAGGCTGGAGGCAGACCGAGACCTCGGAGGGTTCGAGGACCATCCAGTAACGGCTCTTGGGGTCGCGAAAGTCGAACCGAACCACGGTTCGGTTGGGTGGGAGCCGCTGGCGATCGACGTGGCGGGCCATCCAGACGGTCAACAGGTAGGGATCGAGTTCCTCGGAGCGCGGGTCGGCGAGCGACCAAGTCGAGCCCCACTCGCCGATCGCCTGCAAGACCGGCTTGAGGTCACGGCCGGCGGGCGTGAGGCGGTATTCGAGGGTGCGACCTTTGGGGCCTGTCCTGCGCTCGATGACCTTGGCGCGCTCGAGCGCGCGCATGCGGTCAGTGAGGACCGAGCGCGAGATCCCTGG
>Ga0075421_100006717_pt1 | contig 14067 bp, 13 predicted proteins | sample SoiMetdeltSBSDD5_FD_75292 | JGI IMG/M metagenome (GOLD analysis project Ga0075421, IMG submission 75292) | Bulk soil microbial communities from a Populus tree surrounding site in Tennessee, USA - Soil MetaG P. deltoides SBSDD5 | ecosystem: Environmental > Terrestrial > Soil > Tree plantation...
GCCGGGACGGCCTGAGCCTCGAGCCATCCGCTGCGCTCTCGCCGCCGCTCACGTGACACCGGACGCCATCGAGGCCGTGCTCCTCACCGGGTCGGGCCGCCCGGCCCAGGACGTGTGCGAGCTGGACCTGGTGGCGCGAGCTCTCCCGCCGGGCCAGGCGCGCGTGAGCGCGCTCACGCCGCTCGCGGGGGAGCACGCGGGGCTCGGCGCCCTCCGGACGGCAGCGGCGGCGCTCGCGGTGACGGGCTCGGCGTTGCCGCTCTTGCCCGAGCTCTCGGAGCCGATCCGGTCGGATCTGCGGTTCGTCACCGCTCCGAGCGAGAGCGAGCGCGTCCTGCCGAAGGCGGCGATGGTGCACGGCCTGGCGCGAGGCGGCGCGCACGTGGCACTGGTGCTCCGGGCTTCGAGGTCCCCTCGCGGGCGCACTGCCGGGGCGGAGGCGGCCGCGTGATGGCCGGAGTCTGGGTCGTCGTGCCGGTCTTCGACGAGGTCGCCACGCTGGGCCGGGTCGTCCAGGCGGTTCGCGCACATTGCCCCGTGATCGTGGTGGACGATGCCTCCACGGACGAGAGCGCCCGGGTGGCGATCCGGTCCGGCGCGGCCGAAGTGCTCCGGCATCCGCGGCGGGCGGGCAAGGGGGCGGCCCTCCGGACGGGATTCCGCGCCGCCCTTCGCCACGGCGCGGCTGCGGTCGCCACGCTGGATGGGGACGGGCAGCACGACCCCGCCGACCTGCCGCGCCTCTTGGCGGCCCATCGTGCCGCTCCGGATGCGCTCGTGCTGGGCGACCGCTTCGGCGGCAAGCGGGGCGACCCTATCCCGGCGCTGCGGCGGGCGGCGATTCGAGCCGCCGATCGGGCCCTGGGTCCGCTTCTGCCCGCGCCCGTCTCGGACAGCCAGTGCGGCTTTCGGATCTATCCCGGGACGTTCTTGCGCGACGTCCCGCTGCGGGAAGAGCGGTTCGTCCTGGAGACGGAAGCGCTGGTCCGGGCGGCTCGGGCGGGCTACCGGCTGGTCTCGGTGCCGGTCCGGTCGGTGTACCCGAAGGGCCGACAGAGTCGGTTCCAGGCTGTCGCCGACGCCGCCCGCATCGGCTGGTACCTGGCTCGCGCCTGGTCGGACTGCCGCCTCGCGCCGGCGGCGCAGCCCACCGCCATCGCACCGGGCCGACGGCCGCCGGACGATCGCTTCGCCCCCGTGGCCCCGCTCCGCGACGTCGCGATCGCGGCGGGCGAGCCGGGGGCATCGCCGCCATCGCCGTCGCGTCCCGCCCGCCTGACGTCCTGAGGATGCGCGCTCGGCCGTCGCCCCCGGCGCGGTCCTCGTTTCGGCTCACGTGGTGACGGGCGCGGGAGGGCCGCGTCGGCGCTTACTGCCCCGAGGCTACGGCTTCGCCATCGCGGGCATTGCCGTCGGGATGGCCGGGCTCGTCGCCCTCGGCGCCCTCGCGGACCGCATCAGTCGGTTCATCGACGGCGGCCATCGCTTCGTGCTCGGACAGATCTCGGTCGCCGGCGCCGGCCTCGGGACCGGCGCGGGCTTCACGGCGGGCGGGCTCTTGCCGAAGCGGACGATCGATGCGATCCGGCGGGTGCCCGGCGTCGCCCTCGTGCAGGCGCAGGTCATGCTTCCGCTGAACCCGAGCACCTCCGAGCTGTTCTCGGTGAACCAGGAGCTCGTCCTGGGGGTGGATCTCGGCGTGCCGACGCCGAACCGGAACTATCCGAGCTTTCCGATCGCCCACGGCCGCGATCTGGCTCCCGGCGACCGGGGGCGCGTGGTCGTCGGCGCCGAGCTCGCCGCGAGCCGGACGCTACGCCCGCCCGCGTCGCTGCGCATCGGCGACCGCGATTTCGAGGTCGTCGGGATACTGGAGCGCTTGCTCACGGCGCCGGACCGGTTCGCCATCGTTCCCATCGAGGACGCGCGCGATCTATGGCTCGCCCTGGACCCGACCGTGCGCGCGCTGTACCGGACGGGGGGCACCCTCGCGGCGGACGATCTCAACACGGGGGCGGCGGTGGGCTGGACGTCCGGCGTGGACCCGGACGCTCTCGCGGCGCGGATCCGGCGGGAGGTGGCCGGCGTTAACGTCGCCGCCCCCGGCGAGGTCGCGCGTCAGCTGTCGGCGTCCACGGCATTCTTCCGCTGGCTGATGGTGGCGGTCGCGGGGATCGGCCTCCTGATCGGCGGGCTGTCCCTGTCCAACACGGTCGCGGCCGCGACGTTCGAGCGGATCCGGGACTTCGGCATCAAGCAGGCTCTCGGGGCCTCCGACGGCCAGCTCCTCGGCGAAGTCCTGCGGGAGAGCCTGACGGTCAGCCTCGCCGGGGGGGTCATCGGCACCGTTTTGGCGATCCTGGCCGGGCTGGCGATCGATGCCCGCGCGGCGCAGGCGGGCCAGCAGCTGTTCCTCTTCTCCGGGCGGTTGGTCGCCTTCGCGGTGGGGTTCGCGGCCGCGCTCGGCGCGGTCGCGGGCGTCTACGCGAGCGTTCGCATCCTTCGGGTCCCGCCGGCCGAGGCGATTCGTCGCGGCGCCTGAACGCCCCGTGAACGCCCCGCCTCGCCGCCCACCGGTCCTCCGGGGGGTCGGCCTCGCGAAGCGCTTCCGCACCCCGGACGGACGCGTGCTCGACGTGCTCCGTGGCGTGGATGTCACGCTGACGCCCGGCGAGATGCTCGCGGTGGTCGGCCGCTCCGGATCGGGCAAGTCGACGCTGCTGAACCTGCTCGGCTGTCTGGATCGGTCCGACGGGGGAGAGCTGTGGTTCGGGGACGAGCGCCTCACGGGCGCGGGGCGAGGGTCCCGGGCCCGCTTCCGCGGTCGCCACCTCGGATTCGTGTTCCAGGCCTACCACCTCATCCCGGAGTTGACCGTGTGGGAGAACGTGCTCCTCGCGGCGCGCTACGTGGGCCGCGCCCGGGCGGAGGCCGAGGAAGCGGCGCGGAAGCTCCTCCAACGCCTCGGGGTCGCGGCACGCGTGGCGCACTACCCCCCGACGCTCTCGGGCGGCGAGCAGCAGCGGGTGGCGTTCTGCCGGGCGATGCTGAACGATCCCGCCGTGATCTTGGCCGACGAGCCGACCGGGAACCTCGACGCGGACAACGCGGGCGTGTTGCTGGCGGAGCTTCGGGCGCGGGCGCACGACGGCGGGTCGGCGGTCCTGCTCGTCACGCACAGTGCGGAGCTGGCCCACAGCGCCGATCGAGTGCTCACGCTGGCCGACGGGCAACTGACGCCGGTCGGGGCCTGACCGGCCCACCGAGGGCGCGGGTCTGTCCGGTCTATGGGCGCCACGAACGTGACCTACACCGCCAGCTACGCCGTCGCCGCCTGCCCCATCGGTCAGTACCGGGCGGAGTACTTCGGCAACGTCTCGCTGAGCGGGACGCCGCTCTTCACTCGCTGCGAGACGACCGTCAAACCAGGTAAGCTGGTAGCCAGGCCGGTTCCTAGCGGTTCCTCCGCGTGTCTCCTCCGTGAAGTCTGCCTCTCGATCGGCCGCGTTCTGATAAGCTTTCGACGCTGAATGCCTCGTCGAGGGCGTCGGCGGGCCCCGCCCAACACGATAGGAAAGCGGCGAGCGATTGACTGACGCAATTCGGCGAGCGGTTGTCCTCGCGACGCGGCCCGGGGCGGCCATGTGCGTCGGCGGCCTGCCGCTCGCTGTGCGCAGCATCCTCGCGCTCCGCGCGGCGGGCTTCGACGATGTCGGCCTGGTGGCGCCCGCCCGACCCGACTGGGCGACGGAGCCGCTGAGGCGCCGCGGAGTTCGAGTGCGATGGGAGCCGCATCCGGCGACGGCGCAAGCCGACGGGCCCAGGTCCGGTCACGCCTCGACGCTCTTCCTCGCCGGCGACGTGCTCGTGGATGCGGTCGCGGCCGAAGCGCTCCGCTCCGCGCGTCCGGGGCCCGTGCGGACCGCCGGAGGCCGCCTCGTCGGCGAGGTCCGCGTCGGTTCCGACGGCCTCGACGGCCTCGACCGCGACGAATCGCCGGCGCCGGGGCGCTCGAGGGAGCCAGGCACGAGGATCATCGAGGGCTTGGCGGTTCCGCTGGCCGACGCCGGATCGCCGGGCGGACTCGAGCGCGCGCTACTCGCGCACCTCGCCGATCGGCCGGCCGGCGACAGCTACCTGGCGGCCGTGCTCGACCGTCCGATGTCGCGGGAGGTGACGCGCCTCCTGCTCCGGACGCCGCTGACGCCATCCCAGGTGACGGCCCTCGGGGTGGCGATCGGATGTCTCGGGGCGCTCGGGCTCGCGACCGTGTCCTACTGGGGCAGGCTGGTCGGCGTGCTTCTGCTCATCGCGTCTCTCGTGCTCGACTGCGTCGACGGCGATTTGGCCCGCGCACGTCTCGACGAGAACCCGACGGGCGCGCGCCTGGACGTGATCGGCGACTATCTCGTGAACCTCGCGGTGTTCGCCGGGTTGGCCATCGGGCTCTTGCGAGAGGGCCTGCCGCCGGGCGGCGGCTGGGCGGCGCTCGCCCTCGTGAGTGGAGTCGGCGCCGCGATGACGACGGTCCACGTTCTCTTCATACGGCCCGCCCTCCGAGGCGGCGGCGATCTGCACTGGGCCGGCGATGCCGAGAGCCTGCGGGGACAGCCCGGGGCGTCGGTGCTCGAAAAGCTCGCGAGCCGCGACTACACGTATCTCCTCCTGCTGCTCGCGCTCGTGGGCCACCTCGAGTGGTTCCTTTATGCCGCCGCGGGCGGGGCGTGGCTTTTCACCGCGGGCGTCGTCGCGTACGCCCTCTTCGCGCATCGCCGGGTCGCGCGTGGACCGGCCCGGTGACGTCGAAGCGGCGGCGCGGGATCGAGCTGGCGTGCCTGTTGCTCGGCCTCGCTGTCCTGGCCGGGACGGTCTGGGCGGTCGGGCTCGGGACCCTGATCCGGGACCTGCGCCTGATTGGCTGGTGGCTCGTGGCGATCCTGCTGGTCGAGAGCGTTGGTGTCGCGCTGAATACCGTGGGCTGGGCTCTCGCATTCCCGAGAGGCGAGCGGACCGTCCGTGCGGGTCGGCTGCTCGCGGCCCGTCTCGCCGGGGACGCGATCAACTACCTGACTCCCTCGGCCACCGTCGGGGGAGAGCTGCTCCGCGTGCGCCTCCTCCGCGAGGACGTGCCCGTGGACGTGCGCTGGGCGTCGGTGAGCGCGGCCAAGGTCGGCCAATCGGTCGCGCAGGCCGTCTTCATCCTCCTCGCTCTCGCGCTGGTTCTGCCGAGGTTCGCCGAGGTCCGGTCCTGGTCCGGACCCTCGCCGGGTGTGACCGTGGTGATTGCCGGGATGGCGGCTGCCGCGGCTGGAGCGGCATTCGTCTGGACGGTCGCTCGCGGCTTCTGGGCGACGATGCGCGGCGCCCTCAACCGCGTCCACCTTGGGCACCTGCTCCCCGCGTCGTGGACCGGACCGGGCCGCGACCTTGACGCGGCCCTCGCCCGGCTCGGCCGCTGGCGGACCGCAGCCTCGTTGGGGTGCTTCGTTCTCGGCTGGGCCGTGGGCGCCGTCGAGATCTACCTGATCCTCTACTGCGTCGGCGACGCGGTGGACTGGCGAACGGCGCTCGCGCTGGAGACCGGGTCCGTCCTCATCGATGGTATTCTCTTCTTCGTGCCCGCGAAGGTGGGTACCCAGGAGGGGGGCAAGGTGGTGCTCTTCGCCGCCCTTGGGCTCAGCCCCGCCCGAGGTCTCACGGTCGGTGTCGTCCGGCGCATTCGCGAGCTGACCTACGCCGGCCTCGGACTGATCGCGCTCGGGTGGCTCAGCGCTCGGCCGAGCGCCGCCGGGGCGCTGAGCCTGCGCCTGGGCGACTCCGCCGCCGGCGGTACGACCCATCGGACCTGATTGACCGTGGCGCTCCGCACCTTGTTCCTGCATCCGCCGTCGTTCGAGGGCTTCGACGGGGGCGCCGGCGCGCGATACCAGGCTCGCCGGGAGATCCGCTCCTTCTGGTACCCGACGTGGCTGGCGCAACCCGCGGCGCTCGTCCCCGGGAGCCGGCTGGTCGATGCGCCCGCCGACGGCCGGACGGTGGAGGACGTGGCGCCGCTCGCACGCCAGTACGATCACGTGGTGATGCACACGAGCACGCCGTCCTTCGGTGGTGATGTCCGCGTGGCCGAGCGCCTCAAGCGTGAGAACCCCCGGCTCCTCGTCGGCATGGTCGGAGCGCACGTGGCCGTGCTGCCCGAGGCGTCGCTCCGGGCGGCCCGAGCGGTGGATTGGGTGGGAGTCGGGGAGTTCGACCACGCGTGCGCGGAGGTCTCGGAGAGTCGGCCGTTCGCCGAAGTGAGAGGCATCGCGTACCGCGAGAGCGGCCGGATCCGCTTCACACCGTCCCGGCCGCCGCTCGAGGACATGGATGCGCTGCCGTTCGTCGTCGACGTGTACCACCGTGACCTCACCATCGAGAACTACTTCATCGGCTACCTCCTGCACCCCTACGTATCCCTCTACACCGGGCGGGGATGCCGATCGAAGTGCACCTTCTGCCTGTGGCCGCAAACGGTCGGCGGGCACCGGTACCGCGTGCGGAGCGCGGACAGCGTCGAAGCGGAGATGACCCGGGCCAAGCGGCTCTTTCCCCAGGTCCGCGAGTTCTTCTTCGACGACGACACGTTCACCGACGACCTGCCGCGCGCCGAGGAGATCGCGCGCCGCCTGGGCCGCCTGGGGCTCACGTGGTCCTGTAACGCCAAGGCCAACGTCCCGCGACGAACGCTCGAGATCCTGCGCGACAACGGGCTTCGCCTCCTCCTGGTGGGGTACGAGTCCGGCAGCCAGCGCATCCTGAACAACATCAAGAAGGGCCTGCGGCTGGACGTCGCCCGGGAATTCACCCGGAACGCGAAGGCCCTCGGCATCGCCATCCATGGGACGTTCATCCTGGGGCTTCCCGGGGAGACGCCGGAGACGATCCAGGAGACGATCCGCTACGCGTGCGAGATCGAGCCGGACACCATCCAGGTGTCCCTCGCCGCGCCCTACCCGGGGACGGAGCTCTACCGGCAAGCGCAGGAGCAGGGGTGGCTCCCGCGGACACCCGGAGACCTGGTCAGCCGGGACGGGGTGCAGGTGGCCGCGCTCGACTATCCGGGATTGCCTCAAACCGAGATCTTCGAATCGGTCGAGGCGTTCTATCGGCGGTTCTACTTCCGCCCGCGAAAGGTCGTCGCGATGGTGAGTGACATGCTTCGCGATCCCGCCGTCATGCGCCGACGGCTTCGGGAGGGTGTGGAGTTCCTCCGCTTCCTGCGGGCGCGTCGGGCGACGCCGGGCGGGCCACGGCCGGTCGCATCCGACGCGAGGGCTTGATGCGGGCCCTCTTCATCTGCCGGGGCAACGTCTGCCGGAGCCGGGTCGCGGAGCAGATATTCCAGGTGCTCACCTGGACGGTCGGTGCCCGCGGCGATCACGAGGCGCGTTCGGCCGGTGTCGATCCCGATTCCGGGGGGCGCGCGATCACGGGACGAGATGTTGCGTGGGCCGACGTGATCTGCGTCATGGAAGAGGAGCACCGGGCCTACATTCGCAAGCGCTGGCCCGGAGAGGTCGGGAAGGTCCGCGTCCTCGGAATCCCGGACGTCTACGAGCCGGAGGACGAGGAGCTGCGGGACCGTCTCACGGACGTCGTGCGGGGACTCCTCGCCGAGGAGTCGAGCGAAGGCCGTCGGGGATCCGGCCCAACGGGCTGACCGGCTGAGGCGAGGCCGTCCGGCCGCGCGGTCACGCTTTTCGCCGGCTGCTACTCCTGAAGCGAAGCGCGGCGCGCACCGCCGCCACCAGCTCCTCGACGTTGAACGGCTTCACCAGGTAGTAGAAGATCCCGGCCGCCCGGGCGGCCTGCTCGGTCTCGTAGGAAGCATGGCCGGTCATCACGATGATGGGGAGCGACTGGTCGAAGCGCTTGACCACCGCGATGGCGTCGAGCCCGCCCAGACCAGGGAGCTTCAGGTCGAGGATCAGCGCTCCGTAGCTGGCCCGCATGATCCGCTGAATGGCGTCGACCGCCCGATCCGCGGTGTCGACGTCGAAGGACTCGCTCGCCAGGGTCTCGACGATCGTGTCCCGCATCCGCGGATCGTCGTCGCAGACGAGGATGCGCTCGCGCTCCGCGACCGGAGTCGGCGCCGCGCTCCCGGTATCCTGGCTCATGCTCCCTCCATCGAGGGGGGCTACGAGGGTGGAGACGCGACGTCCCCGTCGCCGCGTGGGCCGATGGGGACGCCGTAGCGGCGCAGCTTGTTGTACAGCGTCTTCGTGTCAATACCCAGGATACCCGCGACCCGCTTTTTGTTCCAGCGGTGCCGCTCGAGCGTTCGCATGATGTGCTGACGCTCGACCTCGTCGAGCGTGAGGTCCGGCGCTCCGTCGCCCCGGGGGCCGTCGTGCGATCGGCCGCCTTCTCTGGGTTCGGCCGGCTCCAGGCCGGCCTTCGCGATCGCCGGAGGGAGGGCGTCGACCGTGAGCACCTGGCTGTCGGCCAGCACCGAGAGGCGCTCGATGACGTTGCGCAGCTCCCGGATGTTCCCCGGCCAGGGATACCTGAGCAGGCACGCCATGGCTTCGGGGGTGACCTGCAGGCGATCGCGCCCCCCATACGCGTTCACGCGGAGGAAGTGCTCGACCAGGAACGGGATGTCCTCGGTCCGCTCGCGGAGCGCCGGCATGTGGATCTCGATGACGGCGATCCGGTAGTAGAGATCCTCCCGGAATCGGCCGCGCTGCGCCTCCTCGCGGAGGTCCTTGTTCGTCGCGGCGATGATCCGGATGTCGGCCTTGATGTGGCGGTTGGAGCCGATCCGGCGAAACTCGCCGGACTGGAGCGCGCGGAGCACCTTGACCTGCGTCGCCGGGCTCATCTCCCCGATCTCGTCGAGGAAGAGGGTTCCCAGGTTCGCCATCTCGAGGAGGCCGTGCTTCAGCCCGTGGGCACCCGTGAAGGCCCCCCGCTCGTGGCCGAAGAGCTCGCTTTCGAGGAGCGTGTCCTGCAGCGCGCCGCAATCCACGATCGTCAATGGCGCGGTCGCGCGCGGGCTGTTGACGTGGAGGGCCCGGGCGACCAGCTCCTTGCCGGTGCCGCTCTCACCCTGGATCAGGACGGGGGACAGCGTCCGCGCGGCCTTGTTGACCAGCGCGAGGACGCGCTTGATTCCGGGACTCCGGCCGACGATCTCCGGAAAGGGATCGTGGGCCCGGAGCGCCGCTTCGAGATGCAGCGTCTGACGCCGCCGCGCGGCCTGGTCGTGGGCGGCGCGCAGGACCTGGTTGAGGTCCTTGAAGTCGAAAGGCTGCGGCACGAAGTCGAAGGCGCCATGGCGAGCGACGTCGGCGGCGGCGGTGACCGTTCCCCGAGCGGCGGTGACGACCACTTCGGGCGCCGGCGACATGGCGCGAATCGCCCGGAGCGTGTCTGCTCCCGACATTCCGGGGAGATCCAGGTCCAAGAGCACGACCGTTGCGTTACCCTGCGCCAGTTGATCGATGCCCTCTTCCCCGGAGGTGACGGTCTGAACCTTGTAGCCGAACGCGGGCAGCATCCGCTCCAGAAGGGCGCGGACGCCGGGGTCTTGATCGATGACGAGGATGATCGGCTGATCCATATGGGGAAAAAGGCTAGGGAATTTCTCCCGGGCACCACTATCCAAGGGCAGGGATGGGGCTGTCAAGCCATTTCGCGCCGGAACCACGCGCCGTCCGTGATATAGAAGCGAGGGCATGACTATGCGAGTTTTCCGGCAGGAGCCGACGGAGCGATGCGCCGGCAGGTCAGCGCCTCAGTGTCGCCATTGCCCTGGCATTCGCCTTGCTTTACCGTTGCCGCGCTTTTGGGCGGGGTAACTGACCTATGGCGGGCGAGGAGCCCGGGACATCGGGGGGAGCTTCCACATGACACGTCGAACGCTGGCGCTACTGCTCGGCGCGTTCCTCGTCGCTTCCGGCACGGGGGCGTGGGCGGACACCGAGGACGAGAAGCGAATCATCAACGGGCCCAGCAAGACCTCCTTCGGTGGTCTGCAGCTGGTGCTGGGGCAGGGCGCGTCGGCCGAGGCGAAGTTCCAGCCGGACGCGAGCAAGCTGACCGTGAAGACCCTCGTCGGCGAGGCCCGGATCGTCACGTCGGCCAGGAACCTCATCCTCGTCGAAAACACCGAGGGACGGACGGAGATCCTCCTCCCCAACGGGCGGCTGATCGTCGTGGAGCCCGGCAAGGCCGAGATCGTCGGGCGGGCGCTGGTCGAGGACCCGGGCAACATCATCATCCGGCTGTCCGGCACGGGCCCGATCGCGCAGGCCGGTGGCGCGACGCCCACGTTCACCCAGAGCACGGTGGACGTGACGATCCTCCAGTCCGTCCAGCCCTCGATCGTCGATTCCCAGGACACGCCGCCGGACTCCACCCGGATCTGCACGAGCTGCGGCACGCCGCTGTCACCCTCGACGCAGTAGTCTTGGGCCGCTGCCTCGAGAGACCGCCGCGATCACGGGTCAACCACGTCGCCGCCGTCGGCAGCGATCCGACGGCGGCGACGCTCTGTCAGGGAGAAGTCTGATGCAGGTGTGGCGGATTCGCGCGGCGGTCCTCGGCGTGGCACTCCTCGCGATGATCGGTCCGGCCGGGCCGGCGGCCGCGCAAGGCGTCCAGCTCGGCCCCTTCCGCCTCCTTCCGACGCTCGGCGTCTCCCTCGAGTACGACGACAACATCCTGCTCACGCCCGACGACGAACTCGAGGACTTCATCTGGCACATCACGCCAGGCATCACGGTCGAGCTGCCGTCCCGCCGCTACGCCGTCCGGCTCGGGTACCAGGCCGACGTCCTCCGCTACATGGACAACACCGATCTCGACACGGTGCATCATCTGGCCCTGGCCGACGCCCGCGTCGATTCCGCCATCGGCTTGGGCCTCAGGCTGACGGACCGGTTCCTGATCACCGACGATTTCGCGGGCTTTCCGGTGCCCGAGGTGACCGAGCGGGTCGAGCGCTGGGAGAACACGCTCGACGCCGGCGGCGAGTATACCCTGCGCGAGCGGTTCGCGTTCGACGCGAACTTCCGCTGGTTCATGGTGGACTACCGGGACGATCCGGACTTCGAGCAGTTCGATCGCGACGACTACACCGTGGCGGGGACGGTGTTCTACCGCGTCTTCCCGAAGACGTCGGTGCTCGGCGAGATCGATTACACGATGGTCCGCTACGACATCCCCTCGGTCGCGGCCGACCGCGACTCGGACGCCTGGCGGTTCCTGGTCGGCGTCAAGGGCGATCTCACCGCGAAGACGACCGCGCTTGTCAAGGTCGGCTGGGAGTGGCGGGACTACGACAACACCGGCCGGGAGGACTGGGACGGGCTGGTCGCGGAAGGCTCCATCGTCTGGAAGTACCGGGATCCGTCCGAGATCCGCCTGTTCGGCGGGCGGGCGAACGTGGAGTCGCTGGACGAAGGCGAGAACTACTACATCACGAACTACGCGGGGATCGAGATCCGGCACTTCATCAGGGAGCGGTGGGTCCTCCGGGTCCGGGGCCTCGGCGGCGTGAACGACTATCCCGCGAACGAGACGGCCGACGGGTTGCCCGAGCGGTCGGACACGTTCTTCGAGGTCGGCGCCAGCCTCCGGTACCAGATGCGGCGGTGGCTGGCGTTCGAGCTGGGTTACGATTTCCTCTACCGGGACTCGGACTTCGACATCAACGACTATCAGGCCAACCGGGTCAAGGCGAGCGTGCTGTTCTCGTACTAGGCCGGGCGTCCGGATGCTCCGTGGCACCAAGGGCTGTCTGATGCGTGGCTCCCTGCGATCGACGATGCTGCTACTCCCGCTCCTGCTGCTGGTCTTCGTGGCCGGGCCCGATCTCGTGGTCCCGGCGGCCAGCCAGACGGCGCCGCGTCCGGGCCAGGACTACCGGGTCGGGCCCAAGGACGTGCTGAAGGTCACCATCTGGGGCCACGACGACCTGTCGCGGCTGGTGGTCGTCTCGGCGGACGGCTCCTTCCAATTTCCCCTGGTCGGCGACGTTCAGGTGGCGGGGCTCACGCCCGCGAGTGTCGAGACGCGACTCCGGGACCTCCTCGGTCGGGACTATCTCGTCAATCCCCAGGTGTCCGTCTCGGTCCAGGAGTACCGGTCCCAGCGCGTCTTCGTCCTGGGTGAGGTGGAGAAGCCCGGGACCTACGCGTTGACCGGGGAAACGACCCTGCTGGACGTCATCTCACAGGCCGGGGGACCCGGCAAGACTGCCGGGCGCCACGTCGTTGTCGTCCGGGCTCCCGCCGCCGAGGGTCCGGTGGCGCCGGGCGCCCTCGGCAGCACGACCCTCCGCGCCGATCTGAAGCGCCTGCTCGACGGTGCCGCTGGCGAGAACATCCCCGTTCACAGCGGGGACACGGTCTTCATTCCCAAGGTCACGCAGTTCTTCGTCCTCGGGGAGGTCCTCCGCCAGGGCGCCTACGCGATGGAGAAGGAGACGACCGCCCTCGAGGCGGTGACGCTGGCGGGAGGCTTCACCGATCGGGCTGCCCCCGGCGGGTCGAAGATCCTCCGGAGGCGACCGGACGGCGCCCAAGAATCGATCGATCTCGACCTGGGAAATCCCAAGGCTCGTGAGGTCCAGCTCGCCGAGGGAGACACCCTCCTTGTGCCTCGGGGCAACACGTTCTTCGTGTCGGGCGAGGTGCGGAAGCCGGGCGCGTACCAGCTCGAGAAATCCACGACGGCGTTTGGGGGGGTCACCCTGGCCGGAGGGTTCACCGAAAAGGCCGGCCAGAGCCAGGCGAAGCTGATCCGGCGGTTGCCCTCGGGCCAGGAGCAGACCATGGTGCTCGACCTGTCGGGCGCCGACCCGACCGCCCGGGACTTCCCACTCCGCGACGGCGATACGCTGCTCATCCCGTCCGGGAACACCTTCTATGTCCTGGGCGAGGTGCGGAAGCCGGGCGCGTACCAGCTCGAGCCGGCCACGACGGCGGTCGGGGCGTTGACCCTGGCGGGCGGCTTCAGCGAGAAGGCGGCGCAGAGCCAGGTCAAGCTGACCCGGCGGCTCCCCACCGGCGTTGAGGAGACCACGGTCCTAGATTTGTCAGGTGCCGATCCTCGGGCCAGGGAATTTATCCTCAAGGATGGCGATATTCTGCTGGTCCCGCCCGGCAACACTTTCTACGTGATGGGCGAGGTCAAGAAGCCTGGCGCCTATCAGCTGGATCCCAGCACGACGGCCATCCAGGCGATCGCCGTGGCGGGAGGATTCACCGACAAGGCCGCGCCGAATCGAACGAAAGTGATTCGAACGCACCCGGATGGGCGCCAGGAAACCATCGTCGTGGATCTCAACGACGTGATCAAGCGCGGCCGCAAGGAGAAGGACCTGCCCCTCATCGCCAACGACGTCCTCGTCGTCCCCGAGACCTACTTCTAGCGCTTTTCTCCCGCCGCCAGACCCGGCCATCCGGGCACGGGAATTGCGGATCGCTCCCTCGGATCGTGGAGGGAGTGCACGTGAGGACCAACAGAAACAGTAGCTTCGAGCGCGTTCCCGGTCGCATCCGGGTCGTCACGCTCGCCGGCCTGATCGGGCTCGCTCTGCTCGTCCACATCGGGGCGAGCGCAGCTCCCGAGGGATACCGGATCGGCCCCGGGGATGTCCTCAAGATCACCGTCTACGGCCACGAGGATCTGACCCGCCTCGGCGTCGTCGCGGCGGACGGTCGGATGCCGTTCCCGCTGATCGGCGCAGTCCACGCGGCCGGGTTGAGCCCGACGGAGCTCGAAGCCCGCCTGCGCCAGCTGCTGGGGAAGGACTACCTCGTCGATCCCCAAGTGACCGTCGCCGTCCAGGAGTATCGCTCACAGAAGGTCTTCGTCCTCGGGGAGGCCGAGAAGCCCGGGACCTATCCCCTCACCGGGCGCGCCACCTTGCTGGACGTCCTCTCGCAGGCGGGCGGGCCCGGCAAGACCGCCGCTAGCCATGTGGTGGTGGTGCGCTTTCCGAAGTCCGAAGCTCCCGTGACGCCGGGGACGGCTGGCAGCACGACCCTCCGCGCGAGCCTCAAGAAGCTCCTG
>Ga0075421_100006719_pt1 | contig 14064 bp, 11 predicted proteins | sample SoiMetdeltSBSDD5_FD_75292 | JGI IMG/M metagenome (GOLD analysis project Ga0075421, IMG submission 75292) | Bulk soil microbial communities from a Populus tree surrounding site in Tennessee, USA - Soil MetaG P. deltoides SBSDD5 | ecosystem: Environmental > Terrestrial > Soil > Tree plantation...
CTCTGCTCACCCAGTGCGCAGCACGCGGTCCGGCAGGCCAAGCGGCTGGCCGACAACATGCGGGCGCTCCTACGGGGCTCGGTCGTCAAGCCGTACCGCCACAAGCACGTCGGCTCGGTGGCAAGCCTCGGCCTGCACAAGGGTGTCGCCCAGGTCTACGGCTTCAAGATCCGTGGATGGGTGGCGTGGTTCATGCACCGCACGTACCACATGTCGCGCATCCCGTCCCTCAACCGCAAGATCCGCGTGGTGGCGGACTGGACGCTGGCCCTCTTCCTCAAGCGGGAGGTGGTCGCGTTGGGCGAGCTGCACCACCCACGCGAACCCTTCACCGAGGTCACCCCGCCGACGAAGCGTGCGTCGGGCTGAGCCGTTCAGCTGACCTTCCAGGTCCACGTGTCCCGGATCACCATGCCCGGACCGAGGAGCTCATCGAGCGTCACGCGCAGCGCCTGCTCCTGGGGTACGTGGGCGAGCGCCACACAGTCCGCCCCCCAGAACGCCAGGTCGGCGCGGGCCTGGGCCCGGATGCCGTCCTCGATGACGGGGACCTCGCCCGTGTCGGCCACCTGCCGCAGCAGCGTGGAGGTGGGGCGGGAGTAGGTGCCGATGGACGAGTGGCCGTTCGGCCCGTACGGCCCGATGAAGAAGCCCTCAGGGATCCCAAACGCCACGTTGGTCGCCGCCGGCCAGCGCATGGCGTCCGGCTTCGACGGCGTCGGCAGCGGTACGGGCACTAGCACCCCGCCCGGTCGGACGCACTCGCGCCACGCTCCGCTCATGATGAACTCCGGCACCGCCGCGCGCTCCGTGGCCGCCAGGGGCCTCGGCGCGATGGGTACGAGCGAGGCGATAACGGCGACCGGCACGAGGACCCGCGCGTACCCGCCGTTGCGCAGCGCGGCGTCCAGAGCGAAGGCGAGGAGCACGGCGATCAGCGGTATGAGCGCGAGAGCGTACCGCGTCGGCAGGGCGCCGTTGATCACCGGCACCTTGGCGATTGTCTTGTAGAGGCTCGGCACCCACGTCCTGTGGCCATTCATGATCACGCTGGGGCCGAGGGACAGGAGGAACATCACGACCGCGGCGACGCCCAAGGCGACCGTGCTGCGGGCGCGCCAGCGCCACACGGCGCACCCGAGCACCACCAGCAGGAGCGGCAGGCCCAGGTACGTGTTGAGCTCGGTGGCGTTGGCGGACAGCCGCCCCGCCTCGGGCAGCCCCGCGATCGACAACGGCGAGAAGACGGTGTAACTGGCGAGGTCGGCGTAGAAGTACTCCGGGCCAAAAGGCGCATTCGGGGTGTGCTGGGGACCGGCGAACTGGGTCCACAGCGGGTAGGCCACCAGGACGACGGCAACGCCGGCCGCGATCGCCATGCCGGCCAGGAACCGCGGCGCGACCTCGAACGCCCACGACCCGCGGCGCAGCGCGTACGTGAGGGCAACGAGCAGCAGCGTGAGGGCCGTCAGGTAGAGCACCTCCTCGCCGAGCAGCACCTGGGCCGAGATGAGCAGTCCGAGCGAGACGCCCGTGAGCGCGACCGAGCGGGGCGCGCGCACCCGCGTCAGCCGGATCACGCACCACACCATCACCGGCACGAGCCACTGGGCCGTCATGTGCAGGTGGCTGTTGGACTGGGAGATCATTCCGGGGGCGAAGCCGGCGAAGGCCCCCGCGGGCAACGCCGCGGCGCGGTTGAGCCGCAGCCCGCGGGCGAGCAGCAGGTACCACCCGGCGGCCGTGGCGGCCAGGTTGAGCGCGACGAGCACGGTGAACGTGACCGCGGCGCCGAACAGCACCGTCACCGGCGCCATGATCACGCCGTGCAGGATGTGGGAGGCGTTGCTCATGAGGTTTACGCCCTCGGGGGCGTTGAGCCGGTGGGTCACGAGGCTGAAGTCGCCCGTCCACACCAGCACGCCGTGAGCGAGGAACCACTCGACCAGGGCCTGGTCGTTGACGTTGTCGGCCAGCGCCCGGGTCGCCGGGTCGGGCCACAGGTCCCGCGTCAGCCACATCGCGTAGCTGATGTAGAGCAGACAGATCGCCGTGTCCAGCGCTCCGGGCGTCGACCACCACACCACGAAGGCCCGCATGGCCCGCCGCAGTCGGCTGGGTGCTGCCGGCGCGGCGTCCCCCTCCTCCGCCGGTTCCGCCGTCGCCGCGACGCGGGCCGGATCGTCCACGGTGAGCCTCGGCGCCCGTGGCCCGGCGTCGGCTCCGTCGGGTGAGGGTTGGCGGGTTGCGCTGGTCACGGGCGCAACGGTAGCGCCCGCGGTCATGGCGTGGGTTACACGGTCGGCGATTCGGGCTCGCGAGCCGACAGCGAGTGGCATCGCAAGCGGCGAACTTATGAGCCGCCCCTGGCCCTGTGCCGCCAAGGCCCGAGGCGCGGAGCGAGCGCGGAGCCGAGCAGACAAGTACCGTTGGCGGCAGCCGCCCGGGTGGTGGAATCGGCAGACACGGCCGCCTTAAAAGCGGCTGCCGCGAGGCGTGCGGGTTCGAGCCCCGCCCCGGGCACGCTCAGCAATGCGCACGCGGATCATGGGACACCCTCGCCGCGCGCCGAGTTCACCGGCTGCCAGGCCATCGCCGACGGGGCGGTCGTCACGATCACCGGCTTCGCGGACCCGGCGTTGTTCGCCTCCTTCGGGCTGCCTATGACGACTCCAGCAACTGCTTGAGCCGGGCCAGGTCCTTCTGGTTGGCGCGGCGCATCGCCGCCGACATCACCGGCCCGGTGACCCTGGCGAAGCCGACCGGCTCACCCCGGTTGCGCAACATCATCCGGGTGCTCGCCTCGCCCTCGGGCCGCCAGGTGTAGGTGGTCTCCATCGGGAACGGACCCTGGGTGGTCCGCATGACCAGCCGGTGCGGGCCGTACTCGACGATCTCGTAGGTGTAGGCGAGGGTGCGACCAAGGAACCGGGCCACGAAGTCCATCCTCGACCCCACCCCCACCGGCGGCGAGGTCTGCCACCGCACCGAGGTGATGTTGGCGTACCACTGGGGCGCGTTCGACGGATTACCCGCGTACGCGGCGACCTGCTCACACGGGCGCGCGATGACGATCTCTGTGGTCACGTCGACGGCCATGCGGCCAACCTACTTGGGTGGCAGGCTTCGGGCGTACCCGATCCCTCGCTCGACCCAGCGCCGGCTGGCGGTTGGCTGCGGTCGGCACCAACGACCAACTCACCGACATGATCCACGGCGCGTTCCAGCAGTCACTTGAGTCATTGCGCCGGTTCGTCGAGGACAAGCTCCCCTGGGACGCCGCCTGACCGCCGGCGTTGCGGTCGGCGACGAGGTACAACTCACCATCGAGGCCACGTGACCCTGATTCACCTGACCAAACACGCGCCGGGCTGACCGCAACCGTGGCCTGCCCGATGGGATCCCGAGCAGACCACGGTCCAGTGTGGGGCCCAGCCGGCTGGCTAAGACCCGAGTCGCGGCATCAGATCTTCAGACTGTCGATCAGGTAGAGCGTGCCGTTGTTGCCCGAGCCGATGGCATTCCACACGATCGTGCCGTCGATGGTCCATCGGTTCCAGTCCGTGGGGTCGGGCACCCCGCTGCTCACGACGATCCTCGTGTCGCCGGACGAGTTCTTGTACCGGCACGTGCGCGAACCGCTGTAGGAGCCGTGGACCTCGTCCCGGAAGTCACATTGTTTGACGTAGGCCGCCGGATCGTCGTTGTTTTCCAGTCGGACGTTCACCATCAAGTCGTCGAATCGATAGAGCCGTAGCGGGTCGCCCGTGTCATTGGCCGTCTGCCAGGTAACGGTGATCCAACCCTCCAGGCTCAGCTTGTCGAGCTTGCGGATGCACGTGTCCACTGTGAACTTCACGTTCCGGTAGTTGTCCAGGATGACATCGAGCCGGTTCTCCGCGTGGTCGGCGCCCAGCCGGCAGGTGTTCACCGGTGCCGGCGGCGCAGAGCTCGAGGAGGAGTTGTCGACAATCTTGGTGTAGCGGACCGGTGCGTACTGCGAGCCGTAGTCGCTCAGATACCTCGTCCGGTACACCATGTCCAGGGTCCCGTTCATCTCGTACAGGTTGAACCGCGTGTGATTGGAGTCCGCCCATCCGGCGAAGAGGACGACATGCCGGTCCGCCGGGACGGCTCCGTTCGGGTCGATGAGGGCGTCGCCGGGCTTGAGGTAGCTGCGGCCTGACAGCGTGTCGACGTAGTTCATGAGTCCCTGGGTGTTCGGACCGCCGTTGGTGTCGGTCAGGTGCCAGGCCATGGATATGAACCCGGAGCAGTCGGTGCGGTAGAGGTGACCGTCGTCGTCCAGGTCGCGCAGATGCGCGTTCTGGTTGTAGGTGGGGTGCCGACTGACCCAGTCCTGTGCGCGGTTGATGACCTCACCCCGACTGATGGTGCCGCCCATGGATGAGGCGTACGCCGCGCCGCCACCGATGATCACCGCGGCCGGCATCACCAGTGCCAAGGCGGCGAAGACAGCGACAGCGATGGATGCCCGGACCCGCTTTCCTGATATCGAACGTTGCATGGCTCACACTCCATTCGGTTGATGACATCGCCGGTGCGGTCGCCACGGCCGGCGTTGTGCGGCCCGAGTGTGGTGGGAGTGGGGAGGGCCGACAACGCCCTTCGACCGCGCTCGAAAGGCGCAGTCTCGCTGCAAGGGTTCAGCGTTGGTCGGCGTCGCGTCAGTCGCCACCCGCGCCACTAGCGCAGTCGCCGCGGAGCAGGCTCAGCCCGAGCGGGCTCACGATGTGCAGGACGGCGCTGCCGTGGCGCCGGGTGGTCACCAGGCCCGCATCGCGCAGGACGGTGGCGTGGTGGCTCGCGGTCGCCAGCGAGACCCGAAGGCGTTCGGCGAGTTGGGTCGTCGTGCAGGGCACGGCAAGGATCTCCAGGGCCGCGCTCCGCGTGGTGCCCAGCAGCGCCGCCAGGGCCTTGTGGGTCGATCCCAAGGCGTGGCGGGTCCACAGCCGGTAGGCCTCCCGGACGTCGCGCAACGCTGGATAGAACAGCACGGCGGGCGAGTCGTGGTCGGCCACGCTGAGGTAGGGAGTGATCCGTTGGCAGAACACCGACGGAACGAGCACGAGACCCCGGCCGTGCAGTCGAAGCTCCGACGTACTGCCGCCGGCACCGACCTCCCCGTGTGGGAAGAGCGCGGTGGCGATCTGGTCAGTCACGTGGGTGACCTCGCAGACTTCGAGGGCTCCGTCGCACCACCGCATGGCAGGGTGCAGATTGTCCAGGAGCCCGGCCACTCCGCGCTGGGCGAGCACCCGGGCGACCACAGACGCCTCGTTCTCGAGGTGGATCCGGATGCCGGACCAGTGCGGGTCGATGGTGGCCCGACAGCAGGCGTGCAACGCGGTCGCGAAGCTGGACCGGATATCCCGGTCGTCGTGCAGTCGGTGGAGCCAGGCCGGTAGGGCACGGGGGACGCCAGGCCCGTTGGCCATGGCCCACCGCGCGGCCGCGTCGACCTCCGCCCGCAGTTGGTCGCGGCCTATGCGAAGGACCGCCTGCGCCCCTTCCTCGGCTGTCGTCACGGGGCCGATCAGTGTGAACAGGTCGAGAATGGGCTCACCCCGCAGGAGCCGTCCGAGTGAGCCGGCCCAGCCCCGGGTGGCCATCTCGCCGCCGGGCGTTGCCGCAACCCGCTGCCTCCAGCCGCCGAACAAGGCGCCGTTTGCTCGCGGGTCCGCCAGGAGACCGAGTCCGAACAGGGCCTCCGCGTACGGCCCGTACGACGTGACGACGCGGGTCCGGGCGAGATCGTCCGAGGTGAATCGGATCCTGAACATTGCACCGCCCCCGTCAACTTGTCGCGCCGGTCAGGTCACGACGCCGGCCCAGCGTAGAGATACCGACGAGTGTCCGTCCGTGGTTGCGTCGGGTACCCGGCAACGAACGTGAGCAGCCGTCCACTGGCGCCGCGACACCAGTGGACGGCTCGACGCGATCATCGTTACTGAAGTTGCATCCGTTCGCGCGCCTGGCTCACGAGCCCGTGCACCTGCCAGGTGGCGTCCACCGGCAGCAGGGCCGACGGGCCCACGTGGATGATGCCGTTCATCTTCCAGATCTGCAGCGTGCCGGTGGTCTGGCGCCACAGGATGTCGGTGCGACCGTCACCGTTGAAGTCGCCCAGGCCGGCAATCTGCCAATCGGGGGTGGCCACCCAGCCCGGCGTGTTGCCGAACCGGGGACGACCCACCTCGTACAGGTACTCATTCCAGATGACCAACGTTCCGTCGTTGCCACGCCACAGGATCTCGGCCCGCCCGTCGCCGTTGAAGTCACCGATGCCCTGGATCTCCCAGAAGTGCGTCGGGTCGGTCCCCCAGTTTCCGGCCTCACCGACGTGGACGCCGTGGACCATGTACCAGACGACCACCATCCCGGCGTCGTGCCGCCACAGGATGTCGGCGTACCCGTCGCCGTTGAAGTCGGCGACGCCGCGCACCTTCCACTCCGTGATCACCGGAGCCTCGGCGGGGTGGCCGATGCCGTTCTCGTCCACGAACATCTCGTTGTTGTAGTTGACGAACGCGCTGTTGCCGCTCTCACCGGCCATCCAGAGGATGAGCTGTCCGTCGGGTCGGCGCCACAGGATGTCCGAACGACCGTCCGCGTTGAAGTCGCCGATTCCCCCGAGCGTCGCGCCCGGCGGGGTCACGCCCTTGCGTTCCGACGTGACCGTGGGGCCGGTCGTCTCCCGGGCGCGGGGGCCCGCAACCACGACGTGGTCGTCGGCGTCCAGCCGGGTGATCCAGACGAAGTCGCCGGTGCGCCACAGCAGGTCCGCGGTGCCATCACCGTTGAAGTCCCCGGTGCCCACCAGGGTCCCGCTCAACATGGGCGCGTCACCGCCGAAGGACGGCTGGAAGTCGACCAGGTTGACCGTGGTGTCGGCGGCGATGGCGCCAAGTTGCGGGTCAAGCTTGCTCAGCCGCGCCGACCCGCCGGTGGTCGGCCCGGTGTACGGGTGGGCCAGCACCAGGTCGGTCCGCTTGGCCGGCGCCGTCAGCCGTACCGTCTCGCCGGCCCCCGGCACCGGGCGACTGATGAGGGTCGACCCGTCCACGGTCACGTCGCATCGGCCGTCACCGTTGGCGTCCCCGAGGCTCACCTGGTTCGTCATCTTCGTCGATGTGTGCAGGTAGTAGAACTGGTGGCCGGTGGCCACGCTCCGGTACCACCACGTGGCGCCGGTCGCCATGAAGTCGTCGTTTTGACCATTGCCGTCGAAGTCACAGGCCCCGGCCTGGTACGACTCGATCACGTTGAACCGGTTGCTCCAGGCGTGCAGGTTCACACCCTCCGTCTGGCTGATCGCGCTCGAGCCCTCACCCTTGCTGAACACGTTCTCGGTCACGTCGGCGCCGATGGTCGGCTCGCCACGTAGCTTGATCACATCACCATTCACGTAGAAGAGGGTGTTGTAGCGGTAGTCGTAGTACTGGCCGGCCTGCCCGCAGTACGCGTCCATGCCGCCGCAGTCCTGGGTGCCGTGCACATCGAACTGATGGGTCCAGGTCACGAGAGAGTTCTCCCCGCCCCCGGTCCCCAGCAGGTTGTTGTACGCGAGGTATCCGGTGTTGCCGCTGCCGGTGCTCTCCAGCGCGTGCCGGTTGAGGTTAAGGACGTTGCGTTCGATGAGGGCGTACGCGCCCTCGCCGGTCTGCACGCCGTACCCCTCGTGCCGATAACGTCGATTGTGGTGGATGTAGTTGTCGTGGATCCACACGCCCCGCAGGTGAGCCGGGCTGATGCCGATCCGGTTCCGCCCATCCAGGACCTGGATCCCGATGCCCGACCAGCCGTAGATCTCGCTGTTGCCGATCTCCACGTTGACGCTGGAGTCCACGCGGATCCCGATCGGCTGGGTGGGGTCGCTGTCCTGCCAGATCCCGGAGCCGGGGATGCCCATGTCGCCGCCGTCGATGCGTACCCCGGAGATCCGCACACCGTCGGCGTCGTGGTACTCGCCGATCGCGAACATCGGTGTTGGCCCGTCGGTTGTGGTGGCGGTCGTGAACAACCGGGGCCCCGGCTTGGTCGAGGAGCGACCGCCGATGATGTGCACACCCCGCGCGATGTGCAGTGTCGGCCGCCCGGTGAGGTTCATGTTGAGGTCATCGGCGAGCAGGACCGTGGTGTTCGGCTTCTGGACCGCCCGGATGAAGTCCTCGACCTGCACGTTCCAGTCAATGTGGACGATGGACCGCCCGTAGACCGGCGTCGGCGGCACGACCGGCACCGTGATGGTGCGCAGCCACCGGTTGGCAGTGCCCTTGAACACGTAAAGGCTGTAGCTCGCGTTGCCGTTCGCGTCGCCGACGGGCATCACCCATCCGGAGCCGTGCAGCTGCCCGTTCGGATAGGACCCGAGGCCGGTGATCAGCAGGTGCAGCGTGCTGGCGGAGCAGTTGCCCGGGTTGACGCCCCACGACAGCGTCGTGCCCTGTCCGACCGCGACGGACGTCGGGGAGGCCGAGAGATTCCCGGTCACGGACGACAGGCTGCACGCGGTGGGTGGCGGGTTGGTGCCGCCGCCGCCTCCGCCACCGCCGTCGTCGATGGGCAGCGCGAGGGCGGGCGTTGACATCACCACCAACCAGGCGACCGCGGCGGTAACGATCATCAGAGATCTCCGGGCCATTGAGCGGGCTCTGGTCGAACGGTTCGACCATGAGGCAGACATCACAACTCCTCCTGAACTCTCGGCGCACGGACCATCGGCCGGCGCACTGCGGATTCAGGCAGCAGACCAGGTCGCGCAGAAATCGCGCTGAAGCGGCGCAGAAAGGCGGCCTGTCGGGTGCGCCATCATCCGGACGGCCGACCGCCGGGATGGACGCCGAGGCCGTCGCGCGTCAGATCGCCCTGACGATCCGGTCGAAGAGGTGAGTAGGCGCAGGCCCGCGTTCCGGGTGCCCGGAAGCTACCCTGGTGGCGTACGCGATGACCCCAGGGAGGCGCAGTGCGCAGTTCGAACCCGGTCCTTACCCGGCTGACGCCGGAGACGAACGCCGGGTACCGGTCCGCTCCGAGCACCGGCTACCCGTCGGACCCGTCCTATCCAAGCGTCGTCGCGCCGGCTACCACCGAGCGGATGACGATCGACGACGTCGTCGTCCGTACCGTCGCGCTCCTCACGCTGACCGCCGTCTCCGCCGCGGCGGCCTGGATTCTGATCCCCGACCAGTACACGTTCGCGGCTTGGATCGGCGCTGCCATCGTCGGGCTCATTCTCGGCTTCGCGATCACGCTCGCGCGCATCACGAACCCGGCCCTCATCGCGACCTACGCCGTGGTCGAGGGCGTGTTCGTGGGCATGGTCAGCAAGTACTACGAGAGCTTCTTCGACGGCATCGTGCTGCAGGCGGCGCTCGGCACGTTCGGCGTCTTCTTCATCATGGCCGTGCTCTACAAGTTCCAGGTGATCCGGGCGACGCCCGGTTTCATCCGGGGCGTCATCGGTGCCACGGTCGGCGTGTTCGTGGTGATCCTGCTGAACTGGGTCCTGTCCCTGTTCAACGTCAACACCCACCTGCGCGACGGAAGCCCGCTGGCGATCGGGTTCAGCCTGTTCATCATCGTGATCGCGGCGCTGAACTTCATCCTCGACTTCCACCTCGTCGAGGAGGGCATCCGCCAGGGCGCCCCGCGTAACTTCGCCTGGTTGTGCGCGGTCGGCATCCTGATCGGCCTGATCTGGGTGTACATCGAGATCCTGCGCCTGATCAGCTACTTCCGAGATTGACGAGGTCATCGCCTTCTGCGCCGTCAGCGGCCGCGCTCAGCGCGGCCGCTGACCGTCTCGCCAACCGTGTGGCCGGCTGGGGAGCTTCCCGGTGGGCCGCCCCGGCCGGGCTCGGTGCGCCCGGCGGCCGAAACCTCGGCGGTAGCTCCACGCGCGCGGCCCTGTTCCACGCGCTCGTGCAATCGCTGGCCGACGCCGCCGCGGACGCCGAGGGTCAGCCCCGACGGCCCGTGCCGCGTCTCGGCTCCGATCTCGCGCTGCCGGACCAGCTCCGGGTCATGGTCGCCGACCTGCTCGCCGCCGGCGCCCCCGAAGCGACGGTCGCCGCCGCCGCGGCCGCCATCGACACCCTCTCGCGCGACCTCGGCTAGCCCTCTCCGACCAAGATCACGGTTTTCCGTGCGAATGCGCAGCGCTACTGCAGCGCTACTGCACATCCGTACGGATTTCGGCGATCTTGCGGGAAACGGAGCCCGACTACGAAAGGCGTTCGAAGATCATGGCCATGCCCTGGCCGCCGCCGACGCACATGGTCTCCAGGCCGATGGTCCTGTCGTGCCAGTCGAGGGCGTTGAGCAGGGTGCCCGTGATGCGGGCGCCGGTCATGCCGAACGGGTGCCCGACGGCGATCGAGCCGCCCATCACGTTGAGCTTCTCCAGCGGGATGTCCAGCTGTTGGTAGGACGGGATGACCTGCGCCGCGAAGGCCTCGTTGATCTCGACCAGATCGATGTCGTCGATGGTCATGCCGGCCCGGCGCAGGGCCTGCCGACTCGCCTCGACCGGCCCGAGCCCCATGATCTCGGGGGAGAGCGCGGTCACGCCGCTCGCGACGATCCGGGCGAGCGGCGTCAGCCCCAGCGAACGGGCCTTGGCGAGGCTCATCACGATCACGGCGGCGGCGCCGTCGTTGAGTGGGCAGCAGTTGCCGGCGGTGATGCGTCCGTCGGGGCGGAAGACGGGCTGCAACGTCTCCACCGCCTCGAGCGTGACGCCCGGGCGCGGCCCGTCGTCGGTGGAGACCACGGTGCCGTTCGGCAGCGTGACCGGCGTGATCTCGCGCGCCCAGAACCCGTCGGCGATGGCCTTCTCGGCGAGGTTCTGCGACCGGACGCCGAACGCGTCCATCTCGGCCCGGGTGACGTTGTGGGCCTGGGCCAGGTTCTCCGCGGTCTGGCCCATCGCGAGGTAGATGTCGGGCAGGTCGCCCTCCGCGCGCGGGTCGGTCCAGGTCGGTGCGCCCGCCTCCGTCCGCTTCGCCGAACGCGCCCGGGCCCGGTCAAACACTGGGTTCTGCCAGCCGCCGCCGACCAGCTCCTGCGCCTCGGCGGGAAGCCCGTCGGAGCTGCCGCGGGCGTACCGGGAGACGCACTCGACGCCGGCCGAGATGAACACGTCGCCCTCGCCGGCCCGGATCGCGTGAAACGCCATCCGGGTCGTCTGCAGCGAGGACGAGCAGTACCGGGTGATGGTCGCGCCGGGCAGGTGGTCGTACCCGAGCAGGATCGCCACCACCCGCGCCTGGTTGAAGCCCTGCTCGCCGCCGGGCAGGCCGCAGCCGAGGTAGAAGTCGTCGATGTCGGCGGGGTCGAGCTGCGGCACCTTGTCCAGAGCCGCGCGCACGATCGTCGCGGTCAGGTCGTCCGGACGCAGTTCCCGCAGCGAACCCTTGGCCGCGCGGCCGATCGGGGAGCGTGTGGTGGCGACGACGACCGCGTCGCGGATCGGGTCGGGAGCAGCCATACCGTCACGTTACCGCTGGGTAGCAGCGTCCGTCATCCAGCTCAGTCGTCATCCGGCTCGTCGCACTCAGTCGCGCGCCGGGCCGAGGTCGGCTCGGAGCGCGTCGGCGACGGCCGGGAACAGCGCGTAGGCCATCACCCGGTATCCGTCGGCCGAGGGGTGGAACGCGTCCTCACAAAACATGCCCGGGTCGGCCCGGAACACCGGCCCCACCTGGGCGGCGAGGTCGACGACCGACGCGCCGGCGGCGCGCACCGCCGCCGCTTGGGACCGCGCCACCCGCCGGCCGAGCCAGCCCACGATCTGGCGCAGCGGCGGAGCGAACGCGCGTACGGCGGCCAGATCTGGACAGGTACCGACGACGACGGCCGTGCCCGCGTCCCGGAGCCGGCGCACGGCGGTGGCCAGCGCGTTGGCGGCCTCGCCCGGGCGCACGAGGTGCGTCGCGTCGTTCGTGCCGACGAGCACGACCGCCACGTCGGGGCGCTCACCCAACTGGGCGCGGGCGACTTGGGTGGCGAGATCGGCGCAGCGGGCGCCAGAGACGGCGACGCTGGAGAGCACCACCCGCGTGCCCGCCTCGGAGAGCAGCTCGGCCAGACGTCCGCCGACCGTCTCACCCACCGAGTCGACGCCGACCCCGAGCGCGGTCGAGTCGCCGACCAGCACGACGCGCAGCGGCGCGGCGCCCGGCTCTCCGACCGTGGCGCGCATGGCGAGGCCCAGGTCCGGGCGGGCGTAGCGGCGCGACCGGGCGGCGATGGCCTCGGCCGCGATGAGCGCGGCGCCGCCCACCGTGCCCGCGATGAACGCCAGCGCCGCACCCTTGGCCATGCGCTGGGCCACCCGTCGCGTGTTCACTGGCTCTCCGCGGGAAGGGGCGCGACCCCAGATCGCGCCGTGTTGTGCTGCTCTGCCAGGGAGGGTACGGCGTCACCGTTGATTTGCGCGACACCGACCGCCCGCCGTACGCGCTGGCGAAGCTGCGCCCACCGTCCGGCAGGCCCGCGCTCGGCCCCACCCATCGCGACCCCGCTGACCTCGCTGCCGGCGTGGCGGGCGGCGGCGGCCGCGGCGGCCGGTAGCGACTGCACCGACGACCGGAAAGTCCGCGCACCCGGCATCGCACGGGGTGCGGCGTGCAGCACCACCAACGCGGTCGGCAGCACGGCCGCGGCGGCGAGGCGGTACCCCTCCGCCGACGGGTGGTAGTTGTCCGTGCCGAACATGCGCTCGGGCGCGGCCGCGAACTCGGGACCCAGCAGATCGCCGAGCGAGACGGTCCGGCCGCCCGCCTCGACGACCGCGATCGTTTGGGCCGCCGCGAGCTGGCGGCTCCACCGCCGCGCGAACCACCGCAACGGCTGGGGGATCGGCAGGATCGTGCCAAGGTCGGGGCAGGTGGCCACGACGACCTCGATCCCGGCTTGCCGCAGCGTGCGTACCGCCTCGTAAAGATGGCGCACCGCGATCGACTCGCCCACCCGTGTCGTGACGTCGTTGGCCCCGATGAAGATGATCGCGAGTTCCACGCCGGCCTCGACCGCGATCTCGACCTGCGGCGCCAACAAGGCCGACACCGCGCCCACCACGGCCGGGCACACCAGTCGCACCGGCCGGCCGGTGGCGTGGGCGATCCACGTCGACAGGTGCGCTCCGGGCGTCTCGGCCCGGGTGGCCACGCCGTAGCCGGCCGCGGTGGAGTCGCCGAGCACGGCCAGGTTGAGGACGGGCGACCCGGCGTACTCCGATCCGTAGTCGCCGCTGCAGCGCGGTGGCGGTGCCTCGGCGCCCGGGATCGTGCGCCGGGCGATCAGGGCCTGGCCGGCGAGCACCCCGGCCGTGAGCGCGCCCGCGGCCGCCACCACGCCGCCCGCGTAGGCGGCGTACGCGGCGTAGGCGGTGTACGCGGTCGGGCCGGCGGGGCTCCGCCTCGGCACAGGTTCAGCCATCACGGATGGAGGTTAGCCGTGCCGGTCCGGGCCGGCCGTCGTGATCGTGACACGAAGCAGGACGCGGCGCTCCGCTTCCATGGCGGCCCGGTACTCGTTCCAGTTCGGGTGTTCGCCCGCGATGCTCCGGTAATAGTCGACGAGCGGCTCCATCGCCTCGGGCAGCTCGACGATCTCGGCCGTCCCCTCGATCTGGATCCACGGGCCGAAGAAGGCGTCGTTCGTCACACAGATCCACACGCGCGTGTCGCCGCGGACGTTGCGGGTCTTGTACGCCGCCTGCCGGGTGCTGATCACCGCCCGGCCCTGAAGATCCACCCCCACGAGCACGGGGGACAGCTGAGGCGAGCCGTCGGCCCGGCGGGTCGCCAGCACCGCGCGGTGGTTCGCGGCGAGGAACGCCCGGGCAGCAGCAATATCCATGCATCCATAGTGCCGCGTCCGAACCGGCCGTTCGCCCGCGCACGACAAACTGCTGGCCGGCTCGCATTCGCTGGTCGGCTCGCCTCCGCGCTCGCTCCGCTCCTCGGGCCTTGGCGGCCCTGCGATGCTCACTCGCTGTCGGCTCGCATTCGCTGGTCGGCTCGCCTCCGCGCTCGC
>Ga0075421_100006720_pt1 | contig 14063 bp, 12 predicted proteins | sample SoiMetdeltSBSDD5_FD_75292 | JGI IMG/M metagenome (GOLD analysis project Ga0075421, IMG submission 75292) | Bulk soil microbial communities from a Populus tree surrounding site in Tennessee, USA - Soil MetaG P. deltoides SBSDD5 | ecosystem: Environmental > Terrestrial > Soil > Tree plantation...
GTGTCAGCGGTGTCCGCGCTTAGTGGCCTACCTGCAGCAAGTGGCCGAGCAGAAAGTGCGCCGTTTTCGTCATGAGACCTATTGGGCCAGGCCAGTGCCGAGTTTTGGCGATGAGCAGGCCCGCCTGCTCATCCTCGGGCTGGCGCCGGCGGCCCATGGCGGCAACAGGACCGGGCGCTCGTTTACGGGCGATCGCAGCGGGGAATGGCTCTATGGCGCCTTACACGTACACGGGTTTGCCAATCAGCCCACCGCTGCGCATCGCGACGACAATTTGCGGCTCCAGGACTGTTTCATCGCGCAAGTGCTGCACTGTGCGCCCCCGGTGAATAAACCCGAGCGCCAGGAAATCCACAACTGCCAACCGTATCTCCTCGCCGAGCTGCGCTTGCTGACCAACGTGCAGGTGATCGTCCCCCTCGGCGGCCTTGCCTTTGACGCCTACCTGCGAGCTTGTAAGGACCTGTCTATGCCGCTGCCGGTACCACGCCCGCGCTTCGGACACGGCCAGCTCTGCCGCTTGCCCAACGGGCGCACGCTCCTGCCTTCGTACCACCCGAGCCAGCAAAACACCTCGACCGGCCGCCTGACTCGCCCCATGCTCGACCAGATTTTTGCGACAGCACGGAGGATATTGGAGACCGGCTAGATGTCTGTTGCGTAAACACACCGCCAGTTCTCCAGAGTTTCCCCTGGGAGCGCCCTGGCGCAGGTCCCAAAAAATGCATGACCAGGCTCATCGCTAGTGTACTCTTCACAACGCTCGGCTTATACTGTCGAGGCAGCGGATCAGGTCGTGGAGGAACACAGCGCCCCGGCGCTGACGACCTGTCTCGCGAGCCACGGTCCGCGCCTGGTGCGTGCCCGTGGACATAAATCATTGGGTCAAGCTCGTAGGCTAGCTTGAGCAGCGTATGCCGCGGCGGCGGACAGAGACACGCGTCACCTCTGTGAAAAGTGCACCGCCGCGACACAAGGAGGCATGTATGGCACTGTCGGGCACAATCGACTATGCGGTTGTTGAGGGATGGGAACAACTACCCAAAGGCTACGCGCATCGGGATGTCGCAGGGGTAGCAGTGGATGGCGAAGACCGCGTGTACCTCATCTGTCGCGGGGATCATCCTGTCATGGTCTATGACCAGAAGGGCAATTTCCTGCGTTCGTGGGGCGAGGGGGAGTTTACCTACCGCACGCACGGCATCTCTGTGGGGCCAAACGGCACGATCTTCTGCACGGATGATGGCAACCACACCGTCCGGCAGTTCACGCCGGAGGGCAAGCTACTCCTGACCCTTGGCGTGATGAATACGCCCTCGGACACCGGGTATAATGGCAAGGACCTGCTGACGATCACGCGGGGGGCCGGTCCCTTCAATCGTCCCACGAATATTGCCGTGGGCCCCAGGGGCGATCTCTACGTGTCTGATGGCTATGGCAATTGTCGCGTGCATCAGTTCTCGTCCAGCGGCCAGCTCAAGCGCTCGTGGGGCGCACCGGGGCGTGGCCCCGGCGAGTTTTATTTGCCACACGGTATTGCCGTGGCAGATGATGGGCGTGTCTTCGTCTGTGACCGGGAGAGCGACCGTATCCAGATCTTCAGCCCGGATGGGGAATTCTTGAGTGAGTGGACGGATACCCAGCGGCCAACGCACATCGTCTTTGATGCGCAGGGACGGGCCTACGTGAGCGAACTCTGGTGGCATCCGGGTGACACCTCGCAGAGCCTTGGCCCCATCACGCAGGCACGTTACGCCCGCGTCAGTGTCTATGACCCGAACGGCCACGTGTTGGCCCGCTGGGGTACGCCTGACGCCACGGCTAGCGGTAGTTTTGCCGCGCCGCACGGTATCGCCGTGGACTCCAAGTGCGCGATCTATGTCAGTGAGGTTACCTGGACGTTTGCAGTGAGCCGTGGCCGCGCCCCTGAAGACTGCCACACGTTCCAGAAGTTCGCGCTCACCTCCTGATCTGCCTCAGTCCAGAGGCAAAAAGCGTTCAGCGTATAGCAGGTGATGCAGCCCCCCGCCAGTATGGTGGGGGCTGCGCACACCCCTGGTCGCACGGCGCATCTCTCGTGGCTACTCAGACTGTTTCAGTACGTTCTTCCAGCTCACCCTCAAGGAGAGCTACATATTGAAGCCTCACCCGGCGCCACCGTTGATGACAGTGAGAGGAGTGAGCCATGCCACGCGCCCTGTATATTCCCATAGTCTGGTTCTCCGTCGCCCTCATAACCCTCGTCAGCCTGGGTACCACCGCCTACGGGCATGCGCGCCGCGAGGTGGGGCCCTATACCGCTTTGTGGCGGGCTTTGTGGTCGAGCCAGCTTATGAAGGGCTGAAGAATGGTGTGGATTTGCGGGTGCTTCAGGCTGACACCGATGGCCCCGGGACTACGCCCCCCGCCAGCCGATCTGGTTGTGCATGTGCTGCTCCATGCGGACCACGATCTGTTCCAGACCATCAGCGATGGGATCGCCGGCACGGCCATGGCCCCCTTCGGGGGACACATGAGTGCATTGCGGTGGCCCTCGCCCTCGTTCCAGCGCTGGCGCCTGTAGAGATCACCACCCAGGAGGAGCTGGAATTGACCGATTTCCTCCTGGCCCTGTCCTCTGCGTATGCGTCCGCGTGGACGCAGAAGCCAGCAACTCCGCGCAGGACTCCAGAACCATGAGGCAGACCACGACAGTACCATTATCCGGCACCCCTCGACAACATGTTATCCTCTCTCTTGTCTCAATGGTATGTGTAGTCAGTGTCTGGCTGTGCTGGGACGCCCTAGGACAGGCTGAGGATGCAGCCGTGACCGTCGAGATTGTCAGCACGCCCTCTCTGGAGCACCTCCGGCCGCCTATGGACCTGGCACGTGTGACGCTTGTGGCCTTGCTGCACGGCAAGCCTCTCGTCCAGGGTCATATGAAGGTCCGGCTCATGGCCCCGCCTCGTACGATGGTCCTGGCCACAGACTTTCCCAGGGTGGAGGACACCCCGCTTCTCGCCTTTGACTCTGATCTTATAGGTGGTGCTGTGACACTGCAATACCGCTTTCCGCTCCGCGGCACTTACACGTTTGACCTGGAGCTTATCTCTGTGCCAGGAGGGCCAGAGTTTCCTCCTACCAGCCTGCGTAAAACGGTACGCATCTTCGAAAACTCCGTGATGATGCGCCATACCTGGCTGCTCATTGGTCTTTTCGTCCTCGGGGTGATCACTGGGAGCCTCGTTGCCCGCTTTGCAGCCGTCAGGGTGAAGCGACGGGGCCGCGCTATCATTGGATCACTTGTGTTGTGCTGCAGCGTCCTGGCACCGCTCAGTATGGTTGCTGCGCATGGCGGCCATCCTGAGCACGAGGTGCATGGAGCGCCAGAGCGCCAGGTCATCGCGGGAGACGATGGCTGGGAACTCGAGATCCACTCCATCCCCATGCCAGTTACCGTGGGGCATCCGCTCCAACTCGCTCTCTGGCTCCGTAAAGACGCTGAGGTGTTTCCGGGCATGATGGAGGTATCCATCGTAGTCGTGAACCTGGAAGAAGCCCAGACAGTCGTAGAGACCTACACCCTCGCTCGTCAGGGCTATACCTCGCAGCGTCTCCAGCTCTACGATGGCGTGCCGCACACCATCGCCGTGACGGTACGCCCCGTAGGTGGAGAGGCAAGCGGTTGGATACTACCGACGGTAGGGCTGAGCGTCGACGTGATGGCTGGCAGCCCACCACTCGCGGTGCAGATCAGGATGATAGCTATGTGGCTCAGTGTGCTGACAATAGGGACGGTCGTTGGCTTTTTCGTGTCCCGAATATACTACCGGCGTTGGGAAGTACACATGACGAAGCCCGGTTGATTTCTAGAATCAGCACTGCGGGTCTTGCTGCTGACTCCCTTGACAGAGCAAGAGCGACACTGTAGGCTGCCCTATATAGTGGGGCTTTGGCATGGTCGCTACGTCCAAGGCGACTTTGGCAACATCGAACCAGGCGGGAGATGCATGATGGCGCAAGCACAAATGACCACGTATACCATGGAGGCGTTCGTCGACGACGTGAGGGAAGTCTTCAAGACTGAGCGCGACCCTCATAAGCAAGCGCAAGCCGTATCTGGGTACATGAAGGAATTATTGGCGGTTCCCGGCTGGTTAGAAGAGAAGCTGAACCTGGCCGAAGAAGACGGATACGGCAGGTACGACCTGCATCTGGACGAAGCGTCCGGTCACCCAGGCAACGGCTGGTACCTCATGGCGTCTGTGCAGAAGCCCGGACAGGACAATCTCCCCCACGACCACGGGGTGACCTGGGTGGTCTATGGTGTCTACCAGGGCTCTATCCGGCAGCGCAAGTGGCGCTGGGCGTTCCCCGGTGAGGGCGTGGACCAGGCGCAGATCGTTGAGACTGGCAGCTTCGTACAGCGCAACGGTACTGTCGCCTATTTCATGCCCGGCGAGATCCACGATACGCTAAACGTCGCTGACGGCCGCTCGCTGGTCGTGCGCCTCGAGTCGCAAAAGTTGGATCGGGTAACGCGGTTCCAGTACAACCCTGCGAACGGCTCCATGAGCGTCATGGATCGGTAGGCCTTTGTCCAGGGAAACGCGCTGGAGCGAGCATGCCCCCAGTGTATGCTGGGGGCATTGTGCGTTCAGGGCAGCCCCGTGGGATTGGTTGTATGCATCCGTACATCCTCTAGAATGAGAGGGTAGAAAGGCAATGAAACGGGTGCTGATTTTAGGAGGCACAGGGGAAGCGGCAAAGTTGGCCATGCAGGCTGCTCAGCTGCCAGGGGTGGAAGTAATCACGTCGTTGGCAGGGCGCACGCGCCGGCCTGTGACGCCATCGGGTAGGGTACGGATTGGCGGTTTTGGAGGCGATGCAGGGTTAGTAGACTATATGCGGGACCAGCACATTGATCTCCTAATCGATGCGACGCATCCCTTTGCCGAGCAGATCTCCTACAATGCCGCACACGCAGCCCATGTCTGTGGCCTACCGCATCTGCTCCTCATGCGTCCGCCGTGGGAACCTCTGGAGGGCGACCGCTGGCTTGCCGTCGAGAGCATTGCTGCTGCCGTCGCCATCCTACCGAGTGTCGCCCGGCGGGTGTTCCTCACCACTGGCAGACAAGACCTGGCAGCGTTTGCTCCTCTCACAGACCTCTGGTTTCTCATGCGCATGGTTGACCCGCCCACTCCTGATACTCCAGTCCCGCCGGGAACGCTTGTCCTGGAGCGCGGCCCCTTTGCGCTGGAGGATGAGCGGGAGTTGTTGCAAACCTATGCGATTGAGGCCATCGTCAGTAAGAACAGTGGCGGAGATGCCACCTACGCCAAAATCAGCGCGGCACGCGAGTTGGCCTTACCCGTGGTGATGATCCAGCGTCCTCCAACGCCAGGCGGGGAACAGGTCACCGACGTGGCGCAAGCGTTAGCATGGTTAGCACGACACCTCTAAAATCTGTACGTCAGGTAGAAACGCACCGTGCGCGGCTCCACAGGATGAAAGTGCAGGTCTGCCACGCCATCGGCGGGTTCGCCTGGCAGGCGTGAGGCATAAAAGTAGTCGATGTCGTGCTGATCAGAATTAAACAGATTGAGCACATCGATCTGCGCCCGGAGATTTTTGTACTTATAGCCAGCCTGCAGGTTAACCAGGGTGGTCGCCTTGGACCGCACAGTATTGTCCTCAATGAGTGGCCGTGAGCCAAAATAGCGGGTGCGGAGACTGCCGAAGATGCCATTGGGCAAATCGATCGCCACGCCCGTGGCAATGGTGGTTTCAATCGAACCTGGGATGTAGTTGCCAGCGGGGTCATCTTCGGTAAAGCGCGCATGCGAATAGGCGATGTCGAAATCCAGGCTTAACCAGGGCAGCGGTTTATAAAAATTGGTCCACTCCACGCCGTAGCGACGGCTGGCCCGACTCGGCTCGGTGATCCCGGCATCGCCGACGAAGAGGAGTTCAGAGTCCAGATGGAGATACCAGAACGCCAGGGTCGAGTTCAGGCCGGGAACCCAGGTACTGCGCACACCGATTTCGGCGCCTTTGGACTGCACCAGGGGGTTCACCTGCGGGGCCGGCTCCCCCGTTTTCGGATCCACCGTGATGGTGGTCCCCCGCGCATCGTTGCTGTGGAAGCCAAAGCCACCGTTGAGATACAGCTCCGTACTGGCCCAGGGGCCAAAAATCAGGTTGAGCTTGGGGCTAAAGATGGCGGCCGTGGTGTTGCCAGAATTGACCGCGGTATCGCTGTTGACATCAAAGACAAAGACATCTTCCCGTAACCCGAGGACGGTCCGCACTTTGGGGTGCCACTGCGTCTGGTTCTGGTAATAAAAGCCCACGCTGGTTTCGTGGACATCGTCATTGCGCGTGGTACCGATGCGGTCGCGCCGCAGCGTCTGAAACAGGGCCACCTCGGGAATCGCATCGTGGCGCACCTGTAGACCGATGCTATGATCCATCGCCCTGCCGAGCCAGGTCGTATACCAGGTCTGGGCCACGTTCCCCCCGAAGACGAACCGCTCATCAGATTGCTCAAACTGATCTCCATTGATCGGATCATCGAGGAAAAAGGTAAAGTTCGAAAACAGATGCAGGCGATAGTAGGTCAGATAGGCATTAGCCTCGGTGAGGCTCTTGTCGCCCTTGCGTGCCCACTCACTGTACAGGCTATAGCGCTGGGTACGACCGCCGTCAGACGTATCGATGGCACCAAGCCGTGAAATCAAGCCCTGGTCGACGGCCCGTTGCGGGATTTGATCCGTGGAGTCCCAGGTGTTGGAGTAGCCGGCAAAGCCCAGAGAGAACGTCGATGGGCCGCTCGTGAGCGAATACTTCACGATGCCATTGAATTTGCGGACATGCTCGTTATGATCCCACGGTCCATTATAAAAGTTCGCCTCAAAGGCATAGAGCAGATGCCCGGGGCCGATCTTGGGCGTCTGGGCGACGAGGACGCGATAATAGTCGTCCTGGCCGATGCCGACTTGCGCGAGGCCGGCAGGGAGGGTTTTGACAAGGTGAAACGCCGCCGTGCCGGCAGAAGAAAAATCGCCGACATCGGCATAATACGGCCCCTTCCGGAACGCGACATAGTCAATGAGCTCTGGAATGAGCCAGTTCAGGTCCATGTAGCCCTGGCCGTGGGCATGGGTGGGGAAATTGACCGGGACGCCATCTACAAAACTGGAGAAATCTGTGCCATGATCGAGATTAAAGCCACGCAGAAAATATTGATTCGCTTTCCCGCTGCCACTGTGCTGCGTCACGATCACGCCAGGCACGACCTCCAGCACTTCTCCCGGACGGAGAAACGGACGGGTTTCGATTTGCGTCTGGCCCACGCGACCTTCGGAGGCAGACTCGGCAATGCCCGTGAGATCATCGGCGCGGCCGGTCACGACCACCGGTTCCAGGGTCTGGGGGGCGCCGGCAGACGGCTGCCCTTGAGTTGTCGGGGACGGAGTCTGGGCCCACAATGCCGCAGGAATATAGGCGTCGAGGATGAGGCAAAAGCTTCCAACCATCGCAACAAACCTGGCAATGTCCATCCTGGCCTCCTTGGTTAATACGAATGAAATTTTTTGCATACATCAAAGGCCAGGAATCTATCATAGGAAGACGATTAATACGAATGAAAAATTTTGCATACATTAGAAATCACCAACGAGATAGGCCGTCATTTTTCTCTCCTCGTAGTCAGTGCTAGGGCATATTACAATGTTATTGCGACAGAGGGGCGCAAACGTTGTACGAGCCTACGCGGCAGCCCTGAGGAGTCCTCTGCCTGTGATCAAACCCTCTCCCGGTGGGAGAGGGCACTAAGCCTACGCCGTTGGAGCTATCCCTGTGCAAGAGCGCATACGCACCGAGCATGATGCCGTTGCCTATCTTCGGTCACCAGTGGCGATTCGCGAACGCTGCCAGCAGATGCTAGCGCTGGCGTGTGCCGACCAGCTACGCCACTTTGCCTATCATCCTGAGAAGCTCCCGGAGGTGGCCGCCTATGTGGCCGAGGTCACGCGTGAGGCCTATCCCGACCTGGCGGTGCCCTTCCACAGTCGCTGGCGGCATTTTGGCGCCGGTGGTCTCGACCGAGTCGCCCAACTCGACGAGCAACTCGGTGCCTGCAGCGCTGCCGAGCGCGCCCGCTGCCACTTTGACCTGGTAATGACGAGTGTCCTCCTCGATGCGGGCGCTGGTGAACGCTGGCATTACTACGAGGCGCAGAGCGGCCAGACGTACGCCCGTTCAGAAGGTCTTGCTGTCGCCAGTTTTAACGCTTTCAGCGCTGGCCTGTTTTCGAGTCGGGGAGACTACCCCTGGCAGGCAGATGCAAGAGGTTTGCAGAGCGTCACAGAAGTGGCCTTGGCAGACGCCTTCCAGGTCACCGCTGCCAATCCTCTTATGGGGTTGGCTGGTCGTGCAGCCCTACTGCGGGCCCTCGGCACAGTGGTCGAGGCTGCGCCGCAGTACTTTGGTACAGACGGTGCGCGGCTGGGCCATTTGTTCGATTATCTCTGCGCCCAGACCGCAGCAGGGGCTCTACCGGCCGGCCAGATTTTGTGCGCGGTGCTCGAGAGTCTCGGCCCTATCTGGCCAGGGCGTATCAGCCTGGGTGGGGTCAACCTCGGTGATGTCTGGCGTCACAGTCAGATTGCCGGCCCAGGCTTGACCGCCGGCCTCGTGCCTTTCCATAAGCTGTCGCAATGGTTGACCTACTCGCTCATCGAGCCCATCCTCGCAGCGGGTATCACTGTCACTGGGGTGGACGAACTCACCGGTCTGGCGGAATATCGCAATGGGGGTTTGCTCCTTGACCTGGAGCTTGTGACGCCCAGGCACGACGCCATGCTCACCCAGATATACCCTCCTGAGGCCGAAATCATCGTGGAATGGCGTGCCCTCACCGTCGCGTTGCTCGACCGTCTGGCGGTGCAGGTGCGCGACTACCTTGGTGTATCGGCCGAGGCTTATCCGCTCATGAAAATTTTAGAGGGAGGCACGTGGCGTGCGGGTCGACGGATTGCCAGAGCGAAACGCCCTGATGGTAGTCCGCCGCTACGCCTGATAAGTGATGGAACCGTCTTTTAAGTATGAAGGAAGAACCATGACTGAGTTGCTCTGTCACACTGATAGCTATGTACAGGAGTTCGATGCGACGGTGGTCGCTGCTGACGACGCCAAAACTGCCGTTGTCCTGGACCGCACGGCCTTTTATCCCGGTGGCGGCGGCCAACCACACGATCTGGGTTGGCTGCAGGTTAGCGGGGAGACCCGCGCCGTCACCAGGGTCGCCCGTCAGGAGGGCCAGCTGTGGCACACCATCGCTGGGGCGTTGCCCAGCGTGGGCACAGCGGTGCACGGACGCCTTGATTGGCAGCGGCGTTACCAGCTCATGCGGACCCATACGGCCCTGCACGTGTTGTGCGGTGTCGTCTGGCGTGACTATGGCGCTCTGGTGACCGGCGGCAACATGGAGCCACTCCAGGGCCGGATGGATTTTGAATTTGAAGCGTTGCGCCGTGAGTTGGTCGATGAGATTGAGGCCAAGGTGAATAGCGAAGTGCAGCAAGCGCACGAGGTCCGCGTCCGCATCCTGCCGCGGGCTGAGGCGTTCCAGATCCCTGACTTAATCCGCACCAAGATTAACCTGCTGCCAGAGGGCATAGCAGAGGTGCGTACCATAGAGATCGTGGGGCTCGATTTGCAAGCGGATGGTGGCACGCATGTGGCCAACACGCGCGAGGTGGGGCACATCCGCGTGGCTGACTACCAGAGCAAGGGGAAGATTAATAAGCGCATCTATATTGCCGTCGAGGCGTAAGAGGCGAGGCATCCGCACGCATGAAAAAAGCCCTGATCCTGGTCGTGGCTGTGCTCGTCCTGGTTGGTGGAATTGCGCCATATGGGTTTGGCATCCGTACCGAGGAGACGCTCACCACTCTAGTACAACTGGCCGAGGTAGTCTTGGACATTCCCGTCTACACCACCCGGTATACGCGCGGCTGGTTCCGTTCGACGGCTGAGACCTGGCTCGCGCTCCCGCCGGACATTGCCACGGCCTTACGAGCCTATGTGCCATTCATGTTGACACATTCGGCCAGGGCAGAAGGGCTGACGGTGATGCATCGTATCCTGCATGGGCCGTTCCCCCTGAGCTTACGTCCGGGTAATACTGCATCTCTGTTACCAGTACAAACCATCCTCACGAGCTCGCTTGTGCCTGGCGTACCGCGGGTGTCCAGGGATGGACAACCCGCTAAAGCTCTGCCCATCCTGCAAGTCTACACGACGGTCTTTCTGCACGGGGCGGGACAGGGGCACGTCGCCATGCCAGCTTTCACCTTCCCCCCCGAGGCGCAGCCAGAGGCCGATATCGTGTGGGATGGCTTGCAGGGAGACGTCACAGTCGATGCCCAGGGGCACCATGTCACGGGTGCCTTCCAGAGCCCTGGTTTACAATTGGCTGGTGCAGACAAAAAACTCGCCCTGCATGATGTTAGCCTGCGCGCTGAGGTCTCGACCAAGCGCCGCCTTGTGAGACACAGTGATACCGTTGTACGCGTTGGCTCCCTGGCGGTAACACACCGCACGCATGCGCCAGCCACCTGGGCAGTAACCGGCGCAGACTTACACGCGACCACTGCGACCACCAGTGGGACGCTGCATGCCGTGGCAGATGGACAGCTCACGACCTTACAGCTGGCCGACGCCTCCTACGGCTCAGGCACGGCACATCTGGAACTGCGCCGTCTCTACCTTCCAGCCCTCGTCAGGCTCCTGCAAAAGTTCGGAGAGTTACGGCAGGGCGAGCCAGATTTCGTCTCCTTCTGGTGGCGTTTGCTGCTCTCTGAGGACCTCGCACGTCCGCTCTCTGAACTCGCCATGCCGAGTCCGGAATTTTTACTGACGCAGGTGTCCTTGCACACCACTGACGGCGAGATCCAGGCCAGGGTCCAGGTACGTATCGACGGCAACCGTCTGCTCACTCCGGGGTATCTCTCGCAGCTGTTGCAGACCATTGATGCAGAGGCGGAAGGCGAGGCCCCGGCGTCGTGGGTGCGGGCGACGGCCATAGATCAGGTGCGTCGGGCTCTGCGCCGGCGCAGTCGCTTGGCGGCCTGGCTCCCTGACTCTGCCCTTGACGCGCTGGCGACCACGATAACGGATCAGCAACTCCGCAGCCTGGTAGCACAGGAATATCTCGTGCTCGACGGCCACCTCTATAAGAGCAAGGCGCGCTACACCCATGGTCAGTTGCTGGTGCAGGGCAAGCCAGTGGACTTGCCGGCACTGACGCCATAAGGCCCTGTGAGAACCCAAGACGGTCTCTGTATCTCAGATCTGCCGCAATTTGGGGTCGAGCCGGTCCCGCAACCAGTCTCCCAGGAGGTTGACCGCGAGCACTGTGAGCAGCATGGCCAGACCTGGGAAGAGCGAGATCCACCAGGCCGTCGCCAGAAAGCCGCGGCCGTCAGCGATCATCAAGCCCCAGGCTGGATTGGGCGGCGGGACTCCGACGCCCAGGAAACTCAACGTGCCTTCGAGGAGAATAACGTAACCAACCTGTATGGTGCAGATGACCAGCAGCGTGGGCACAACGTTGGGGAAAATGTGGCGGGAAATGATCCAGGCGCTGGAACGTCCAGCGACCACGGCGAGGGCCACAAAGTCTTGCTCCCTGAGCCCCAGGGTTTCTCCCCGTATCTGGCGGGCGAAGCGCGGCCACAGTAACAGAGAGATGACCAGGACGACATTGCGGAAACTCGGCTCGGACACGGCCACGAGCACGACAGCAATCAGGATAGTTGGCAGCGACAGCCCGATGTCGGTCAGACGCATGAGGATCGCGTCAGTGATACCACCGCGATAGCCGGCAATCAGCCCCACGAGGGTGCCCAGCGTACCGGCCACACCAATGGCGAGGAGAGAAACGACCAGGGATACCTGGCTACCGTAGATAATACGACTCAGCACGTCACGTCCAAAGCGGTCGGTTCCCAGGGGATGCTCCCAGGTCCCACGTGCCATCCAGGCTGGTGGCACCAATTTCCGCATGATGTCCCCCTCTGTGGGACTGTGCGGCGCTAAAAAGGCCGCACACACGGCGGTCAAGACCAGCAGGGCCAGGATCAGACTGGGAAATACGGGCACATGGCGCACCAGCGTGCGCCAGCGCCTGGTCGGGACGCTGTCGTCGAGAGGGTAAGCAATCGCCATCGTCGTATCTCCTCAGTAGGTAAGACGCTATGCAGGGCTGGCCGTAGCTCGGTTCAGCCCGCTGTGCTGCGATAGCGAATTTTCGGGTTGAGCCAGCTATAGAGCATGTCTACAAATAAATTCCCGATGAGGTAGAGCGCGCTCAACACCAGCACGCCGGCCTGCACGATAGGGTAGTCGCGTGTCGTGATGCTCTCCAGGATAAGGCGTCCCAGACCCGGCCAGGCGAACACGGTCTCGGTCACTACAGCACCACCCAGAAATTGCACAAAGAGCAGCACTGCGAAGGTGATCACCGGCAGTAGAGCGTTCTTCAAACCGTGCTTCCAGAGCACAATCTGCTCGTGGAGTCCCTTGAGTCGGGCGAATTTGATGTAATCCGTCCCCAGGACCTCTAGCATGCTCGAGCGCGTCAGGCGCATGATGGCGGCAGAGGTAAAATAGCCCAGCGTAAAGGCCGGCAGCAGGAGATGCTGGAGACCGCCGCGGCCACCGGCCGGCAACACCCCTAAGATGACACCAAAGACGAGGATGAGCATAAGGCCGAGCCAGAACGGCGGGAGCGATTGTCCCAGTACCGCAAAGACCCTCGCCGCACTGTCCAGGATGCCTCCGCGCCGCACTGCCGAGTACACCCCAATTGGGACACCGATAAGGACACTCAGTAACATAGCGACAACACCCAGCTCGACGGTAGCAGGCAGGCGCTCCCAGATATGCTCGGTGACTGGCCGACGGCTGAGGACTGACTTGCCAAAATCCCCCTGCACGATGTTCTTCACATAGATGCCGTACTGTACTGGCAAGGGTTTGTCGAGACCCAGATGGTGCGTCAGGAGGTCGAAATCGCGCTGCGTGGCATTGACATCCAGCAGCAAATGGACTGGGTTCCCTGACAGGCGGGTCAGGACAAAGACAATACTGATCACGACCAGCATACTCAGTAGCGTCTGCAGCACACGCCCAACGAGATACATGATCATCGTCTATATCCTCATACCTTTTGGCCCCTCACCCGGTCTCTCTCCCTGAGGCCGAGAGCCCTAGCGGCCATGCGTCACATACTCCCAGTTGTGGAACCCCATATGGCCAGGGATCAAGGGCCAGTCACCTACCCGCGGCCCCACCCCTATGATGGCATGCGCTGCGCCAATGGCCACACCGGGGATGTACTCATGGAGCCAGGGGACCATCTCGTCGCGCATGATGCGCACGCGTTCCGCCTGGTCAGGCTCTATGGAAAGGCGGTCAATGAACGCATCTAACTGCGGGTGCTCGGCGAACAGGTGCACTGACGCCTTGGTATGGCCGGCCCGGATGAGCGGTTCCCAGAGTTCGGGTCCTACCACCGGCGCGGCATAGGCCAGGGACACCCCGGCATAGGACCGAGCCCGGAAATCCGCCGAGAAGACCGCCCGATCCACCGGTCGGCGCTTGACTTTGATGCCCACCTTTTCCCAGTAGGTGGCCACTGCCTCCCCCACATCAGGCAGGTAGCCCCGCCCCGGCCAGGCAGTCAGGTTCATGGTTATCTCAAATCCTTTAGGATATCCGGCTTCCGCCAAGAGCGCCTTGGCTTTGGCCGGCTCATACGGATAGGGTTGCAACAGCGCCTCCGTGGCCCATGCATCCGTGGGATAGGTGAGCCAGGCCCCCACCGCGCTTCCCAGCCCCCCGAGCATCTGCTGCACGATGGCCTGTTTATCCACGGCCAGGTTCAGAGCCAGGCGCACCTTGCGAGCGCGTTCAGCATCAGGCAAGGCCCATGGCACATTGGGGTCATAGGTCGGCTTGCCAGGCCATTGCCCCCCAAGGATGACGTACACCCAGGACACGTTGGGCAT
>Ga0075421_100006722_pt1 | contig 14061 bp, 12 predicted proteins | sample SoiMetdeltSBSDD5_FD_75292 | JGI IMG/M metagenome (GOLD analysis project Ga0075421, IMG submission 75292) | Bulk soil microbial communities from a Populus tree surrounding site in Tennessee, USA - Soil MetaG P. deltoides SBSDD5 | ecosystem: Environmental > Terrestrial > Soil > Tree plantation...
GGTCTCGCGAGCCTCAGGCTTGCGCGCAACAAACGCGAGGGCGTAACTTTCCACCTTACTTTGGCCGTCGAAGGTACGTCCAGACGAGCGGTGGATAAGTCATCTCCGGGGCAATCGAGGCTCGACCGCGCCATCGCCGAACAGCGGCGTCATCAGGCCGAGCGCGCGAAGACCTATCGCGAGCAGGCGCTCAAGCTCCTTCCGTGGATCTGTGGGCGCTGCGGACGCGAATTCAGCGGCATCCGCGTGCGCGAGCTCACCGTGCACCACAAAGACGGCAACCACGACAACAATCCGCCCGACGGCAGCAATTGGGAGCTGCTCTGCATCTACTGCCACGAGAACGAGCACAGCCGTTTCCTCGAGGCTGACGCGAATCCCGGCGCGATTGCGCAGCGCGAATCGGCACCGGCGACTCACCAGCCGTTCGCGGGTCTCAAAGGCCTGCTCAAAAGGAGGTAGCCAATGGACACGATACGCAAGGCCGATTACTTCAGCACCGAAGTCCCGAACAAAGTCGGCGAAGGCGCACGGCTGCTTGGCGCGCTGCGCGATGCCGGCATTAACTTGACAGCGTTCACCGCCTTTCCCAGCGGCCGCCGCGCGCAGATCGATTTCATTCCCGAAGACAGCGCCGCGTTCAAATCGGCCGCCCGCAAGATCGGCATCGAAGTGAGCCCGCGCAAAACCGTCTTCATCGTGCAGGGCGACGACCGCCCCGGCGCGATCGCGAAGATCTGCGAAAAGCTCGCCGAGGCGGGCATCAATATGATCGCCATGGACGCAGCCTCCGGCGGCGATGGCCGCTACGCAGGAATGTTCTGGGTCGCTCCGGCTGATGTCAGGAAGGCGGCGAAGGTGCTGGGCGCGCAGTGACACCTCGGATCGAATGCGTGCCTTCGCCGCCGGTATCGACGATGCGGTAGTTCATCTCCGGCATGTGCTGGATCTTCCAGTCGAAGATCTTCGCGTAGAAGTCCGACAACTTCGCCGGTTCTTTCGACATCAGCTCCCAGTGAACGACAGGCTTGCCCATGACGACCTCCTTCTTATAAGTCGATCAGAACTCTGAACACGCCCGACCCGATCACATCTCAATCGAGCGGAAGGGAATTTTCACGTATCACACGGCCCGAATTTCTCAGACTCGGCGGCGACGAAGCTGGCGAACTCCACAGGGGCAAACGGTCCGTTGAATTCTGGCGCGCCCGGCAGGATTTGAACCCACGACCCCCTGGTTCGCAGGCGGATTCCCTAGCGCAACCTATTGATATGTATCGTAGTTCGTATAGTAGCCCGTCGCAACGTTTGCTCCGGTGACTGCAACGGCATCGCCATAGAGTCCCGCAAAAGTCCCGCAGCACCGTTAATTAGTAGGTCCTGGTTCGAGCCCGGGTGGGGGAGCCAATCCTTCAACGTCCATTCTGGACACATGGATAACGGTTCATACCATCACCGTGTATTAGATCGCCGTGATGAAACGTGCAGAAATTCTTTCCGTTCTGCTGACGGCCAGCGGTTCTCCGGCGGCTGGACGCACTTTCAGATTGACGACATAATCCTCAGCCCGCAAAGGCGCACGCCGCCGACCTGGTCCAGTCGCTTGCAAGTCGTCTTCAGTAATAACCGCGCCCTCGGCGCAAGGGGTCGTGCGTCGGATGCATACCATTCTGGTCGTTGACGATTCGCACACGATGAGGCGGATGGTCCGCGCCGCGCTCGGAGGTCTGGCCGACGTCGCGTTTGTAGAAGCCGGATCGGGCCTTCAGGCTATCGAGGTCCTCGCCGTGCAGCCGGTGCAGATGATGATGCTGGATCTGAACATGCCGGACATGCACGGGCTCGATGTTCTCAAGTTCCTGCGTTCGCACAAGCAATACCGTGAGCTGCCTGTCATGGTCCTGACCACGCGCGGCGATGAGACAAGCCGCGATGCGGCTTTCAAAGCAGGTGCCTCCGCTTATATGACCAAGCCGTTTTCTCCGACGGCCCTCGCTGCATCCGTCAGTGAACTGCTGGCGGCCCCTGCACGTTCGCATCACGCCTAGCATGGCGACTCCCGAGCAGCAGAATGCCTTCGCCGCCGGTTTCATGGAGGACTATTTCGCCGAGGCCGAAGAGCACATCATTTCAGTCAGACGGGGTCTCCTCGCGCTGGAAGCCGCTGTGGGATCCGATTTGCCGCCGGCACCGCTGGAGGATATGTTCCGGAGCTTTCACTCGCTGAAGGGCATCTCGGCGATGGTGGAATTGCGCGCGGCCGAACTGGTTGCGCATCAGATGGAAAGCTGCCTGCGCGCTGTTCTCAAGGGGGAGCTTGCATTGACCCCCGTCAATTTCGAGCCGCTCGTCGATGGCGCGAAGGTGCTTGAGAATGTGATCGCCGCACATCGCGCCGGCACGCCGCTTCCCGACGTGGGCCCCTTTCTGGATCAGCTGGATCGGTTTACGCGGGGGACCGTGGGGACCACCGCTGAAGGTCGGCGCCCCGAGCAACCGAGCACCTCGCAAGCCCCGTCCCCGCGAGCACGAGCCTGGAAGGTAACTTTCACACCCTCGGCTGAGCTCGTTCAGCGTGGCGTGAAGGTCGACACGATCCGCAGCCGTCTGCTGCAGATCGGGCAGGTCTTGAATGTTGCGCCACGGGTGATCGCTACCGGCGGGATCGCTTTTGAGTTCGTCGTCGAGACAGAGGACGAAGCGCAGTTGGCCGCGTGGCGGGAGGATGGCCTGAGGTACGAGCGTATCGCGCTCGACGCGACAGTCGCTTCCGGCAGCGGCGAACGATCTCTCGAACGGCAAAACTGGGAGCCCAGCGCGACCGGCGTTACGAACTTTGTCCGCGTGGATCTCGCGCGTCTTGATGAGCTCATGCGGCTCGTCGGCGACATGGTTGTCACGCGAGCTCGGCTCGACGACACGCTGCAGCGGGTCGAGCAACATGTTCCCTTTCAGGAATGGCGCGCTCTCCAGGAACACAACTCCGGAATCGAAAGGCAGCTACGCGATCTTCGCGAGGGCGTCATGCGCGTACGCCTCGTGCCAATCGGTGAAATATTCCGCCGCATGCCTTTCGTTGTTCGGGACCTTGCCCGCGATACGGGTAAACGCGTAAGGCTTGACCTTACCGGTCAGGCCACGGAGATCGATAAATTTCTCATCGAGCGCATGATGGACCCCGTGCTTCATCTCGTTCGAAATGCGATCAGCCACGCAATCGAAACGCCGGAAGCGCGCGTCGCAGCCGACAAGCCTGCCGAGGGCACGATTTCTTTGAATGCGTCGACTGCAGGTGAGTCCGTGGTCCTGGAGGTTTCTGACGATGGCAAGGGAATCGACGCCGAAGCAGTCGTGGAACGCGCCCGCGCGGGCGGCATGGCGTTACCAGACGGCGCGATCGATTCGCGCGCCCTGCTCGACATTCTGTGTGCGTCCGGCTTTTCGACCCGCGACGAAGCAGACCGGGCCAGCGGTCGCGGCGTCGGAATGACTGTCGTGCGCAGCACGGTTCACGAGTTGGGCGGGACACTCGGCATGGAGACGCAGCTTGGTCGCGGCACCACCTTCAGGGTCACATTACCTCTCACTCTTGCTATCACGGACGCGATCATCGCGCACGTCGGGGATCACACGTTCGCCGTACCGCAGTCGGCGATTCGTGAAGTCATCGAGGTGGACACTGCGGCGCTTCGCCGAATGGAAGGCAACGAGCTCCTCGTGTATCGCGGCGGTACGCTGCCAATGGTTCGGCTTGCCGAGCTGTTTTCGATTCAGGTCAGTCCCAGCGCGCGATTGCACGCGGTCGTGGTGGGTGCCGGCCCCGCGGCCGTCGGCGTGCTCGTGGACCGGATCGCGGGCCAGCGCGAGATCGTCGTGAAGACGATCACGGATCCACTGATCCGCGTCGACGGCGTTTCGGGCGCAACCGAACTGGGAGACGGGAGATTGGTGCTGATCTTGGACGTGGCTGCGCTGACTCGTACGTCGCGCGTCCGTTCGCCGAAAACAGAACGGGTAACCGCATGAGCGAAGAGGCTGTCGTTACACGCGATTCAACTGCAACTGACGCACGGCAGACATACATTCTTTTTACGGTGGCCGGCACGTCGTATGCGGTGCCCAGCCGCCACGTGCTGCACATCGAAATGATCGAGCACGTCACGCCTGTCCCGAACGCTCCGCCGTTCGTCGAAGGGGTCGTTTTTTCACGCGGGCAGGTCGTGCCTGTCATCAATTTGCGCACGCGATTCGGCTTCGATCGGGCAGAGCTGGACCTGCGAACGCGGTTGCTGATCGTGGACAACGGTGGTCGCCGTGTGGGGCTCATGGCCGACAACGCACGGGAGTTCATCACGTTGAGTGACGCCTCGATTCATCCCCCGAATGAAGCCATTGGCGGACTGAGCGGTAACTACCTCGAAGGTATAGCGACAATCAACGAGCGTATCGTTCTGATTCTGGATATCAATGAGGTCGTGGAGACCGCCGCGATCGCCGCCGTGACGGGCACAGAGACACACTGAAATTGTCTGCAAGGAGAATGATCATGGCAGCCAGAGGCGGAAACGGGAAGGCAGGCGCCTTCGACCACAATCTATTGCGTAATGAGGCCGGTCGGATTACCGAAGCCGTATCGCGTATTGTCGAAATCACGGATGAGGTTTCGCAGGGTGCCGACACTCAAATTCGCTCGCTCGATACCTCGCTCAGTGGCCTGAACCAGATGACGGCGTCGCTGAAGGAAACAGCGACGCAGGCCGGAACAGTTACCTCGGCCACCGAGAGTCTCGTTTCGTCGGTCAACGAGGTCGCGGCTTCCATCGAGCAGGTGACAGGCAATTCGGAGAGCCTTGCGGCCTTCATCCGGCAGACAGCCTCCGCCATTCAGGAGAGCAACGCCTCGATTCATAAGGTTGCCGGCACGACGGAGGACATGGCGACGGCGGCTCAGCAGGTCACGACCTCGATGACCGAAATGTCGGCCGCGATCAAGTCCACCACCGCCGACACGGAGGCCCTTGCATCGTCCGTCAATGAAACCGCTGCGGCGATCGAGGAAATGACGCGGTCGATTCAGGGCGTCGCGACAAACGCCGACGATCTCGCGGCTGCGGCAGAGCAAACATCATCGGCGATCAACGAGACTGCCGCTTCCATCGAGGAAGTGACTGCGATGGTGGATAGCCTCGCCTCGACGATTGAGCAAAACGGCGCGTCCACGGAACAACTGGGCCGGTCGGTCAGGAGCGTCGCGGAGAGCGCCCAAAGAATCAGCGAGGCCGCCAACACGGCAGCGACGGGCGCATCCCAGCTCGATCGCACGAGCCAGTCGGTCTCCGCGCTGGCGAAGCAAGCGGACGAGATCACGCAGCGCGCCAGTCAGGAAGCCAAAGAGGGCGGGGCGAGCGTTCAGCGCTCGATGCAGGGTTTCGCGCAGGTCAAACAGTCGATGACGCAGTCAGCGACAGTCATTCGCGAGATGGGCAAACGGGCGAACGAGATCAGCAGCATCGTGGATACGATCAATCTGATCGCGGAGCGGACGAATCTTCTGTCGCTGAACGCCTCGATAGAGGCGGCCCGGGCCGGCGACGCAGGCCGAGGATTCGCAGTGGTGGCGGAGGAGATTCGCAATCTCGCCGACCGGTCTGCGAAGGCGACTTCGGACATCGCAGCTATTATCAAGTCGCTCCAGGAGGTCGCACGCGAGGCTGTCGACTCCTCGAACGAGGGCCTGAGGGCAGTCGACCAGAGCGGCTTGCAGGCCGAGGAAGGTTCAAGGGGCCTCTCGAAAATTCTCGAAGGCGTGACGAACGCGACGCGGGTGGTTGGGGAGATCGCGCGCGCGAGTAATGAACAGCGCGACGCAGCAAAGAGCGTAGTGGCCGCCATCAACTCTACAGCCGAACAGGCGCGCCTCGTCGCCAGCGCGACCGATGAGCAGGCGAAATCCGTAACCACGCTGGTTCAGGCGAATACGGAGGTGCGGAAGACATCGCACGAAGTCAAGAAGGCGATGGCCGAGCAGACGCGCGCCGCGCGCGACATTCTGAAGGCCGCGCAAAACACCCGGGAACAGGCTTCGAGCGTGCGCAAAGCCACGCAGGAGCAGGCCAAAGCGGCGAGTGACATCACGAAATCCATCGAGTCCATGCGGCGTGGAGCGGCGACGACTTCGCGGGCTCTGGCGGAGCAGGCGACCGCGGGCGAACAGATTTCCCGATCCGGCGCAGAGCTGCAGCGCACCATTGCGGCGGTCGCGTCTGCAATGTCGGAGCAAGCGGCAGGAATGAAGGAGATCACGAGTGCCACCGACGGCATGAGAACTCAGTCGGAACAGGCGTCGCGCGCCTTGGCCGATCAGTCGCGCACAATGCGCGAAATGACGACCGCCGTACAGAGCACAGCCAGGCAGATCAAGCTCATCACCACCGCCAATGTCGAGCATTCCACGGCGGCTTCGGCGCTTCTTGCGTCGCTCAATGAGATACGGCAGGTCACGCAGCGCAACGCCACGGGGGTGAAACAAACGCGCGGCGGCACGGACGATCTGCTCCGGCGCGTCCAGGCTTTGGGCGCTCTTGCCACGGGCCCCGCACCTATACCGCGCGGTAACAACGGGCGCTCACAGCGTTCAGGCAGGTGATCGGCAGGGCGATCCTGAACAAGGTGTTGGCAAGTCCTGTTCCGGCATCCGTGCCGACGGTTCACGGTGCGAGCGACTGATGGCGGCTGAGCGACTCCCACTGGGCGTCTTCACAACCAACGAACGGCTGGTCGTGCGTTCGTGGGATCGATGGCTGGCGGATGCGACCGGAATCGAGCCGGCTCAGGCCGTGAATCGTCCCCTGGCGGAAGTTCTGCCCGAAATCGGCGCGCGGGGTCTGCTCGCTCGGATCGAGAACGTCCTCGCGCGTGGGTGCGCCGAAGTGCTGGCGCCCGCGATCCACCGCTATTTCTTTTCATGCGCGCCGAGCGAGCCATCAGCGATGTTCGACCGCATGCAGCAGCACGTGACGATCGGTCCACTCAGGGAGGACCAAAGAATCGTCGGTGTCATCGTGACGATCGAGGACGTCACCGCGCGTATCGAGCGCGAGCACGCCGTGGCCGCTCGCCTTAAGCACGGGGATGTCGCCCCTGTTTCAGATGCCGGGGTCGCAGCCGACACCGATCCACAAATCGAATCGTTGAGTCGGCTCCTCGGCGATGACGACTGGCGCGTCCGCCGCGCGGCCGTGTCCACCCTCGCCTCACACGGTACCGCGATCGTCACCAGGCTGGTGAGCACGCTTCGTGAGCAGCACGACAACCTGAGCGTGCTCAGCAGCGCGCTCGACCTGCTCGCGATCAGCGACATCGATGTCGTCGAGCCGCTGATCGATTTTCTCGAAGACAATGATCCGAATCTCCGCCTCCAGGCGGCGCTTATACTGGGCGAGCGACGAGATCGTCGAGCGGTTCCGGCGCTCATCTCCCGCTTGACCGATGCTGACGTCAATGTTCAGTTTCACGCGATCGAAGCGCTGGGGCGCCTGCGCGCGATCGACGCGTGCGACGCGCTTGTCGAAATCGCCGAGGGACGCAATTTCTTCCTGGCGTTTCCCGCGATCCAGGCGTTGAGCCGGCTCGAAAACTCTGCAATCGCGCCTCGCCTCGTGCCGCTGCTGGAGGACGAGCTGCTCCGCGCGCCCGTTATCGAGGCGCTCGGTGAGCTCGGCGACGAAGACACGGCGATGCCCCTGGTAGAACTCCTCAACACTTCAGAGGCGCCGACGGAGGTGATCACGGACGCGCTCTCTGGTCTCTACGACCGTTACGAGAACCGATACGCGGCGGGCGAGCACATAGCCGCGTTGGTGCGGCGCAGCCTCACGGCGACGGGAACGCAGAAAATTCTGGACGCCGTGCAGAGGGTGGGGTCCGATCGCCTACCGGGACTCGCAAAGGTGCTCGGCTGGCTCGAAGGTAGTGCGGTTCAGCGCGCGTTGACGCGATTGCTCGGCCAGGCCTCGATTCGATCGCAGGTGGTCGAGGCGCTCGTCCGAAACGGCGCCGGTGTTGTGGGGCTGCTCACGGAACAGCTAAAGGCCGAGGACCTGGAAACACGGCAGGCGGCGGCCGTCGCGCTCGGCCGCATTGGGGACCGGCGAGCGACGCCCGCCCTCATCGAGGCACTCCACGACCGCGAGCTCGCGCTGGGGGCCGCAGGCGCCTTGGCGCGTATCGGCGACTCACTGGCGTTTGAAGCCCTCATGCGGATGCTTGGCGACGCTGATTCGGCAATTCGGCAGGCCGTCATCGCGGCCCTCAACTCGATCGGCCATGCGGAAATGCCCGGCCGAATTGTCGCCCTGCTCGACAGCGAGGACTCGATCCTGCGCGAATCCGCGCTTCGAATCGCTGGCTACTTCGGCTACGCACAGTGCCGTGACCAGGTACTGGGATTGTGTGACGACACGGTCGAAGCCGTTCGCCGCGCCGCAGTCGAGCAGCTCGCGTTCTTCGATGATCCGAGCGTGTTTGACCGACTCGATGAGGCGCTCGGTGACGAGGCTGCCTCGGTTCGCGGAGCAGCGGTCGCGGCGCTCGCGCGCGTGGAGCACCCGTCTCGCCTCGACGCGTTGTTGCGGGCGCTCGGAGATTCCGAGCCGTGGGTTCGTTACGTCGCGCTCAAATCGCTGAGCGCGATTGCCGCTCCGCGCGTCGTATCGGCAGTGGTTAACACACTTCAGGACGACCCCGCGCCGCACGTACGGCTCGCGGCCATCGAGGTGATCGGACGCCTGAAGCCGGCGAACGGCCTGGAAATCCTGGAGCCGCTGACTCGCTCGAAGAACCAGGACGTTGCTCGCGCAGCGGTCCGCGCGTTGGGATACGTTGATGGCGCCGAAGCGCTGGCCCTGCTGGAGCGTTATGCCCGGGGAAGCGAGATTTGGCAGCGCGCCACTGCGATTGATGCGCTGACGCTGCGCAGCGAGGTCCAGGTCGCGCAGATCCTTCAATGGATCGCCGCCACCGATTCTGGCATGGAAGTGGTGCGCGCGGCAGTGGAGGGGCTGGCACGCGTCGCACTGCGAGAAGATCGCCAGGCGAGCGAAGCGACTCGCGCGTTGACCGCGCTTACCGCAGAAGCGGCGCGACGCGAATCAGCGATCACGGCGCTCGGGAATCTCCCGGTTCGACGCATCTCCGACATCGCCGCGGGCCTGCGCCATCCAGCGACCGCCGTCCGCCGTGCCTGCGTGGAAGCCCTTGGTCGGATGAAGCATCCCGATGCTTCGCAAGCCGTGGCCTCCGCATTGGATGACGCCGATGCAACGGTGCGCTTGACCGCCATCGCGGAACTGAAACATCTGGGTACACGCTCATGGCAAAACAAGCTAATGACCGTGGCGAGATCGGATGCGGACGCGGACGTTCGGCACGCCGCGATGATGGCGATTGCACGCAGCACCGGCCCGGGGGAACTCGCCTCCGCGGCGTCGAGCTAGCGCGGTCGGGCCGATGCAATATCGGGCAGACACCCTGGGCCTCTCGGGCAGCGTGACGACGATCCTGCGGGATCTCATACATGAACAACTCGGTCTCGCTTACGAATCGCACCAGTTCGATCAGGTCGCCGACCGTCTGGCGCCGCTCGTCGTAAGCCGCGGGTTGACCTCGTTTCTGGACTATTACTATCTCCTGAAGTATTCCGCCGAACCGACCGAATGGCTCAAGGTCATCGACGCGCTTGCCGTCCAGGAAACCTACTTCTGGCGGGAGATCGACCAACTGCGCGCAGTGGTGAATTGCCTGATCCCAGAGCTCGTCCGGGCGCTGAACGGCACCCCATTGCGGATCTGGAGCGTTCCTTGCGCGACGGGCGAGGAGCCGCTCACCATAGCCATGCTGCTGTCCGAGGCAGGATGGTTCGATCGTGCGCCCATCGAACTGCTTGCCAGCGACGCGAGCCCGGCCGCTGTGGCGCGCGCCGAAAAAGGAGAGTACTCGGAGCGGGCATTTCGGAATCTGCCTCGAGCGATGCGCGACAAATATTTCGTCGCGCATAACGATCGCTGGCGCGTCGTGCCCTGGCTCCACCGCAAGGTTTCCTACGACGTCGTTAACCTGATGGCCGAGGAGCAAGTCGCGCGTCACGCTCGGGCGCCCATCATCTTCTGCCGCAACGTGTTCATCTACTTTTCGGATCGAAGCATTCGCCGCGCCGTCAGTGTCTTCGAGCGGTGCATGCCTGCGCCTGCCTACCTTTGTGTCGCGGCATCGGAGTCGTTATTGAGACGTACCACGACTTTCGAGTTGCAGGAGATCGGCGGCGCATTCATTTATGTAAAGAATCTGCCGCACACGGACCGGCCGGCGAGTGTGCCTGAAATCGAGAAGGCCCTATGAGTGGAAAGCTTCGCGTGCTGGTGGTCGACGATTCCGCGTATATCCGCAAGGTGGTCAGGGAAATGCTCTCCCGCAGCCCCTTGATCGAAGTCGTGGGCACTGCCCGGGACGGCGACGAAGCTCTCGAACTCGTCGAGCAATTGCAGCCCGACGTCGTGACTTGCGATCTGATCATGCCCGGCATGGATGGCGTGCAGTTCATCCAGCGGCAGATGTCAATCAGGCCGGTCCCGATCGTGATCGTCAGCATTGCCGCCGAGACCAGCGAGCGCGTCTTGAGCGGGCTGGACGCGGGAGCAGTGGACTTTGTCCAGAAGCCGACTGCCTTGGCAACTGAGAAGGTATTCGACATCGGGGAGGAGCTGATCGCCAAGGTGATAGCGGCTGCGGGCGCACCCGTGGGGCGCATGCGCGAGCCCGCATCCGCTGTTCCCGTTCCGCTCACCCTGACGTTCAAGGACCGGTATAGTATCGTGGTGATCGGGGTCTCGACCGGTGGACCGCAGGGGTTAAAGGCGGTCATACCTCGCCTACCCGCGGATTTCCCGGTGCCGGTCGCCATCGTGCTTCACATGCCTGTGGGATATACCGAAGCGTATGCCAAGCGGCTCGAGGAAGCCTCGGCGCTCGCCGTCGTGGAAGCACGCGAGGGGGACGAGGTGCGTCCCGGCCTTGTACTCGTTGCGCCTGCAGGCCGTCATCTCGCATTTCACCGCGACGGCGCCGGCAGAGTGTTGACGCGTCTCGATGTAAGGCCGCTGGATACGCCGCACCGACCGGCGGTCGACGTACTCTTTCAATCGGCCGCGGAGATTTACGGCGAACGCGTCCTAGCGGTGGTGATGACTGGAATGGGAAGCGACGGTCGTGAGGGCGCAGCCTGGATCAAGGCCCGCGGTGGCACGGTACTGACCGAGGCCGAGGAGACCTGCGTGGTATACGGCATGCCGAGGTCGATTGTCGAGGCAGGCCTCAGTGATGAAGCAGTTCCCCTCGATCGATTAACGGCTGCGATTATGGCGCGCATATGAAAGCCAAGGTCCTGATCGTCGATGACTCGGCGCTCACGCGCCGGAGTCTTCGCCAGATTCTGGAAAGCGCCGGGTGCGAAGTCACGGAAGCGGAGGACGGCCTCACCGCACTGGAGCGTTATTTTCTGGAGAAGCCCGAAGTCGTGCTGCTCGACCTGGTGATGCGTGGCATGTACGGGCTCGAGGTGCTCGAGAAGTTGCGCGAGCTTGATCCGCAGGTGCGGGTCGTGGTGGTCTCAGCAGACATTCAATCATCCTCGCAGGAGCTTGCCCGGCGTGCGGGTGCCAAGGCATTCATCAACAAGCCATTCGACAAGGCGGAGATACTGGCCGCACTCGATACCGCCCTGCACGGAGCGCAATAATTGGACCTCTCAACCGACCAGCAAGACGCGCTGATCGAGCTGATTAACATCGGCTTCGGCCGCGCTGCAGCGGCGCTCTCGAAGCTGACAGGTCATCGCGTGCAATTGGAAGTTCCGCAGGTGGCAATGTGCCCAATGGAGGAAATGGCCGAGCGTCTCAGACCCTTGCTGGGTAACGAGCTCGCGACGGTTCACCAGATCTTTTCGGGTCCGGTGGGCGGAGACGCGTTGCTCGTGCTCGATCAGCACAGTGCCTCGATATTGAAGGAGCTGCTCACCAGCGAACCTGCGCTGCCTCTCGCTATCGATCGATCGGCACGAGAAGTCGTTACGGAGATCGGCAACATCCTCCTGAACGCGTGCCTGGGCACGTTCGGTAATCTCTTGAAGGTTCAGGTTTCGTTCGCGGTCCCGCACCTCACGCTGGAGACGCTCGATGGCGTGGTGAACTCGATCGCCGTCGATCGCGAGGGGCTGCGTTATGCGCTGATCGTTCACTCGTCCTTTCGGCTTCGCAATAGCAGCCTGACGGGTTACCTCGTCATCATTCTGGGCGTTGCCTCGATGGAACGCCTGATCGATGCTCTCGAGCAATGGGAACGGGAGCAGCCGTGAACGCGATGGCTGCGGCACGACATGAGAACGCTTCCGGCTTGCGCGACGCGCTCGCGAGCTGGTTCAACCAGCAGACGCGCCAGGGGCTTGTCGCGACTGACCGGCAGTTCAAGCTGGTCTTGTGGAACCGATGGATGGAGATTCATTCGGGTCGATCGGCGGCCCAGGTAATCGGCCAATCGCTCTTCGATTTGTACCCTGCCGCACGTGTGCATGGACTCAGGGATTATTTCGAAAGCGCGTTGGCCGGTCAGGTCACGGTGGCCTCCCACGGGCTGCATCGTTTCCTGCTGCCATTGCCCGCAACCAATGCGGATCTCGGATTCACCGAAATGCCGCAAAGCGCTCATATCGGCCCGCTATCCAATGGCGCGGAGGTGGTCGGCGTCGTGATGATGCTCGAGGACGTCAGTGATCGATTGGCGAGTGAGGCGGAGCTGCGAAAACAGATCGAGGCACAGCAAATCGCGCGCGCCGTGGCGGAGAGAGCCTCGCGGGCAAAAGACGATTTCCTCTCGACGTTGTCGCATGAAATGCGCAATCCGCTGAGCGCGGTTCTCGGATGGGCGAAGGTTCTCCTCACGCACAAGGTCATCGATCGGGAGCTCCAAGAGCGTGCGTTGCACGCGATTGAGCGCAACGCAGCGGCCCAGGTTACGATGATCGACGACATGCTGGATATGGCTCGAATCGTTGCCGGCAAGCTCCGTCTTGAAATGCAGCCCGTTGACCTAGTGAGCGTCGCGCTCGCCGCAGTCGATGTCATCACTCCATCAGCCGATACGAAACGTATTGCAGTCCGAACCAGGCTCGATCCGAAGACGCCGCAGATATTGGGCGACCCCAATCGCTTGCAGCAAGTCATCTGGAACCTGCTTTCGAATTCCCTGAAGTTCACAGAACCTGGCGGCAGCGTGGATTTGTTTCTTGAACCGGTGGGCAAGTACGCGCGGGTCATCGTCAGCGACACCGGTCAGGGGATCAGTCCAGAATTCCTACCTTATGTCTTCGAGCGCTTTCGACAAAACGATGCGTCGAGCAAGAGGCGCCACGGCGGCCTCGGCCTTGGGCTTTCCCTCGTTAGGGAGCTGGTCGAACTGCACGGGGGCACCGTGACCGCGGCAAGTGAAGGCGACGGCAAGGGGGCCACGTTCACGGTCAACCTGCCGACGATCATGTCTCAAGAGATTCGCGGCAGTCGCTTGTTGAACCATACAGGTTCGAAGAGCGCCCCTCCCTCGCTCGCGGACATCCGAGTCCTCGTCGTGGATGACGAGTCCGATGCTCGCGAGTTCGTCGTAACCGTTTTGGAACAAAGTGGCGCGACGGTATCGGCCGTTGGCTCCAGTTTGGAAGCCGTTGAGGCAATGCTGGCGGCCTTCCCGGAGCAGCTTCCGCACGTTCTTATTTCGGACATCGGGATGCCCGGAGACGACGGTTACGATCTGATCCGGCGGATCAGGTCCTTGCCGCGTGAGCAGGGCGGACATACTCCTGCCATGGCGGTGACCGGGTACGCTACGCCCGCTGACATAGAACGAGCGCTCGTCGCGGGATATCAGTCTCACTTGTCCAAGCCGATGGATCCCGCTGCACTCGTCGCAGCGGTCGCTGACCTGATCAAAGGCCGACCACGGTAAAGAACGGCAGGGCGC
>Ga0075421_100006723_pt1 | contig 14060 bp, 12 predicted proteins | sample SoiMetdeltSBSDD5_FD_75292 | JGI IMG/M metagenome (GOLD analysis project Ga0075421, IMG submission 75292) | Bulk soil microbial communities from a Populus tree surrounding site in Tennessee, USA - Soil MetaG P. deltoides SBSDD5 | ecosystem: Environmental > Terrestrial > Soil > Tree plantation...
GGCCACGGCGTGTTCCTGACGCCGAACAAGATCTGGCTCGACCCGCTCGTCGACTGGGCGCTCCTCAAGTGACCGGGCTGATGCGCGGGTTTCCGCCGGCGCCGGACGAGCAGGTCACCCTCGAGAACTGGCGGAAGTCTCCGTTCAACCGGTGGGGGTTCCAGCACGTGCGCGAGCTCGTGCCATCCGCCGACATCCCGAACGACCCCGCCGCCGTCTGGCAATTGCCGTCCGATGTCATCGACATGGACGCGCTCGCGATCCCCGCCGACGGCGGGCGCGTGCTCGCGTTCGACGAGTTCCTTCACGAGACCGACACCGACGGCATCGTGATCCTGCACCGGGGACGGATCGTCTGCGAGCGGTACGCCAGTGGCATGGCGGACGACACGCCGCATATCTTGATGTCGATCTCCAAGTCGCTGCTCGGTCTCCTCGCCGGCGTGCTCGTCGGCCGCGCGCTGCTGAAGCCGGATCGTCCCGTGAGCGACCTGGTTCCGGAAATCGCGGCGACGGCGTATCGCGGGGCGACCGTCCGCGACCTGCTCGACATGCGGGCGGGTGTCGCCTTTCCGGAAGATTATCTGGCGACGTCGGGTCCCATCATTGCCTACCGAAAGGCGATGAACTGGAACCCGCGTGAGCCCGGCGATCCCCTCACGGACTTGCGGTCGTTCTATCGCGAGATGACGGAGGCCGTCGGACCGCACGGCGGTCCCATGAACTACGTGTCCCCGAATACGGATCTCCTCGGCTGGATCATCGAGCGCGCGACGGGCCGGCGCTATGCCGATTTGATGAGCGAGCTGTTGTGGCAACCGATGGGTGCCGCGCGCAGCGCGTACATCACGGTCGACCGCCTGGGAGCGCCGCGGTGCGCGGGTGGCATGTGCGCGACGGTCCGCGATCTCGCGCGCGTCGGTCAACTCGTCGTGGACGCCGGCGCGCGCGGGCGCACGCACATCGTGCCCGCGGCCTGGATCGACGACATGATCGACAACGGCGACGCCGCCGCCTGGGCGGCCGGCAACTTCGCTCGTTACTATCCGGGCGCGCCCATGCGTTATCGCAGCCAGTGGTACGTGGAGGACGGCGCGGCGCCCTTGCTGTTCGGCATGGGGATCCACGGCCAGAACCTGTTCGTCGATCGCGCCGAGCAGATCGTCGTGGCGAAGGTGTCGTCGCAGGCGCTTCCGCTCGACCCTGATCGCATCACGCTGACGATGCGGGCGGTGGCCCGCATCCGCGAGTTCCTCGCCAAGGCGGCGCGATGAGGCTATTGTGGGGGGCCGCCGGCGCGGCCGGGAACACCGCCGTCAATGCTCACCGCATGGAGGATCGGTCATGAGTCATCCGTCGCGCTCGTTCAGCCGTCGTCAGCTCCTTGCCGGGGGCAGCGCTCTCGGCCTCGGCCTCGCACTGCGGCCGGCGCCTGGCTGGGGGCAGAAGCAGACCGTGAAGCTGGCGTTCATCGGCCCCCTCACCGGCGGCACCGCCTCCAACGGCCTCGGCGGGCGCAATTCCTTCCTGCTCGCCTTGCAGGAGCGCAACGCCGATCCCAAGGGCAAGTACCACTACGATTCGGAGATCCTGGACGACGAGTGCAAGCCGACGGTGGCGGTGCAGGCGGCGCTCAAGGCCTCATCGGACCCGGCCATCGTGGCCGGCGTCACCCACTACTGCTCGGTCACCGCCATCGCGACCGTGGACACCTACCACAAGGCGGGCATGCCGGCCATGGTGTGGGGCGCGGTGTTGCCGGAGATCACGTACAGCCACGAGTACGTCGAGATCACGCGCGTCAACGGCACCATGATCAACCAGAACAACATCGCCGCCGACTTCGCGGTGAAGACGCTCGGCTTCAAGACGTTCGCGCTCATCCACGACACCACCGACTACGGCCGCGCCCACGCCAAGTGGTTCACGCAGTTCGTCGAGAAGGCGGGCGGCAAGATCGTCTCCACGCAGGGCACGGCCAAGGACCAGAAGGACTACGCGGCCGAGCTCACGCGCGCGAAGGCCGATCGTCCCGAGGTGCTGTGGTACGGCGGGCTCACGCCGGACGGTGTGCGCGTGCGCGTGCAGATGGACAAGGTCGGCGTGCGCGCGCAGTTCCAGGGGACGAGCGGCATCAAGTCCGACACGTTCAACGAGACCGCCGGCGGCGCCGCCGAAGGCTCACTCGCGTTCGTGGAGGGCGCGCCCACCGAGAAGCTTCCCGGAGGCCAGAAGTTCCTCGCCGCCTACGCCAAGGCCGGGTTCAAGGAGCCGTCGGAGGCGTACGGGCCGTTCGCGTACGTCGCCGCCAACCTCGTCATCGATGCGGTGGAGGCGGTGGGCCCCGATCGCGCAAAGGTGGCGGCGCGCCTCAAGCGGACGAAGAAGTCGGACACGATCATCGGCCCCGTCGAGTTCGACGATCACGGCCAGAACACCGTGCCGCTCATCTCGAAGTACGTGAGCCAGGACGGCAAGTGGCTCCTGTGGGAGGATTCGGAGTACGCGGCCGGCAAGCGCACGCTGCCCGGCGTGAAGTACAAGCAGATGTAACGTCGTCGCCGGCATGCCGCCGCTCGAGCTGCTCCTGCAGCAGGCCCTGAACGGCCTGATGCTCGGGGTGATGTACGCGCTGATCGCCGTCGGGTTCACGCTGTTCTTCGGCGTCCTCGACGTCATCCATTTCTCGCACGGCGACATCTACATGCTGGGCGCCTTCGCCGGGCTCACCGCGCTCGCGGCCGCCACCGCCGCCGGCGTGGGGAGCGGAGTGGTGGCACTTGCGTTCGCGTTTCTCGCGTCGATTCTCGTCACCGGGCTCATCGGGGTGGCCGCCGAGCGTCTCTGCGTCAAGCCCCTCGCGCGTGCCTCGCCGCTGATGACGCTGCTCGCCACGCTCTCGCTCGGCCTCGTCATCCGGGAGGCGGTGCTGATCTTCTATCCGCGCGGCGCCGACCCCAAGCCGTTTCCCCGACTCCTTCCCCAGGGCGGATTCGAGATCGGCGGCGTCGCCGTTCGCTACGAGAACCTCGTGATCCTCGCCATCGGCCTCGCCGCCATGATCGCGGTCGATCTGGTCATCACCCGCACGCGCATGGGCGCCGCCATTCGCGCCGTCGCCCAGGACGCGGAGGCGGCGCAGATGATGGGCGTGGACCTCGATCGCACGGTGGACGCGACGTTCTTCATCGGCTCCGGGCTGGCCGCCGTGGCCGGCATCTTGAGCGGCCTCTACTACAGCGAGATCCACTTCATCATGGGGATCACGGGCGGCGTCATCGGCTTCTCCGCGGCTGCCATCGGAGGTCTCGGCAACGTCTACGGCGCCATCCTCGGCGGCCTCGTGTTCGGGCTTCTCCAGACGATGGCGGCCGCGTTCATCCCGCGCGGGTCGGAGTTCCGTGACGTCGTCGCTTTCGGGGTGGTGATGCTGTTCTTGATCGTGCGCCCGCGCGGGATTCTCGGCGCCCGCACCGTGGAGCGCGTGTGATCGTCGTCCTCGTGACGGAGGCCCTCGTGTTCGTCCTCGTCGTGGCGGGGATCCTCGCGGAGCGGCCGCGCGCGCTCATGCTCACGGCGGTGGCGGGGGCGGCGGCGCTCGCGGTGCCGGCGGCGGTGCCGCGCGTACGGGCGACGCTCGCGCGCGCGTTCGACGAACACCGCGTGGTGGCTCTCGTCGGCGGCGCCGTGGGCGCGCTCGCGCTGCCGTTCGCGCTCCGGGGCAGCCCGTACTGGACGTTCGTGGCCACGCTCGCGTTGCTCTACGTGACGATCGGGCAGGGCCTGAATCTCCAGATCGGGACGGCGGGCTTGATCAATCTCGCCGGCGCCGCCTTCGCCGGAATCGGCGGCTATACCGTGGGGCTGCTCACGGTGTCGGCGGCGTGGCCGCCGTGGCTCGCCGTGATGGTGGCGCCGCTGGTGGCGGTGGCGGTAGGGACTGTGCTGTTCGTTCCAATCTTGAAGACGCGCGGACACTATCTGGCACTCGTCACCATCGCGTTCGTGTTCATCTTCAACGTCCTCATGAACAACTTCGAGTTCACGGGCGGTCCGCAGGGCATCAAGAACATCCCGACCCTCACGCTCTTCGGCCACCGCTTCACCACCGCGCCGCGGCTGCTGGGGGTGGCGCTCCCCGCCCACGCCAACTTCTACTGTGCGTGCCTTCTCGTGGCCACGGTCACCACCATCATCACCCGCCGCCTGCACGACTCCTGGCTGGGGCTCGCGCTGAACACGCTGCGCGACGACGAGATCGCGGCGCGGTGCTGCGGCATCTCGATCACGCGCGCGAAGATCACGGCGTTCTGCGTGGGGAACTTCTTCATCGGGCTCGGCGGCGCGCTGTACGCCGTGATGGTCGGCTTCGTGTCGCCGCCCGACTTCGACTTCGGCTACTCGCTCGTCATGCTGAGCGTGATCATCATCGGGGGTGTCGATTCCATTCCGGGCGTGGTGCTCGGGGCGTGCCTCCTCGTGCCGCTCCCCGAGCGCTTCCGCTTCCTGCACGAGTACCGGCTGCTGCTCTACGGCCTCGTCATCGTCCTCATGCTGCTCTACCGACCGGCCGGCCTCTGGCCCGCCGGCGTGCGGCGCTACCGATGAGCCTGCTCGAAACGCGCGGGCTGACCGTCCGGTTCGAAGGTCTGGTCGCCCTCGCCGACGTCGATGTGGCGGTGGGGGAGGGAGAGACGGTGGGCGTGATCGGCCCCAACGGCTCCGGCAAGACCACGCTGTTCAACGCCCTCACCGGTCTCTATCGTCCCGCTGGCGGCGACATCGTCTTCCGCGGCACGAGCGTGGCCGGCGTCGAGCCGCATCTGATCGCACGCCTCGGAATGGCCCGCACGTTCCAGTCGAGCCGGCTCTGTCTTCAACTGTCCGTCTTCGACAACGTCCTCGCCGGGATGATCGCGGCGCGCCGCACCGGGGTGCTGGAGGCGGTGGTCTGGCGCGACCGTGCGCGGGCCGAGATGCGGGAGGCGCTCGCGCGCGCGACCCATCTGCTTGGCCTCTTCAATCCGGACCTGCCTGCGCGCGGGTGGGAGCGGGTGGGACGGCTGCCGCAGATCGATCGCCGCCGCGTGGAGATCTGCCGCGCGCTGGCGGCGGCGCCGGCGCTCTTGCTGCTGGACGAGCCGTCGGCGGGCATGAGTCCCGAGGAGACGCGCGAGCTCATGAAGGATCTGCAGATCGTGCGCGACGAGCGACCGGGACTGTCGATCGTGATCATCGAGCACGACATGTTCGTGATCGAGGGCGTCAGCGCGCGGGTAATCGCATTGAATTATGGCCGCAAGATCGCGGAGGGATCGTTCGCGGCCGTGGTGGCGCACCCGCTCGTGCGGGAGGCATACCTCGGCCAGGAGCGCACACATGCTTGAGGTGCGCGACGTCTCCACCCGCTATGGCGCCATCACGGTCTTGCGCGCGGTGTCGCTGCAGGTCGCCCGCGGGCAGATCGCCTGCCTGCTCGGCCCGAACGGGGCGGGGAAGACCACGCTGATCCGCACGCTGCTCGGGATCATGACGCCGGTGGCAGGCACCATCCTCTTCGAGGGGCAGCGGATCGACCACCTGCGGCCGCACCAGATCGTGCAGCGCGGGATCGCGGTGGTTCCGGAAGGCCGGCGTGTTTTCCCGCGCATGAGCGTGGACGAGAACTTGAGGATGGGCGCCTTCCGCGACTGGTCGGCGACGGATCTCGCCGCCCGCCGCGAGCGCGTCTTCGCGCTGTTCCCGCGGCTGGCGGAACGGCGCACGCAGCCGGCGGCCACCATGTCCGGCGGCGAGCAGGCGATGCTGGCGCTCGGCCGCGCGCTCATGAGCCGCCCGCGCCTGCTCCTGCTCGACGAGCCGTCGCTCGGCCTCGCCCCCGTGCTCGTGGAGCAGCTCTTCGCGATGATCGTCGCCATCAACCGCGACGGCACCACCGTGTTGCTCGTCGAGCAGAACGCGCGCAAGACGCTCGAGGTCGCCCACACCGGCTTCCTCATCCAGAAGGGCGAGATCGTGGGCGCCGGCAGCGCGGCCGAGCTCCGTGAGTCCGAGATCGTCCGCCACGCGTACCTTCGCACGTGAGCGCGCCTCGCCGGAACGCGACGGACGTGCGCTCTGCCTGAGACTGTCCTCACGAACGGCGTACGCCTGCACTGGCGCGAAGCCGGCGATCCCGGGAAGCCGCCCCTCATCTGGATCCATGGCGGCTCCGTGGAGGACTCCTCCTACATGCTGCCGGACCTCGATCCGTTTCTCGATCACGTGCGCGCGCTGTGTCCGGACGCGCGCGGCCACGGCCGCTCGTCGAAATTCGAGCGGCCGGAGGACTACATCTACGCGCGCAAGGCGGAGGACATGGCGCACTGGTGCGGCGCCCTCGGCGTGACGAGCGCGATCTGGGGCGGCGCGTCCATGGGCGGCGCGCTGTCGCTGTGGATGGCGGCGCACGCGCCCGATCGCGTGCGAGCCGTGATTTCGGTGAGCGGCCCGCCCTACGCCGCGCCCGCCTCCGACCAGCAATGGTGGGCCGCGCACCGCCCCCTCGTGGCCGCCGGGCGCTTCGACGAATACTTCGACGCCAACATCCGCCTCCGCATGGGCGACGCCGCGCTGGAGCGGCTGCGCGCGCGTCCCGAGCGCTACGCGGAGATGAAGGCGAACCTGCGCGGGCACTCCGTGCCCTCGCTGCTCGCGCTGCTGGACGAGACCTACTCGCGCGTCGACTGGCTCGGCGACTGCGCCCGCATTCGCTGCCCCGTGCTCGTCATCGCCGGCTCCGAGGACCATTTTCCAACGGTGGCGATGTCACGGGCGGTGGCGGAGACGATGCCGGATGCGCGGCTGCACGTGGTGGCGGGAGGGTCCCACTTCCCGAACCGCACGCACCGCGCCGAAGTCCAAGCGGTGATGGGCGCGTTTCTGCGCGAGGTAGGCGCGATCTGAGGACGCGCCCTAACGAGCACCGCGAGCGGATCTACCAGAAGGGGTAATGCCCGTGGCGCTAGTTTCTCGTTGACTAGCGCGACGGGCGATTCCGCAGGAGATACTGCCCGGCACGCTCGTTCGTTTGAAGTACCGTTCTCCGGCCAGGCGGTCGCGTGACCCCCGCTCATCTACACCCAGGCCACCCGGAAGGGTCTCTTCCAGTCGTACGGCGAACCCGATATGCCGACCGCCGGCGACGGACGCTGGCCTAGCCCGCCGTACCCGCCGACGAGTAAAATAGCGGGCTACCATGCCGTGTCCGGCCTGGTTGACGGGAATGCTCCTGGTTCTCGGCGCTCTGGGAATGCCCGCGGTCGCCAGCGCGCAGCCCGCCACTCCGCCCGCGAGAATCGGTTTCCTGTGGGGCGGCACGCTTAACCAACCGATGTTCCGTGAGTTCGAGGTCGCTCTGCGCGAGCGCGGCTGGGAGGCCGGCCGGAATCTGCTCATCGAGCACCGGGCGGCCGAAGGCCGCAACGAGCGCTTGGCGGAGTTCGCCGCCGACCTCGTCCGCGCCAACGTCCAGGTGATCCTGGCCGCGCAGTCGACCTCGACCATTGCCGCCAAGAAGGCGAGCCGGACGATCCCCATCATCATGCTCGGCAACGGCGATCCGGTCCGGTTTGGCCTGGTCACCAACTTCACCCGCCCCGAGGCCAACGTCACGGGCATCTCGTTCCTGGTCAACGAGATCGTCGTCAAGACGGTCGAACTGCTCAAGGAAGCCGCGCCCAAAGTCGAGCGTCTGGCGGTGTTCGTGAATCCCACCAATCCCGCGGGGGCCCCGATCCTCGAGGAGTTCGGGAAGGCCGCCCCGCGCCTGGGGGTCAAAATCCGCCAGCTCGAGGTGAGCACTGCCGAGGAGCTGGACCGCGCCCTGTCGGCCCTACAACGGGAGCATGTCGACGCCATGCTGCTCTTGCCGGAGGCATTCATCGTGTCGCAGCGAAAACGCATCATCGATTTCGCGATGACCCACCGATGGCCGGTGGCCGGCTCCACCGCGGCGGTCATGGACGGCGGCGCCCTCCTGTCGTACTCACCCCAACTCGCGCCGATCTACCGCGAGGCGGCGGTCTACACCGACAAGCTACTCCGGGGTGCCAAGCCGGCCGACTTACCGGTCCAGGATCCCTCGAAGTTCGAGCTGATCGTCAACCAGAAGGCGGCAGCGATGCTGGGAATCACCATCCCTCCCGCGCTCCTGCTACGCGCGGACCGCGTCATCCAGTAAAGCCCAGAGCGAAAGCCCCGTGATTCCCCCGCAGGACCGCGTCCACGGCGGGCGTAAGCTCGCCCGCGCATGACGCTGACCGCCGGGCCAGAGCGATCCTCGTCTCGAGCTCTCCGGGTAGGCGGGGCGGCCACGAGCGTTTGCGTATGCACAGCGCCGATTCCCGCAGTCGACGGCTGGTTTACCACGGGCAGTATCGCTCGGGGAACAGCCCGTGGACTGAAGTCACTGCGCGAAGTTAGACACTTACCCGCGTGGACCGGGGAGCCTCAGCGATCAACACATTGCACTACACCGGGTCATCCGTGACGCCGGGTTTGGATGGACTCGCTGGAGACGCGACGCCGACCGTCGCGCGCCGTACGAGAAGCGACTACTTCACCGCGCCCGCGGTGAGGCCGGAAACGTAATAGTCGAGGAAGAAGACGTAGAGGATGACGATCGGCACCGAGCCGAGGACGGCTCCCGCCATGAGCTGGCCCCAGAAGTAGATGTCCCCGCGGATGAGTTCGCCGGTCACGCCGACGCTGGCCGTGATCTGGTCAGACGACGAGGTGAAGGTCAGCGCGTAGATGAACTCGTTCCAGGAGAGCGTGAACGCGAACAGCGCCGCGCATACGAGGCCGGGGATGGCGATGGGGAGGACGATCCGCGTGAGGGCCTGAATGCGCGTGGCGCCGTCGACCATCGCGCACTCCTCGACCTCCTTGGGCACCGTCCGGAAGTAGCCCATGAGGAGCCACGTGCAGAAGGGAACCAGGAACGTCGGGTACGTCACCACGAGCGCCCACTTCGAGTCGGCGAGCCCGAGCCAGTTCACGACCTGCGCGAGAGGCAGGAACAGCAGCGAGGTCGGCACCAGATAGGTGACGAAGATGCCGGTGCCGAAGCTGCCCACCGCGAAGAACTTCAAGCGGGCGAGGGCGTAGGCCGCGATGGTCCCGAGCACCAGGGAGACGAAGGTGGCGAGGACGGTGACGAGCAGGCTGTTGCCCGTCCAGGTGAGGAAGGCGGTCTCCGTCACGAGCTTCGTGTAGTGCTCCAGGGTCGGCCCCTGCTTGATGAGGAGGGGCACGGCGTGGCGATCGTAGATCTCGCGGTCCGTCTTCAGCGACGTGAGCGCCATGTGATAGAAGGGAAACAGCGCGAACACGAGGAAGGGAAGCAGCAGCACGTGGGAGAGGATCTTTCCTCCCCGCTGCCGGCGCGTCATCAGTAGTTCTGCTTCCGCACGAACCGGAGCTGCGCGTACACGACGAACGCCAGCACCGGGAAGAGGTAGAGCGAGATGGCGGCGCCCTCGCCGATGCGCCCACTCTCGAGGCCGATCTGCCGGGAGAGCGTGGCGAAGAGGTGCGTGGAGTTGATCGGCCCCCCGTGCGTGAGGACGTACACGATGTTGAAGTCGCTGAACGTGAAGATGGTCGAGAAAAGCACGACGATCGTGAGCACGGGCCGGAGCATCGGCAGCGTCACCCACCAGAACCGCGACCAGGGGCCGGCCCCGTCCGTCTCCGCCGCCTCGTAGAGCTCGCGTGGGATGGAGACGAGCCCGGCCAGGATCGTGATCGCGAAGAACGGGAGTCCCCTCCAGACGTTGACAGCCACCACCGCTGTCATCGCGTAGTACTTCTGCCCGAGCCAGTTCGGACCCGGCGGATCCATGATCCCGAGCGCGATACCGGTCCAGTTCACCACGCTGTAGAGCGAGTTGAACATCCACCACCAGCCCAGCGTCGAGAGCGCGGTCGGGATCACCCAGGGCAGGAGGACGGCGCCGCGGATCAGCCGCTTGAACCAGAGCTGCTGGTTGAGCAGCAGCGCGAGCGAGATGCCGAGGACGAGCTTGAAGGCCACCGCGGTGCCCGTGAAGACGAACGCGTTCTGAAACGTCTGGCGGAACGCGTCGCTCTGCCAGAGGTTGATGAAGTTCCGGAAGCCCACGAGGTGACTGGGACGACCGATGAAGGCGTTGGACACGGAGAAGTAGAGGGCCATGCCGAACGGATAGGCGACGAGCAGGACGAGCAGGATGAGCGCGGGCGTGATGAAGAGCGGGCCCAGGAACCACTCGCGGTCGAGCAGCTCGCGCACCCGTACCCTCAGGGGCTGACGCGCGGCGACGGCGATGCCGACGGAGCCGACCGCCACGCTCGTCAGCTCGCCAGGATGCGCTTCATCTCGGCCTCGGCCCACGCGATCGCCTCCTTGGTGGGGGTACCGGTGACGGCCTTGGCGATCATGTTGGGCAGGATGAAGGAGTTCGTGATGAGCTGGTTCTTGTCGCTGGGCGGCGCCGGCCACCCGTAGATATGGTAGGAGACGCCCTCACCCCGGAGATTCGCGAACTTCGCATCGGTCTTGAGCACGGGGTGATCGTGAAGATTCGTGTACGACGGTAGGTTGAAGGCGTCGCCCGACATGATGTACTCGTCGTAGACCTCTTTCTTGCCGAGCAGGTAGCGCATCCACTCCTTCGAGGCCTCGACGTTCTTCGAGAACTTCCAGATGCCCATCGATCGGGGAACGTCGATCTCGTGCCGGCCGCCGGGGCCCCCCAGGCTCCGGTGATGGTTGATGCCGTCGGCGGTGACGAGCTTCCGGTTGCGGGCGACGATGTAGGCGCTGATCGGGTTGTGGATCCACCCCGCCTTGCCCTGCTGGAGCGACTCGTTGTTGCTCTGGTCGTTCCAGGAGAGGACCTCGGGCTCCATGCAATCGCGGTACATCTTCTTGTACCACTCGACGGCGGCCGCGGTCTCGGCCGAGTTGATGACCACGGTCTTGCCGTCCTTGTCGACCTCGCGCGCGCCGAAGTTCCAGAGCACCGCGTACGCCGTCGAGATGGAGTCCCAGTTCTGGCTGATGGGGATCCCCACTGGGTTCCCCATCTTCTTGAGCTCCTTGCCCACCGGATAGAGGTCCTCCCACGTGTCGGGGACCTTGAGCCCGGCCTTCTTGAACAGGTCCTCACGGTAGGCGGCGCTGAAAATCTGGTGATACTGCGGCACCGCCCGCCACACCCCCTTCACGTACGCGCCCTCGTGCGCGGAGGAGATGGCCTTGCCGTACTTCTTCTCGAGCTCGCCCACGACGTCCGACACGTCCACGAGCTGGGGCTCGTAGAGCCACGGCGTCTCCATCCGCATCTCGACGAGATCGTGGCCGGCCTGGGTCTGCACCTCGGAGGCGTGCTTGGCCGCCTGCTGGGCAGAGGCGATGTGATCGATGCGGATCTTGATGCCGGTGTCCTTGGTGAACCGCTGCCCGATCTCTGCGAGCTTCTTGTCGGAGGCGGGCGCGAAATTGCTCCAGCACAGGTACGAGATCTCTCGCTGCTGGCCCCGGGCGGGTGGGATGCCGGTGGCCAGGACGGCGGCGAAGCCCGTACCGGTAGACGTCAGGAAGCGGCGGCGCGTGACGTGCATTGACGGATCCTCCACGCTCGGATGGACGGGTGGAAGGATTCTAGACATGTGCAGCAAAGTGTCAAGCCGCAGCGCGCCCCCTTGCCGAAGCGCGATATCATGGGGCGACCAATGATGCCCACCGTTCTCGGCCTGCTGGCCCTCGTCGCCCTCGGGACGGCCGGCTGTGGGAGTGATCACCCGGCGACCGCCCAGCAGCGCCCCCCCGCGGCGTCGCCGTCGGCCGCCCGCGAGGCACGCGTTGTCCCCGCCACGGCCGCCCGTGTCGCGCGCACGGTCGTGGCGACGGGAACGCTCGCCGCCGAGGATCAGACCGTGCTCGGGGCGAAGGTGCCGGGGCGGCTGTCGGAGATCACGGTCGACCTCGGCAGCCGCGTGCGAAAGGGCGACCCGGTCGCTCGCATCGATCCGAGTGACTACCGCCTGCGGCTAGAGCAGGCGCAGGCGGGGTTGCAGCAGGCCCGGGCGCGTCTCGGCTTGCCCACGGAAGGCGCGAGTGATCACTTCACGCCCGAGGACACCGCGCTCGTCCGCCAGGCGCGTGCCGTCCTCGACGAGGCGCGGCTGACGCGGGATCGCATGGAAAAGCTCTCGGAGCAGCAGCTGGTGGCGCGCGCGCAGCTCGACACCGCGGTGGCTGCGCTTCAAGTCGCCGAGGGCCGGTATCAAGACGCCCTCGAGGAAGTACGCAATCGTCACGCCGTGATCGCGCAGCGCCGCTCCGAGCTGGAGATGGCGCGCCAGCAGCTGGGCGACACCGTCCTCGTCTCGCCGATGGACGGCGCGGTGAGCCAGCGCCAGGCGTCCGTCGGTGAGTACGTGGGGGCGGGGACGCCGGTGGTGACCCTCGTCCGCGTCCATCCGCTCCGCTTGCGGCTCGCGGTGCCGGAGCGGGAGGCCGCCGAGGTGAGAGTCGGACAGACGGTGCGGCTCACGGTGGAGGGCGACGCGACCGTCTACGAAGGGCGCGTGGCGCGCCTGGCGCCGGCGATCACCGAGCAGAACCGTACGCTGCTCGTCGAGGCCGAGGTCCCGAACCAGCGGGGGGTCTTGCGTCCCGGTGCGTTCGCCAAGGCGCAGATCGTGACCGCCGCCGACGAGCGCGTGGTCATGGTGCCCGCCTCCGCCATCGTGACGTTCGCCGGCATCGAGAAAGTCCTCACCGTCGAGGACGGCAAGATCGTCGAGAAGCGCGTGCAGACGGGTCGCCGGGACGGCGAGACCGTCCACATCGCGGCCGGCCTCGCCGGCGGCGAGCTCGTCGTCATGCAGCCCGCGAATCTCGTGGGCGGTCAGCCCGTCGTGCCGATCCGGTAGCCGCGTGCAGAAGCTCGCCGAGGTTTGCATCCGCCGCCCCGTCTTCGCGGCGATGATCATCCTCGGTCTCGTCGTGGTCGGCGCCGCCGCCTATTTCCGACTCGGCGTGGACCGGTTCCCCTCCGTGGATCTTCCCACGGTGTCGGTGCGCACCGACCTTCCCGGCGCCTCCACGGAAGAGGTGGAGTCGCTGATTTCCCAGAAGATCGAGGAAGCGGTCAATACGGTGGCGGGGATCAACGAGCTGCGCTCGATCTCCGGTGCGGGCAGCTCGTTCATCATCATCACGTTCGAGCTCAATCGCAACGTCGATGTGGCGGCGCAGGACGTGCGCGACAAGGTCTCGGCGGTCATCCGCAACCTGCCCCGTGACGCCAAGCCGCCCGTCGTCTCGAAGTTCGACAACGATTCCACGCCCGTCCTCACCGTGGCCGTTTCGGGTGACCGGCCGCTGCGCGAGCTCACCGAGATCGCGGACAAGATCGTCAAGGTCCAGATCGAGCGCTCGTCGGGGGTGGGCGAGGTCCGGCTCATCGGCGGCCTCTCGCGCGCGATCAACGTGTGGGTGGACGCCGACCGTCTCGCCGCCTATCAGATCCCGATCACCGCCATCCGGGACGCGCTCGTTCGCCAGAACGCGGACCTCCCTGGCGGCAACGTCACCGCGGGGCTCCGCGAGTCGGCGCTGCGCACGATGGGGCGCGTGGTCGATCCGAAGGCGTTCGGCGACGTCGTCATCGCCACCGTCAACGGCGTCCCGATCCGCGTGCGCGACATCGGCCGCGCCGAGGACGGCACCAAGGAGCAGCGCTCGGTGGCGCGGCTCAACGGCGTGCCCACCGTCACCCTCGAGGTCCGGCGGCAGTCCGGCTCCAACACGGTGGCCGTGATCGACGCCGTCAAGACGAATCTGGCGCGCGTGGGGGCTCAGCTCCCGCCGGACGTGAAGCTCGAGGTCATCGCGGACCAGTCGCGCTACATCCACGCCGCCCTCCACGAGATCAACCTGCACCTCGTGCTCGGGTCCATCCTCGCCTCGCTGGTGGTGCTCGCGTTCATGCGAAGCGGACGGGCGACCTTCATCGCGGCCGTCG
>Ga0075421_100006724_pt1 | contig 14060 bp, 13 predicted proteins | sample SoiMetdeltSBSDD5_FD_75292 | JGI IMG/M metagenome (GOLD analysis project Ga0075421, IMG submission 75292) | Bulk soil microbial communities from a Populus tree surrounding site in Tennessee, USA - Soil MetaG P. deltoides SBSDD5 | ecosystem: Environmental > Terrestrial > Soil > Tree plantation...
GGGGCAATTGGCTCGCCAGGCCCAACGCCCGGTGAGGGAGGCGGCCTGCTCCTTCCCTTGCTTTCGCGAGGCTGCCACGGCCGGATCCGGGCCAACGAGGATGGCGGTGAGCGCAAACATCGCCATCACCGCGAAAATCCGCAGCCAAAAAGTGCTTGCAATATGCATTGCGCGACCTCAGTCGATGGATCAACGAGCGCCCCCGCTCGTTCAAGCACCGTAGCAAATTCCTGACCCTCGGTCACCGGCGGCAGCGTCACAGGCTTAACGATATGGGAATGGGCACGCTGCGCATCGGCACCTCGGGCTGGCACTATGCGTCATGGTGGGGACCGTTCTTTCCCGAGGGTTTGAGGAAGGCCGAGGCCTTGCGTTTCTATGCGAGCCGCTTCAATGCCGCCGAGCTCAATGCGCCGTTCTATCGCACACCGACGATCGAGGCGGTTCAAGGCTGGCGCGAGCAGACGCCGGAGGATTTTCGCTTCACCTGGAAGGCGTCGAAATTCATCACCCATTGGAAGCGGCTCACGGCGAACAGCGCCAACTCACTCGCGCTCATGGAAACGCGGCTCGGCGTGCTGCGCCACAAGGCGGGGCCGATCCTGTTCCAGCTGCCGCCGCGCATGATCATCGATCGTGAGCGGCTCGCGGCTTTCCTTGCGATGCTCGATCCGGCGCGGCAGTACAGTTTCGAATTCCGCCATCCGAGCTGGTATGATCCGTCGATCCTCGACCTGCTGCGTCAGCACGATATCGCGCTCTGCCTGTCGGATCATGCTGCGGCGCCGGCGCCGCGGGAGGCGACGGCAAGCTTCGTCTATATCCGCAATCACGGGCCGGGCGGCCGCTACCACGGCAATTATTCGAATGAGTCGCTCGCGGATTGGGCGGGCGACATCACGGCATGGCGGGAACGGGGCGCCGATGTCTGGGCGTTCTTCGACAATGATGTGAAAAGTGCAGCGCCCCTGGATGCGGCGCGGCTCAGCGGCCTTCTTTCCATTTGATGGAGCAGCCGATCGAGGGCAGCTGATCGGCCGAGGGCTCTTCGCCGCGGGCGATCGCGCGCATCGCCTCGACAAGCTCGCGGCGGGCGCCCGGAGGCGGCGGGGCGGTGCGTCCCTCATCGAGGCGGCCGCGATATTTGAGCTTGCGATCCTTGTCGTAGCCGAAGAAATCCGGCGTGCAGACGGCGTCATAGGCGCGCGCCGCCCGTTGATCCTCGTCATGCAGATAGGGAAAGGGGAAGCTGTGGGTGCGGGCGAAGTGCTTCATATTGTCGAAGGAATCCTCCGGATAGGCCGCGGCATCATTGGAGCAGATGGCGGCAAAGCCGATCCCTTCGGCCATTAGCGCCTTGGCGTCGCTCACCAGCCGGCCGATCACCGCTTTGACATAGGGGCAGTGATTGCAGATGAAGACGACGACGGTGCCATTGGGGCCGGCAATGTCGGTGAGCGCATAAGTCTTGCCGTCGGTCGCCTTCAGGCGGAAATCGGGGGCGGGTGAATCGAATTCGGTCGAGGAGGCAGAGACGGCCATGGGGGAGCTCCTGACTGAGCGGGGTGGGGCATTTTAGATGAAAAGGGCAGTCGGCAATAGGCAATAGGCCGTGAGCGGCGCTCTTCCCGACTGCCGATTGCCTACTGCCTACTGCCTACTCCCAGCCGCTCGCGCCAGCCGAGGCCGGTCTCGGTCAGCCCGCGCGGCTTGTACTCGGCCCCGACCCAGCCATCATAGCCGAGGCGGTCGAGATGCTTGAGAATATGGGCATAGTCGATCTCGCCCTCGTCCGGCTCGGCGCGGCTCGGCACGGCGGCGATCTGGACATGGCCGATGATCGGCAGGAGCGCCTCGAGGCGGCGGGTCAGGTCGCCCTCGGTGATCTGCAAATGGTAGCAGTCGAACATCAGCTTGATGTTCAAGCGCCCGATCCGTTCGATGATGGCGGCGGCCTGAGCACTGTGGGACAGCACATAGCCCGGAGCATCGCGATGGTTGATCGGCTCGATCAACAGGGTGATGCCGGTGCCTTGCGCCTTGTCGGCGGCGATCCGCAGATTGTCGACGAACACGCTCTCGGCGGCGGCGCGATCCGCCGGATCGCCCTTGCCGGCCATGCAGTGGATGGCGGCGGCGCCGATCGTCCTGGCGTAGTCGAGCGCGAGATCGAAACCGGACTGGAACTCGGCCTCGCGCCCGGGCACGGCGCCAAGCCCGAAATCGGCGCTGCCGCCGCGCGGCGTGTTGACCCCGAGCATGGCGAGGCCATGCGCCGCAATCGCCTGGCGCACCGGCTCGGGCGGCACATCGTAAGGCCAATGCATCTCGATCGCGGCAAAGCCGCATGCCGCGGCGGCGTGAATGCGCTCGATGAGCGGCCGGTCGGCGAAGAGGAAGCCGATGTTGGCTGAGAGTCGCATGCGCTTGAATTTCCCTGTCCTTTGCATCGAGGCAGATGGGCATTAGGCAGTAGGCCGTGCGCGGTGCTCTTCCCGACTGCCGACTGCCTACTGCCGACTGCCTACTGCGTTCTACACCAGCCTCGCATGCACCCGGCCGATCTCGCCGAATTCGGCAATGAGCTGATCGCCCGGCTTGACCGGCACCGGGACGACGCAGGTGCCGGTCGAGACGAGGTCGCCATCGCGCAAGCCCCCGGCGAACTCCGCCACCTCATTGGCGAGCCAGGTCAGGGCAAGCCGCGGATCGCCAAGCACATTGGCACCCGTCCCGTGAGCGACCGCCTTAGCGTTCTTGTAGACGGCCGCGGGGTGGGCGGCGAGGTCGATGTCGCGCCAGCGGTCGGGCGCCGCATCGCCGACAAAGAACCAGCCGGCACAGGCGGCATCGACGATGAGCTGCTCGGCGCCGACGGCGGTGAAGTCGCGGAAGCGGGAATCGGGAACCTCGATGGTCGGGTGGAGGGTGCTGACGGCGGCGAGCACCTCCTCGACCGTATACGGACGATCGCGCAAAGGCAGGTCGCGCCCCATGCGGAAGGCGAACTCGGCTTCGGCCACCATCATGACATTGTTGGCGAGCGGGCCGGCCATGCCGTCGGGCAGCACCTTGGTCTCGAGCAGCCTGCCGCCGAGCGGGCCCGCAACATTGATGTGCTTCTGGCCGGCGGCGCTGGTGGCGGCGATCTTCCAGCCGACCGCCAGCTGCCCGGAGACGCGCGGGAGACCCGCCTGCGCGGCATAGGCTTCGGCGCGATCCTGCGGGCGAAGCGACGGCGGCAGGCTGTCGAGCTTGCGGCCGGCGCACCAGGCATCCCAGATCATGGCTGCGGCATCGGCTTCGCTCATTCCGGTCTCCTTCTTGTTCCAAAGGCAGTTGGCATTAGGCAGTGATACGCGCCCTTCCCTACTGCCTACTGCCTACTGCCTACTGCCTACTAACGGATCAAGCCCGAAAGTCCGGACCAGATCGTCGATTTCCGCCGGCGACAACAGGCGCGGCGCGAGGCCGCGCAGCAGGAAAACGAGCCTCGCGGTCTCCTCCAGCTCCTCAATGGCGTAGACGGCGCTTTCGAGGCTCTTACCGGCGACCACCGGGCCATGATTGGCAAGAAGCACGCAAGCATGGCGGCCGGCAAGGGCGCGAATGGCCTCGGCCACCGCCGGATCACCGGGACGGAAATAGGGAACGAGCGCCAGCCGGCCCACCCGCATCAGCGAATAGGCGGTGAGCGGCGGCAGCACATTCGCGGGATCGCTGGCGGGAAGAGTCGAGAGCGCGACCGAATGGGTCGAATGGAGATGGACCACCGCGGCGGTGTCGCCACGGGTGTCGTAGAGCGCCGCATGAAGGGGCAGCTCCTTGGTCGGCGGGCGACCGCTCGCGACCTTGCCGCTCGAGTCGAGACGGCAAAGCTCGGCCGGATCGAGGAAACCGAGCGAGGCATCGGTCGGCGTCACCAGAAAGCCGCCATCGGGCAGGCGCACGCTGATGTTGCCCGATGCGCCAGGGGTGAGGCCGCGCTCGAACAAGGAGCGGGCGAAGCGGCAGATCTGCTCGCGGAGCGCATGCTCAGCCGTCACCGGCCTTCTCCCAGGATGCGGACCGCCTTTTCGTAGAAGTCGAGGGAACCGAAATTGCCCGATTTGAGGGCGATGCCGAGGGCGCGGCCGTTGCGGTGCGCCAGCATTGCCGGCACGCCCGGATCGATCTCCGGCCCGATCGCCAGCTCGGCAATGCCGATGGCGTTGATCACCGCGCCGGCGGTCTCGCCGCCGCCGACCACCAGGCGGCCGACCCCGTGGTCGACGAGCTTCGATGCCAGCTGACCGAAAAACTGCTCGATGCCTTGCGCGGCGCGGCCGCCGAATCGCTGCTGTGCCGCTGCGACCTGTTCGGCCGGCGCCGTCGAATAGGCGATGGGCACGCGCGCCCTGAGTGACCAGAGCTCGTCCGCCACGGCATCGACGGTGAGCTCGCCGGCAATGATCGCCTCGGGGCGGATGGCAATGCCCGGATGCTGCTGGAGATGAGCGCCGAGCTGGGCGCGCGACTGGTTGGAGCAGCTCCCCGACAGAATGACGGCCGGCGCATCGACCGGCTCGAAGGATGCGGGGCGGTCGGCCAGCAGGCCGGCTTGTCGGAAATTGTCGGGCAATCCCAGCGCGATGCCGGAGCCGCCGGTGACGAGCACGGCATCGCTCAGCGCCCGGCCGATCGCCCGGAGATCGGCATCGCTCAACGCATCGACGACGACCAGGCGATGATCCTCCTTCGCAAGAGCGGCGGCGATCGATCCTGGGCCGCGCTCGACGATGTCATGGGCGATATGGCCGACATCGCTCGTGGTCTGGTGCCTGAGCCAGCGGCGGATGTCGGGATCGGTCATCGGGTTCAGCGGATGGCGCTCCATGCCGCTTTCGCAGAGCAGCCGATCCGTGACGAAAAGATGGCCCTGATAGACGGTGCGGCCATTGGTCGGGAAAGCCGGGCAGACCACCACGGCCTTGGTCGCCAGGGCTTCGCACAAGGCTTCCGCCACCGGCCCGATATTGCCTTCAGGCGTCGAGTCGAAGGTCGAGCAATATTTGAAGAGATATTGGCGGCAGCCCTGCTGTTTCAGCCAGGCGAGCGCCGCGAGGGATTGTCTCACCGCATCGGCAGGGGCGATCGAGCGGGTCTTGAGGCTGACGACGCCGGCCTCGATGCCTTGCCGCACGCGCGCCTCAGGCACGCCGACCAGCTGGGCCACCGCCATGCCGCCGCGCGCCAGCGTGTTGGCGAGGTCGCTCGCGCCGGTGAAGTCGTCGGCGATGGCACCGAGCAGCATCATGCTCCGACCCTGCCGCCGAGCTCGTCCTCGATATGGATGCGGACGATCTCGTCGAAGCTATTCTCGGCGGTGAAGCCCAGCGCCGCGGCACGCTCGGCCGTGAAGGCGCGCGGCCAGCCCTCGACGATGCGGGCGATCACCGGATCGGGCTCGCGCCGGATCAACCGAACCGCCCCCTCCCCGGCCGCCCGCCGCAGCGCCTCGATCTCCTCAGCCACGGTGACCGAGAGGCCGGGCATTGACAGGTTGCGCCGGGTGCCCAACCGGGCGAGGTCGATGGTCGCGGCATGGATCAGGAAGGCGACCGCGGCGCGGGGGCTCGCATGGCTGTGACGGACGTCCTCGCCGACCGGCAGCACCGCCTCCTTGCCGACCAGCGGCTCGCGGATGATGCTGGAGAAGAAGCCGGAGGCCGCCTTGTTGGGCGCCCCCGGGCGGACGCAGATGGTCGGCAGGCGAATGCCGATCCCATCGAAGATGCCGCGGCGCGAGTAGTCCGACAGCAAGAGCTCGCCGATCGCCTTCTGGGTGCCGTAGCTGGTCAGCGGCGCGGCGAGGAAGTCATCGCCGATCGCCTCGGGAAACGGCGCGCCGAACACCGCGATGGAGGAGGTGAAGACGAGGCGCGGCCGGTAAGGCTCTGCGGCATTGCGGATCGCCTCGAACAGCAGCCGGGTGCCATCGAGGTTGATGCGGTAGCCCTTGTCGAAATCGGCCTCGGCCTCGCCGGAGACGATCGCCGCGAGATGAAAGATGAGATCGGGGCGGTGGGCCACCAGCGCGGCGGCGGCGCCTGGTGCGGCGAGATCGGTGGCGATGGTGTCGATCGCGAGGCCTGAGCGCGGCTGCTCGGGCATGACGATATCGGCGAGGATCAGGCTCGCCAGACTCTCATTGCCGATGCGGCCGTCGGAGAGAAGCCGGGCCGTCAGCTTGCGGCCGATCATGCCGGCGGCGCCGATGATCAGGACCTTGATGCCTTGGTCTTGCGCGGTCATGCGACGATGTGCACCACTTCATAAGGGCCAAGCTCGATCGCGCCGGAGTCGCGCTTGTCGCTCGGCTTCGTCAGCGCATCGGGATCGTCGGCCGCCTTCATGAAGCTCTGGCTGCCAAGCCGGGCGATGCGGCCGCCTGCGATGCCCTCGAGCGCCACACGCTGCGGCTCGGCGGTGAGATTGGCAAGCCACAGCGTCGTCGCATCGCCATTGCGGGCGGCCAGGGCCTGGACATGGCGCGGCGCCGTGATCTCGGTCTGGCGCAGGGTGGCACGCCCGAGGGCGCCGAGCCCGCGCAGGATGTGATAGGCGGGATAGAGGCCGCCACCCTCGTCATACCAGGCCTGCGGCCAGTCGGCCCGCGAATGGACCACGCCGAAGGGACCGGCAAGGCCGCCAAGGGCGATCGCCGCGGCGCCGCCATAGGCGAAATGCGCGAAATAGGCGAGGTTCCAGGCAGCACCGAGAAGGCTGCGCTGGCGCGGGTCGTTGCGGTTCATCGCCTGGCGGATGTCCTCAGGGTTGTCGGCGACCGCCGCACCATAGGGATTGTCGCGCATGGCGATGGCGCTCGGCCCGACCGCATAGGGCTTGCCGGCGATGAAGCTCCTGACGCTTCGGGCGATATGGGGCAGCGCCTCCAGCCCCTCGGTGACCGAGCGGTCGTCGCCGGCATGGACGAGCGCCGAGGTGGTGAAGCTGACGAAGTCCAATCGGTCGAGCGGCGGCCGCTTGCGGTTGAGCTCGGTGAAGAAGCTGAACATGCCGCCGCCGATGCGGGCCTTCGGGAAATGGCGGCGGGCGGTCTCGAAGAATTCGCGCGCCGGCGGGCATGGCGGCCAGGGCGAGCCGGGAAGCACGCATTTGAGATCGGGGGCCGGCGACAGCAGCACCACCGGGAAGGGGTTGCCGAGCTTGGACGCCGCCGCCGCGAGGCGCGCGATCTCCTCCTCATAATTCTCGACGCCGCCGATCACCGCTTCGAGCCAGGGCGTTGAGCCCAGCTCATTGGCGGTCGCGGCGGCGTCGGCGAGGCTTGCCGCGTCATGGCCCTTGCGGGCGTCGTGATGGCAGACGAGATAGGACAGGCCGAGCTTCGCGAGGACGGCGCGATTGTCCTTGACGCCGGTGATGTCCTCGGGCGCGAGACCGGCACCGAGCGCCGGCACGGGGCCAACTTCCTCGCCGATGCGCACGCTCACCGATGAGCGGGCGCCCGTCTTTGCGGCAGGCCTGCCTTCGATCTTGAGGCGCACCGCCTGCTCGACGGTGGTGCCCTTGGCGAGCGTATAGGGCCAGGGCAGAGCGAGCGGCCGCACATAGGTCTTGTAGGAGGCATCGGTCCAATTGCGCTGGTCCTCCATCTCGAAGGTGTCGCCTTCCATGCGGCACTCGACGGTGGCGCCGGGCGCAAAGGAGTGGGTGATGGCGCGCAGGTTCATCATCGGCTGAACCGGATCGATCAGCTCGGGGAAGCGGGTGTCCGAGACCTCGCCGTCGACCGTCGCGATCCTGGCCGGGGCGCCGGCAACGCCGTCGATCGGATGGAGCACCACGAAGCCGGTGCGGGCGGTGAGGAAGTCGGTCACCGCCTCGCCCTTGGCGGTGAAGTCGAGCTTGCCCGCGCTCGAGCCGGTGATCACCGCGGAATAGCGGAACTGCTGCTTGGCATCGCGGGCCACCGCGTCATAGGTGACCGTGAAGCGCTCGCCGTCCTCGGCGACTTCGAGGCTCGAGATCTCGGGATTGTAGGTGCCCCAGTTCTTGTCGCGAACGATGAATGACACGGCACGGATCATCTCGATGCCGTCATAGCGGATGTAGCGGAGATTGCCGGCCTCGAGCTCGGCGGTAAGCTTGCCGGCGGTCAGGAGACGCGGGGGCTCGACCTCCTGGTCGGTGCCGGCGAGCATGACCGCATGCGACGGTGGTTGGCGCATGTCCCTTCTCCTTATGTCACTCGGCGAGGCCGTGGGCGAACACCTTGCCGCTTTCGGGATCGATCAGAATGGCATGGCCCATGTCGAAGGCAAGATCGATGGTGGCGCCGGGCCTGAGCGCGGCATGGGCATCGGTCTCGGCGACGATAGCGGCATCGGCGAGCCGTGCGGTGACGTAGGTGCGCGAGCCGGTCGGCTGGACGAGCTCGATCGCGGTCCTGAGCGTGACCTCGTTAGGGCCGGCGATGGCGGTCGCCTCGCCGATATGCTGCGGCCTGACACCCAGGGTCACCGACCGGTCGACATGGGCATGGGCCGCCGCGGCCAGGCCCGCGGGAAGCGCCAGGCTGGTGCCGTCGCTCGCCTCGAAGGCGAGGCCGCGACCATTGGCGACGAGCCGCCCTTGCAGCAGATTGATCTTGGGCGAGCCGAGGAAGCCGGCGACGAAGCGGGTGGCGGGGCGGTCATAGAGGTCGAGCGGCGCGCCGACCTGCTCGATCTGGCCGCTGTTCATCAGCACGATGCGATCGGCGAGCGTCATCGCCTCGATCTGATCGTGGGTGACATAGATCATGGTGGCGGCGAGATCCTGGTGGAGCCGCTTGATCTCGCTGCGCATCTCGTCGCGCAGCTGGGCATCGAGATTGCTCAAGGGCTCGTCGAAGAGGAAGAGCTTGGGATTGCGCACGATGGCCCGGCCGATCGCGACGCGCTGGCGCTGGCCGCCGGAGAGGTGGCGGGGATAGCGCTCGAGCAGGCCGCCAATGCCGAGGAGCTCGGCGGCGCTCCTGACCCGGCGCTGGGTCTCGGCCTCGGGGGTGCGGCGGGCACGCAGGCCGAAGGCGATGTTGTCGCTGACATTCATATAGGGATAAAGGGCGTAGTTCTGGAACACCATGGCGATGTCGCGATCGCGCGGGCGGACGTCATTGACCTCTCTGCCGTCGATCTCGATCGTCCCCCTGTCGATATCCTCGAGGCCGGCGATGGTCCTGAGCAGTGTCGACTTGCCGCAGCCCGAAGGGCCGACCAGCACGGCGAACTCGCCGGAGGACACTTTGAGATCGATGCCGCGCAGCACCTCGACCGGGCCGAAGCGCTTGTGCAGTCCATGGATGGTCAGCTCGGCCATGATCTCCTCACCCCTTGACCGCGCCCATCGAGATGCCGCGCACCAGGAAGCGCTGCATGGTCGCCACCGCGAGGAAGATCGGCACGGTGCCGAGCACCGACATGGCGGCGATCTTGGCCCAGAAATTGGACTGGCCGCCGAAATAATGGGTGACCTGAACCGTGTAGGTGATGACCTCGGTCCGGGTCAGCACCAGCGCGAAGATGAAGTCGTTCCAGGCGAAGACGAAGGTGAAGACGGCAGTGGCGAACAGGCCGGCGCGGACCATCGGGAACACCACCTTCCACAGCACCTCCCAGCGGGTGCAGCCGTCGACCAGGGCGCTCTCCTCAAGCTCGATCGGCACCTCCTCGATATAGCCGCGCATCATCCAGATGACATAGGGCAGGCTGAAGGCGGTGTAGAGGATGATGAGGCCGTGATAGGTGTCGACCCAGCCGAGCCAGACATAGAGCAGGAAGATCGGGAAGATGATGGCGATCGGCGGCATCAGGCGCTGCGAGATGATCCACACCGCGAGGTTCTCGCCGCCGGTGCGGAACCTGACCAGGCTGTAGGCGCACATGGTCCCGAGCACCATGGCGATCAAGGTGCTGATGCTGGCGAGCACCAGGCTGTTCCAGACCGTGAAGGCATCGCCGTCCTTGAACAGCACCCAGTAATTGGCGAACTGGATGCTCTTCGGGTACCAGACCGGCGGATAGGAGAAGATCTCGGCCGGCGTCTTGAAGGAGATGATGAACAGCCAATAGACCGGGAAGATGAAGAACAGGGTGAAGGCGATCGCGGCGGCATAGCGCAGCGGCAGGGCGAGGCGGCGGCGGGCGTTCATCTGGCAAGCCCCATGCGCCTGATCGCCCAGGTGACCACGATCGACATCAGCGCGACGATGAGGAAGGCGATGGCCGCGGTGTAGCTCGACTCGAATTGCTGGAAACCCTGGATGTAGGTGTAGATCGAGATGGTCTCGGTCATGGTGCCCGGGCCGCCGCCAGTCAGCGCCCAGATGACGTCGAAGATGCGGACGAGATCGACGCCGCGGATGAGGATGGCGATGGCCATGACGGGCCAGATCGCCGGCAGCACGATCTTGAAGAAGATGCGGGGGAAACGGGCGCCGTCGAGCTCGGCCGCCTCGAGCTGCGAGCGGTCGACATGCGACAGCGCCGCAAGCAGGATCAGGAACATGAACGGCGTCCACTGCCAGATCTCGCAGATGAGGATCGCCGGGTAGACGAGCTTAGGATTCACCGTCCACAGCAGCACCTGCTGCTGCCCGGTCAGCCAGCTGATGATCTGGTTGACCGGCCCGTAGCGCTGGTCGAACATCAGCCGCCAGGTGGCGCCGGCGACGATCGGCGAGATGATGGTCGGCAGCACGATCAGGGCGATGAAGAGCTGCCGGCCCGGCATGTGGTCGAGAAAGAGCTGCGCCATGACGAGGCCGAGCACCAGCTCGAGCGGCAGCGCCACGGCGGTGATCAGCAGCGTGTGCAGAATGGCTTCCCAGAGACGGCGATCGCGGAACAGCTGGGCATAGTTCATCAGCCCGTGAAAGGACGTGTCCTGATCGAGCATCGTCAGGTTCTGGAAGCTGATCACCAGCGAGTAGATCAGCGGGAACAGGCCGATCAGCAAGAGCAGCAGAACGGCCGGGAAGACGAGCCAGAGACGGAAGTTGCGATCCGGCATCCGGTGCCTGTGGACCGGCGTGTCGAGAACGCGATCAACCGTCTCCGACGTCATGAACCATAACGCCTTACTTCGGATAGGCGCCGGATTTCATCGCCCAGTTGGCGTAGACCGCCTTCTGCTTGTCGACGCCGATCTTCTCGGTGATGGCATCCCACTGGCTTGCCGCCTCGTCGAGGATGGCCTTGGGATCATCGCCGGCCCACAGCTTGCTGATCGCCTGGCGCAGCACCTCCTCATATTTGTCGGTCTGCAGCAGCGAGAGATCGAGAAGCCCGGTCTTCGAGCCTTCCTCAAGCGCTGCGAGATATTCCTTGGCCTCCGGCCACAGCTTGAGATAGCCGGGGTCGGTGAAATGCGAATCCCGGAAGGGGTCGCGCAGCGCGGTCGGCAGCTTCACCCGCTCGAGGCTCGTGTCCTCGCTGTTCAGCCATTGGATGAACAGATAGGCGGCGTCCTTGTTCTTGCTGGTCGAGGCGACCGACAGGGCGAAGCCGGCGGCAAGCTCGGGATGACCGCCCGGCGGCAGGGCGTAGCCGACCTTGCCGGAGATCGTCGATTTCGGCACCCAGTTGAGCGCCTCCTCGTCCTTGCCATAGCCGGCGGCCCAGCGCCCGTAAGGCGGCCACGAGATGGTCATCGCCGTCTGGCCGGCCAGGAAGGCGGCGAGATTCTCGGTGAAGCCCCATTGCTCGACGCCGGGCGGCATGAATTTGTTCTCGTTGCGCATGTCGGTGAACACCTTGACGCCGATATCGCTGTTGATCGTCGCCTTCATGGTGTCGGCATCGAAGAACTTGCCGCCCTCGTTGCGGAAGCGCTCCTGAAACATGAACTGGGCATAGGGTGCCTGGCGGAAGAAGGCCGCGCCATACATGCTGGGCTGATATTTGTCGGTCAGGAACTGGCCGATCTCGTCGAACTCGGCCCAGGTCTTCGGCACCGCCAGCTCGCGGTTGAACTTGGCCTTGAATTCCTCCTTGGTCTTGGGATCCTCGAAAATGTCCTTGCGATAGTAGAAGACGAAGACGTCGCCATCGTCCGGGAAGCCGTAGATCTTGTCGTTCACCTTCATCTGGTTGTCGCGATAGGTCGGCGCGATCTTCTGGAGCTCGTCGTTGAAGCCATATTTCTCGACATAGGGATCGAGGTTCTCCAGCGCGCCCGCCTGGGCGAGGTCGGGCATCCAGGAAGGAATGACGTTGAGCGCGTCATAGGCGCCGGTGCCGGCGCGGTACTCCTGCATGATCTTGGTGAACATCTCGGCGGTCGCGACCTCAACGACCTTGACCTTGATGCCGGTGAGCTTCTCCCATTTGGGGCCGGAGTAGTTCAGCGGATCGAGCGCCTGAAGGCCGGCCTCCCAGACGATGGTGATCGTCTGGCCCTTGTATTTCTGTGCTTCCTTCACGGCGCGCTCGGCCGCACTTTCGGCATGTGCGCCGGTCGCGGCCGACATGGCAAAGGCAGTCACGGCGAGCATCGAGGCCCATTTTGCAAGCAAGCCCATCGGCAACTCCTCCCTTTGGTCCCCCGGTCTCCTCCGCTTCGTCCCCGGTCTATCCGCCATGAGCGGCGCGCAGCCGCTCAAGGCGCTCCTTGAAAACCTTGTCCTCCAGCACGTCGCGATTGACGACGCCGCGCGGCACCCGGCCATGCTGGATGTCGAGCACGGCGCGGATATCGGCAGCGCCATTGCCGGCAAAGCACTGGTCGGTCCAGCACAGAGCGTGCGGGGTGAGGATGACATTGTCGAGCTTGAGCAGCGGCTCGTCGAGCGGCGGCGGCTCGACCTCGAAGACGTCGAGACCGGCACCGGCGATGCGGCGCTGCGCGAGCACCGTGGTCAGCGCCTTCTGATCGACAATCGGCCCGCGCGCCGTGTTGATGAGAAAAGCGGTCGGCTTCATCAGCGCGAGCCGGCGGGCATTCACCAGATGGCGGGTGTCGTCGGTCAGCGGACAATTGACCGTCAGCACGTCGCTCTGCCGGAAGACCTCGTCGAGATCGACGAGCTCGATCGCCAATTCGCGCGCCGTTGCCGGCGAGGCATAGGGGTCATGGGCGATGAAACTCATGTCGAAAGGCTTGGCCAGCCGGAACAGCTCGGCACCGATATTGCCGATGCCGAGCGAGCCCAGGGTGCGGCCGACCAGGCCATAGCCCATATGCTGGGCGCGGCGGTTGAAGCCGTCCGGACCCTCGCGGGTGAGGCGGTCCTTGATCGTGAGCTTGCCGGTCAGCGCCAGCATCAGCGCCATGATCGATACGGCGACCGGGCGGCGCACCCCGTCCGGGGTGATCACCAGCGGGATGGCGGCGCGGGTCAAGGCATCGACGGCGACATTGTCATAGCCGACGCCGAAGCGGGCGACGACGGCGAGGCGACCGTTGGGATGGATGCTGTCGGCGGTGAAGCGCGGGGTCAGCAGGATCAATGCATCGACATCGGCGAGCTGGTCGGCACGCAGGCTGTCGGCCGGCTCGAGATAGCGGAGCTCGACATCGGGCGCCTCGATCAACGGCTCGAGATCGAAGTCGGGAAAGAGCGGCGCGCCATCGCTCTTGCGAAAATCTGCCGAGAGCGCGACCCGGAACGGTGCCATTGCCGCTCAAGCCTTTCCGCACCCGGCCCGCAATCTGGCAAGAGCCGCTGCCAGCGCATCATGCAGCACCCAGACATCGCCGGAATAGCAGATGAAATCGAAACCGATCGCGTTGACCTCGATCCCCTGCTCCACCGTCGGCACCAGGCGCCCGAGCGCGCGGCCGTGGCGGCGGGCGGCGGTCACCACCCGCTCGATGGCACCGGTGAATCTGGGATGGTCGAACTGCCCCGGAATGCCGAGCGATACCGAAAGATCGAAATGGCCGACCCAGAGCAAGTCGACGCCATCGATGGCGGCGATGGCATCAGCGTTCTCGACGCCCTCGGCGGTCTCGATCTGGCAAACGAAGGTGGTGCGCTCATTGGCGCGGCCGAATTTGTCGGCGACGGTGCC
>Ga0075421_100006726_pt1 | contig 14057 bp, 10 predicted proteins | sample SoiMetdeltSBSDD5_FD_75292 | JGI IMG/M metagenome (GOLD analysis project Ga0075421, IMG submission 75292) | Bulk soil microbial communities from a Populus tree surrounding site in Tennessee, USA - Soil MetaG P. deltoides SBSDD5 | ecosystem: Environmental > Terrestrial > Soil > Tree plantation...
AGGGGTATCTCGAGGGCGAGGACTGCCTGCGCACGTTGACGGCCATCCAGATGATGGGCGTGGAGGTGACGAAGAAGGGGCCCGGCCATTACCGGATCGCCGGCGTCGGCCTCGACGGCCTCGTCGAGCCTGGCGACGTGGTCGATTGTGGGAACTCGGGGACGACGGCGCGGCTGCTCATCGGCCTGCTCGCCGGTCAGCCGTTCTGGACGCTGTTGACGGGCGATGAGTCGCTTCGCCGGCGGCCGATGAAGCGCGTGGTCGAGCCGCTCGGCCGCATGGGCGCGACGATCGTCGGCCGCGCCGACGGCGGGCGGCTGCCGCTCGCGGTGCGCGGAGCCGAGCGACCGCGCGCGATTTCCTACGACAGCCCGGTGGCGTCGGCTCAGGTGAAGTCCGCCATCCTGCTGGCGGGGCTGCGCGCCGATGGTCCGGTCACCGTCACCGAGCCCGCGCCGTCGCGCGATCACTCGGAGGTCATGCTCGGCGCGTTCGGCGCGCGTGTGGAACGTGGTGAACGGCGCGTCACGCTCCATCCGGGCCCGCTGCGCGCGACCACCGTGCAGGTGCCGGGCGATATCTCGTCGGCCGCGTTCCTCCTGGTGGCCGGGGCGCTCGTGCGCGACGCGCGCCTCACCGTGGCCGGTGTCGGCGTCAATCCCACGCGCACCGGTCTGCTCGACGTCCTCACGGCCATGGGCGTCACCGTCAACCGGACGGCCGTCGATGGCCCTGCCGAGGGCGAGCGCATCGCTGCGCTGAGCGTCGAAAGCGCCGAGCCCGTCGGGACGACGGTGGGGGGGACGCTGATTCCACGCCTCATCGACGAGGTGCCGGCCCTGGCGGTGCTCGCGGCGGTGGCGCGCGGCTCGACGGAGATCCGGGACGCCGGCGAGCTCCGCGTGAAGGAGTCGGACCGGATCGCCGCCGTCACGCGCGAGCTCGGCAAGATGGGCGTCCGGATCGAAGAGCGGCCGGATGGCATGGTCATTCCCGGCGGTCAGCGATTCCGTGGCGCTCACGTGGCCAGCGGTGGCGACCACCGGATGGCCATGGCCCTCGCCGTGGCCGGCCTCGTGGCCGACGGCGAGACCGTGGTCGAGGACGTCGCCTGCGTGCAGACGTCATTTCCCACGTTCGTGGAGCTCGTCAACACGCTGGCCGGCGGTGCCGCGGTGACGGTGAGCGCCTGATGGGCCCGCGCGGACTCGTGATCACCATCGACGGACCCGCCGGCGCCGGCAAGACGACGGTGGCGCGGCTGCTCGCCGAGCGCCTGGGCTACGAGCTCATACCCACGGGTGCGATGTACCGGGCGCTCGCGCTCAGCATCCTCCGGGCCGGCGTGCCGTGGGAGGACTCGGCGGCGCTCGCGCACCACCTGGCGCCGATCGAGGTCCGGCTCAAGAACGGCCGTGTGCTCCTCGACGGCGAGGACGTCACCCGGGAGATCCGCACCCAGGCGGTGGCTGACGCGACCTCGACGCTGTCGATGCGGCGCGAGGTACGCGACAAGGTCACGCCGCTGCAGCGCCACGCCGCCGAGCCGGGCGGGGTGGTCCTCGAGGGCCGCGACACGGGGACGGTCGTGTGCCCGCACGCCGACGCGAAGTTCTTCGTGACCGCATCGCTCGAGAGCCGCGCGCGGCGCCGGCATGCCGAGCTGGCCGCGCAGGGCATCGGCGCCGACCTCGACGTCGTGCGCGACGAGATCAAGGATCGTGATCGACAGGACACGACCCGTGCGCTGGCGCCGCTCCTGAAAGCCGCCGACGCCGTCGAGATCGACACCAGCGATCTCACCATCGAGCAGGTCGTCGAGCGCATGAGCGCGGCCGTCGAGACGCGGCTGACGACACCGGAGCGCAGCCGCTTCTACGCCCTGATGCGAATGCTGGCCGTCGGCGTCATGCGCGCGATGTTCCGGCTGGAGGCGCAGGGGACCGAGCACATCCCCAGGCGCGGGCCGGTCCTGCTGGTCTCGAACCACTCGAGCCTGCTCGATCCGCCGCTGGTGGGAGGCGCGTGCCCGCGCCAGCTCACCTTTCTCGCGAAGGCCGAGCTCTTCGGGGTGCCCGGGTTCGGCCGCCTGATCCACGCGCTCAACGCGCGGCCGGTGCGCCGCGATGGTGCCGATGCGGCGGCCCTCCGGGTGGCGTTGCGCGTGCTCGAGCAGGGCGGCGCGCTGCTGGTGTTCCCCGAAGGCACGCGCGGTGCGGAAGGTGAGCTCCGCGAGGCGAAGCCGGGCGGAGCCCTGCTGGCGGTGATGAGCGGGGCGCCGGTCGTGCCCGTGCTCGTCCGCGGCAGCGGACGCGCCTGGCCGCGCGGGCGGCGATTTCCGAGGCCTGCTAAGGTTAGGGTGGCATTCGGGCCACCGCTCCGCTTTCCGCGTCCGGCGGGCGGCGATCGCAAGGATTATTACGACTCGGTGAGCCGCGACATGATGGCGGCCATCGCCCAGCTGCAAAATCACTGAGGGGAGGACCTGGCGGTTATGGCGAAGGATGAACGACGACACCTCGGCGGTTCGCGCATGGAGGGCGCAGAACCGGAGGAGCGCATGGAGGACTGGTTCAAGGAAGGGACCACGACCAGCGAGTTCGAGGAGGGTGAGGTCGTCCGCGGCCGTGTCGTCCATGTCGGCACCAGCGAGGTGCTGGTCGACGTCGGCTACAAGAGCGAGGGCGCGATCCCGATCGAGGAGTTCCATCGCCACGGGGGCCTGCCAAAGGTGGGCGAGGAGATCGAGGTCTACCTCGAGGCCAAGGAGGACTCCGAAGGGCTGATCGTCCTCTCCAAGGACAAGGCCGACAAGATCAAGGTCTGGGACGCCATCACGCAGGCCTACGAGAAGGCCCAGCCGGTGGAGGGCCGCGTGGTCGAGGTGGTCAAGGGAGGCCTGGCCGTCGACGTCGGGGTGAAAGCCTTCCTGCCCGGCTCGCAGGTCGATCTGCGCCCGGTGAAAAACCTGGGCGCCATGGTCGGCCAGATGATTCGGGCCAAGGTCATCAAGCTGAATCGGCGGCGAGGCAACGTCGTCCTCTCCCGGCGCTCGGTTTTGGAGGAGGAGCGCGAGGAGAAGAAGAAGCACACCCTCGAGGTCCTCAGCGAGGGGATGGTCCTGACCGGCACCGTGAAGAACATCACTGACTACGGCGCCTTCATCGATCTGGGTGGCATCGACGGCCTGCTCCACGTGACGGACATGTCGTGGGGTCGCGTCGGTCATCCATCGGAGATCTTTCAAGTCGGTGACCAGGTGGAGGTGGTCGTCCTCCACTTCGACCGCGAGAGCGGCCGCGTCTCGCTGGGCTACAAGCAGAAGTCGAACGATCCGTGGGAAACGGTGGAGACCCGCTTTGCGCCGGGGACCAAGACGCGCGGGCGCGTGGTGAGCCTCACCAACTACGGTGCCTTCGTCGAGCTCGAGCCGGGGGTGGAAGGGCTCGTGCACGTCTCCGAGATGTCATGGACGCGGCGCGTGCGCCATCCCTCGAAGCTCGTCAACGTCGGCGACGAGGTCGACGTGATCGTCCTCGACGTGAACCGCGCGGCCAAGCGCATCTCGCTCGGCATGAAGCAGGTGGAGCCGGATCCGTGGGCCACCATCGAGGAGCGCTACAAGCCGGGCACCCGCGTGTCGGGCAAGGTCCGCAACCTCACCGATTTCGGCGCCTTCATCGAGCTGGAGCCCGGCGTCGACGGGCTGCTTCACATCTCCGATATGTCATGGACCCGCAACGTCGGGCACCCGTCGGAGGTGCTGAAGAAGGGACAGGACATCGACACGCAGATCCTGAATCTCGACCGGGAGAACAAGCGCATCTCGCTGGGGCTCAAGCAGATCCAGCCGGATCCGTGGACGACGGTGTCGCAACGATATCCCATGGGGTCGCGGGTCACCGGGAAGGTTGTCCGCCTGACAGACTTCGGCGCGTTTATAGAGCTCGAGCCCGGTGTCGATGGCCTGCTGCACGTCTCGCAGATGTCGCACCGTCCGATCGGCACTCCGGCCGAGATGGTCAACGTCGGTGACGAGCTCACGCTCCTGGTCATCCGCGTCGATCCGCACGAGCGCCGCATCGGGCTCAGCCTGAAGGAGCTGGCCCACGCGATTGCTCCGCCGCCGGAGGTGGAGGACGCCCGCGGTGGCGCAGGCCGCAAGGGCAAGCGGGGGAAGAGCCGGGAGTACGACTACGACGACGAGGAATAAGTAGATGGGCCGTCGCCTCACGGTCGTGGTGGCCACCGTGCTGGTGTTCATCGGCGTGGCCGCGCTATTCCTGGTGTTCGGGACGTCGATGGGACGCGGCGGCGACGGCGGGGGGCCGCTGTTCGGGCCCCGCGTGGCCGTGGTCGACCTCGAAGGGCTGATCGCCGAGACCGACGACATCGTTCGTGAGCTGCGTCATCATCGCGACAACCCGAGCATTCGCGCGGTGGTGATTCGCATCAACAGCCCGGGCGGCGTGGTGGGCCCGACGCAAGAAGTCCACGACGCGCTGCTGCGGGTGCGGCAGGCGGGCAAGCCGGTGGTGGCCTCGCTCGGCTCGGTGGCGGCCTCGGGCGGCTACTACGTCGCCGTCGCCGCCGATCAGATCTATGCGAACCCCGGGTCGCTCACCGGATCCATCGGCGTCATCATGCAGATGGCCAACGTGGACGCGCTCATGAAGAAGGTGGGCGTCGACTACGTCGTGGTGAAGGCCGGACAGTTCAAGGACCTCGGCAATTTCTCCCGGCCGTTGACGCCCGAGGAGCGGCGGGTGATCCAGGCGCTGCTGGACGACGTGCACGGACAGTTCATCGAAGCCGTCGCCAAGGGGCGGAAGCTCGACCGGAGCGCGGTGGTCCAGTTCGCCGACGGTCGCGTCTTCTCCGGTACGCAGGCCCTCGGACTGAAGATGGTGGACGCCCTCGGGGGGCTCGAGGAGGCCATCGAGGCCGCCGCCAAGCTGGCGAAGCTGCCCATGCCGCCGCCGGTGGAGCGACCGCGGCGCCGCTTCTCGATCATCGATCTCGTCCGCAACGAGCTCGGCCTCACGGTGCCGAGCATGTTCTTGACGTCCCACGTTCCGATGTTCAAGACGCCGCTCTACCTCATGGACTGAGCGTCACGCAATCGACGATCATTCGAGTGTTTATTTATAAATTAGGCTGTAAGCGACTGGATCCATGATCATTACAGCAGTGTTTGATTCGTCATTGGCTTGCGGCTCGGGACCGCAAGTCGGCGTGGGGCTTATGGTTTTGGGTAGCGGGCCGCTTCGGCCCCACATGGTCTCTAACTCCTTACTCCCGTTGACATTCTTTTCGCGAGCGTGCTAGTTTCGCCTGCGGGGGATCGACGACGATGACGAAAGCCGACCTCATTGACGAAGTCTCGAAGCTCTCCAATCTGACCAAGAAAGAGACCGAGACCATCGTCAACACCATCTTCGACAACATCACCGACGCCCTCGCCAAGGGGGACAAGGTCGAGTTGCGAGGATTCGGCAGCTTCCGGATCCGCCACCGGAACTCCCGCAAGGGCCGGAACCCGAAGACCGGCTCCGCCGTCGACGTCCCGCAGAAGCGCGTTCCCTTCTTCAAGGTCGGCAAGCGACTGCGAGAGCTCGTCAACGCGTGACGCGGAGCGCGGCGCCAAGCGCCTGTGGGCGCCGTGGCGCATGCCGTATATAAAGGGGGCGGCGCCGGCTAGCGGCTGCGTCTTCTGCCTCGCCCGGGACGGCACGGACGATCGCGCCTCCCTCGTCGTCGACCGCGGTGAGCACGCATTCCTGATCCTGAACGCCTTCCCGTACGCGCCGGGACACGTCATGGCCGTGCTCAACCGTCACGTCGGCTCGTTCCTCGATGCCCGCCCCGACGAGCTCACCGAGGCCATGCGACTGGCGCAGCGCGCGGTGGCCGCCCTCGCCGCCGAGTACCGTGCGGAGGCCTTCAACATCGGCCTGAACCAGGGACGCGTGGCCGGGGCCGGCATCGCCGACCATCTCCACATGCACGTCGTGCCGCGGTGGAGCGGGGATCACAACTTCATGAGCGTGCTCGGCGACGTGCGCGTGCTGCCCGAAGAGCTCAGCACCACGTGGGAGCGCCTGCGAGGGCGCGTGCATGACTGAGGGCGGCGGCGGCGCGGTCACGCCGATGATGCAGCAGCACCGGGAGCTGAAGCGGCGCTACCCGGATCATCTGCTCCTGTTCCGCCTCGGCGACTTCTACGAGCTGTTCGCCGAGGACGCCGAGCTGGGCGCCCGCCTGCTGTCGATCACGCTGACGGCGCGGCAGTCGGTGCCGATGGCGGGCATCCCGCACCACGCCGCCGAGGGCTACATCGCGCGGCTCGTGCAGGCCGGCCAGAAGATCGCGATCTGCGAGCAGCTGGAGGCGCCCGCCAAGGGCAAGAAGCTGCTACGCCGCGACGTCGTGCGGGTGATCACGCCGGGGACGCTGACCGATACCGCGTACCTCCCCGGCGGCGCCAACAATTACCTGCTCGCGCTCGCACCCGTCGGCGCGGCGTTCGGCGTCGCGCTGCTCGACGTCTCGACCGGCGAGTTCTGCGTGGGCGAGGACGCCGACGCCGCCGGCGGCGTCTTGCCGGCGGCGCTGCTGCGGCGGCCGAGCGAGATTCTGGTCCCGGACACGCTGCGCGGTGGCGGTGAGCTGCTGACGCGGCTGCAGGCGACGGGAGCGGCGCTGACGTTCGCCGACCCGTCGATCTGGAGCGGCCGCCGCGCCGCCGCCGAGCTCTGCGCCCACTTCGGTGTGACCACGCTCGATGCGTTCGGCGTCGGCGACCTCACGGCCGGTCTGGCCGCCGCCTCGGCCGCGCTCGCCTATCTGCGCGGGACGCAGGGCGACCGGCTCGGCCATCTCACGCGGCTGTCCCGCCTTCTCGCGGCCGATTGCATGACGCTCGACGAGACGGCGACGACCACGCTCGAGCTGCTCGAGGGCAGCGGAGGCGTCCGGGACGGTCTGTTCGCCACCGTGAACGAGACGGTGACGCCGATGGGCGCGCGCCTGCTGCGACAGTGGCTGCTCCAGCCTCTCCGCGACCCGGCCCGCATCGCCGAGCGTCAGGACGCCATCGAGCGTCTCGTCGAGGCGCCCGGGACGCGCGCGCGGCTCCGTGCGCTCCTGCGCGGGGTCGGCGACCTCGAGCGGCTGGCGAGTCGCGCCGCCCTCGGCGTCGCGCACGCGCGTGATCTGGTCGCGCTGCGCGGGTGCCTGGCGCCGCTCGACGCCGTGCGCACGGTGGCGGCGGATCTCGCGGCGCCGCTGCTCGCGGGCGCGCGTGCCTCCATGGTGGACCTCGCCACGGTGCGGGAGCTGCTCACGGCCGCCCTCGTGGACGAGCCGCCGGCCACGCTCAGCGACGGCGGTGTGATCCGCGAGAGCTGGAGCGAGGCGCTGGCGGCGCTGGTGGCCGACGCCGCCGAGGCGCGGCGCTGGATCGCCGGCCTGGAGGAGCGCGAGCGCGCGCGGACGGGACTGTCGACCCTGCGCGTCCGCTTCAATCGCGTGTTCGGGTACGGCATCGAGGTGAGTCACGCGCAGGCCGCGCGGGTGCCCGACGAGTACGTGCGCCGGCAGACGCTGACGGGCGCCGAGCGCTACGTCACCGCCGAGCTCAAGGAGTACGAGACGAAGGTGCTCGGTGCCGAGGAGCGTCGGCGGCGGCTCGAGCAGCAGCTGTTCGAGGACGTGCGCGGCCGCGTGGCCGCCGAGGCGGGCGCGCTGCTGGCCACCGCGCGCGCGCTCGCCCTCCTCGACGTGCTGGCGGCGCTGGCGGAAGTCGCCCACGTGCGAGGACACGTGCGCCCGACGGTCGATGGGAGCGACGTTCTCGAGATCGTCGAAGGCCGCCATCCGGTGCTGGAGGCGCGCGCCGCGGCGCCGGTCACGCCGAACGATCTCGCGCTCGATGCGGCGGCGCGCATCGTCATCCTGACCGGACCCAACATGGCCGGCAAGTCGGTCTTTCTGCGCCAGACCGGCCACATCGTGATCCTCGCCCAGCTCGGCGCCTTCGTGCCGGCGCGCACGGCGCACATCGGCGTGGTCGACCGGCTTTTCACGCGCGTGGGTGCCCAGGACAATCTTGCCCGCGGCCAGTCGACCTTCCTGGTCGAGATGGTGGAGACGGCCAGCATTCTCAACAACGTGACGGCGCGCAGCCTGGTGCTGCTGGACGAGGTCGGCCGCGGCACCTCGACCTTCGATGGTCTCGCCATCGCGTGGGCGGTGGTGGAGGATCTCCACGACCGCGCGCCCGGCGCCAAGGTGCTGTTCGCCACGCACTTCCACGAGCTGACGCAGCTGGCGGCGCGGCTGGACGGCGTGCGCAACTACCACGTGGCGGTGCGCGAGTGGAACGACGAGATCGTCTTTCTCCACAAGGTCCGACCCGGTGGCACCGATCGGTCGTACGGCATCCAGGTCGCGCGCCTGGCCGGTCTGCCGACGTCCGTGATCGCGCGCGCCAAGGCGCTGCTCGCGCGCTTCGAGGAGCAGGGACAGGCGACGGCCGACGTGAGCGACGCCGTGCAGCTCGGTCTCTTCGCGCCGACCGCCGATCCGCTGGCGGCGGAGCTGGCCGCCCTGGACCTCGCGCACGTCACCCCGATCGAGGCGCTGAACCTCCTCGTGAAATGGCAGCAGGAGCGGACTGTTGGAGCGGGTGGCGCGAGGTCGGCTCGAACGGCGGGTGGCCCGCCCAAGAGGGGCGTGGCTCCGTGAGCCGGATCCGCCGCCTGCCGGATGCCCTGGTCAACAAGATCGCTGCCGGCGAGGTGGTCGAGCGCCCGGCCTCGGCGGTCAAGGAGCTGGTGGAGAACGCCCTCGACGCGGGCGCCACCACCATCGCCGTCGAGCTGCGCGACGGAGGCGCCGCACTCGTGCGCGTCACCGACGATGGCGTCGGCATGACCGCCGAGGAGTTGCCGCTCGCCCTCGAGCGGCACGCGACGTCGAAGCTCGCGACGGACGAGGACCTCGATGCGATCGCCACCCTCGGGTTCCGCGGGGAGGCGCTGGCGGCCATCTGCGCCGTCTCCCGCTTCACCGTCACCAGCCGCGCCCGCGGCGTCGCCGCGGAAGGGCTGCGGCTCGGTGGTGAGGGGGGCGCGGTGATCCAGCGGATCGGGGTGCCGTGCGACGCCGGCACGACGGTCGAGGTTCGCGATCTCTTCTTCAACACCCCCGCGCGGCTCAAGTTCTTGAAGTCGGCGGCGACGGAGCTGTCGGCGACGCTGCGGGGACTGACGCAGCTGGCGCTGGCGCATCCCGAGGTGCAGCTGCGCGTCGGCAACAACGGGCGTCCGGTGTTGACGGCGCCGGCGGCGGCCACGCTGAAGGAGCGTATCGGCGCGCTGTGGGGCTGGGATCTGGCCGGCCGCCTGCTCTCGGTGAATCGAGACGAGCACGGCGTCCGCGTGCACGGGCACGCGAGCCCGCCGGAGACGACGCGCGGCGGGCGCGACGACGTGATCATCATCGTCAACGGCCGCCCGGTGCGCGATCCCGCGCTGCTGCAGGCCGTGCTCGCCGCCTACCGTCCGATCCTCGCGCGCGACCGCTTCCCGCTGGTCGTGCTGGCCGTGGAGCTGCCCGCGACCGACGTCGACGCCAACGTGCATCCGACCAAGGCCTGGGTGCGCTTCCGTCATCCGCGCCTCGTGCAGGAGATGCTCGTGGCCGCCCTCCACGACACGCTCCAGCGCCCGACCGCTGTCCCCGCCGCCGTCGAGTGGCGCGGCGACGTGCAGCCACCGACGGCGGTGGCATCGGCGCCGGGCACGCAGAGCGCGCTGTTCGCGGAGACAGCGGCGCCGTACACGAAGGCGGTGCGCTTCGGGCGAGTGCTGGGCCAGGTGCAGGACACGTTCATCGTGGCCACCACCGACGACGAGGTGTTCTTCCTCGATCAGCACGTGGTCCACGAGCGCGTGCTCTTCGAGCGTCTCGAGGCCGAGCTGGCCTCCGGCGGCGCGCCGTCGCAGGCGCTGCTCTTTCCGGAGCCGATCGAGCTCGCCCCCGCCGCCCGTGCCCTGCTCGACCGCTGGCGGACACCGCTCGAGCGGCTCGGCTTCGCGTTCGACACGGCGGCCGACGCCGTCGTCGTCACCGCGGTGCCGACGCTGCTGAAGGGCGACGAGCCGCGGCGGCTGCTCGAGGCGGCCGTCGAGGAGCTCGGCGGTCCGAAGGCCGGCGCGCCGGCCATCGACCGGGCGCTCGCCTTCGTGGCATGTCGGGCGGCGGTGAAGGCCGACACGCCGCTGGCGCGCGAGGAGATGGAGCGGCTCGTGGGCGATCTCGCGCAGACGCGCACGCCCTATTTCTGTCCGCACGGCCGGCCCATCGTGAGCCGCGTGTCGCTGCACGACATCCGCCGTGAGCTCAAGCGCACATGGTAGCCCGGGCGTAGACTCGAAGCGATGCGCACGAATCCTCTGCTGGTCATCGCGGGGCCGACGGGCGTTGGCAAGACGGCGGCGGCCGTGGCGCTGGCCGCGCGCATACCCCTCGAGGTGATCAGCGCGGACTCGCGCCAGGTCTACCGCGGCATGGACATCGCCACCGGCAAGCCGACGGCCGCCGAGCGCGCGGCCGTGCCGCATCATCTGATCGACGTGGTGGACCCCGACGAGACGTTCGACGCGGCGCGCTTCGTTGCCTCCGCGCGGACGCTCATCGCCGACGTCCATGCCCGCGGTCGTCTGCCGGCGGTGGTCGGCGGCACCGGCTTGTACATCCGGGCATTGCTGCGCGGCCTCGATCCGGCCGCGCCGGCCGACCCCGCGTATCGCGCCGAGCTGACGGCGCTCGCGGCGGGCGAAGGCCGGGGCGCCCTCCACGCCCGGCTGGCGAAGGTGGCGCCCGCGCTGGCCCGCGGCCTGCATCCGCACGACCACGTGCGTATCATCCGCGCGCTCGAGCGGGTCCGCGGGGGCGCCGTCGCCCAGACGAGGTGGGCGACCGCCGAGCCGGAATGGGCCGTCGTGTACGTGGGGCTGACGATGCACCGCACGGCGCTGGCGGAGCGGCTCCGCGCGCGGGCGGCGCGCATGGTGGCGGCGGGGCTGGAGGACGAGGTGCGGGCCCTGATGGCCCGGGGACACGGTCGCGGAAGGCGTGCGCTGTCGTCGATCGGCTATCGCGAGTTCATCGCGGTGGCGGAGGGCGAGCTCGCCCGCGCCGAGGCGCTGCGGCTCATGCAGCGTGACACGGTCCGCTACGCGCGGCGCCAGCTCACGTGGTTCGCGCGGGAGCCGGCGCTCTCGTGGCTCGACGTCGAGGCGTTCGACGGGGATCCCGCGGCGGTGGCCGCGGCCATCGAGGCAAGACTCAAGCAGGAGGGGCGTATCGAGTGAGTCGCAACGGAAACGGCCACGGTCACGAGGTGCGGCGGCACGCGCGGGAGCGCGCCATGCTGGCGGCGGTGAAGCGGCCGTCGCAGCGACGCGCGGACGTGGAAGAATCGCTCGAGGAGCTCGCGGGACTCGCGGCCGCGGCCGGCGCCGCCATCGGCGACCGCGTCGTCCAGGAGCGGCAGGCGCCCACGCCGTCGCTCTACTTCGGCCGCGGCAAGGTCGACGAGATGGCCGACGCGGCGCGCGCGGGCGGGATGAACCTTTTCATCTCCGACGACGCGCTGACACCGATCCAGGAGCGCAATCTCACCGAGGCGCTCGGCATCCACGTCATCGATCGGACCGCGCTCATCCTGGACATCTTCGCGCAGCGTGCGCGCACGGCGGAGGGCAAGCTGCAGGTCGAGCTTGCGCAGCTCACGTACCTGCTACCGCGGCTGGTCGGGCAGTGGAAGCACCTCGAGCGGCTGGGCGGTGGCATCGGCACCCGCGGCCCGGGTGAGACGCAGCTGGAGTCAGACCGGCGCGTCATCCGCCGTCGTGTGATGCAGCTGCGGCGCGACCTCGAAGGTGTGCAGGCGCACCGCCGGCTGATGCGACAGGGGCGCAAGCGTGCCGGCGCCCCGGTGGTGGCCCTCGTCGGCTACACGAACGCGGGCAAGACGACGCTGCTGAACCGGCTCAGCGGCTCGCACTTCACCGCCGCCGATCAGCTCTTCGTGACGCTCGATCCGGCTGCACGACTGATCACGCTTCCCGGCCGGCGGCCCTTCATCCTCACCGACACGGTCGGCTTCATCCGGAAGCTGCCCCACGAGCTGGTGGCGGCGTTTCGCGCCACCCTCGAGGAGCTCGCCGAGGCCGACGTGCTGGTGCACGTGGTCGATGCCTCGCACCCGGCGCTCGAGGAGCACCTGGCCGCCGTCGACGGCTTGCTGGGGGAGCTGCAGGTGGCCGATCGTCCGACCGTGCTCGCGCTCAACAAGATGGACCGGCTCGAGAACGGCGCGGCCACCGCGGCCTTCGCGGGCCGCCGCGATGCGGTCGCGGTCTCGGCGGCGACGGGCGCCGGCGTCGACACGCTGCTCGACGCGATCGAAGCGGCGCTGCCGAGCGGCGGTCCGGTGACGCTGCATATTCCGCACGGCGACGGCGCCGCCCTGGCGCTGTGCTACGAGCGGGGACGCGTGCTGGCGCGGACGGACCGCCCCGAGCACGTGGCGCTCGAGGTCGAGCTGCCGGCCCCTGTGCTCGCCTCGCTGCACGCCTATCGGGCCGGACAGGGAGCCGTCACGCGCGTGCTAGACTGAATCCTTCCAGTATGGGGCTCGCGAATTGGCTCACTGTCCTGAGGATCCTGTTGATTCCCGTCTTCGTGTCGCTGCTCGTCTACCGGCGACCGGGCATCGCGCTCGTCGTGTTTGCAGCGGCGGCGCTGACCGACCTGCTCGATGGCTACGTGGCGCGGCATCGCGGCATCCAGAGCCGGCTCGGCGCCTTCCTCGATCCGATGGCGGACAAGCTGTTGCTGATCTCGTCGTTCGTCACCCTGACCTGGCTCAAGGCGCTGCCGTTCTGGATCGCGGCCGTCGTGATCAGCCGCGACATCATCCTGGTGGTGGGTGCCCTTGCCATCCACATGGCCGGCGGCCGGATCTACCCGCGCCCGACGTGGGCCGGCAAGGCAGCGACGTTCTTCCAGGTCCTCACCATCCTGACCGGGTTGACCGGGCGCTTCCTCCGCATCGAGCTGGGCGCGGTCGTCTTCATGTGGCTGGCGGCGGGCTTCACGATCGTGTCGGGCCTGCAGTACATCGTGCAGGGCATGCGCTTCCTCAACGCCGCGCCCGTCACCGAGGGGGAAGCCGATGAAGCCTCGCTCCTCCGCTGAGGGCGTCGTCGTGGCCGCCGTGCGTGCCCGCACGCCAGCGGCGGAGGCGGGGCTCCACGCCGGCGATCGGATCCTGACCGTCAACGGCCACGCCGTCCGCGACGCGATCGACTTCCAGTTCCACGCGGCGGAGGAGCGGCTCGCCCTGGGCGTCGAGCGCGCGGGGGCGTCGCAGACGCTGCGTGTGCTCTGCGGCGCACGGCCGGTCGGTGTCGAGCTCGAGGCGCCGCGCCCGGGCGAGATCGCCACGTGCGCGAACAAGTGCGTGTTCTGCTTCATCCACCAGCTGCCGAAGGGGATGCGCAAGAGTCTCTACGTCAAGGACGACGACTTCCGCCTCTCGTTCCTGCACGGCAACTACATCACGCTGACCGATCTGAGCGAGGACGAGCTCGCGCGGATCGAGGCGCAGCGGCTGTCGCCGCTGTACGTGTCCGTGCACGCGACCGATCCCGCCCTGCGCTGGGAGCTGCTCGGGCGCCCCCGCGCATCCGCGGAGATCCTGCCGCGCCTCGAGCGGCTCGCGAAGGCGGGGATCCGCATGCATGCGCAGATCGTGCTGTGCCCCGGCTGGAACGACGGCGCCCAGCTCGCGCGCACCGTCCACGAGCTGGCGCCGCTCCATCCGCACGTGGCCACCACGGCCATCGTGCCCGTGGGCCTCACCGCGCATCGGGAGCGGCTGCCATCGCTGCGCACTCTGACGGAGACGGAGGCGCGCGCGCTGGTGGAGACGGTTCACGGCTGGCAGGCCGAGCTGCGGACCCGACTCGGCAGCCGCTTCG
>Ga0075421_100006728_pt1 | contig 14056 bp, 18 predicted proteins | sample SoiMetdeltSBSDD5_FD_75292 | JGI IMG/M metagenome (GOLD analysis project Ga0075421, IMG submission 75292) | Bulk soil microbial communities from a Populus tree surrounding site in Tennessee, USA - Soil MetaG P. deltoides SBSDD5 | ecosystem: Environmental > Terrestrial > Soil > Tree plantation...
GAAACGGCGTCACAGCGCCAACAAGGGCCTGTCGCCAGTCGACTTCGAGGAATACATGGCGGAGGTACGAAAGCCCTCCATCGCATGATCCAAGTGTCCACGGTTTCTGGGGATTGACAGCCCGGTCCTGGATGACGATTAAGGCCACAACTAATCGTTTCGCTGCGGTACCGCGGTCGGCTCGGCAGCCCACGCCTCGTCAGGTACAGCTCCCGGTCGATCAGCGCCCGACCCCGGCCGTTCACACACGCAGAAAATCCTGATCTGGCAGGAGTCCACCTTGCCCCGGTGTAACGGCGCCGTGGCGCAGCAGCGCGTACTTCCAATCGATACGGCATGCAACCGCGCTTGCGGCTTGCCGATCGGTCAGGTTCCCGGCGAACTGCAACACCGACGCGCTAGTCGTGCCGGGTGTCTGTGCCTCGGCGGTTCGCTTCTACTGGAGGTAGTCGGAGACCTTGACGAAGGACGAAGGTCATCTCTAGGCATTGGTTGGCGGTCATCGGCGCGATGCTGGGTCGGGTCAGGTGGTTGGGTCTGATTGCCGCTTGGCTTTCAGCGGTGGTGGTCTCTCACCTCCACTTGAACAACAGCGCCTTACGGTTGCACGGACCCATCCTGAACACCTTCGAGATCACCTCAAACGCGACCACCGAGCCGTGCTCAACGCACTCACCCTTCCTCACAGCTCCGGCGCCGTCGAGGGCTACGTTAGCCGGATCATTAAGATGCTCAAACGACAGATGTACGGCCGCGCCAAGCTCGACCTCTCCGAAAACCCGTCCTACTCGCCGCGTAATCCGAACAGGGTCAACAGCTTTCACGGAAGTTGGGCCAGATCCAGATCCAGTTTCACGCGCCGACGGCAAGGTCGCTGAGCAGTTGCGGTTGTGGCGTCACGCCGTGCACCGCTGGTTGAATTGGTGACCGTGTTGGTGGGGTCGCAGTGAAGGTCGGCGTGTCATGGCAGAGCGTGAGGTTGTGGGTGGCCCGCTATCGCCATGACGGTCTGGCCGGGTTAGCGGGTCGGTCGTGTCGGCCAAACTCGGGTCGGCATTAGGGATTTTGAGCTTGAAACTAAAGATTGGTTGTCGCCTTGCTGCACGGCTAGGGTGACGCACGTTTGGCGGAAGCGTCTTCCGCATGTCTTGCAGACTATCGAAGGGTGACGTATGAGCACTGTCAGCCCGGCCATCGAGCCCAAAAGTCCTGGATGGCCGCTCTACTATTGTGTCTTTTTCTTGGATGTCTTGGGGTACACCGGTTCTATGTCGGCAAAGTAGGTACAGGAATCCTTTCACTCGTAACTTTTGGTGGCTTGGGGCTCTGGGCTCTCATCGACTTTGTTCTAATAGTTGCCGGCAAGTTCACCGACAAAGAGGGCCGGCCACTGGCCCGCTGATATGCGTTGCTGTGCCGAAGGTAAGCAACGCCGTGAACAGGCGTGGCGACAATTTCTAAGCGCGGATGGGTACGGCCAGACGCATGAGCTGAGGCTGAAACGCTGGGGCTTCCCCGTGTATTCATAGTAGTTCATCTGGCGGAAGGCCAGCCTTCCCCTACTGCCTTGAATTCGGCGCCTAGAAGCCGCGATGACAAGCGGTTTTCGAAGAGCCTTGGCCGTGCTACATCGCGGATAGCCCGATTATAGCGCTGGTAACGGCGCTCAATTGTCAGTTACCGCAAAAGATGTACCCATTTGTTCTGGTGCACAGCTAGGCCCCGGAGCTAACACTCCGGGGCCCACGCTATTTCCTCCATCGAGGTATCACGGTGACCTTGCCAGGTCGGGGGGAATTGTCAAGAGTTGTGGATCGGCTGATTGCTAACGATCTTGTGCACAATAGCAGGTTTCTACCTCTGTCTTAAGTGGACAGCATGATGTAAGAGAGTGTTGCGCTGCCGACTCTGTGAGCCGGTCGGGTGTTCAGCCACTACGCCTTTACTAGCGTGTCCGCGCGGCGCCTGCGTCTGCTGCTGCGCGAGTTGACACCGGTGTGGCAGGCCAGTTGAGAGGGTCGTCTACACGCCAGGCGCGGTGGGTAGTGGCTGCGGACAGTCGGAGCCAGGCGGCGGCCAGCCCTCGGGTTGACCGATCGGCTCGTGGTCACACTGGCACACCTGCGGTTGGGGATCCTGTACGGCGTTGGCGGTGGCGTTCGGGGTGGACCGGGCCACCATCACCCGGGCGATCGGCCAGATCCGGCCGTTGTTGGCGGGCTGCGGGTTCGCCACCGCGACCGGAGTCCGGCTGAAGGGCGGCTCCGACCGTAAACCGGTTTGCCAAGAGTTCACACCGAAGCGGTGAGCGTGCCCAGTGCTGACGTACGAGAATGACGTCCAGGCCCCTCGACGACAATACCGGCATGGCGAGTTTGCTGAACGCGGTCGAGCTGCGGGTTCGGCCTGACTACAACATGTTCGGGATTACTGACTCAGCAGCAATCGACTTCCCGGATCCGCCGCTACCGATCGTCATCGGGCACTGGATCAGCGCCGGGCCAGCGAAGGTACTCATCGAGAGCCCGCAGCGGAGCTTCCCTGTGACGCTGCGGCTGGAGAGCTGGGATCGCCGGCCCGCTGACCCCGACGGGGAGTGGGAGATCGACGAGACATTCCACCTCGACCTGCCCAGCGGCTGGATTAGCCTCAACGCGATGAGCGATGGCTCCCGGCTCGACGCCCTGGAACTGCCGTTCTCGGGGCCGTACACGCTGCGCGTCCTCGGGCGCCATCGCGAGCAGGTCGCACGCGCCGGCCAGGAGCTGTTTGTTACGTACGACATCGATGACCCCGCGTTCGTCGCCGGGTGGCAGGCGCTGGAGGGCAAGGAATACTACCTGGCACGCCTGTGGCCTTATGGAGCTTTTGATAAGCGCGCAACGGAGGAGACGGCAGAGGTCCAAGCCACCCCGGCCGGTCGTGTCGGAGCCCGGCCTGCGGTCCTCGCCGCGACTCCACACCGGCAGGGTCCGCAGCTCCTCGCGGGTGAACGGCTCGCCGCGCAGCGTGGTGCCCTGCGCGCGGAAGTGCACCCGGTACACCCCCGGCGGTCTGCGTCGGCAGGCTGGCGGTGAACATGCCCGGACCGGTCTCGGTCATCCCAACCACGGACTCGACCCCGTCGGGCCGCCGCACTCGAGCGACGACGGTACCGCCGCCGGCCAGCGGGATGCCGGCCTGGGTCAGCGTCGCGCGCAGGGAGAAGTACTTCTGCAGCAGGAGCTGGTCGTCCGGGTCAGCGTTGCCGGTGAGCATGAGGTAGCCGCCCGTTCCGGACACCAGGTCGTCGAGCGCGCCGGGGTTGAGCTGGTCGGCGGTGCCGAGCCCGATCGCGAAGACCCGGTCGGAGGTCACCTGGTCGATGACGTCGGCGATGTGTTTGAACGCCCATAGCCAGATAGAGCCGGGAAGACGTCTGCCCCGACGTAATGTAGCGGCGCGAACCGGCCACCCGATTCGCGCCGCGCTCTGAACAGCGCGTCAAACCAACCGGCGCTGAACAGCTGAGACCATCACAACTGGCTGGCTGTCCGACAAGTGGATCGGCGAGCGGCTATTCCTGTCCGCTCGCACGGTCGGCTATCACCTGTACCAGATCTTCCCAAACTCGGCGTCACTTCACGGGCGGCCGACGGCCTGCGCGGTGAGGTGTGCTGGTCTGCCCGGTGTCGTAGATCGCGAGCGGCCGCGTTCTGCCATCGTCATCCACGGTCTCCGCGGCCATCAGGATCAGGGCCGCGGCGTCTCGAGCCCACTCTCGGTTCTCCGGATCGAGCACGGCGAGGAGCGCGGTGAACGCTGGCTCGCCGCGCCGCGCGAACAGCAGCCGCCAGGGCTGGCTGTTGTACGCGGACGGCGCCCAGCGGGCGGCCTCGAGCGCGTCCCAAGCTGTTCGTCGGAGAGCTCTGGGGCCGGCTCGAACGCTCTCGGACTGGTACGGGTAGCGAGCAGAGGGTGCAAAGTGACCGGGGTGGACTTTTAGTGCGCACCCGCGGCCTCGGTGGAAGCCGACTGGCCGGGGTTTCGGCCCTGTCCGGCGATCAGGGCGGCCAGCACGATGGCGGCGCCGAACAGTTGTCCGGGGGTAAGGCCCTGGTCCAGCAGCAGCCATCCGGCGGTGGCGGCGACCACCGGGCTGAGCAGGCCGAGGAGCGCCACGCTGGTGGCGGGCAGGGTCCGGATACCCCGGAACCACAACGCGTAGGCGGTCGCGGTGCCGAGCAGCGAAAGGTACACATAGCCCGCGATGTTCTCGCCGGTCAGCACGGTCGGCGGAGATCCCTCCACGAGCAGGGTGACCGGCAGCAGCAACAGGCCACCGGCGACGAGCTGCCAGCCGGTGACGGCCAGCAGCGGCGCCGGCGCGCCCCATTTCTTGCTCAGCACCACGCCGGAGGCCATGACGCCGGCACCACCGAGTGCGGCGGCCACGCCGACGGCGTCGAGGCGCGCGTCTGCCCGCAGCACCAGCAGCGCGACGCCGGCCACGCCAGCAGTCGCCGCGATCACCGTACGCGGAGTGAGCCGGTTGCCGAGCAGGCCGGTCGCCAGACCGGCGACCAGCAGGGGTTGCACGGCTCCGAAGATCGCCGCGAGGCCGCCCGGCAGTCGGTAGGCGGCCACGAACAGCAGTGCGAAGAAGACCCCGATGTTGAGGACGCCGAGCACGGCGGCCCGCCACCACCAGGAGCCCCGCGGCAGCTGGCGGGAAATGGCGACCAGCAGCAGGCCGGCGGGCAGGGACCGGAGCAGCGCGGCCAGCAGTGGACGGTCCGGCGGCAGCAGTTCGGTGGTGACGACGTAGGTGGTGCCCCAGATGGCAGGTGCCAGGGCGGTGGCCGGCAGGGTGAGGCGATTGCTTAGCACTAAGACAATTTAGCTTAGCGCTAAGCAAGTGAGCTAGACTGAAGTGTGCCAGACCACGTTGACCGGGTTCTGTCCCAATGGGCGGCCGAGCGACCGGACCTCGACGTCTCGCCGATGGCGGTAATCGGCCGACTGTCCCGCGCCGCGCAACTGGTCGGGGTCGAGTTGCGCCGCGCGTTCGCCGCGCACGACCTCGACCCTGCCTCGTTCGACGTGCTCGCCACCCTGCGCCGCAGTGGGCCGCCCTATCGGCTCAGCCCAACCGAGCTGATGCGTTCAGCGATGGTCACTTCCGGCGCGATCACCCAACGCCTCGACAAGCTCGAATCCCGCGGGCTGGTACGGCGTTCCCGCAGCACGGAGGACAGCCGGGGCATCCTCGTGGCACTCACCGCCGATGGGCGACACCTGATCGACCGGGTGCTGCCCGACCACATCGACAACGAGCACCGGATCCTCGCCGGCCTCACCCCGGCCCAGCGGGACGCCCTCGCTCGCGCCCTAGGCGACCTGCTCACCTCGCTCGGCGACGAGGCCCCAGGTTGAGACACCAGCTGTCCTACCTGGAATCGGCTAGAAAGATCAGTGGTGACGCGCGGATCCGCACCTACCGTCAGGTCCGTGCCGTGCCAACAGCAGCGGGTACGCGCTCGCTACCCCCACACCCCCATCGGTAAGCTCAAGCTGCTACCCACCGACCGACGCAACCCCGACGGCAGCCGGGCGATCACCGGGTTCAGCATCAGCTTCCACCACCGCGCATGGATCAACACCATCCCTGACCTGCGCACCGTGGACGGCATCGAGTTCGACAAGCGACGCGTCGTGCTCTACGCCTACCGGCACAGCTACGCCCAACGCCACGCCGACGCCGGCGTCCCCATCGACGTCCTCCGCCAGCTCATGGACCACTCCAAATTAGACACCACAAAGCGGTACTACAAACCCTCGGGAATTGCATCGGGCGGGTGGGGAATGCGCAGGTCGCGAGGTCACGGCGGGGTCGGAATGGCACTCCCGGTGTTCGAAGAGCGGGCCGACCTGCAGGCATACCTCGACGACCTACTACGCACCCGCGGACGCCTCCGCGCCGCCATCGGTGCCGACCAGCTCGACCTGGCCCAGTTCCAGCAGCTGATCGAGGACGCCCGGGCGGCTGGTCGTGAGAGCCGGTGGGGCGAAGCCGCGCAGCGGTATCGGGATGCGGTCGGCTGTGGCGCGGGGCGGCATTGGAGGGCTGTGACGCGCCGGGCCTGCGAACCGAGGCGACACGCCTGGATGAGCTGCGGCTGGTTGAGGAGGAGCGGTTCGAAGCTGAACTGGCGCTGGGTCGACACTTCGACATTGTGGCAGATCTGACGGCCGCAGCTGCGAGTCAGCCTGTGCGGGAACGGCTGCACGGTCAGCTGATGCTGACGTTGCGCGGAAAGGCTCACACACCGTTCAGGCGGGCGGCAGCGGCGAGGTAGTCGCGGCCCTCGTCTCGCGCTCCGTGGCGGATCATGTAGAGCCCGGAGGAGACCCGCTCGACGAACCCCCACTCCCAAACGGCCTGCTCGACGAACCCCCACTCCCAAACGGCCTGCTCGTCGACCCCGGTCGCGGCCGACAGTCGGGCGCACCAGCCGCGCACCAGCGCCACCGGGTCGGCCGCGGCCAGCACCTCCGGCTCCCAGTCGCGCACCGCAACGCCGAGGTCGTACGCCCGATCGCACAGGAAACCGTCCGGGTCGACCAGCACGTACCCCGACTCGGCACCGGGCCGCGGCATCAGCACCGCCAGGGCGTTGTCCGGGTGCGGGTCGCCATGGCACACCACGCAAGCGTCGAGGTCGAAGGCGTCGGCGCGGCGGCGGGCGTAGCAGAGGGCGCGCTCGATCAGCTCCGGCGGGCACGGGTGGCCGGTCTGCGGGTACAGCTGCTTGATCAGCTCGTACAGGGTGCTCGCCTTGTCGGTGCCCGGCGGCACGACCGCATCGGGCGGGCGTGGCACGAGCCAAGCCTGCAGCAGCGTCGCCGCTAGCACGTCGAGGGCGTCTTCCGGCGAGGGCGCGGTGGCCGACAGCGCAGGGCCGAGGGCCTCCAGCAGCGCGGCGTGCTGCGCCGGGTCGTGGGCATACAGCCGGACGTAGCCGTGCCCGTCCGCAGCGGCGATGGTGCGCACCTGGCCCGTGAACCCATCGCCGGGCGGCGCAAGCCGCAACACCGCGTCGCCGCCATCGGACGTGCGCACCCGTTCGCCGCGCTGCCGAACAGGCCGGCCTCGGCCGGGTCACCCCGCACCAGCTGCGGCACACTCTGGCCACACAAGCCATCAACCGGGGAATGTCCTTGGAGGCCATCGCGACCGTCCTCGGCCACCGGTCTCTATCAATGACACGGGTCTATGCCCGGATTGCTGACCGGACTGTCGCCAACAAATATTTCGCCGTCACCGAGAAAGTCGAGGCTCTCTACGACGCGCCCAAGCATCTGCCCGCGGACGCTGAAGGCTCGGAGATGGCCAAGCTGCGCCGGGAAATGCACCGCAGGATGCTCGGCAACCGCTACTGCGCCCGTCCGGTCGAGATGGACTGCCACTTCGAGTCAATCTGCGAATCCTGCACGTTCTTCGTCACCACCATCGAGTTCCGCCCCACCTTGCAACGGCAGCGAGACGACGCCGCAAACAAAGGACAGGTCGCCCGGCAACAGATCTTCGAAGGGCTGCTCAGCCGTCTCGACGAACAAGCAGCCTGATCAACCAACCATATCCGCGTTCAGATGTTGTACGACAGCAACCCACGATCGGCCAGGAAAGCCCGAAGCTCGGTCTCCTGATCGGCCGTCAACGGCTCACGCGGGAGATCGAACACCGCCGGGCCGTCCTGCCAGAATGGATACGCTTGCGGCCGTGGCTCCACTCGACGCACGACCTGCCAGCCCCAACGAGACGACGTCAGATCGGTGCTCGATTCCAACCTCTCATCAGTGATCACATAGTTGTGTGGACCGCACCAAGACATCGGCACGGTCACAGCGTCCCGGAACATTCGCCGGGCCCGCCACGGCAACAGGAATGCCCCCAACACAGCAGCGGCACCAACAATCAGCGCCACACCTTCGCCCTGCGAGATGAGAACAACAACCAAGCCCACGACAGCCAGCGCCACCGCCAGAAGGAGAGTCCGCCGAGCCGCCCGCCTCGCGCCCACCATCAACTGCTGCCGGAAATACTCCGAACTCCGACTGAACGTGAACTCGATCCGCATCGGGCGATGCTACAACCTTCAATGAAACGCAGACTTGACAACGAGACCCGCATATTAGAGGTGTTCCCACCGGCAAGATCCGCTACGACAATCTGCGGGCGGCGGTCGCCCAAGTGCTCGGGTTCTCCCGGCAGCGGGTCGAGACCGCACGGTGGACGGCGTTCCGTTCTCACTTCGGGTCGATCCTTTTTACTGCCAGCCAGGCTTGAAGGGCGCCCACGAGAAGGGCGGTGTCGAGGGGCAGATCGGCTGGTTCCGCCGCAACCACCTTGTCCCCGTCCCCGAAGTGGAGTCGTTCGAGCAGCTCAACGCCATGGCCGACGCGTGGGACGCCGCCGACGACGCCCGGCGCATCGGCAGCCGAGCCCACACCGTCGGTGAGCTGTTCGCCATCGAGCAGCCTCTACTGGTGCCGCTGCCGAACGAGCCGTTCGAGACCGGCACCTGGCTGGGGGCCCCGCGTCGACCGCTACCGCCATGTCACCGTCTGCACCAACCGCTACTCCATGCCGGTGCAGCTGGTCGGCCGGCAGGTCCGGGTCCACCTGCACCAGCCACGACATCCCTGAGATCCCGCAGCCGCGCACTACCGAGGCGATGGCCCAGCTACGCTCCGATCCGCCCTTCTGAATCCCAGCCGGCGACACCGTCGACCCACCGCGAAAGGGGGTCCCAAACTCAGCAACATTGATCAACGAAAAGCTCCCGGCCCGGGCCCCGAAGTCGCGCACACCTGGGGCCCGTTGTCACAGACGAAGCCATGCAGGCCATCCTCGTCCTGCAAGGCGCCGAGGACGCCCGCTAGCCATGATGAAGATGACGTACTGGTCAACGGCTCGCCGTACGGGTGGCATGCTGGGCTGCTTCGACAGCGTTGATCCAGGTATCGGTGAAACTGGCGGTGTCGATGCCGGCGAGCACTCGCGTTCTGTACCCCTCGTCATGGACCTCAAAGCGCAACACGTCGCCGTCTTGCATGGCACGTAGGGACACCTGCTCGATGTCCGCGCCCGCCCAGCCCATTGCGACTGCGCATGCTACCGGATCCCAATGAAAGTTGACCAGGTCATCGGGTAGCCCAAGGTGCGAGCGGCCTAGCTCGGCAAAACCTTGGTCGTTGGCGTAAGCTACCGACTGCCGGGCCAGCAACGCGCCGAGCGGACCCGATGCCGCGACGCGAGGAAGATCCGCGCGGCGCAGTGTAGCGGCAATCGCGACTGGCAGCAGGCACAGGGTTAAGTCAGCGGTCGCGGCAAGGATCCGGGCGGCCTGGATATCGCACTGCACATTCCAGTCCATCTCCGGACCCCAAGGTGGAAGCCCCTGTGCAGGAGGGCGGATCCAGCCTCCCATGGCGACTACCGGCGCACCAGACAATCGGCCAGGGTGCGCCTGCTCTAACAGGGCGAAGTTGGTATACGGGCCGATTGCCGCGATCGTAGCGCCTTGATCGATGCTGCGCGCAAGCAAGTCGACTGCGGCGTCCGCAACGATCGGCGCTGGCGCGATAGGCACATCCCAATACCGTTCGTGATCGGGAAGGTCTCCCATAAGCCGATCAGTGGTCGTTGACCGGCCGGCACCCACGGCCACGGGGATGTCAAGCCGTCCCGCAAGCTCCAGGAAGCGACGGACGTAGCCAGCACGCCGGCCGTCAGGGTCTGCAGTGGTGGTGATACCCACAATCTCAATGCCCGGCCAACCGAGCACCATCGCCAAGGCGCAGGCGTCGTCGGGATCTCCGGCGAAATCAGTGTCGATATGAAGCCGCATGTCTAACGCCTTTCTTGCCGCAACTATCCATCGAGCCGTAATCGGGTTCACGTACTATAGCTCCGGCCGGGTCTAGGGCCACATCAACAAAGCGAAACGCAGCGGGGGAATGGCTTCGTTAAAGGGGTCATCAAGCTTGGCCGGGTCTTCGAAGCGGGTCGATTGACGTGGTGCCGTCTGCGGGTATGGCAACTACGCGCCATAGTCGCTGGTAGTTGGGTTAGGAAACCTGTAGGCGTTGCGCCTCCAGCTTGGATACCCGGTTGTTGGCTTCGCTTTCAGCGTTGGTGATCCAGGTGACGCCGAAGCCCGTCACCGGTGCTTGCCGATCATCTGATGTAGGGTACGGATGAGTTGATCCAGGTCGTCGTCGGTGTAGGAATAGTGCACGGACGCGCGTACGAAGTTCGGAAGCTAGCGCAGCTCGCAGCCCAGTCGGGTCGAAGGCTTGCCGAGGCCGAGGTGTTGATGCGCCGGGCGCGAAGCTGGTCACTGATCCGAACGCGATCTACAGGCGCGGCTGGCCGACATCTTCCATGCACATCATCGCCGCGTGGTCTCGTATGTGGTCAGCCATGCTGGGCGGCAGTTCGCCGACGATGTGGTGAGCGAAACGTTCGTTGTGGCGTGGCGCAGCATCGAGAGGATCCCGGCGGACGAGCTGCCGTGGTTGATCGGCGTGGCACGCAACCTGCTTCGCAAACGCTACGAACGGGCGGCCCGGCAGGCATCACTGGCGGTGGAGATGCGTGCCTGGATCGCCGTCGAGGACGTCGATGACATCGCCGACGGTGTCACCCAGCGATGGGCCGTGCTCGATGCGCTGGCCCGGCTCAGCGAGTCTGACCGGGAGCTGTTGACCCTCATTGCGTGGCACGGACTGTCCAACGCACAAGCGGCACGGGTCATCGGCTGCTCGGTTGCCACGCTGCTTGTCAAGCTGCACCGCGCCAGGAATCGCCTCGCCAACGCAATGTCCACCGTCGAGCAATCCACGGCCCTTACCCGAATGGAGCACCGATGAGAACCGGAAAGGAAGCAGTGCAACACCTGCAACAAGCCCGGCCACCGCACCTGGACGATATGGATTCACAGATCGACTAGGAGGCGGTGACGGCCCAGCCCCGCGGCCGCACGAGCGGAACTAGGCGAGTACTAAAGTGGGGGCTGGCGGGTGCTGTCCCGGTCGTGGCGGCGGCTGTCGCGCTAGCGCTGGCCAGTGCTCAACCAACCACGACACCACCGCCCGGGCAGAACCACTCTGAAGCCCGCACGGCACGCCAACTGCTTGCCGTGGCGGCCGCCAATGCGCTAGAGGCGAAGTCGACCGGCCGCTACTTCGTCACCAAGACGGAGACCGGATACATCTTCACCGCCCGAGGGTACGAGGTCCTTGGCCGATTTTATTCCGAATACTGGCACCCCCGGTCCGCCCAGGACCGCCCGTTCGGGGTGTCTCAGCATCTCGGCGCCGCACCGTTTGGCGCGGGCAGCGAGGCGGCCTGGCGCGTGGACGGTTCGCCGACGGCGTGGACGATACCCGGCAATGGTAGGAACCCGGATGCCACCACGGTGACCGCAGCGGCGGGGCCGAGGACCCTTCGCGGCGCCGTAACAATCAGGACCGATAACGGCCCCGCAAGCGTAGCCGCGGTCTTTGTCCTCGCCGCCGGGCCCCCCGCAAGTGCGAAAGCATCTTGTGCACTTGAGCTTTCGCGCTGCCAGGCGCCGCCGGCCCCCATAGTGCCTCGATGATCTGGTCGGTGGTCACCAGACGGTCACGGTTGACCAGGAAGTAGGCCAGCAACGCGCAATGCCTCGGCGCGCCGAGGCCCAGCGCCGCCCCCGCGACGGTCGCTTGAACCGGACCAAGAACCTCGAACCGCATCCAACCATCCCAGTACTTCCAAGCTGCGATGACCGTACACGCGCTGTGGCAGAGAAGAAACCGGCAAACACATAGCGCCCGATTAGATTAGAGATCGCATGGGAAAGTGGTGTGTAACGACTAGGTCGGTCTGGGTCGCGATCGCCAACAGCGCGTGGTCGCGGCCGATCCATCGCGTGCGGTCTGGTGGTGGAGCTTGGTCATGAAAAGGGCGGGACAAGCCAAAGCCTGTGGAGCGCGGGTAAGACCGCACCGCGCCGAGAAGCAGGGAATCCACCCAGGCGCGTGTTCGACCCGCAGAGGCCAGAGCAATTTCCACCCTCTAGAGCTGAGAGAATGTCAATTCGCCGCACGTTTCAATGCCATGACAAGTGCGCTCAATGCCGGTTGGGCGAGCGAGGACTCGCGCACGGCGGCGTGGATGGCGCGCACAGGCTCGGGCTTGCGCACCTTTCGCACAACCACCCCCGGGTGGCGGTTGGCCAAGCCGGTCAACGGGATCAGGCTCACCCCCAGCCCTGCTGCGACAAAGCCTTGCGCCGTCGCATAATCCTCGCTCTCCACTGCGAGGCTCGGGCTGAAACCAGCCGCTGCGCAGGCGTCGAGCATCAGCCGGAGGCACGCTCCCTCCGGCCACTCGCCGACCACCCAAGGTTCGTCGGCGAGGTCGGCCAGCTCAAGCGTGCGCTTGCGGGTGAGTGGATGCGCCTTGGGAAGGACCGCGCGGTACGGGTCGTCGAGCAGGTGCACCAGCCGGATCGCGCCGCGGGTATGCTCGCGGGTCCCGTCGCGTGGTGAGAGGACCGCTATCGTCAAATCGGCGCGGCCCTGCTCCACCTCGACCAGCGGATCGCAATCGCCCGGTTCGGTCAGCTTGAGGTCGATCTGGACGCCTGGGTGGTCGCGCCGCAGCTTCGCCACGGCGGGCGGCACCAGCGTGGCGCCCGCCGTGGCGAAGTAGCGGATCGCGATCCGGCCGGTGCGCCCCGCCCGTAGGTCGGCCAGAGCCGTCTCGGCCTCGGCGACGTGCTTGCCGATGATGGCGGCGTGGTCGGTAAGCAGCCTGCCGGCGACGGTGGCCTGCACGCCCCGCCCCACCCGCTCCAGCAGCGGGACGCCGACCTCCTTCTCCAGCGCCGCCACCTGCTGGCTGATCGCCGATGGCGTGTAGCCCAGGTTGGTCGCTGCGGCGGTCACCGAGCCGCTCGTGACCACGGCTCGCAAGACCTGGAGGCGTCGCACATCGATCATGTAGTAGAGCTTAACATCAGTGCCAGGACTTTTCACTTGTTCTGATGGGTAGTGTCGGGCACCGTTGGCGGGTGACCACTTTGCGTGTCGCCGTGCTGGCGCTGGTGTGGGGATCCGGCTTCCTATGGATCAAACTTGCGCTCAACGGCGGCCTGTCGCCGGTGCAGATCACGGTCGTCCGCAGCGCCTTAGGCTCGCTGTTCCTACTGGTGATGTGTTACCTGTTTCGGGCGGCGCTGCCGCGCGGAAGGGCGACCTGGGGCCGCCTGGTGATCGCGGCTCTGTTTTGCAACGCCCTGCCGTTCGCGCTCTTCGCCATCGGCGAACGGACTGTCGACTCCGGTGTCGCCGGCGTCCTCAACGCCACGACACCGCTGTGGTCACTGTTGCTCGCAATGATGCTGGGTACGGCGGAGCGCGGGGTGGGTATGCGCCTGGGATTACTCATTGGTTTCGCGGGCGTCCTGCTGATCTTCGCCCCCTGGCGGCAGTCGCATGTCTTCACCTGGGGCGCGCTGCCGCTACTCGGGGCGGCGGCCAGTTACGCGGTCGGATTCGCTTATATGGCACGCAAACTCACCGGAAGAGGGACACAGCCCGTGGCGTTGGCGGCGGCGCAGCTTATGACCGCGACCGGCCTCGGCACGCTGGCGCTGCCGTTACCGATCGAGGGAAATGGTGTCGGCGTCACGCTCACTGGCGTCCTCGCGGTCGCGATCCTCGGGATATTCGGGACGGGGCTTACGTTTTACCTCAGTTACCGCTTGATCGCCGATGAGGGCCCGACAAGCGCGGCGACGGTCGGATATCTGCTGCCTGTGGTGTCCGTGGCGCTGGGAGCGATATTTCTGGATGAAGAGTTGAGCCTGCGGGTCGTCGTGGGAATGCTCGTCGTACTTGGCGGCGTGGCCCTGACCCGCTGGCGCGGCGGGGCGGTGGGCGTTGACCACAAAAGTGGGCCGCAGGATCGCCGGAGCGGCTCGCACGGCGACGATATCCGGAGTCAGCGTCGCGTCCCAGATTG
>Ga0075421_100006729_pt1 | contig 14053 bp, 12 predicted proteins | sample SoiMetdeltSBSDD5_FD_75292 | JGI IMG/M metagenome (GOLD analysis project Ga0075421, IMG submission 75292) | Bulk soil microbial communities from a Populus tree surrounding site in Tennessee, USA - Soil MetaG P. deltoides SBSDD5 | ecosystem: Environmental > Terrestrial > Soil > Tree plantation...
CGATCGCGCCGATCTCGTCGAGCGGGTTAGGAGTGTTGGTCCGGATTCTCCCAGGCGCTGGGGCAAGATGAACGCGCACCAGATGATTTGTCACCTCGCTGACGCGTTTAGAGGCGCCACGGGTGTCAAGAATCTGCGGCCTCGCGCGTTAGGTTTAGAGCGTCCGGTCAAATGGCTAGCGCTCTACGTCCCGGCTCCGTGGCCCCGCGGCTATCCCGCGCCCCGCGAAATCAACCAACTCGCCGGCGCGGGGACGCCGCCCGCGGTATTCGACCAGGACCGCGAGGCGCTGTTGGCACTGATGGAAAACTTCACCCAGGCGGCAATCCACGGCCGCCGGCATCCGCTCTGGGGTCGAATGTCGGAGTGGGAGTGGGGCCGCTGGGGATATCTCCACACCGATCATCACCTGCGGCAGTTCGGAGCCTGAATGTGAATGTCAGAAGCGGAAGCGCAGGCCCACGGTCGCGACCTGAGTCTCGAGCAGGTTCTGGTATAGCGCGCGGAAACCCTGTCCGTCGATCTCCTGCTCAATCGCGAAATCGTTAAAGATGTCCGTGAACGTGAAGAGAAGCTCAGCGCGTTCGTTCAGCACCGGCCACTTGGCAGCGACGTCGAGCGATGAGCGCGAGCGCTGGTGGCCCTGCGGTACGTTGCGCTTCGCGTAGTAGACGTAATTCAGGTTCAGCTCGCCCGATCGGGGCATACGGAACCGATTGTTCATCGTCGCGTCCCAGGTGCCGACCGTCGAGGCATCGAGTGCGAACGGCCGCCGCTGCGGAAACAGCAGGATCGTCTCGAAGGCGTCGATCTCGTTCCTGAACACGTTGACGCTGCCCGATACACGCCACGGCGACGTGATCTGCTGCTCGAGTACGACCTGCATACCGGTCTGCCTGGAATCGCCGGCATTCTCGAAGATCTTGTTGACGATGTTGTAGTTCGGATTGGACGCGTCAATGGCGTAGATCCGGGAATACGCGTCGGTGATATCGCGGTGGTAAAGCGACGCCGTCGCGGATCCTGCCGTCCATGACCGGGCGAACCCGAGCTCCAGCGCATGGGTGAACTGCGGCCGGAGGAATGGGTTCCCCACCTTGAGCAGCTCAGGGTCGTCGTACTTGGGAAAGATCCGCAGGTCGGCCTCGGTCGGCCGGTCAACGCGGCGGTTGTAGGCCGCGATGAGCCGGTTCGCCTGACTCAATCGGTACGTAAGCTTCGCGTTGGGAAACAGCTCGAAGTAGTCATACCGGTCGTTGCGATCGTAGTAGACGTTCTCGGGCGCCACCGAATACGTCACCTCGGTGTGCTCGGCCCTCAGCCCCGCCTCGAGCGAATAACGGCTCTGCACCCGCACCAGGTTGGCGTACGCGGCGTAGATGTTCTCGTCCCAATCTGAAAAATCTCCGAGACCCTCGTAAATCACGCTCCTGACGCCGCGGCCCACGGTGTAGGTGACCGGCAGCCATCGGCGCTGGAGCTTGGTGCCCACTTCGAGGCGTCCGGCGCGCAGCGGACGCACGTAGTCGAGTGTCACTGGCACCGTGTTCTCGATGCCGACGACATGCGTGTCGTCGCTTCCTTCGCGGACCGGTGACACCTCATTCAGGAAGTACGCCTCGTCTTCCCAGCCGCGCGTGTACTGCGCGTTCAGGTTGAGCTCGTGCCCCGGCGTGGCGAAGAGGCGCTTGAAATTGAACGTGACGTTCGCAAAACCTGTGTCCTCTTTCTCGCGCCAGAACCAGAACCGCTCCCTTTGGCCGGTCGATGTCAGGATGAAGGGCACCTGCGCGCGGTCGGTGTGGGTTTCGAAGTCGTAGATGCCCGATAGGGACATCGTGCTCGTCGGGTTGACGGTCCAGTCCGATCCCACTTTGACGATGTAGTGGATCTGCTCGCGGTTTTCCGGGACCTGCGACTCGATCACACGGCCGTCGTCATAGAACCGGGTGTGGAATTCGTTGTTCGGCAGATCATCCTGCACCAGGAACTCGCCCTGGACGAAGCTGCGCGTCCGCGCCGTCCGGTAATTCAGGTTCAGGCTCGGGACGATTTTCTCGTTGTTCGAATAGCTGCCCAATTCCGTCGGCAGGTCGTCGCGCTGCTTGGTGAACTGGCCGAACCCGAGCGCCATACCGACGTCCCCGGACAGGCCAAGCTGCTGCTCCTGCTTGTAGATGATGTTGATGATGCCTGCCATACCCGCGGCGTCGAAGCGTGCCGACGGGTTGTGAATGATCTCGATCGCTGCGACGTTCGCCGCGGTGACACTGTCGAGTCCCCGCTGCGAGCCGAACCCGGTCAGGCTCGACTGTCGGCCGTCGATGAGGACAGCGACCCGATCGCTGCCTCGAAGCAGGACTTTCCCTTCCTGATCGACTGTGACACCTGGCAGCCCCCTCAGCGCGTCGAGCAGGCTGCCAGTAGACTGTGTGGCGCCGATATCGAGACGGAACACCTGGCTGTCCACGCCAGCGACGCGAACGGCCTCCGCGGTCACCGTCACCTCCTGCTGGAAGTTCTCCATGCGGGGCAGGCGGATGTCGCCCAGGTCGTACGACTGATTCAACGGGCTCACGAGCACGTCTGCCATGGCCGGCTGGAAGCCGGGAAAAGTGATCGTGATCCGGTACTCGCCCGGCGCGAGCCCCTGTACCCGGAAGCGACCGTCCTCGCTGGTCAGCGCGCCTGACAACGACTGTCCGGAACTCGCGAGTTCCACGATGACAGAGGCAAACGCGATTGGCGCACCGTCGGCAACCTGGAGCACGCGTCCGGAAATGATCGCGGTGCCCTGTGCGAACGCTGCGGCCGGCAGTGCCAGAACTATTAAAAAGACGAATAAAAGCGCCATATGAACAGCCCCAGAACTTCGTTTAGGTGTCCCGAATCCGCAGGCTTCCGCCTGCGCGCACATTCCGTAATACGCCAGCTTAGGGGCTATCGTGTATCGCGGATGTACCTGACGGACCAGTCGTGCTGTCGGGCTCCCTATTTGCTGCAAATCGCGAGTTGGGGCGTCTTCGCTAAGCGACCTTGGCGAAAGATACGGAGACTGCACACAACGCTTCACCGAAGTGCTCGATATTCGACGTCAGCCCATACTTCCTGTCCCAGGCTGCGATGTCCTCCCGACTGATGTACCTCTTATAGATGCGGAACTCCGTGCCATCGTTCAATCGACGGAGCTGGCGTCCCACCTTCTCGTTGAACTTCGCACGAAGGTCAGTCCATGCCGATTCCAGAATGAGCACACGGGAATCGGGGCGGAGCGTTCGTCGCAGGACCTGCATGAAGAGACGCTCCTGCTCCTCTGAAAAATGACTCAAGAGGAAGCCGACTAACGCCGAATCGTGCGCGAACGGTGGGAACTCGTAGTCGAATACATCCCCTCGAACGACAGAACATCGGCCAGGACCACTGAGACGGGCCACTTTTGATTCGCATTCCGCCAACATTTGTTCGGATTGGTCGAACAGCGTGATGCGAGAGCAGTTCGCGATGTAGTGCGGGAGCCAGTAACCGGTACCGCACGCCACGTCGAGCAGATGCCCGCGACCGAAACCGCGAACGATGTCCTCGAGCACGGCAATCTCGGTTGTAAATACAGCAGGGTCGGTGATTGAAGCTGTCCCGGTGCCTCGCGTGTAAGCCTCCTCATACTCGGAGGCTCGCTCGTTGTAGTAGGCGAGCATGCGGTCGCGAAGACCATCGTCCATCGGTCGAACGTGATGGTAACTGCCGCCCCCAACACGGGACAACCCACTGGGAGTCGTCCGCATGTTGGCCGATTTTCCGCTCGAACGGCCGAGTCGTTTTGGCTTGATACCGAGGGTTAATCGATCAAGGCAAGGTGAAGCCCTTGGGGTAATCCACACAGACGCTGCGCGTCGATCAGGGCCTCGTCGATCGAACGCATGATCGCTTCCACTTGTGCGGGCGTCAGGTCGTCTACCGGATGCTCGTGCGTTAGCGCTTGGGGGGCGCATTCTGCTGTAGCAGGATCGTCGAATCGAACCATACCGTCTTGTGTCTCAAAGTTCGGGCCAAGCGCGAACGGTCCGTAACATCTTGAAAATACCTAGATGTGGACCGGCTCTATGTCGGAATGCCGCCCTCCCGGTGTCGGCCTGCCGAACAACGCGTCGGCGCGATCCAGACCAGGCTGGATCCTAAAAGTGGGTCGCGCGCCGACTGGCACCCGTATCGATCCGCAACGACGCGCTTGTCACGGCTGGACGATTTCGAACGAATCGACGATACGCTCCACTTCCCGGGCAAGGTCGTCTCTCGGCCAAGACCGAATGCTGAGCGTGGCGAGCTCGTCGAGTGCGGTGGCAAAGATGATTGCAAGCGTCTGTGGTTCTGCAGGACTGTCGCCATGCGTGTGGCCATCCAGTCGTTCCGCGCGCGGAGATCCGCGGACGGCGACTAATCGCGGCGATGCGGTTTCGCGAAACAGCGTGGAGCGTGTCCGCACCGACTCCGCCAACGACCGCATGGCGAGAGGCGTGATGTTGACGGCGACAACCGTGTGCGCATCGCCGCATAGGTAGCCACCCCACGTCTGGACGCGTCGAGATTCTTCCGGAATCACGCGAACGCCACTTCTGGTGAACGTCTCGGGAACCGAGAGCCGGTAGACATCACAACTCTCAACGCTGCGAAGGGCAACGGGCGCGGCACGCAGGGCGGCAATCTGGACCGCCGTTGGACGGGACGCCCCGTTCGGCAACCACCATTCCTCGAGGGCCTGCTGGGCCTCCACCTGCAAGTGTGGGATTGCACCGCCCAGCGCGACCTGCTCGAGAAACCATCGCACGACCGACTCCTGATCCGGAGTCAGTGTCGCCAGTCGTGGCGGGTATCGGTCGGGTGGACGCAGCGATCGCACCAGCGCCTCGCCCACCATCGCAGAGTCGTTTGGATGTCTGAACGCGTAGTCGATTAATCGAGGCAGATAATGGCGCCACGAACGCGCGTCGAGATAGCCGAGGCCCCAGAAGGCAAATCCTTCGAAGTAGGCATCGGTCGGCTCGTCCTGGACGGGATCGAATGGCCTCGGTTGGTTGTAGCTGTCCACGGCGTTTCCTCCGCGGAGCGTAAGCGGAGGAGCACTCCCGACGTCTGCTCGGAACGCCTCGAAGGCCCGGGTGACAATATTCTTCGTGCTCACTTGGCTCGGCGCGACAAGGATTATCGCCGGCATGCGCCGATACCCGGGACCACCAATCCCGACGGCTCGAGCGTACCGGACTCGCCTGATCGGTCTGGCTGCGCAACTTCGTCAATCGTCGCAATTATCGTCAGTGCGCTCGTGGCGAGTACTCCGACAGGTCATGTGGCCGGCCCCGGAGAGGTCTTGGGAGACTGCATCCCTCTCACCGAAATCGACAGCATGATGAAGGATGCCAGCCAGAAGTATTAACCGACTGCAGGTTGGACGTCCGGAGCGAGGAAGAAGGTGACGTTTACGGCGGCGGCAACCGGTAGCGCACGACGTAGTACTCGTTTCAACTTTGTCCAGGCGGGATAGGCAACTGAGGGTGAAAGCAGTACCAACAGGTTGGTGAGCCAGAGCACGCCCAACCAGAGACTGATCAGAACGACTTTCGGGCTCAGTTCCCCAATAAGAGGGACCGCCCACACCAACCCTCCACGCACCAACGCGTCCCATCCGGTCCACGTGCCGCGGATCAGCTCTCCTCCTTCGTGGATAAGCGCACGCATGAAGAGGGAGGCCACGTAGCACGCCCATCCGAGGCACGCCACGGCCATCGCGGTACGCTGTGTGAGGAACACCTCAATCGCTAGGATACGCCTCCACGGGTTAGCGTTAGCTCACCCGGCACTTCGTATCCTGTGCGAAAGCCCCTCCAACGCGGTGAGTGGACGATGCAGGATCGTGTTCGTCGCCCAGCGTCGCAGCGGGCTCTCGACGGGGGGAACGATCAGTTCGTCGGGCGTGACCCAGGCATTACGCCTGCGTCGGCTGGCGTAAACCTGGCACCGCCGGCACGGAGAATCTTCGCCGGCGTCTCGCAGTCCCATGAGCACAGCCTTGGTCTGCTGCATCTTGTCTCCGGCGAGAACGGACTCGAGACCCTCCGCGAATACGTTGCCGAAATCGTCCCAGTGATTGATGGAGCACCCGAGGAGCCGTCCGTCGAAGTTGATGCGGGGCCGCAGCCACAACTGGTGGCAGGTCGAGGCGATGTAGCTGTGTCCGAACTTGGCCTCGTAAGCGCGCCGATCCGCGACGCCCAGCCCGGATTCCCTTTCAATGGCGTTGCGATCGGTGACCGGTGAGAACGGTTTCGTGTATAGGTCGTCCCACGACAGCTTCAAGTAGAAATCCATCCCGAGCTCGCGCGCCATTTCGCGGGCTTTGCTGATTTCGTGCTGATTGTGGCCGAACGCGACAAATTGCCAGCGTAGAGCCGGGTAAGGACTCCGGTACTTCTTCTTGAAGCGATCGATTTGCCGCAGGTGCGCGATCACCCGGTCGAAGTTTCCCCGCACGCGGTAGACGGAGTAGACCTCCTGACTGGCACCATCGATTGAACACGAAAGGCTGCGCAGCTTGTACTTGACAAGGGCTTCCAGGACCCGGTCCGAAGCGCGGTCAAGGTTGGCTCCATTGTCGATCCGGAGCACGACGTGACGCTGATACGCGTAACGAAGAATCTGCTCCAGATCCGGGTTCAGGAACACCTCGCCCCAGTTCGAAAGCTCGATATCGGAGACCCATGGATGCTCGTGGAGGAATTTCTTGAAATCGGCCAGCGTTACAAACCCGGCGCCGAGGGACCTGGCGATGGCACCCGTTGCAGTCGGACACGACGGGCATTTGAGCTGGCAGGCTGTCGACAGATCGAGTGTCACGCTGCTCGGCCGGGTGAATGCAACGCGATCGAGGGCCTCGGGAGAAGGCTGTGCCGGCCGTTTTGCGATCTTGTCTTGCCGTATCAGCGCCTCCACGTGCGAGGTCCGGCTCCTCGTCTGCATGTAGAAGAGCGCGTTGTTCACTCGGCGGACAGGTGCGCCGCGGCCGATGATCCGTTCCGCTCGCGTGAGCAGTGCCATCTTGTTGGGGATGCCAATCGTGAAGTTGGCGTGGAACATCACCGGATGATCGGGTACATAAAATCGTTGCCGTCCGCGAACGAGGCGCGCGGAAAAGGTGCCCGCGCCGAAGAACGACACCGGGAGGTACCCAACCCGGAGATCCTCCATCTCGCGCACCACCCGATTGAAAGCAATCTGGTCACGACGCTCTTGCTCCAGTGCTCGCCGGACCTGCTGCCACAGCCGGAGTGTTCGGTCGTTCGCGCGCAACGCAAGGAATCCCGTGCACAAGTTCCCGACAGGGTCGTCCAGCTGGCAGACGATGTCCTTGCCGGCGAGGCTCTCGAGGATCACGTTCTTCGTCGGCCCGAAAAACGCGACGTCGACGTCCGAGTAGACGAAAATGTCGTCCCAGTATTTCTGAATCGCGTCGATGATCGTGTCGCACTTGAAGAGGATCGTCTGCGTCCAATCCTCCTGCATGTACGAGCCAGGGCCTTGCACATCGCAGCGGTGCAGCCTGACGTCGTAGTCGTCCTTCAGCGTGCGCAGGAACCACCGGTCCTTGAGCGTTTCATGACTGGCGCTGAAGACTGCGATCAGTTTCATCGGCTGCGGTTATCCGCCATTCCGCATCAAGCCCAGTCTGTGACCCCACCAATGAGGGTCGATGATCTTGCGCCAGAAGGGGAGACGTCCATGGAACTCGAATACGACATAGCGCGCAGGCTCCGACGTCGGATTCCGGATCCCATGCGGCGTGCCACCAGCGTAAAAGACGAGCCCATGCCGTCGTACTCGCTGACCCAGGGTTTCGATTTCGCCTTCGAGAACGACCATCGCCGTCTCGTACGAATGGCTGTGTGGGGGATTCCCGGCGCCTGCGGCCAGCCTCGATGCGTGTGAATGAAGGCGTTCGAGGCACGTCGTGGGCCCTTCGACGAGCAGCCGGTAATCGAATGCGGCCGCACTCTTGCCAGGGAAGCACGAGGCTCCCGCATCAAACTGTCCAAACTGCAGCTGCGCATCAGGCGTGCGTGCGCGAGCGCGCCACTTGAACATTACGTAGTTCGCCGGTTCTGTGCTGATCGTCCGCAGCGTGTGAAGGAAGTGCGCCGGGTAGTAAACGAACTGGCCTGGCCGCAGCCGCAATGGCGGCTGCTTTCCGTCGTCGGAGGGGAGGCTCGGGAGAATGAGTTCGGCCTCGCCGGCCAGCATGAGCAGGATCTCTTCTTCAGGATGGCTGTGAGGAGGATGCGGGCAATGTCCAGGGATCAGAACCGACGCATGACACGACAGGAAGTCTGCGTTGTGAGTCGAGCCTTGGTACTGGTAGTACGGCTTCCAGCCGGCGGTCTCATCGGGGTCGAGCGGAACAGTCAGCAGGTCAACCCGACTCGCTATTCGTTGTCGGTTCATCGAGATCTACGCGCCTGCTGATTGGAATTGGCCGAAACCTAGCCGGATCGGGTCGAGGCGGCTCTAGCACGGAACATGCCTGCGCCGGTCACAGGAGAGGTGTGGATTTGGCTGCCCTTTGAGATGCGAAACGCCGGTTGTCTCCGCATCGCACGGGCGTTAGTCCTGTGCGAAGCAGACTTTTGACAACCGCCATGGACCTAGCCAACTCGCACAAGGACTCTCAGGAGGTGCTGCTCCACGGCGACCGCTCGTGGATTTCGTCATGGTGGCGCAACAAGTACGACTGTCGGACGGCCTGCATGGCCCAGACAAAAGCCAGATCGTCGAGCCTTTGCGACTTGATGCGATCCGTGAGGACACCCCCGACCCGCTGGAACGCGTTGGCCAGGAACCGCCGCGTCCGACGTTGCAGTCGCAGCGCAACTGCCAAGCCCAGCATGTTCACACGGGCTTCGATGAGCAGTCGGGGCGTCACGGCGTACCCGCTCGGGCGCGTATGCAGCCATGCGAGGAATGCGCGTCGTCCCTTTTTTGACCAGGCGTCCTCGCCGCGAAGAAACCGAATCGATGCACCCGTCTTCGAAACGCCGAAGCTGCCCCTTGGAACGCCGGCCTCTTCGAGCAGTCGGCGGCAGATCGGCCGGTTGTACGTGCCGCCGAAGTTCCAGGCCATCATCTCGTCTGATCGACTGAGGTTCACTATGTCGGAAAGCTGACTCCATCCGATGAATGGACAAGGCATGTGAACGAACCCAACGTGTAACCGATATTCGGCCATCGACATGCCGGAATACGTTCCTGGGTTCGCGTACTTGTGGGACTCCAGCGACCACGCAGTATCTCCACCGTGTCCTGTCACGAGCACCACTTGACCGAGCTCAGCGGCTGCTCCTGCAATCGGGATCTCCTTGCCCTGCCCGTCAGCCACGAGGAACAGCGGTTCGAGCGGTTCCTGGCTCGTCCACGCAAGGCGGCCAACGACGACGCACGTCAAGCCAAGCGCGAGCGCGATGTCACCCCCGTCGTCGATTACGCCCGGCCGCGACTCGTCGATAGTGATCACGCGACGCAGTCCTACTTCTCGGGTGAGCAGTGCGCACGTCGGCGAGTCGTAGCCGCGCGAAATAGTGCCCAGCCACGAGTACGCTCGCGTTCGCTGGGGGCTCGCCATGTTTTCGCCGATACGCTGGAGCGCTGCCCGCTGAAATCCGACGTAGTCGCGGAAGCTGGAAAGATTTCGAGGCTCGCCGCACTTTTCCACACGATGCAGCTGGTAGCCATCCCAGCGCAGGTTCGTGCGGTACGCGAACTGGACAGCAGCCCCTTCATCGATGGGGAGGTCCGGCACATCGTCGAGACCCCGCGTGACACTCAGGAACAAGTCCGCGTATCCGCGAAACGCTGGATCCAACCGCGCGCCGATTACAGCCAGCAGGCACGGCAGCGAATTGGAAACGAACGTGCGATTGCCGCGCACCGAGAGGTGCAGCCGATCGACCGTGGCCGCCGAGGATACGAAGGTCGCGCCGTCGCCGCGGCAGCGGGCGCCACTTCCGAACACGATATCGGTCTGGTCGAGATTTCCCTCGGAAAATGGTCCGTCCCAGACCGCTTCGCAGAACCAGTGCTGCCTCCGTTCAACCGACGGACCATGAATCACTGGAATCGATGACGAGCCGTTTTCGCAAAGAGCGGCCCACGCCAGAGGGGGCCACGACGGGGCGAGTTCGTAGGAGAAATGAAACGGGGCGGTGGGAATCATCTCTGCAAGTGTTCACAACCGCTCGCTCAGGGGCTGAATCGTCTTCGGAGGTAGTTCGCGAATGCCGAGTCGAGCTCCTCCGGTGTCCTGTTGAACGCTGCTTGAAAGGGGTCGGCGGCGCCGTCGACGACACTCCTTCGTACTTCGAGAAGGAACTGCCAGATAGCTGGCTTCCCGTATTCCGCTTCGATGAATTCAAAGACGGCGTGACCGACTACATGCGATTGACCGTCCACGGTTCCTGCAAGCGCAGATATTTTGGGCACCCTGTCCATCAGGACTAAGTCGCGCATTTGCTGCAGGCTGTCGGGATCCCACACGCCGGGCATGTACTCGGCAAACCCCTCGTCGATCCATGAAGGCACGCGACGGACGTTGGTCGTCGATCGCGGGATGATGTCGAAGGCGAAGATGTGGGTCAGTTCATGCGTGATTAGCCGATACAACCGGTCCGGTTCCTCTTCGACGAGAATGACGACCCGGTTGCGCCTGTGCTCCGAGAAGGACTTCACCTCGCCTCGGGCAATCGCTCCCGCTCCTCCCACCTCGGGAATGATCGTCTGCTGCGCAAAGTCGTTGCGCGTCTTGAAGAGAATCAGTGGGACCTTGAACGGAACGTTGTGCTGCAGCTCCGAGCTGATTCGCTGATAGGCACGCTCGGCTGACTCCGCCACTTGCGCGAGATTCGGTGTAAGCGCCGGGTAATAGTAAATGTCGAAGTGGTTCGTTCCATGAACCTGCCAGTCGAACGGGCCTGGTGATGCAATCGGTTCGACTTGTGCAGAATTGGTCGAAGTCACGGCGCTGCTGGGGCCAAACGACGACACATAGACACCGCCCATCACAACAGCCGAGACGAATGTCAACCCGAGTGTGACAATCCAACTCAGCGACCGTGCTTCGTGCCCCATCGGGACCTTCAACACCCGACGCACGCGGCCGGCAAGCGATCCGTCTGATGCAGCGAGCGCCAGCGCCGTCCCGCGAGACCGCCATGCTTCGAGCTCTGCGAGAGCGGTCGCATAGTCCACGGGATCGCCGCACACCTGTACTGCGACATCGTCACAACAATGTTCGCGTTCCACGCGAATTTGCCCCGAGACCCACCACACACCCGGATGAAAGAACAATAGAGTTTCGGCCACTGTCTGGGCCACGTTGACCAGGTAGTCATGTCGCCTGATGTGGATCAGCTCGTGTGCGAGGATCGCTTCGACCTGAGAGGGGCTCAGATTCGCGAGTGCTGCGATTGGCAGGAGGATCACCGGACGCAGCCAGCCAACAGTTGCGGGTGTCTCGACGAGCACCGACTCGACGACGTGGACGGCCGTTCGCACGCCGAGCCCGGATGCGATTCGTTCAGCTGCTGCCTGCCAGCGCGAGGGGGAGGCCGCGAGCGACAGGACCTGTAGACGGCGAACGTGCCACAAGCCGCCGGCCATGCGCACGAGCAGCATCGTCACACCCGCGAGCCAGACGAAGACGATGACGGGAAGCAAGGCGTCGATGTGTGCCGAAGAAACCGAGCGGATCGAGAAGATGTCGTTGTCTGTCCAGCTGCGCGAACCTGTCGACGCGATGACCGGCGCTGCGGGGGCCTGAGAAAAGTGCACAACAGGCGCGACCGTCACATCACGCGTTGCCAGGACGAACGCAGTGACCGCTGCTGATGCCAACATTGCCGCGAGCACCACACAGGCAATGGCGTAACGAGAGTTTGCTGCCCGGTGGCTGTAGAGGCGCAAAGCCGCGGCCGCAGCAACGGCCAGTACGAGGCCTTGCCATACGAAATGAATCAGGGTCCAGCCGACCACGTGCGTCCAGGAACTCATCGGCGGCCTCCTCGCTGTTGATCCAGCAATTTCCGAATCTCGGCCAGCTCCTTGCGAGACGTCTTTTTCGCCGCGAGTGCCTGCATCACCAGTTTGCTGGCCGACCCATCGAATACCTTCTCGAGCAGATCGGTGACTAGCTGCTGCTGGGTGTCACCCTCGGTCAATGCCGCCTCGTACACATGCGTCCGGGGCGACTCGTCCCGATGGACGAGGCCCTTCTCGGTCATGATCTGCAGAAGTTTCAGGATGGTGGTGTAGGCGCTCTCGCGGCCCATTTCGCGGGCCACTTCGCGGACCGTACTGGGCCCCTGCGCCCAGAGCACACGCAAGATGGCCAGCTCGGCGTCGGTGGGCTTCTTACCGGAACGTGCAACCATGCGCGGATTATCTACGAAGGACTTCGTAGATGTCAATACGAAAACTTTCGTAGCGCGGTCGAGTTAGACTCCAATGCGACTATCGACAAAGGACGTAGACGAATGAGCAACGCGACCGCAAAGGTGCTGCATCCCGGCGATGGCAGGTCGGGGTTTCTTGGAAGCATGGGAGTACGTTTCATGATCGACGGGGTCGACTCTGGCGGAGGATTCTCGCTCGTCGAACATCCCATGTCGGCGCGCGCGCTGGGTGCGCCATTGCATCGACACTCGCGCGAAGATGAGTACAGCTACGTCCTCACAGGACGTGTCGGAGCTTTGCTTGGTGACGATGTGCTCGTGAGCGGTCCTGGCGATCTGATCTTCAAGCCGCGCAACCAGTGGCATACGTTCTGGAATGCTGGCGACGAACCCGCACGAATCCTCGAGATCATTTCGCCCGCAGGCTTTGAAAAGTACTTTGCGGAGCTCGTCGAACTCGGCGGATCGAGGAACGCGCCTCCAGAAGCCCTACGAGCCCTTGGTCAGCGATATGGGCTCGAAGTGGATCCCCAAAGCATCCCGAAGCTTCTTGAACGGTTCGTCTTGCGCCTTGGCGAGCCGATTTGACGCGGCGCTGTAACGCGGCGATGACCGGAATGGCAACATTCGCAGCATCGCGACAAAGAAACGTCGTTAGGATGAACTATGACCTTGGCAATGGAGAACGCCAAGGTATTGACTCCACGGTCCAACCGTCTCCCGGTACTGGTGCGCCATGATTCTGGACATCTGATGCACGTGCGTCAGATCGTGCACTGCCCACGTCGCCAGCAGCTGCGACAGGGTGACCGAGCCAAGCGCAGGGTGGAGTCCTCGCCTGTCCAAGTCGTCCTCCCCCAGCTTCAACCCGCGGAGGTCGGTAAGGTTGGCAGAACGGACACGTGCAAATTCGTCCAGCAGTTCACCGAGCGACCTGCCTTGAACCTCCCGGACGTGGCCCATCCTGTCGAATGGCTCGAATTCCCGTGCCTCCCAGCTTCCCAAGATCAACCTCAAACGCGGCATCCAGTCCACGCGCTCTGCGTGGATTAAGTGGCCAACCACCTCGGATGCGCTCCAGGTGTTCTCGCCCTCGTTGTTTTGCGTCCACGCGTCCGGGAGATGGCGGAGCAGCGCATCCAGAACGGCCGGCGTGCGGGTGAGAAGGGCGACAGTATTTGACAGGTCGTGTTCCATATTCGATGTCCTGGCCAGACGAACCAGGCGTCTCGTCAACCGGCGCTTGTGCCCGACGGTAACGATGCGAGCAGCTTCAGGAGCACCTCGTCGTCCACGGGCTTGACGAGGTGCGCGTCGAAACCAGCATCCCTCGATTCCTGCCGGTCTTCGTCCTGGCCCCAACCGGTAAGGGCGACGAGCAGCAGATCCCGTCCCCACGATTGCGCCCGGATGCGCCGACACGCTCCATAGCCGTCCAGTCGCGGCAGCCCGATATCGAGCAGCACCGCATCGGGACGGATCCGTTCAGCCGCCGTGACGGCTTCCAGACCATCGTGGGCGACATGCGTCTCATGACCGTGCAGGCGCAAGACCGTGGCAAGCCATTC
>Ga0075421_100006730_pt1 | contig 14051 bp, 12 predicted proteins | sample SoiMetdeltSBSDD5_FD_75292 | JGI IMG/M metagenome (GOLD analysis project Ga0075421, IMG submission 75292) | Bulk soil microbial communities from a Populus tree surrounding site in Tennessee, USA - Soil MetaG P. deltoides SBSDD5 | ecosystem: Environmental > Terrestrial > Soil > Tree plantation...
GGCGTCACGTTGGTGGTGTCGAGATAGGTGTAGAGCTTGCCGAACCCTGGCGTGCCGCGCTGGTTGAATTGAGGATGGAACGCAAAGCTCTGCACCCCGCGCTCAAAGCCGTTCGACTGGACCGGCACGCTCCACTCCGACGCACTGATGTCGAGATACGGCGTCACGGTCTTGCCGTCGTAGCTGATGCTGTACAGCTGGCCAGTCATCACGCTCACGAACAAGCGCTTGGTTCCCGGCTCGTCGAGCATGTGCATGAGGCGCGGCGCCGCGCCGTCCGCGTCGGGGATGGTGGCGAACTCCACGTAATTCACCGCGACAACGCCCTGGGTTGTCTCGATCGGCGTGGGAAACGGATCGAGGGTCAGCGACTGTTGGGCCGCTGCCGCAATCGCGACCAAGGACGCGGCCAGGGCGAACGCAGCGCGGGAACGTGGCATGACGCGAAGCATCTCCATGAAGAAAGGAACGAGATCGCCTCGATCATATGCGAAACGGTGGGAGCCCTCGTGAAATCAAATGTGCCCCTGACTCTGTGATGTAATCCCTTGCATGTGGCGCCTTCGATTCACCGCGGCCGCGGCGATGGTCACGGCCGTCGGCCTCGATGCCGTCGGACGCGTCGAAAGTCAAGGCCGCGGACAGACACTGCCCGCCGTCACGATCAGGGCGGCCCGCGTACTCGACGGCCTGGGCGGCACGCTGACCAATGCGGTCGTCGAGGTGCGCGGCACGACCATCGCGGCCGTCGATCAACGCACCGGACCAGTCACTCACGATCTCGGTGACGCGACGCTCCTGCCTGGCCTCATCGACGTCCACGTCCATCTCAATTGGTACTTCGGCCCGGACGGACGTTACGGGGGCCGTGGCGTTCTGCCCAGCTTCGCGGCCGATGCCATTCTCGACAACGCGCGCGCCACGCTCATGGCTGGATTCACCACCGTGCAATCGCTTGGCTGGGCCGGCGACAAGGGGTTGCGCGACGCAATCGCGGCCGGGACGGTGAACGGGCCGAGGATTCTCAGCTCGCTCGGCCAGCTCCAGGGTGGCAACAGCACGCCCGAGGAGCTTCGCGAGCGCGTGCGGCAGTTCAAAGCGGATGGCGCCGACGTGATCAAGTTCTTCGCCTCGGGGAGCATCCGCGATGGCGGCAAGATGAACGTGACCCAGGCGCAGCTCGATGCGGTCTGCGGCGAAGCCACAGCCGTCGGCTTGCGCACCGCCGTGCACGCGCACAGCGCCGACTCGGTGATCGCCGCGGTGAAGGCCGGCTGCACTCAGATCGAGCATGGCCTCTTCGTCGACGATGCCGCGGTCAAGGCGATGGCGGATGCGCGCGTGTTCTTCGATCCGAATATCGGGTTGATTCTGCAGAACTACCTCGAGCACCGCGAGCAGTACCTCGGCTCCGGCAATTTCACCGAGGAGAGCTTTGCCGCCATGAAGACGGTGCTGCCCAATGGCCCGGCCGCCTTCAAGAAAGCGCTCGCGGCCGGCATTCGCATGCCGCTCGGCACCGACGCCGTCGCCGGCGGCCACGGCCAGAACGCACGCGAGATCGTCGCGCGGGTCGTCGACGGCGGTCAGCGGCCGATGGACGCGATCGTCAGTGCCACCTCGCTGGCCGCCGAATCGCTTCGAATGGGCGATTCCATCGGCTCGCTCAAGATCGGCTATCAGGCCGATGTGATTGCGGTGGCAGGCGATCCGGTCGCCGACATCACCGCGCTGCGGCGGGTGCGATTCGTGATGCGCGGCGGACGCCTGATGAAGCAGTAAGAGCAGGGCCGCCGTGGCGGCCCTGCCGTATCGCTGCGCGTCCGGTCAGCGTGTGCCGACCGTCCGCCGTCCAGTCACCCGGTCCCACGCGTCGCGTACCGCGCCTTTGATCTGCTCCCACGTCGACGTTCCACGGTGTTCGTAGGAGTTCCACGACCTCGACAGCTCGGTCTCGACGTCGTCCCACTGCCGGTCCTGGTAGCGATTGGCAGCTTCGTAGCCATATCGATAACCCGGACGGTAGTAGTCGTAGTCGGACGTCAACTTCGCATACGGACGAGAGCTGTAGTTGGTGCGCCAATATGCGTCCTCGTCGTCCCACGTCAATCGATCGAATCGGTCTGCCATTGCACGCTCCTTGGTTACGGGTGAACGGTGCAAGTTGCGGACCCATCCGTCGACGTCTGCCGTTCGCGAGCACGGCCGGACTGCGTTCTGCCGTGCTATCGTTCTCACCGTCCACGATACAGAGGAGACTGCCATGCGTTCGATTGCTCGCGTTGTTTGCGGCACTGCCATTGCCGCTTCCATGTTCATCCCGGCTGTAGCGCAAACACCCGACAGCTTGATCGGTGACCTCAGCAAGGACGTGGCCGACGTCGAATCGAAGATCACCAGCCTCGCCAAGGCGCTGCCGCCGGCAGCGTTCGAGTGGCGGCCGGGGAAGGGCGTGCGCTCGACCGGCGAAGTGTTCGCGCACGTCGCCGCCGACAACTACTTCCTGCCGGCGGCGCTGGGCATCGCGGCGCCGGCCGAAACCGGCATCACCGGCAAGGACTACAAAACTGCCGAGGCGTTCGAGAAGCGCGCGATGACCCGCGAGCAGATCATCACCGAAGTGCAGAAGTCGTTCGCGTTCCTCAAGAAGTCGATGGCGGGCGTGAAGGACGCGCAGCTCAGCGAGCCGATCGAGGCGTTCGGCCAGAAGATGACCAGGCGCAGCCTGTGGGTCAGTACGGTCACACATCTGCACGAGCATCTTGGCCAGCTGATTGCCTACGCGCGCAGCAACAACGTCACCCCCCCGTGGAGTAAGTGATAGTCAGGGTCAGGTCTTGTATTTCAACATTTTTGGTATGTCCTACCGGCACCAAATGTTGAAATACACGATCTGACCCTCGCGGTTCGCCGTGCCTGAATTACCTGAAGTCGACGCCGTGCGGCGGGAGCTCGAGCCGGTCATGCGCGGCGCACGCTTCCGGCGGGTCGTGGTTCGACGGCCGGACCTGCGGCAGCCGTTTCCGGTGCGCTTCGCCGAGCGGCTGCGCGGGCGGCTGGTTCGCCGCCTGACGAGGCGAGCCAAATATCTGCTGCTCGAGTTGTCGTCGCGCGAGACGCTGGTCGTGCATCTCGGCATGACCGGATCGTTTCGTGTCGATGGCGACCGCCATCCGGATCCCCACGATCACGTGCTGTTCGAGATGTCGTCCGGCACGGTGATCGCGTTCAACGATCCGCGCCGTTTTGGCGTGATGGACCTGGTGCCGAGCGGCGCGCTGGATCGCCAGGCGCCGTTCGCCCGCCTGGGGCCGGAACCGTTGTCCGGGGAATTCGATGGCGCCGCCCTCGCGAAGGCGTGCGCGGGCAAGCGGGTAGCGCTCAAGCTGGCGTTGCTCGACCAGCGCGTCGTCGCCGGCCTCGGCAACATCTATGCGAGCGAGGCGTTGCACCTCGCGGGCCTCTCCCCGCGCCAGCGGGCGTCATCGATCGCGACCCGTGACGGCCAGCCGCGCGACGCCGCCCATCGACTCGCGGCCGCGATCAAGGTCGTCCTCGCGCGCGCGATCGAACAGCAAACCGGCCGCCGCTATCGTCACGGGCGCTTTCGCGTCTACGATCGCGAAGGCCAACCGTGCCGCACTCGACGGTGCACGGGATCGATCGTGCGGTTCACGCAGGGCGGGCGGTCGACGTTCTATTGCCCGACGTGCCAGCGTGCATCAACGCGCCGAGCTCGATGATTCGGCTCTCGCGGCTCAGAATCCGCGCGTGCCACCCGAGCGCGATGAGGTTGGCAACCGACAGCCACACGGTCAGATCGACGAGCAGCACGCCTCTCGGGAACGACCAGCCCAGGCCGTAGCCGATGCCGTAGAACAGATTCATGTTCAAGGCGACGATGCCGCTGATCGTCCAGAACAGGGGGCGGAGTGTTGGACGCAGCGCTGCGGCGAGCGCGAGCAACGGGACCGCCAGCATCATGTGATGTTCGTGGACCCCGACCGACAGCACGAAGAAGGCGTGCACCACGAACGCGGCGCCGAGCGCGTGGACGGCAAGGTCGCGGGCCATGCGAAGACGCCACAGCCCCCAGCCCGCCGTGAGCAACACCAGCGCATTGCCGATCGGCCGCGGATTCGGCAGGCCGACTTCCTGAAAGGTGCTGATGGCCATGATCCGCTGCACCGGCGCGAGCAACGCCCCACCCACGCCGAGCCGGGGAATCTGATACCAGGCGCGCAGCACGTAGTTCGCGATCCACCAGACGTTGGCGGCGTAGCCCGAGAGGATGTCGCGCCTCGCGTAGAACGATCCAAACGCCAGCCACATGTTCGGCAGCGCGCCGACGAGGGCGTACGGCAGCACGATCACCCCGGCGGTCAGGGCTCCCCCGAGGGCGGCGCTGGCGAGCGCCCGAATGCCGCCGAGCCGCCACGTGGCCAGCGCGCAGACCGGCGCGATCAGCAGCGCCTGCGGTTTGGTCAGCATCGCGATGGCGATGCTCGCTCCAGCCCACGCCGGCACGCCGAAGTGGACGAACCCCAACGCGGCGATAGCCGGAAGCATCATCAAGGGATCGAGGTAGCCGAGAACCTCGCCGTTGAGAATCACCGCCGGGTTCGCCCAGTACGCAACCGCCACCCAGCGCGCGTTGGCCGGGTTGCCGGTGACGGTCCTCGCCGTCCACCACAAGAGAACCGTCAACGCCACGCCAAAGAACAGTCCCGGAATCTTCACGGCGGCGGTGAGCAGGCGGTCGTTGGCGAACGCCGGATCGATCAGGCGGTAGGCGAGTCCCATCGCCCCGAGCTCGTAGAGCGCGAGCGGCGGATAGTCGACGGTGGTCGAGAGATGCTTCCACTGGATCACGCCGCGCACCGGTGGATCGCCGCCGACGCCGTACACGCGGGTCGCATCGTCCGAGGCCGCGATCAGCCACAGCTTCCACGTGCCGACGTCTTCGGTGCCGCGCAGCGGCAGGGACACGAGACGAATCATCGTCGCCGCCGCGAGGATGGCGACGAGCCCCAACCGCCTCACTTCACCGCCTTGATCCAGGTTGCGATGTCGTCGAGCACGAACGCGGGGATTTGACCGGCGTGCCCGTACTCGTCGGGCTTGCTCTTGCCCTCGCCAGGCAGGAACAGGTGATTGAGGGTCGGGTAGCTCTTGATCGTCACGCGAGGCTGACCCCCCAGTTCGTCTTTCCATCCTTGCAGATCGGCCATCGTCACCTGATAGTCGCGCTCGCCCTGGAGGATGAGCATCGGCTGCGTGAGCTTCTTCGCGATGTCGGCCGGATTGCGGGCCTCGAGATCTCGCCAGTACGACTCGGGAGCCGCGTTCTTCAAGGCCGCGATCGCCGCTTCCGGATCGATGGTGCCGGGGTTGAGCGACGCGAGATAGGCCACCTGCTCGCGCGCGACCTCGAGAATCGGGCGGGTCGCTCCGGCAAGGACGATCAGGCCCGCCAGCGCCCGATCTTCTTCGCCGATTCTCGGCGCGACAGTACCGCCGAGGCTGTGTCCGAGCACGAAGACGCGCTTCGGGTCGAGCCCGGCCCGTGATCGCAGGAACGCCGCCGCGGCGAGCGCGTCCTCGATCACTTCCTCCCGGACCGTGAACTCCGGCTTCCCAACCATCTTTCCCGGGTAGTGCCGCGACCGCTTCACGTAGCGGAGCACCGCGATCCCGCGATCGGCCAGGCCCCACGCGAGATCGCGGAAGGGCTTGTTCGGACCGATGGTTTCATCGCGATCGTGCGGCCCGGATCCGTGGACGAGCACCACGGCGCCGGCGACTGGCCCGATCGGCATCGACAGGGTGCCGGGCAGCGTCCACGGCGCGGCGCCGAACGTCACCTCGTCGTCTTTGAACTTCGTCGAGGTTGGCGCCGCGGATGGCTCGTTCGCCGGCGGCCGTGGCAGGATGCCGAACCCGCCAATCTTGTCCCGGCCGTCGAACCCGATCCGGATGGTGAGGGCGGCTCTTTCGAACTGGCAGCCGAGCAGGACCGCGGTAAAGCCCGTGCCCGGCGTCGTGACACGCTGGTCGATCGGCGACACGTAGGCACCGGCCTGTTGTCGCACTTGCGCCCACACGGCGCGCAGTTTCTCGACCGGCATCGCCGCGGTCATCTTCTCGTTGAACTCCTTCGCCACCTCGTCGAACTTTTCCTGGACGATCAGGTCGAGGACGCGCTTGGCGTGATCGATGGCGGCTTGGTTGTCCTGCGCGCGGATGGGCGAGGCGGCGAACGCGGCGACCGTCGCGACAACGATGATCCCGACCGCGGTTCGAGACGCATTCACGACTTGTCCTCCAGGGTTCACACGGGTCTCGAGGAGGTCGCCAGTCTAACGCACCAGGCGGGAATCGACGTCAGGAACGGGGGAATCTGCCCTGCGCTGCGTAGCCGCGTTTGCCGAGCGCCGCTTGCAGCTCGTGCAATCGCTGCTCGCAAGCGTCCACGATCGGCCGCTTCTCCGTCAGCGACAGCGCGACCGAGTGAAGGTTGGTGTTCCGCCGCGACAGGTCGACGATCTGGCGATTGGCGGCTACGAATCGGTCGAAGGCGCTGACCGCAGCCGTGACGCGTGTCTTCGAGTTCGGTCCAACGATCGCGGCGAGACTCTTCAACGTGTCACGCGCCGAACTTTCCGCACCGGCCATCTGCTTCTCCAGGCCGGTCATCGTGGCGTCGTCGGCGGTGGGGATGTGGTGCGCCTGGAGGGCCTCAATCAGGCGCACCCGCGCGTCGACTTCGGCCGCGAGTGCCCTGACGTGCCAAGCCTCCTTCGTATCGGCGGATGGCGCGAGGCCGTCGAGCGAACGGCTCACGGCGTCGGCTGCCTCCCGCGCGGCGCCCGAGGCGAGCGCCTGGGCCTTGAGATTCGTGTTCTCGATCGCCAGATCGAGGATCGTGCGGTCGAGACGCCGGTACTCGTCGAAGCGCGATTGAAAATCGGCGAGGAGGCGTGACTCCTCGGAGAACCCCAGGCCTTGAAGGATCGCTCCCAGCTGCTCCGCGTCCTTCTGCGCCGCCGCCGATCGGCTCTCAGCCTCCTTGACGAACGCCGTCGATGCCGCGTCGGTGTCGGACATCACCGCCAGGTTCGAGGCGTCGGCGGCCTTGGTGAACTGAACCGACAGGTCGGCTGACAGCTGACGCGCCTCGTGGACCTGCTCGAGGGCGCGGTTGACGTTGCAGCCGGCGGCTGCGATCGCCAGGAGAACAACCATCGTGACTTGCTTCGACATGGGGTTCATGCTCCGTTGTCGCCGAGCGGTACGACCTGCACCGCTGCATCCCGAACCTCGTCGAGGAATCGGTTCAAGGTCGATCCCTTCAACACAATCTCCCAGCGCGTCCGCGCGGTCTGACCGAAGATGACGTGGGTGATGCCTTCGCGCTTGGCAAACGCGATCAATCCGTCGGACGGCTTGCCGGCCTTGACCCTGACGATCGTCGCGCCGAGATCCTTGGCGAGCGCGAGGTTGCGCTGCAGCGCCTCCTGATCGGCCCGCTTGATGTGCCCAGGCGCTTCGCGCGGGGTCTCGACGTAAACCGCATACCAGTGCGCGCCCAGCCGCCGCGCGATCCGCGCGCCGGCGCGAATCACTCGCGGTGCCTCGGCGCTCGAGCTCATGCAGACCATCACGCGCTCGGGGATCAGCGCCGGCTCGAGCCCTTCGCGTTGTCGATGCGAGGCGGCTTTTTCGCCGACCTCGTCGGCCACCGCGCGCAGCGCGAGCTCGCGCAACGTCGAGAGGTTGGTCTCCCTGAAGAAGTTCGAGAGCGCCTGCTCGACTTTCTCCGGCTTGTAGACCTTGCCTTGCCGCAGGCGTGCCTGCAGCTCCTGCACGGTGATGTCGACGTTGACCACTTCATCGGCCCGATCGAGGAAGGTGTCGGGCACGGTTTCCCGCACGCGCACGCCGGTGACACGACTGACGGCATCGTTGAGCGTTTCGAGGTGCTGGATATTGACTGCCGTCAGGACGCCGATTCCGGCCTCGAGCAGGTCGAGAACATCCTGGAACCGCTTCTCGTGGCGGCCGCCCGGCGCGTTGGTGTGCGCCAGCTCGTCGACGACGCAGAGCTGCGGCTTGCGCGCGACGATAGCGTCGAGATCCATGTCTCCAAGGGTGACGCCGCGGTACTCGAGATGGCGGCGCGGGACGATCTCGAGATCGCGCAGCATCGCCTCGGTGTCGGCGCGGCCGTGCGTCTCGACGAACCCGACTACCACGTCGACCCCTTCGCGCCGGAACGCATGCGCGTCCTCGATCATCGAGTAGGTCTTGCCCACACCGGGCGCCGCGCCGATGTAGATGCGCAGGCGCGCGCGCTCCGTCGTCTGCAGCCTGGCGAGCGCCTGCTCGGCGGTGGGACGGATCGGCTCCGGCACGAACTCATCGTAGCGCCCACCCATCGGACAATTCCGTTCTTTACGAACTCTTTATGGCCTTTTGACGGGTCGCTTAGGGAGTTGCGTTCTACGCTGCATCCGTGGGCGGAGTGCTGGTGAAGGGGCAGGGCATGTTGCCAGACGCGATATTCGTGATTGTGACGATCCTCTTCTTCGCCGCGAGCGCTGGCTACGTGGTGTTGTGCGACCGTGTGATGAAGTGAACGGCTCATGACCGCCAACGGCTGGCTTCAGATCGTCATCTACTTCGGCGCGATCGCCGCCGTGACCCCGGTGCTCGGCGGCTACATGGCCGACGTCTTCATGCGCCGGCGAACGTTTCTCGATCCGGTGATGCGCCCGATCGAGCGGCTGGTCTATCGATTGACCGGCGTCGACGACAACCGCGGTATGCGCTGGACGGAGTACGCGTGTGCAATCCTGATGTTCGGCGTCGTCTCGATGCTGGTGTTGTACGCGATGCAACGCCTGCAACATCTGCTGCCGTTCAACCCGCAGGGTCTCGGGCCGGTAGCACCTGACCTGGCGTTCAACACCGCGGTCTCGTTCACGACCAATACCAATTGGCAGGCCTACGGCGGCGAGACGACCATGAGCTACTTCACGCAGATGGCCGGGCTCGCGTACCAGAATTTCGTCTCCGCGGCGGTGGGCATGTCGGTGGCGATCGCGTTCATCCGCGGCATCGCGCAGCGCGAAAAGGACGCAATCGGCAACTTCTGGGTCGACCTGGTCCGGAGCACGCTCTGGATCTTCCTGCCGATCTCCATCGTCGGCGCGCTGCTCCTCGTGTCGCAGGGCGTGGTGCAGAATCTCAAGCCCTACGACCGGGTGACCGTCATCGACCCGCTCGGTCCGGGGCAGACCATCGCCCAGGGGCCGGTGGCGTCGCAGGAAATAATCAAGCAGTTCGGCACCAACGGCGGCGGGTTCTTCAACGCCAACAGCGCGCATCCGTTCGAGAATCCGACTCCGCTCACGAACTTCATCGAGATGTTCGGCATCTTGGCCATCTCCGCCGGGCTCACTCACACCCTCGGCCGAATCACGGGATCACGGCGGCATGGCTGGGCGGTGTGGACGGCGATGATGATTCTCTGCATCGCCGGCGTGGCCGTCGCGTACTGGGCCGAGGCGCGGGGCAATCCGCTGTTGACCGCGGCCGGCGCCGATCAAACAGTGTCGGAGTCCAAGCCGGGCGGCAACATGGAAGGCAAGGAGGTGCGGTTCGGCATCGCCAACACCGCGCTCTTCGCCACCATCACCACCGACGCGAGCTGTGGCGCGATCAACGGCTGGCACGACTCGTTTACCCCGCTCGGCGGTCTGGTGACGCTGGCCAACATGCAGCTGAGCGAAGTCGTGTTCGGCGGCGTCGGCGCCGGCATGTACGGCGTGCTCGTCTACATCATTCTCGCGGTGTTCATCGCCGGCCTGATGGTCGGCCGCACGCCGGAGTATCTCGGCAAGAAGATCCAGGCCTTCGAGGTGCAGATGGCCATGCTGACGGTGTTGATCTTCTCGCTGCTGATTCTCACCTTCACCGCGATTTCATCGGTATCGCCCGGGTTCGGGACCTCGAGCATCCTCAACCCCGGACCGCACGGCTTGTCGGAGGTGCTCTACGCCTACTCCTCGGCGACTGCGAACAACGGCTCGGCGTTCGGCGGACTCAGCGCGAACACCGCCTGGTACAACACCACGCTCGCCCTGGCGATGCTGGTCGGGCGATTCTTCATGCTCGTTCCGCCGCTCGCGATCGCCGGCAGCTTGAGCCGCAAGAAGATGGCCCCGGCGTCACTCGGCACGTTCCCCGTGACCACGCCGCTCTTCACGGCGGTCCTGGTCGGCGTGATTGTCATTGTCGGCGCGCTGACGTTCTTCCCCGTGCTGAGCCTCGGGCCGATCGTCGAGCACTTCATGATGCAGGCAGGGCAGGTGTTCTGAGCATGGCGGCGCACGCACCTTCGATGTGGAATCCGGCGATCGTTCGCCGCGCGATGTGGGACGCGGTCCGCAAGCTGCATCCGCGGACGCTGGCCCGCAATCCGGTGATGTTCGTGGTCTCGATTGGCTGTGTGCTGACCACGACCGCGCTGCTGCGGGAGGTCGCGACCGGCGGCCGCGGTCTGCTCTTCGAGGTGCAGATCACATTGTGGTTGTGGCTGACGGTGCTGTTCGCCAACTTTGCCGAGGCGATGGCCGAGGGGCGCGGCAAGGCTCAGGCCGAGACGCTGCGCCGCGCCAAGGCCGAAACCACCGCCAAGCGGGAGCGCGCCGACGGGACCATCGAGTCCGTGCCCGCACCGGCACTCCGCAAGGGCGACGTCGTGCGCGCCGAGGCCGGTGACGTCATTCCCGCCGACGGCGAGATCATCGAGGGCGTGGCCTCGGTCGACGAAAGTGCGATTACCGGCGAGTCGGCGCCGGTCATCCGCGAGTCCGGCGGCGATCGGTCCGCCGTCACTGGCGGCACGCGCGTGCTGTCCGACTGGATTCGCATCCGGGTGACGGTCAACCCCGGCGAGACTTTCCTCGATCGCATGATCGCGCTGGTCGAGGGAGCGGAGCGGCAGAAGACGCCCAACGAGATCGCGCTCGACATTCTCCTCGCAGGGTTGACGATCGTCTTTCTCATCGCGGTGGTCACCCTGCAACCGTTCGCGATCTACTCCGGCGCGCCGCAGTCGGTCTTCGTCCTGGTCTCGCTCCTGGTCTGCCTGATCCCGACGACGATCGGAGGGCTACTGTCGGCGATTGGCATTGCCGGCATGGACCGGCTGGTGCAGCACAACGTGCTGGCGATGTCGGGACGCGCGGTGGAAGCCGCCGGCGACGTGCACACGCTGCTGCTCGACAAGACCGGCACGATCACGCTCGGCAACCGCCAGGCGACCGAGTTCATTCCCCTGTCGGGCGTCAGCGCGGCGACGCTCGCCGACGCCGCCCAGTTGGCGTCGCTGCCCGACGAGACGCCGGAAGGACGATCGATCGTGGTGCTGGCCAAGGAGCAGCATGGCCTTCGCGGCCGCGAGCTGTCGCCGCAGCACGCCACTTTCGTGCCCTTCACGGCGCAAACGCGGATGTCGGGCGTCGATCTGAACGGCCGCCGCATCCGCAAAGGGGCGGTGGACGCCATCGAGGGTCTGATACGACAGCAGGGAGGGGCGCCTCCGCCGGATCTCCGCCACCACAGCGATCGAATCGCGCGTCAGGGAGGCACGCCGCTGGTCGTCGCCGACAACGACCGCGTCCTCGGCGTCATTCATCTCAAGGACATCGTCAAGGGGGGGATCCGCGAGCGGTTCGCGCACCTGCGGGCCATGGGCATCAAGACGGTGATGATCACCGGCGACAATCCGTTGACGGCGGCGGCGATCGCGGCCGAAGCAGGCGTCGACGATTTCCTCGCCCAGGCGACTCCCGAAGACAAGATGGCGCTGATCAGGCGCGAGCAGGCGGACGGCAAGCTGGTGGCGATGACCGGCGATGGCACCAACGACGCGCCGGCCCTGGCCCAGGCCGATGTCGGCGTCGCGATGAACACCGGCACGCAGGCGGCGAAGGAAGCCGGCAACATGGTCGACCTCGACTCCAATCCAACCAAGCTGATCGAGGTGGTCGAGATCGGCAAGCAGCTGCTGATCACGCGCGGCGCGCTGACGACCTTCTCGATCGCCAACGACGTCGCGAAATACTTCGCGATCGTTCCGGCGATGTTCCTGACCGCTTTTCCGACGCTCGCGGCGCTCAACATCATGGGACTGCGCACGCCGCACTCGGCGATCCTCTCCGCGGTCATCTTCAACGCGCTGATCATCGTCATGCTCGTGCCGCTGGCGTTGCGCGGCATCGCGTATCGGCCCGAGGGCGCGGCCGCGCTGCTGCGGCGCAACCTTCTGATCTACGGCGTCGGCGGGGTGATCGCGCCGTTCATCGGCATCAAGATCGTCGACGTGGCGATTGGCGCACTGGGTTTGGCATGAAGGGACATTGGAACGAACTGAACGTCGGGCGGAATCTCGTCACCGCCGCTCTGATGACCTTCGTCACCACGCTGCTTCTCGGCGTTGCCTATCCGCTCGGCATCACCGCGATTGCCCAGGTGCTGTTCCCGGCGCAGGCCAACGGCCAGCTGGTCGTGCGGGACGGCCAGGCGATCGGCTCGCGACTGATCGCCCAGGCATTTTCGTCGCCCGGCTATTTCCGGCCGCGTCCATCGGCCGCGGGCGCGGGCTACGATGCGGCGAATTCGGGCGGCTCGCAGCTCGGGCCGACGAACAGAAGGCTGATCGAGAACGTGAAAGCGAACGTCGAAACGGCGCGCAAAGAGAATCCCAACATGCCGGTGCCGATCGACCTCGTCACCGCGTCGGCATCGGGGCTGGATCCGCACCTGTCCCCGGCGGCGGCCGAGTTCCAGGTGCCGCGCGTCGCCCGCGAGCGAGGGCTGCCGGAAGCCGCCGTCCGCGCGCTCGTCGCGGCGCACACCGAAGGGCGCCAGCTCGGCTTCCTCGGCGAGCCGCGCGTCAACGTCCTGGAGCTGAACCTCGCGCTCGACGCGGGGCATCGGGCGCGTCCGGCTGAAGCCGGACCCTACGCGTCCATGAAGCGATAGCCGACCCACGGCTCGGTCAGGATGTAGCGCGGGGTCGAGGGGTTGGGCTCGATCTTCTTGCGCAGCGACCCAATCAGCACGCGCAGATGCTCGGGCTGATCGACCGCCTGCGGACCCCAGATCGCGCGCAGGATGGCGCGATGAGTGAGAACGCGACCCGGGCGCTGCGCGAGGTAGGTGAGCAGCTCGAATTCCTTCGGCGTCAGCCGCACCTCTTTGCCGTCGATCGCCACGCGAAACCGCTCGCGATCGATGACCATCGCGCCGCGGACGATTGGCTCGTTGGCCGGCGGCGCCTCGATCCGCCGCAGGCAGACGCGGATGCGCGCCAGCAGCTCCTCGGTGCCGAACGGCTTGGTGACGTAGTCGTCCGCGCCGGCATCGAGCGCGCGGACCTTGTCGTCTTCGGCGCCGCGCGCCGACAGCACCAGGATGGGCATGTTGCGCGTCTCCCGTATCTGGCTGCACACGACCACGCCGTCGAGATCGGGCAGTCCCAGATCGAGGACGACGAGATCGGGCGCATCGCGTTCGATCGACTCGAGCGCGGCCCGCCCGGTCATCGCGGTCAGCACGTCGTAGCCGCGCGCGCGGAGCAGCGGTCCGATCGTCGCCAGAATGTTCGGCTCATCGTCGACGACGAGAATGCGATCACCCAAGGGGTCGTCCTTCGACAGAGCGCAGCGGACCGGGCACGAGCATCGAGAACTTCGCGCCGGCGCCTGAAACGTTCTCGGCCCACACCCGGCCGCTCGCGGCCGCGAGCAAGCCTCGTGTAATCGCCAGCCCCATGCCCGTGCCCGGCGCAATCTGCCGGGCGCTACGTCCGCGATAGAACCGCTCGAACAGATGATCCAGCTCGCCGGGATCGAGTCCCGGTCCGTGGTCGACGACCGAGAGACGCAGGCCGTCGGCTTCACCGCGCCCTTCGACGATGATTGGCGTGTCGGCCGGAGAGTACTGCGCGGCGTTTTCGAGCAGGTGCGACAACGCGCCCG
>Ga0075421_100006731_pt1 | contig 14050 bp, 4 predicted proteins | sample SoiMetdeltSBSDD5_FD_75292 | JGI IMG/M metagenome (GOLD analysis project Ga0075421, IMG submission 75292) | Bulk soil microbial communities from a Populus tree surrounding site in Tennessee, USA - Soil MetaG P. deltoides SBSDD5 | ecosystem: Environmental > Terrestrial > Soil > Tree plantation...
CGATCGGGCGGCCGATCCCGGGCAGCCGCGTATACCTGCTGGACCGGCACGGCCAGCTCGTCCCGCCCGGCGTCCGGGCCGAGCTGTACCTCGGCGGTGCCGGGCTGGCCCGCGGCTATCTGCACCGCCCCGGCGCGACCGCCGAGCGATTCGGGCCGGACCCGCTCGCCGCCACGCCGGGTGAGCGGCGCTACCGCACCGGCGACCTGGCCTGGTGGGACCCGGCCGGGCGGCTGCGCTTCGCCGGCCGGGTGGACCGGCAGGTGAAGATTCGCGGGCACCGGGTCGAGCCGGCCGAGGTGGAGCGCACGCTGCTCGGGCATCCGGCGGTGCGGGCGGCCGCGGTCGTGCCCCGACCCGGACCGGGTGGGCGGCTGCGGCTGGTCGGCTACTACGTGACCGATCCGGTCGACGGGCCCGATCCGGCCGATCGGAGTTCGGCGCCGGCCCGGCTGGCCGGCTGGCTGGCCGAGCGACTGCCGGCTGTGCTGGTCCCGGCGGCGCTGGTCGAGCTGCCCGAGCTGCCGCTGACCCGGCACGGCAAGCTCGACTACGCCGCGCTGCCCGATCCTGCGGTGGCCCGCCACGCCGGCGTGGTTGACGCGGTTCAGCGGCTCTCCGACGATGCGGTGCGGGAGCTGCTGGACCAGGCCAGGGCCGACCAGGCCGACACCGGCGCGGCACGGAGGCCGTAGATGTCCGCCGTCGAGGAACCCCTGCAGCGGCTCTCCGGCGCCCGCCGCGAGCTGGCCGAGCTGTGGCTCGCCGCGGACGGCACGGCGGAGACCGCAAGCCCGGCGTACGCGCCGCCGCGCACCGACGCCGAGCGGGTGCTGGCCGGGATCTGGGCGGATGCGCTGGACGCGGACCGGGTCGGGATCGACGACGACTACTTCGCACTCGGCGGCGACTCGATCCTGGCCATCGTGATCGTCGCCCGGTCGCAGCGCGCCGGGTTGAGCGTGACCACCCAGGACCTGTTCGAGCTGCCCACGATCCGCGGGCTCGCCGCCCGGGTGACCGCCACCGAACCGCCGCGGCCCGCCGCCACGGACCCGGCCGGCGTGGATCCGGCCGGCGTGGATCCGGGCCCGGAGGTGCTGGCGCTCACCCCGCTGCAGGCCGGCATCCTGTTCCACGCGCTCGACGACCCGGCCGCGTACCTGGTGCAGATCACCTGCGATCTGGTCGGCGACGTCGACGCCGGCGGACTCGCGCTGGCCTGGCAGCAGGTGGTGGCCCGGCACCCGGCGCTGCGGGTCGGGTTCCGCTGGGGCGCGGACGGCGCCGGCCAGGTGGTCCATGCGCACGCGGTCGTCCCGCTGGTCGCCACCGACCTGCGCGGCGACCCGGTCGCGGACCAGGACGCAGCGATCGCCCACTACGTCCGGCGCGACCGCGAGCGCGGGCTGCCGCCGGACCGCCCACCGCTGCTGCGGATGGCGCTGTTCCGCCGCAGCGACGACCGCGTCCACTGCGTACTCACCCACCACCACCTGTTGCTCGACGGCTGGTCGCAGCAGCTGCTGCTGGCCGAGCTGCTGGCCGCGTACGACCGGCTCGGCGACGGTGGCGCTGCCGCGACCGAGACCGGGCCGGCACCGAGCGTCCCGCCCGCGCCGCGCGCCTACCTGGATTGGCTCGCCAATCAAAGCCTGGACGCGGCGCGCCGGTTCTGGCAGGAGCGGCTGCACGGGTTCGTCCCGCGCCCGCCGGCCGGTGTCGGCACCGTGTGCCCGCCCGGCCGCTACCGCACCCTCGAGCACCTCGTGCCGGCCCCGACCGCGGCCGCGCTCGACGCGTACGCCCGCCGGCACCGGCTCACGATCGGCACCCTGGTCCAGGCCGGGTGGGCGCTGCTGCTGGCGCGCGCGAGCGGCAGCACAGACGTCGCGTTCGGGCTCACGCTGTCCGGCCGACCGGCCGAGCTGCCCGGCGCGACCGAGGCGCTCGGCCTGTTCATCAACACCCTGCCGGCCCGGGTCGCAGTGGCGGACCACGAATCGCTGCCGGACTGGCTGGGCCGGATCCAGCAGGACGGCCGCGCGCTCGACCGGTACGGCTACACGCCGCTGCCGGTGGTCGAGCAGTGCCGCACGGACGGCGGCACCGAGCCGCTGTTCCGCAGCCTGGTCGTGATCGAGAACTTCCCGACCACGGTCGACGACGGGTACCGGTCGCGCCGGCTGCGGGTCGAGCGGGTGCACGGCACCATCGAGGAGGGGTACCCGCTCGTCGTCGAGGCACGGCCGGGCCCGTCGCGGCCGCTGCGGTTGCGCCTGCGGTACAACCAGGCCGCGGTGCCGGATCCGGTTGCGGCCGAGCTGCACAACGGCCTGGTCGACTGCCTCGACCTGCTGGCCGCCGACCCGCCGGGCACGGTCGGCGAGCTCGCTGGGCGGATCGCCGCGCGCCAAGCCGGCCGGGCCACGGCCGAGCAGGCCGGCCGGATGCGGGCCGCGCGGCGCCAGCCGATCACCGCCGCGGGCGGTGAGCGCGATGGTTGACGTGCGCGAGCGGACCGGGCGATGGGCGGCGCCGAAGGTGCTCGGACGGCTGCTGCTCGGGCACGTCGGCCGGTACCGCGACGGCCGGCTGCAAGACCTCGCGACCGCCACGTTGCGCGCCGATCCGGCCAGCCGCAGCCGGGTCGTCTCGATCGTCAACGCGACGCTCGCGGCCCGCCGTTGGCTGACCGGTGTGGTGCTGCTGGAACCGCGCCGGCTGGTCTCGCGGGCGCAATTCGCACGCCGGGCGCGAGCGGCGACCGCCGGCGCGAACCGGCTCTCGCTGCTGTGCCCGACCCGGGGCCGGCCGGACCGGCTGGCCGCGCTGCTGCGCAGCCTGGACCGCACGGTCGCGATCGGACACCGGGTCGAGGTGCTCTGCTACGCCGACACCGACGACCCCGCGCTGCCCGCCTACCGCGCGCTGTTCGACCGGGCCGCACGCCGGTACCCACGGCTGGACCGCTGCGTGCTCGAGGTCGGCGAGCCGGTCGGCGTGCCGACCGCGTGGAACGTGCTGGCCGCCGCCGCGACCGGCGACTACCTGCTCATGGCCAACGACGACCAGATGTACGTGGACTACGGCTGGGACGTGAGCCTGGACCGCACCGTTGCGGAGCTGGCCGAGCGGCATCCGGACCGGGTGCTGTGCCTGTACTTCGACGGCGGCCAGTACCCGGCCGGCGGCTACGACTTCCCGATCGTGAGCCGGCGCTGGCACGACACGCTCGGCTACTTCGTGCCGACCATCTTCCAGCAGTGGTCGGCCGAGAAATGGATCTTCGACCTGGCCACCCGGGTGGACCGGCTGTTCCCGGTGCCCGGTGTCCTCGTCGAGCACCTGCACTACCAGGACTACCGGGCGCCGTTCGACGCGACCTACCAGCGGCACCGGCTGACCAGGGAAAAGTCGTTCAGCGACCAGGCGCTGTTCCTGCGCACCGAACCGGACCGGGCCCGGGCCGCGGACACGCTGCGGCGCGCCATGGCCGAGCCGGCACCGCACACCCCGAACGGAGCGACCGTCATGACCACCACCGACCAGGCACCCGCACCCGCCGGCGACGAGGTCGGCACCCGGTCCTACCTGCTCCAGATGGCGCGGCGGTACTACGGCAACCTCATCGATGCCTGGCACTACGGCGGCCGTGCCGAACAGGCGCGTGAGTGCGCCGACCTCGCGGTCGCGCAGGGCGTGTGGGAGCACCCGCTGCAGCGGGCCAGGGAGTTCCTGCCCGGGATCTCGGCCACACCGGTGCACGACCCGGCCGGGTTCTGGTTCACCGGATACCTGGAGGAGCACTACCCGCAGATTCGGGCCGAGATCGAGCAGGTGCTGGACTCCGCGGTCGACCCGGTCACGCCGACCGTGGACGACGCGGCGCTGATCCGGCGCGGCCAGTGGAAGCAGGCGCACCTGTTTCGAGACGGGCGCTGGCAGGACGCGGCCCGGTTCTTCCCGGTTACCAGCGCGATCCTGGCCGAGATCCCCGAGGTCACCACGTTGAGCCCGGGCGTCATCACCGTCTCCCGGGTGCTGCCGGGGACGCACATCATGTCGCACTGCGGCCCGACAAACGCGGTACTGCGCACCCACCTGGCCATCACGGTCCCGCCCGGCGTCTCGATCCGGGTCGCCGACCAGGTCATGGCCTGGACCGAGGGCCGGTGCTTGGTCTTCGACGACTCGTTCGAGCACGAGGTCTGGCACGAGGGCTCCGAGGATCGGGTGGTGCTGATCCTCGACTCGCTGCACCCGGAGCTGGCCGGCGACCACCAGGAGCGGCTGCGGCAGCGCCGGCTCACGTTCGAGGAGCAGATCGTCGCGTTCATGCAGGAGCGTGGCGTGGAACGGATCGAGATCCGGGACGGCGGCCTGGTCTTCCACCCGGACGCGACCACCCAGGAGCTGGCCACCCTGTACATGGCGGCGACCGGCATCGTCGGCGCCGAGCTGACCGGCGACGGGGTGACCTGGCAACGGCGCGGCGGCGACGGATGACCGCGGCGGACGGCGCGCACGGCTACCTGGTCCGGCGGGCCCGGGTCGGCTACGGCAGCCTGGTCGACACCTGGATGCTGGCCGAGAACGAGCCGGCCGCCCGGGAGTGCGCCGCGCTCGCGGTCAAGCAGGGGGTGTGGCCGGAGCCGATGCAGCGCGCCCGCGACCACGTGCCCGGGCTGACCGCGCGCCCGCTGCACGATCCGACCGGGTTCTGGTTCACCGGCTACCTGGAGGAGCACTACCCGCTGATCCGGGCCGAGATCGACCGGGTGCTCGACTCGCCGGCCAGCCCGGTGCTGCCCACGCTCGAGGACGGCTGGCTGACTCGCAGTGGCTCCTGGCAGCAGGCGCACCTGTTCCGGGACGGCCGGTGGCAGGACGCGGTGTGCGCGCACTTCCCGGTGACAACCGCGATCCTGGCCGAGATCCCCGAGGTCACCACGCTGAGCCCGGGCGTCATCATGATCTCCCGGCTGACCCCGGGCACCCGGATCATGCCGCACTGCGGGTCCACGAACGCGGTGCTGCGCATCCACCTGGGCATCACGATCCCGGCCGGGGTGACGATCCGGGTGGCCGACCAGGTGCTGGCCTGGCAGGAAGGCAAGTGCCTGGTCTTCGACGACGCGTACGAGCACGAGGTCCGGCACGACGGCGCCGAGGACCGGGTCGTGCTCATTCTCGACATGGCGCACCCGGACCTGGCCGGCGAGCTGCGCGACCGGCTGCTGGCCCGCCGGCCGCTGCCGGAGGACCGGATCGTCGCGTTCATGCGCGAGCGCGGGCTCGGCCGGATCGGCATCGCCGACGGCCGGCTCGAGTTCGCCCCCGACCCGGCGACCCGGGATCGGCTGGCCGCGTACCTGGCCGGTGCCGGCGCGACCGGGGTTCGGCTGGACGGCGACGAGCTGCACTGGCAGCGCGCGGCGGACCGGGGCTGACCGGCGTGTGCGGCGTAGTCGCGATCTGGGCGCCCGGCGGCGGGGTGACCGCCGGCGAGGTGACCGCGCCGCTGCGCGCGCTGCGCCATCGCGGGCCGGACGGCAGCCGCAGCTGGGTGTCGCCGACCGGCCGGGTCGCGCTCGGGCACACCCGGCTCGCGATCATCGACCTAGACACCGGGGACCAGCCGATCGGCACCGCGGACGAGCGGTACCAGCTGGTCTGCAACGGCGAGTTCTACGGGTACGAGGCGATCCGGGCCGAGCTGGCCAGGGCCGGACGCCAGCTGCGCACCCGCACCGATGTGGAGATCGCGCTGCACCTGTACGCGGCGCACGGTCCGCGCGCGCTGGACCGGTTGCGCGGCGAGTTCGCGTTCGCGATCTGGGACGAGCGGCGCGGCCAGCTGTTCGCGGCCCGGGACCGGTTCGGCGTCAAGCCGCTGTTCTACGCCGAGCACGGCGGGCGACTGTACCTGGCGTCCGAGGTCAAGGCGCTGCTCGCGGCCGGCGTGCCGGCCCGCTGGGACGTGCCTGCGTTCGCCGACCATCTGCTGCTGGCCTGCCCGCCGGACCGCACGCTGTTCGCCGGGATCCGGCAGGTGCCGCCCGGCGGCTACCTGCTCGCCGGGCCGCGCGGGCTCCGCCTCGGGCGGTACTGGGACCTGGAGTTCCCGCCCGCGGCGGAGCTGCCGGTGGCGGTCGCCGAGTCCGAGCTGGCCGGGCACCGCGCGGTGGTCGCCGACGCGCTGGCGGACGCGGTCCGGGTGCGGACCCGGGCCGACGTACCGGTCGGCTACCACCTGTCCGGTGGCGTGGACTCCTCGTCGGTCGTCGCGCTGGCATCGGCGGACGCGGCCGGCCCGCTGCACACGTTCACGGTCCGGTTCGACGACCCGGAGCTGGACGAGAGCGCGGTCGCCGCCCGCACCGCCGCCCGGTTCGGCGCGCGATCGTCGGAGATCCTGGTCGGCCGGGCCGAGTACGCGCGGCGTATCGACGAGGCGGTCACCGCCGGCGAGCTGATCCAGGAGAACTCGCACGGGATCGCCCGGCTCGTGCAAAGCGAGGCGATCAGCGCGCACGGCTACAAGGTGGTGCTGGCCGGCGAGGGCGGCGACGAGGTGTTCGCCGGCTACCCGCAGCTGCAGCGCGACCTCGCGTTCACCCTGTCCGCGGAGGTGCGCGACCGCACGCTGGCCGGCTACGCGCGGCTGGACCGGCAGCCGCCCGGGCTGCCGCGGCACCTGCGGCTGTTCCGGGACCGGCTCGGGTTCGTGCCGTCCTGGGCGGTCGACCGGTACCTGCACGTGACGCTGCCGCTGCTGCCGCTGCTGCGCGAGGAGTTCGGCCGCCGGCTCGCGGACCGGGAACCGGGCGCCGACCTGCTGGACGCGCCCGCGCTGGCCGGCCGCAGCCCGTTCCACCGGTCCACGTACCTGTTCGCCAAGACCTGGCTGTGCACGTACCTGCTGGCAGCCGAGCGGCTGGACATGGCACACGCGCTGGAGGTCCGGCTGCCGTTCCTGGACCACCACCTGGTGGACGTGGTAGCGCGCACGCCGCTGGCCGGGTTCGCGGGGTCCGGCTCGACGGCCACCAAGGCGCTGCTGCGCGAGGCGATGCGCGACCGGCTGCCGGACGAGGTGTACCGAGCGCCCAAGCGCGGGTTCTTCGCGCCGCCCGCGGTCAGCGACCCGGCCGCGCTGGCCCGGCTGCGCGAGATCGTCGCCGGGGACGCGCTGGACCGGCTGCCGTTCTTCGACCCGGTCGCGGTGCGGGCCGCGTTCGACCGGATCGCGGCCGAGCCGGCCGGGCAGCGCGGCCGGCACGAGCGGCTGGTGCAGATCGTGGCCGGTGCCGCGCTGCTCACGGAGACGTTCGGGATGAGCTGCGACGTCAGCGTGGAAGCGGCATGAGCGGCACCCCGGCAGGTGCGGCGGCGCCGCTGTCGTACGGCCAGGAGCGGATGTGGATCCTGTCCCAGTTGGCCGGCGACGCATCCGCACTCAACCTGGTCACCGCGGTCCGGTTGCGCGGCCGGTTGAACGTGCCGGCGTTGCGCCAGGCGTTCGAGGACATCTGCCGCCGGCACGAGGTGCTGCGCTCGGTCATCGTGCTGCGGGACGGCCGGCCGGCGCAGGCGCCCGGCCCGCCGCGGCTACCGCCGGTCCATCACGTCGAGCTGGCCGGGCTGCCGCCGCCGACCGCGCGCCGCCAGGTCGACCGGCTGCTGCGCGCGCACACCCGCGAGCCGTTCGACCTCGGGCGCGGGCCGCTGCTGCGGATGATCGTGCTGTCCACCGCCGCGCGCGAGCACCTGGTGGTGCTGGCGATGCACCACATCGTCACCGATGCGTGGTCGGTGGACCTGCTCGCCCGCGAGCTGTCCACGCTGTACCGGGCGTACACCGGCGGCGGTCCCGGCCCGCTGGCCGGGCGACCGGTCGAGCAGTACCGGGAGTACGCCCGCCGGCAGCGCGACCCGGTCAGCGAGCGCGAGCTGGAACCGGCACTGAGGTACTGGACCGGGCAGCTGCGCGACCCGCCCGACCCGGACCCGGCGTTGCCGCGTCCGGCGGTTCCGGTGCGGCCGGGCGCGGCGACCTGGACCGCCGCGCTCGCGCCGAGCCGGACGGCGCGGCTGCGGCAGTTGCAGCGCGACACCGGCTGCTCGCTGTTCATGCTCGTGCTCGCCGCGCTGAGTGCACTGGTCCACCGGCTGGACGGGCGCCCGGACGTGGTGGTGGGCACGCTGGTCGCCGGGCGGACCCGGCCCGAGCTGGACGGCACGCTCGGTTTCTTCGTGAACGTGCTGCCGATCCGGACCGCGTTCGGCGACCGGCCCACGTTCCGCGCGCTGTGCCATCGGGTGCGGGACGCGTGCGTGGCCGGGTACGCGCACCAGGACCTGCCGTACGAGCGGTTGCTGGCCGAGCTGCGGCGGGACCGGTCCGCGGACGCGGCGCCGCTGGTCCGGGTGCTGTGCGTGGCCCAGCAGCCGGCGCCGCCGGTGGACCTGCCGGGACTGGCGGCCGAGCCGGTCGACGTGCCGCACGCGACCGCGCAGTTCGACCTCGTCGTGGAGGTACGGGAGCGTGCGGACGCGGTCCGGCTCGCGATCCAGTACGACACGACGCGGTACGACGCGGCGACCGTGGCGCTGTTCGGCGAGTGCCTGACCGCGCTGCTCGACGCGGTGCCGGCCGACCCGGACCGGCCGTGCGCCGAGCTGCCGCTAGCTGTGCTGCCGGCTGCGGTCTCCGAGTCGGCGCCGGCCGGTGCGGACCGCAGCGTGCCGGAGTTGTTCGAGGCGCGGGTCGCGGCCACTCCGGACGCGGTCGCCGTGGCCGGCCCGACCGGCACGCTGACCTACGCCGAGCTCAACCGGCGCGCGAACCGGCTGGCCCGGCACCTGCGGGCCGGCGGCGTGCGGGCCGAGGACCGGGTCGGCGTGTGCCTGGACCGGTCGCCGGAGTCGACGGTCGCGCTGCTCGCGGCGCTGAAGGCGGGCGCGGCCTACCTGCCGCTGGACCCGACCGACCCGGCCGACCGGCTGGCGTACCTGCTCGCCGACGCGCGGCCCCGGCTGGTCGTCACGACCGCCGCGTACCGCGACCGGCTCGGCCCGGCCGCGCCCACGGTGCAGCTCGATGCGGACGCCGCTGCGATCGCGGCCCGGCCGGACCGCGACCTCGGCCGGCCACCGCACCAGGACCAGGCCGCTTACCTGATCTACACCTCGGGCAGCACCGGCCGGCCGAAGGGCGTGCTCGGCACGCACCGCGGCGCGGTGAACCGGTTCCGGTGGATGTGGGACGCGTACCCGTTCGGGCCGGGCGAGCGTGCGGCTCAGCGCAGCGCGCTCGGGTTCGTCGACTCGGTCTGGGAGACGTTCGGGCCGCTGCTGGCCGGGGCGCCGGTCGAGATCGTCGACGCGGATACCGGGCGCGACCCGGCCCGGCTGGTCGAGACGCTGGCCCGGTCCGGCACGACCCGGATCGTGCTGGTCCCGGCGCTGCTGCGAGCGATCCTCGCAACGGTGCCCGACCTGGACCGGCGGCTGCCGGCGCTGCGGTGCTGGACGTGCAGCGGCGAACGGCTGCCGGCCGAGCTCGCCGCCCGGTTCCACGACGCCCTGCCGGGCCGGACGCTGCTGAACCTGTACGGCTCCGCCGAGGTGGCGGCCGACGTCACCGCCGCGGACCTCGTGGCCGGCCAGGTGCCGGATCCGGTGCCGATCGGGCGCCCGATCCCGAACCTGGCCGTGACGGTATCGAGCGACGCCGGCGACCCGCTGCCGCCGTTGCTGGCCGGGGAGCTGTGGGTCGCCGGCGCCGGCCTCGCGCGCGGCTACCACGACCGTCCCGGTCTCACCGCGACCCGGTTCCGGCCGCACCCGCACGGCGGCGATCCCGGAGCGCGCGCGTTCGCCACCGGCGACCGTGGCCGCGCCCGTGCCGACGGCATGCTGGACTACCTCGGCCGGCTGGACGACCAGGTCCAGGTGCGCGGGCACCGGGTCGAGCCGGGCGAGATCGAGACCGCGCTGCTCGAGCATCCGGCGGTCACGGCGGCCGCGGTCGCCGCCCGCCCGGACGGTACCGGCGGCACCGTGCTGGCCGGCTACGTCGTGGCGGCCGGAACCGTGCCGATGGCCGAGCTGCGCGAGCACCTACGCCACCGGCTGCCGGCCGCGCTGGTGCCGGCCAGCCTGGTCGCCGTCGGCACGCTGCCCTACATGCCAAGCGGCAAGTTGGACCGCCACCGGCTGCCGGAGTTGCCGGCCGAGCCGGGTGCCTCCGGCACCGACCGCGAGTCCGGCCGGCCGGGTCGCCCGCCCGCCTCGCCGGCCGAGCACGCGGTCGCCGCGACGTACGCGGAGCTGCTGCCGGTGCCCTGGCGGGACGTCGACGACGACTTCTTCGGGCTGGGCGGCCACTCCATCCTGGCCACGCTCGCCGTCCACCGGCTCGGCGAGCGTTGCCGCGTCGAGCTGCGGTTGCGCGACCTGTTCGACCGGCCGAGCATCGCCGGCCTGGCGGCCGCGATCGAGGACCGGCAGCGCGACCAGGCGCCCGCCGCGGGCCGGCCCGCCGATGAGACGACCGCGATCACCCCGGACCCGGCGGCCTGGTTCGAGCCGTTCCCGCTCACCGACGTCCAGCAGGCGTACTGGATCGGTCGCGATCCCGATCTCGAGCTCGGCGACGTGGCCACGCACGCGTACTTCGAGCTGGACGCGCCCGACCTCGACCCGGCCGCGCTCGACACCGCGCTCCAGCGCCTGATCGAGCGCCATCACGCGTTGCGCACAGTCATCAGCCCGGACGGCCGGCAGCGGGTGCTGTCCGAGGTGCCGCGCTACCGGATGGCGGTCGCCGATCTGCGGGCCGAGCCGCCGGCCGCGGTGGCGGCGCGGCTGGCCGCCACCCGCGACGAGATGTCGCACCAGGTGCTGCCGGCCGGGACCTGGCCGCTGTTCGACATCCGGGCCAGCTTGCTCCATGGCGGCCAGGTACGGCTGCACGTGAGCATCGATGCACTGATCGCGGACGCGTACAGCGTGCAGATCCTGCTGCGCGAACTCGGCGCGCTCTTGCCCGACCCGGACCTTCCGCTGACAGCACTGGAGCTGAGCTTCCGGGACTGCGTGCTCGCCGAGCAGGCCGGCCGCGCCGGGCCGGGCTACCGGCGCGCGCTCGAGTACTGGCGCGACCGGCTGGCCGACCTGCCCGGCGGCCCGGAGCTGCCGCTGCGGCAGGCGCCCGAGGACGTGCGCGCGCCCCGGTTCCGGCGGCGGTCCGCCCGGCTCGACCCGCAGCGTTGGGACCGGCTGGCCGAGCACGCCGCCCGGGCCGGGCTGACCCCGTCCGGCGTGCTGCTGGCCGCGTTCGCCGAGGTGCTCACCGCGTGGAGCGGGCGGCCGCACTACACGCTCACCCTCACCCTGTTCAACCGGCACGCCGGTCACCCGCAGGTCGACGAGCTGGTCGGCGACTTCACCTCGCTCGTGCTGCTCGAGGTGGATCACCGCTCGCCCGGCTCGTTCCTGGCGCGCGCCCGCGCGCTGCAGCAACGGCTCTGGGCCGACCTCGACCATCGCATGGTCAGCGCGGTCACCGTGATGCGCGAATGGGCCCGGCTACGCGAGCGGATGCCGCGGCTGACCGCGCCGGTCGTGTTCACCAGCAACCTCGAACTCGACCGGGACCGCGACCCGGCCGAGTCCGGGCACGGCATCGGCACGATCGGGTACGCGATCACCCAGACCCCGCAGCTGTACCTCGACCACCAGGTCGCCCAGGGCCCGGACGGCCTGCGGCTGAACTGGGACGCGGTCGAGGACCTGTTCCCGTCCGGCCTGGTCGACGACATGTTCGCCGGCTACGTCGGCCTGCTCCATCGGCTGGCCACCGACGCGGCGGAGTGGGACCGGCCGGTCCGCGGGCTGCTGCCGCCGGCCCAGCTGACCCGGCGTGCGGCGGCGAACGACACCGCGGTGCCGCCGTCGGCCGAGTGCCTGCACACGCTGGTCGCGAGCACCGCGGTCCGGCAGCCGGACGCGCTCGCGGTCGTGTCCGGCGACCGGCGGCTGACCTACCGTGAGGTCTCCGCCCGGGCCGCCGCGGTCGCGCACACACTGCGTGCGCGCGGCGCCGGCCGTGGCCAGGTGGTCGGGATCGCGATGACGAAGGGCTGGGAGCAGGCGGTCGCGGTGCTCGGCGTGAGCGCCAGTGGCGCGGCCTACCTGCCGCTGGACCCGGACCTGCCGGCAGCCCGGATGCGGCAGCTGGCGGAGCTGGTCGGACTCGAGCTCGTGCTGACCCAGCCTGCGCTGCTCGGCCGGCTGCCCGGGCTGGAGCGGGTCGGCCAGCTCGTCGTGGACGGCGCCGAGCCGCTCGCGGGCGACCCCGCCGGCCTGGCCGCACTGTCCGGACCGGGCGGCTCCGGCGTGGATCCGGCCGACCTGGCGTACGTCATCTTCACCTCCGGCTCGACCGGCACGCCGAAGGGCGTGATGATCGACCACCGGGGCGCGGTGAACACCGTGCTCGACATCAGCCGGCGGTTCCGGGTCGGCCGCGACGACCGGGTCCTCGCCCTGTCCGCGTTGAGCTTCGACCTGTCCGTGTACGACATCGTCGGCACGCTCGGGGCCGGCGGGGTGCTGGCGTTCCCCGAGCACGCCCGGCGCCGCGACCCGGCGCACTGGGTGGAGATCGTCGCCGCGGAGCGGATCACGGTCTGGAACTCGGTGCCCGCGCTGCTCGGGCTGGCCGTGGACTACCTGGAGCTGCCGTCGTACGCCGGGCGCGACTCTCAGCTCGGCTCGCTGCGGCTGGCGATGCTCAGCGGCGACTGGATTCCGGTCGCGTTGCCGGACCGGGTCCGCCGCCTGGCCGGGCCGGTCGACGTGGTCAGCCTCGGCGGCGCGACCGAGGCGTCGATCTGGTCGGTCGCGTACCCGATCGGCGCGGTCGACCCGGACTGGCCGAGCATCCCGTACGGCCGGCCGCTGGCGAACCAGCGCATGTATGTGCTGGACGGTGCGCTCGAGCCGCGGCCGGAGTGGGTGCCCGGCGACCTGTACATCGGCGGCGACGGCCTCGCGCTCGGCTACTGGCGCGCTCCCGAGCTGACTGCGGCCGCGTTCGTTACCCACCCGCGTACCGGCGAGCGGTTGTACCGCACCGGCGATCACGCGCGCTACCGGGACGACGGTGAGCTGGAGTTCCTCGGCCGGACCGACCTGCAGGTCAAGGTCAGCGGGTACCGGGTCGAGCTCGGCGAGGTGGAGGCCGCGCTGGGCCGGCAGCCCGGGGTGGCCGCCGGAGCGGTGGTCGCCGCCGGGCCGAGCCGCGGTGACCGCCGGCTGGCCGCGTTCTACCAGGTCACGCCCGGTGCCGACGTGGACGCGGCGGCACTGCGGGCCGGGCTGGCCGCGACGCTGCCGAGCTATCTGGTGCCGACCACGTTCATCCGGCTCGACGTGCTGCCGCTGACCGGTAACGGCAAGCTCGACCGGGCCGCGCTGGAGCGGGCCGCGGCGCCGAAGCCGCCCGGTCCGGACCAGACCGAACGGCCGGCCGACCGGGATCTGGAGCGCACGCTGGCCGGGGTGTGGGCCGAGGTGCTCGGCGTCCCGGCCGTGGACCGGTCCGACAACTTCTTCGCGCTCGGCGGCACCTCGCTGGTCGGCGTCGCGCTGCTTGCCCGGCTGGAGGAGGCCTTGGCGGTGCGGATCCCGCTGGTGCGGCTGTTCGAGGCACCGACCGTGGCCGAGCTGGCCGCCGCGATCGCCGACGCCCGGGCCGCGCCCACCCCGTCAGCGCTCACCCCGGAGGACGCGGCGAACGGGCAGCCGGCGCTGCGCCCGGACCCGACCGCTCGGCACGAGCCGTTCCCGCTCACCCCGGTCCAGCAGGCGTACTGGATGGGCCGGCGGTCCGGTCTCGCGCTCGGCAACGTCGCCACCCACAGCTACCTGGAGCTGGACGTCGCCGGCCTGGACGTGGCCCGGCTGGAACGCGCGGTCCGGCGCCTCGTCGACCGGCACGACGCGCTGCGCACCGTGGTCACCCCGGGCGGCGAAC
>Ga0075421_100006733_pt1 | contig 14049 bp, 11 predicted proteins | sample SoiMetdeltSBSDD5_FD_75292 | JGI IMG/M metagenome (GOLD analysis project Ga0075421, IMG submission 75292) | Bulk soil microbial communities from a Populus tree surrounding site in Tennessee, USA - Soil MetaG P. deltoides SBSDD5 | ecosystem: Environmental > Terrestrial > Soil > Tree plantation...
CCCACCCCCTTGGAGCGGATCAGCCGCACCACCTGCTGCACCTGATCCAGGAATGCTCCGGGGGCATCCTCAAACAGCAGGTGCGCTTCATCGAAAAAGAACACCAGCTTGGGCTTGGGAAGATCGCCGACCTCCGGTAGGTTGTGGTACAGCTCGGCCAGCAGCCACATCATGAAGGTGGAAAACAGCCTTGGCTTGTCTGCCACGTCGGGCAGCTCCAGGCAGGTGACGATCCCTCTCCCATCCGAGGTCGTCCGAACCAGATCCTGGACGTCGAACTCGGGCTCGCCAAAAAAATTCCCGGCGCCCTGAGCCTCGAGCTCTACCATCTTCCGCAGCAGTACTCCCACTGATGCACTCGACATGCCTCCGTATTCGGCCAGGGCGGCTTTTCCCGCCTCGGAGCTCAGGAACTGAAGCACGGCCCTGAGGTCCTGAAAATCCAGCAGTGGCAGCTCATGGTCATCCGCGTACTTGAATACCATCGCCAGCACGCTGGTCTGGGTCTGATTGAGCGAGAGAACCTTCCCCAACAGCAGAGGACCGAACGAGGTGACCGTGGCTCGGAGCTGCACACCCGCGTTTCCGGTGAGACTCACGAACTCGACCGGAACACCTTTGGCCTGCCACGCCCAGCCGACATCGCTTGCCCGACTTTGGACCCGATCTGAGCTCTCTCCCGGCACGGCCAGCCCGGAGAGATCGCCCTTCATGTCGGCAACAAAGACCGGTACTCCGTGCGACGAGAGCTGCTCAGTTAGCAGCTGCAGGGTCCTGGTCTTCCCGGTGCCCGTGGCTCCTGCGATGAGCCCGTGCCGGTTGGCCATTGTCAGCGGCACCCTGATCTTGGGCTCCCGGTGGACCTGGCCGCCCTCCAGAGCCGCGCCCAGGATCAGGCTGGGATCCTCACCTCGGAATCCCACCGCCAGCATATCGCCAAATGCGGTCATGACTGCTCCAGTGCGTTTACGACTCGCTGCATGTCCTCAACGGTATTGTAGGCGTGTGGACTGAGCCTGATGGCCCCTTCACGCAGGCTACAGACGATACCGGCAGCCCTCAGCGCGCGGAAGGCCGCACCGACATCGCGGGGGGCGACGCAGAGAATGCCGGAACCTCTTGCGTCCTGGGGCGAGGCCACCCGAGCACCGGCGTTTGCCGCCCAGGCGAGCACCGGCTCGTGCAGCGTCCGCAGATGTCTGCCGATGTTGGCGATGCCGAGCTCGAGCAGCAGCGCCAGGGAAGCGTTCATCCCGGCAAAGTCCTGGTACGGCAGGGTGATCAGCTCGAACCGGCGGGCATCGCCCCGCAGGGTGTCGTTGTATTCAGTGAGGCGGCTGAAGTCGTCGGTACCCTCGAACGCCATCCAGCCAGTAATCGCCGGCCGGAGCTCCCGGATCAGCTCCCGCCGTACGTACACAAAGCCCGAGCCCCAGGGGGATAGGAGCCATTTCTGAGCTCCACAGGCGAGCACGTCCACCGGCGTGCGCCGCACATCCAGCGGGACGTGTCCCAGCCCCTGGATGGCATCCACAACGAGGTAGGTTCCTGCCGCTCGAGTCGCACTGGAAAGGCGGGCCAGGTCGACCGTATAGCCATTGCTGAACTGCACCAGCGAGACCGCCAGCACCCGGACTCTGGGATCCCTGACCCGCTCCAAGAGATATTCCTCGTCCGGCCAGCCCTCCGCCGTGGTAGGCGCCAGCTCCAGTCCCACCCCGATGTCCTTGAGCATCATCCAGGGATACACGTTGGCCGGAAATTCGCGGTCGCTCGCTACCACGATGTCGCCGGCCTGCAGCGGAAGCGCGCGGGCCGCCAGGCTCACGCCGAACCCAGTGTTGATGGTCAGCGCGATCTCTTCCGGACTGGCATTGATCAGCGCTGCGCTCAGTCTCCGGGATTCGGCGAGTGTCATCATCAGTTCCCGGTCGGGAAGCTGAAAGGGAGCGGCTCGCTTGCGGTTGAACCCGTCCAGCACCTGGCGAGTCCGCTCCGGCAGCGGTCCCACGCTGGCGTGGTTGAGATAGATCGTGTCGCGGGTCCAGGGGAACTCGGTGGCGCGTAGGGCAGCCACGTCGTAGCCCGGTGAGCGGTGAGCAGTAAGCGGTGAGCGGGTCGACTCGGCCCGTCTGACAGAGACATCCTGGAGCTCTTCCCGCTTACCTCTCACCTCTCACCTCTCACTGTGAAGCTTGGGGTCATACGCCTCCCGCAGTCCATCCCCCACCAGGTTGAATCCCAGGACCGCCACCCCGATGGCGAGTCCGGGAGCAAACGAGACCCAAGGGGCAACCCGCAGAAGGTCGCGTCCGTCCGCCACCATTGCGCCCCAACTAGGTGTGGGAGGCTGGGCGCCGAGACCCACGAAGGACAGGGCGGCCTCGGCCATGATGGCGCCGGCGATCCCCAGGGTCGCCGCGATGATGATCTGGGTGCGGACGTTGGGAAGCAGGTGACGGAGGACCACTCTTCGGTCGCGCGCCCCCAGCGCCTGCGCCGCCAGCACGAACTCGGCCCGCCGAAGCACCAGCACCTGGCTGCGCACCAGGCGGGCCATCCCGGCCCAGCCCACCAGCCCGATGACTACGAAAACGATCAGCAAGGAGGGGCGTACCGCGGCCGCAACGGCAATCAGCAGAAGCAAGGTCGGAAAGGCGAGGGTGATGTCGGCCAGCCGCATCACCAACGCGTCGACCCAACGACCATAGTAGCCGGCTATCAATCCCAGGAGAACACCAACGGTGACCGAGACTGACTGGGAGATCAGGCCAACGGAGAGGGAAAGCCGGGCGCCGTAGAGAACCCGGCTGAGGACATCGCGGCCTTGGGTGTCGGTGCCCAGAAGAAAACGGGAACCTGGCTTTACCAGGTAAGCACTCCGGAGGTCACCGGTGACCGGATTTTCGGGCGCCAGCCAGGGGGCGAAGACCGCCGCAAGGACCACCACGGCCACGAACAGAAGGCCCAGTTGGAAGAATCCATCATTCCGCAGCTTTTTGAGCAGCGCGCGCTGTGGCATCCTGCTCCCGTGACGTGCGTTACGCTTCCAGTGGCTCAGCCGGCACACGGCTCGTCGGCTGGCTCTCACCGCGCCGGGGCGCACGATTCTTGCAAATTGTGGTTGCCCTGGCTCCAGACGCAGCCACCCATACCCCGGGCAGCCGAGTGATACCCGACAGTCCCTTTACTCTAGTGCTAAGCGGTGGTGGGCTCAAAGGACTGGCCCATATCGGGGTCCTTCGTGCCCTGGAAGAGCGGGAGCTGGTGCCCAGCCTGGTGGTCGGATCAAGTATCGGCTCCCTTATCGCTGCGGCTTGGGCGGCAGGGGTGCCCACTCGCCATATGGAGGCCAAAGCCCGACTGGTGCGGCGCCGGGATGTGTTCCAGGTGGCCCGGGCTGATGTCGCTTTCCGCCGGTTGCTCGCTCCCGCACTCTACCGCAAAGAACCGCTCGAGACCCTGATCGACCATCTCGTCGGCGATGTCACTTTTGAGGATCTCCAGCGGCGGCTTCTAATTAATACCGTCGACCTACACTCCGGCATGCAGGTCATGTGGGGCCTGCCCGGATTGCGCAGCGCCCGGGTGGCAGATGCGGTGGCAGCTTCTTGTGCCCTGCCGGGCATCTTCCCGCCTCGGGATATCAACGGCCGTGCCTATGTCGATGGCGCGGTGGTCGAGAACCTGCCGGTTCGGATGGCGGCCTCGCTGGGCCAGGGACCCATCCTGGCGATCAATGTGGCAGCCACCAGCGTGCTTCGCTCCGAGACCGAGACCCAGGGCTTTGCCGCGACCTACATCCGGGGGCTCGAGATCGTCATGCAGACCCAGATCGAGGCCCAGCTCCGGGACTGGAAGGGCCCCCCGCTGGTGCTGGTCCAGCCCCGGGTCGAGCAGATATCGATGTTCGCCTTCGACAAGACCGACGAGCTGATCGAAGCCGGCTATCGGGCCACCTCCAACACTCTGGACCAGCTCGGCACCCAGCTGGGCGGAGTGAGCTCGGGCATGCACCCCACTCGCCGGCTCCGGGTCCTGGTGGACGAGTCCCGCTGCGTAGGCTGCGGATCCTGCGTGGTTCAGGCCCCCCAGGTTTTCCGGCTCGACGCCCGGGGGAAGGCCGAGGTCCTCTCGCCGGTCCAGACCTGGTCCCCCATTGACGGCGCCTACGTTCTGAACTGTCCTACGTACGCCATCAGTGTGCGTCCGGAAGACTCGGCGGCCTGAACTTCGGCGAAGCCCTTCCCTGCTCGTGCCCTATCCGGGCAAGATCCCCCGCGACCCGATCCCAGTTGTAGTACCGCTCTACCGCCCGGCGCCCTCCATCTCCCAGCCGGGCCCTCAGTGAGGCGTCGTCCAACAGGCGGCGCAGCGCGGGAAGCACGGTAGCCAAGCCCTCAGTATCGACTAGCAGTCCAGTCTCACCATCGCTCACTGCGTCGGGGATTCCACCGGTCCGTCCCGCCAGCACGGCGACTCCACAGGCCGAGGCCTCGACCAGTGAGATGCCGAATCCTTCGGCGCGTTCATCCAGAAGACGGGATAGCCCCAGATAGACCTCGGCGCAGTTGTAAAGAGCGGGAAGATCCGCATCAGGAACGCCGGTGAGCAACCGCACCCGATCCGCCACCCCTAGCGAGCGGGCCAGTCTCTCCAGGGCCGGCAGCTCCTCCCCTGAGCCGATCACCGCATAGGCCAGATCCGGGTAGTCGGGAGCAAGCTGAGCCAGAACCTGGATTCCGGTATCCAATCCCTTGTGGCGGGTCAGCCTGGCGACTGAAAGGAGCCAGCGGCGGCCGCGGTCCAGTCCATAGCGGCGGCGCACATCATCCTGACCCAGACCCGGTCGAAACACCAGGGGATCGGCACCCAGCGGAACGGTCTGGATCCGATCTTGGATGCGAACTCCGAGCTCGCTCAGTACTTCCCGACAAAGACCTGCGGTCCAGCTGCTGTTCCCTACCAGCACCGCGGCCGATCCCAGTAGAGCCCGACCGGCACGGCGCTTCAGTTGGGAGCGGCGGACCTGCCGCCGGAGGATGAGAAGATCTCCCCCATGAAGCATGATTCCATAGGGCACCCCGCGTCGCTGCCAGGTCCAACGAGCCGGGTACCCCGCGGGTTTGAGGTTACCGCACCAGGTGAACTCGATGGACTGACTGGCCGCCAGAGCAGCCGCACGCCGGGACCAGAGCCAGGTTCCGGGAAAAGTCCGCAACCTGCCGGCCGGCACCGGCAGCCTATCCACTCGGTTGGAAAGGCGGCGATCGAATTCGCCGTCATCCGGGTAGGCCCCGGTCGACACGATCAGGGAACCAGGGGCATATCGCCTCGCCAGCTCTCCCATCCATCGGGCGATGCCACCTCCCATCGGAGGAAAGTCGTAGGTCAGCAGAAGCTGCAGGCGTCCTCCTAGAGCAGGAGCGGCCGGAGAGAAGCCAGGAATCGATCGGCGGCTGCCGGAATGGTCAGCTCGCGCACCGAGGCGGGATTGGGTGGGTTGTCATCCAGGGCTCCGAGAATAGCCTGGACCAACGCCACGTCATCATCCGGCGGAACCAGGCGAGCGGCCGAGGCAACGAACTCCCGATGCGCTGGTATGTCGGTGGCCACGACTGGGGTGCCCGAGGCGATACCCTCCACCGGCGTAAGTCCCAGGCCTTCGAATCGGCTAGGGCATACTGCTACCCGGGCGCGATGATAAGCGCGGACCACACCCGCATCGTCGACCTCGGTCTCGACCCGGCAACGCACTCCCAGGCTCTGGGCTAGCCGTTGCAATGCCGGGCCTTCGGGACCTCGTCCGATCAGGACCACCTGCACACCGGGCCCGATGGCCCTCGCGGCGCGAATGGTGGCGGCATGGTTCTTATGAGCCTTGAGGCGGCCAACCGTGAGCAACATTGGCGGGGACTCCCGGGCCTCAGACCCCGGCTGGAAGCGATCCGAGTCATAACAGTAGGGCACCCGTCGAGCGGAAAGGCCGAACCGACGCTGGAGCAGCTCACCGGAGAATCCGCTGGGAACCCAAACCTCCGCCGCCGAGGCCGCGACATAGCGCAACCGGCTGTAGTAACCGCGCCGGCGACCAAATCCGCTGGTCAGCCGGGGAATCCGGAGCAGGGTCGTTCCCAATGAGCATACCCAATCATAGGACCCGGTGCCGGTTGCCTGCGGGGGCAGGTCCCAGATGTAGAGCACCAGCGGGCAGCCGGTCCGCCGGGCGTATCGCCATGCGGCAACCGCCGTGATCCCGCTCATCGAGAGGGCAAGCCGGGCCGGCTCGTCTCCCTCCTGCGCGACAGAGAGGCCTCGTTTGCGGAGCTCGCTGGTTACCAGCGCGGTGTATCGGTTCGGCGCAAACCAGCGAATATCGTTCACGAGCCGACCACTTGCCGCAGCGCGGCCTCGTAGCCGTCGATCATTCGACCGAGTGGAAACTCGTCCTGAATCCTCGCCCGGGCAGCCTTCCCCAGACGAGCTCGACGCCCCGGATCTCTGAGAAGAGCCGTCACCACACCGGCCAGTGCGCCGGCGTCGTGAGGCGGCACCAGCACCCCGGCGCTACCGTCCCGACCCAGCAGCTCGCCGGTTCCCCCTGAGTCGATCGCCACTACGGCTCGCCCGCAGGACATGGCTTCCCCAACCGCATTGGGAAAGATCTCCTGAGGCGATGGGTGGACGACGAGATCGGCGGCAGCGAGCCCGGCGATCAGCTCGTCAGTCTCCAGTAAGCCGGTAAAGCGGGTTGGTAACCCGGAGCCGGACACCAGTGTGCGGAGCTCCGGCTCTCGCACGCCATCCCCGCAGATCACGTACGTCAGCTCGAGTCCGCCACGACGCACCTGGTCGAGTGCCCGAATGGCTAGCTCATGTCCCTTGTCGCGGGCCAGCTTGGCCGAGGTGAGAACCATGGGTGTCTCAGCCGGTATACTCCACTTCCGGCGAAAGGCAGTTGCCTGAGCGGGACGCGCAACAAACAGCTCGGTGTCATATCCGTTAGCGACGCGGTACCCAGGTACTCGAGCGACCCAGGGTGCCTGACGTGATGCCTCCTCCTGAATGAAGCACGACTGGAATACGCACGCGCTCACTCGCCTGGCATACAGCCGATCCGCCAGATCATTGCGCGCCGGGCGGTAATTCAGGTTGTAGCGGTAGACCACCTTGGCCGGATGCAGGAGACTGGCGAGGGAGGCGAGCCGCAGGTCCCGCGGAGTGTCGACTACGATGGCCTGAGCCGCTATGCGCCTCAGGACTCGCCAGAGTGCCCAAACCTCCCGCGGTCCCGTGTTCTGGCCGGGAATCTCGCTCACCGGGAGCCGCTCCGCAGTGAAGCGAGCTGTAAGTCTCGCCGACGCGGTGATGAGCTGTGCCTCGTGTCCCCGACCGGCAAGGCCTCGCGCCAGCTTGGCGTAGCTTGCCGCCGAGCCTCGCCAACCCTTGGCCGACGTCAGGAGGGCAAGCTGCATGGGGCCGCTATACTATCTGCATGCGAATGGTGGTGCTCGGCGCCGGAGGGGCCCACAAGACCGAAGCCTCGATTGCCCGAGCGGCTCGAGCACTCGGCCATCATTGTCGCCTGGTAAATGTGGTGGGGTCGCTGCGCCACACCGGCAGTTGGGGGCGGCGGGCGGTCCAGTACCTGGTAGAGTCGTACCAGCCCGATCTGCTGCTGATCACTCGTCATGCCATCGAGCTGGGAGAGCCGGCGCTTCAGCGGATGCTGCGGGGCCGAAGGGCGGCCTTCTGGTATTTCGACTTCGAGCCTAAGGACAAGGTGCTTACCCTCGGACGACTGGTCGGCCGGATGTATGTCACCTGCCTTGGTCAGGTGGAGACCTACCAAAGAGCGGGCGTGGACGTAGTAAAGTTTCTGCCTCAGGGAGTTGACCCGGAACAGGATCGCCCCGCGCCCGATGCTCCCAGCCAATACCATTGTGATGCATCGTTCGTCGGCTCGGGACACTCCGCTCATCGTTATAACGTGCTCCGCGCGGTGGCCGCAGCGGTTCGCCTTCAGATCCGGGGCCCCGGTTGGACTACCGCTCCTGGTGACCTGCCGGTTGTCGGAGGGCCGGTACAGGGCCGGCGGCTGGCTCAGGTCATTCGGGGCGCAGCGGTTTCGCTCGGCGTGAATGCGGATCCCGCCCAGGATCGCGAGCCATGCTCGGTCTCCAATCGAATGTGGCGCGTCATGGGATGCGCCGGGTTCTATCTGGGACGTCGGGTGCCGGGAATCGAGAGCTTTGCCGTTGGAGGGCAGCACTGCGCGTGGTACTCCAGCGCGGGGGACGCGGCAGAGCTGGCGCGACATTATCTCACACGGCCCGAGGAACGACAGCAGATCGCTGATGCCGGACATCGGCACGCCCTGGCTCACCATACCTACGCCCACAGGCTGGCGATACTGCTGGCCGACAGGGAGTACCCGGTTCAGACGATCTTGTAGTTCCGGAACTCAAACACACGCACCCCGGTGAGCCGTTCGATTGCGCCGGAGATGTAGTAGCGAATGAAGCCCCAGCGGAAGCGCCGCGGCTCGATGACCCGTTCGGGATCGTGCCGCCGGTTCTCGATCCACTTCCGTGCCACCGCGGGGTGCTGGCCGGTGAATGAGCGAATGCCAGGGATCCAGGCCAGCAGTGGTTGGCTGTCGTCTGCATTCCGCCAAGGGTACATCGTCCTTCCCAGCTCCCGCTTTTCCTTGAGGGCCTGGCTCGGTCGGGCCCATCCGTAGTGAAACATTTCCGCATTGGTGAGCCTGGCCCTGATTTTCCGGTGGTTCGGCCCGACCCGGAATCCCTGGGCGCCCTGATACGGGCGGATGTCCAGTTCGGGCGCCAGCCGCACCGCACGAACCTCGCGCCTATACCAGCGGCGATGGGTCGCGATGGTGTCGAACCCGCCGTAGAAGTGGATGTAGCGCACCAGGAGACCTTCGACCCGATCGTCGCTGTGATACCGCTGTATTGCCTGGGCCAGCTCGGCTGCGCCGCGCTCATGCAGCACCTCATCAGCCTGGATGTAAACGCCCCAGGGGTGGGTACACGCTTGCATGGCGCGCTGGGTCTCCAGGCCGAGAACGGTGTTGCGGCGGCTCATGTCCCACTCTGTCTCGATGATCCGGACTCGTGAGTCAGCGATGGAGCGCACCAGGGCGAGGGTGTCATCCTCGGAATGCCCCACGTTCACCACGACCTCATCACAGATCTGGAGAATCGACCGGATGCTCGCCTCGACCGGAAAGTCGAGCTTGATCGCATTGCGGACGATGGTGAACCCGGACACCTTGACCACACCAACTCCAGTAGAGAGCAGGGCCAGAGAATCTGCCCCAGGCGCTGGAGCGGAGCAAGACGATCAGCCGTGACCGAGCGTGGCGCGGTACAGGTCCGCGGTTTGCTGGACCGTCCGCTCCAAGGAGTAGGTCTCGCGCGCGGTGTGCCGGGCGGCCTCTCCCAAGCGAGTGGCGGTCGGACGATTCGCCAGCAGCTCCTCGATGGTGCGGCACCAGGCATCAGCGTCCAGGGCCTCGACCAGGCGTCCGTCTACATTGTTGGTGATCAGATCCTGGTTCCCCGCTGCCGCCGACGCAATCACCGGCTTGCCCAACGCCATGGCCTCCAGCAACGATTGTGAGAAGCCTTCGATCCTGGAGGGGAGCAGCACCAGCTCGAGCACGTCATACAGCGGGCGAACCGCGGGGGTGAATGGCAGCATGACGACGGCGTGTCGAGGAGGCACGTGGCGCGCCAGACGGTCCAGCCGAGCGTCGGGCTCCACCCCAACCAGTACCAGTCGTACCGGGACCGCGAGACGGTCCAGCGCACGCAGCACCACCGCCTGATCCTTGAGCCGGGCCACGATCCCGATCGTCCGGCGCGAAGCCTCCCAACCGATCCGAGCACGCCACTCCTCCCGCTCCTGATCGGATACCGGCACATCGATCCTGCCGGCGATCAGCCCATTGGGAATGACTACGAGTTTTCGCCGGTCAGTGCCCCGCCGGATCAGAGCCTCACCAACGGTCCGGCTGACAGCGATCACCCGGTGGGCCACGCGGCTGACCAGCCAATTCTCCACCGCGATCGTCCGCGGCATCTGGCGCCGAGTGATGATCAACGGAGGATCGAGCCGGCCGGTCAGGCCCAGCCAGGCCAGAGCCGCGCGATCTCTGGAGCTCTGCGAGTTCACCAGGTCTACAGGATGCCGCTCAAGCAGCTGGTACAGGCGGGAAGCGTTGGCCCGGCGTTCATTGGGCCCCAGCCTGAGCGGGTACACCTCGAGACCGCCGGCCCTGGCACCGGCCTCCACTTCGGAGTCCGGAGGACACACGAACCGGACCTGAAAGCCTGCCTGCTGGAGTCCCAGGCTCAGATGAAGCGTCGAAGTCACCGAGCCGGCACCGCCACCCTGATGGAGCACCTCCATGATGCGGTGCATCAGCCGAGCCACTGCTTGAGGAGACCAGCCGCCGCTCGGTACATTGCGGCCACATGCGCATAGCCCTGTATTCCAACTCGCCGCTGCCGGTTCACGGCTACGGTGGCACCCAGCGGGTTGTGGTCTGGCTGGCGCGGGGCCTGGTCGAGCTGGGACATCAGGTCACCGTGCTCGCACCTGCGGGATCCCGCCTGCGTGAAGCTCATGTCATAGGGCTGGATTTAGAAGCCATTCGTCGGCCTGACTTCAACGTCAGTCGCTATCTGCCGGAGGGGATTGACATACTGCACGCGCACGCCCGCCTGCCTTCCCCGCCGGCCCATCCATTCGTCTTCACTCTTCACGGCAACCGGCAAGACGGTACTGCGGCTTCGAATACAATCTTTCTCAGCGCCGATCATGCCCGGCGCCACGGCTCCACGACATTCGTCTACAATGGCGTGGACCCATCGGAGTACATCTTTCGTTCGCCGAAGGATGGCTACGACCTCTTCCTGGGACGGCTGCACAGCGTCAAAGGGTATCGCTGGGCCATCCACGGTGCCAGGCGAAGCGGCAAGACCCTGGTGGTCGCGGGAGGTTGGCGGCCCAGCTGGCGCCGCTCGCTTCGCTACGAGGGGTCGGTTGATGGAACACGCAAGGCCGAGCTACTCGCCGGCGCCGACTGCCTCTGGATGCCGGCGCTATGGGAAGAGCCGTTTGGCCTCACGCTGGTGGAAGCGATGATGAGTGGCACACCCGTCCTGGGCACCAGACGAGGCGCCCTTCCCGAAGTTGTCTCACCCGACGGTGGACTGTTGGGAGACACCCTGGACGAGTTGGTACGGCTCAGGGCTGATATCGAATGGATGGATTCGGAAGCGTGTCGAAAACGGGCCGAGACCTACTTCAACCACATTAGAATGGCCGAGCGGTACGTCAGGATGTATTGGGAATACCTCACTACCAGCCGTCTGCCGTCCGGCGAGACGCTGTCATAGCTCGGCGGCGACCGCGGGCTCTTCATCCCGGAACTGCAGATCGTAGAGCCGTCGGTACAGTCCTCCTGTCCGAAGCAGTTCCTGATGGGTGCCGCGCTGGACCACTCGTCCTGCCTCGAGCACGATGATCTCGTCCGCATCCCGCACGGTAGCCAGCCGGTGAGCGATAACCAGGACGGTGCGCTGCCGCATCAAGCGCTCGATGGCCTGCTGGACCAGCCGCTCTGACTCGGTATCCAGCGCGCTGGTGGCTTCATCCAAGATCAGGATGGGCGGGTCCCGGAGAAGCGCTCGAGCAATGGCGATCCGCTGGCGCTGGCCACCGGAGAGGCGAGTGCCCCGCTCCCCCAGCATAGTGTCGTAGCCGTTCGGTAGGCTCGCAATAAATCCGGCGGCATTGGCGGCCCCGGCAGCTGCCTCGACCTGTTCCCGCGTGGCGCCCCGAGAGCCGTAGCTGATATTGGCCGCCACGGTGTCGTTCAGCAGCACTGTGTCCTGACTCACCACGCCCATGAGCGCGCGAATGGACTGCCGGGTCAGCCGGGTCAAGGGAACTCCATCCATCAGGATCTGTCCGTCCGTGGGATCGTGGAAGCGGGGAAGCAGATCGGCAGCGGTGGTCTTTCCCGCCCCGGAGGGGCCCACCAGCGCTACCACCTTTCCTCGCGGGAGGTGGAACGACACGTCCTCCAGCACCAGATCGCCCTTGCCGTAGCGGAACGAGACCCGGTCGAACACGACCTCTCGCTCGAAGCGGGCGGACTCCTCCCCGGGACGATCTACCTCGGTCGCCGGCTGATCCAGAAAATCGAACACCCTTTCCGCACTGGCGAGGGTCACCGCCATCGCCGCGGGGAACGAGGCAATAGTCTTGAGCGGTGAGGAGAGCTTCAGAGCCGCCATCAGGAATACGATGATCGCCTCCGGCGCCAATGCGGTTGGAAGCCCGACGAGTGCGGGTCTGGTGCCGGCCCAGATGATCAGGATGACGAGAAAGCCCGAAAACACCTCGGTGAGAGGACTGGTCAGGGACGAAAAGCGCTGGGTTCGAATGACGCGTTTGCGGTAGCGGTCGGCCTGGGCCTGGAACCGGGCAGCTTCTGCGGGCTCCTCTCCATATGCCCGGATGAGACGAATGGCCCCGAGCCGCTCCGCCACCGTCGAGGTGATCTCGCCGCGTTCCCGGGCGCGGGCTTGCGCGTGCTGTCGCAGCCGCCGAAGCAGGGCCTGCAGCAGCAGCACCAGCAGCGGGACGAACGCCAGGGTCAGCAGGGTCAGCCGAACTGAGATCTGGCTCAGGATGAAGAGCGTGGTCAGGACCACGACGAGATTTTGAAACAGTGACAGCAGCGATGCGGTGATCACCGTCTTGGTCTGGTCCACCTCGGTTATCATCGCCGAGATGAGCTGGCCGGCACGGGTGCGCTGAAAGAAGTCGATTTCCAGGGTCAGCAGGTGGGCGAAGAGTCGAGACCGGAGGTCCCGCACCAGACCTTCCTGCGATCGGACCGAGATCTGGATCGAGGCATAGCTCAGGATATTCTTGAGCAGGAGCCCGAGTGCGAGCAGGACGACCAGGCGGCCGGCTGCCTGACCCGGCGTGAGGCCGGCGACGAGAGGCTCTACCGCGCGGTCCATCAGTGCCTCGAGGCGGGTGGAGCCGGGGCGCAGCTCTCCCGCCGTTCCGAACAGGCTCTTGAGGAGAGGGATCAGGACGACGAGAGTGAAGCCGTCCAGCAGGGATGCCAGAAAGGTGGTCGCCAGACCCAGCGCCAGCAGCCACCGGTACGGCTGAACCAGCCGGAGGAGTCGCAGGCCGGTGCTCACGCCGGCTAGCCCTGCCGGGACGTGAGCAGCGCTATCGGCAGGAGCACCTCTTCGGGTGAGACGCCCCCATGGAGAAAAGCTCCACGGTACCTGGCCTGGTACTCCCGAAGCTTGGTGGGATAGACGAAGAAGCGGTCACCGGTCGCGAGCAGCAGTCGGGTGCCCGGCGCCCTGGCAGGTAGCCCGAAGCTCGGCAGGTCGTCCACTACCAGCGCGGATTCGGGGTCCTGAGCCCGCAGATCGTCGCCGAACTTGTATCGCAGATTAGACGTCGTGTCGCGCTTGGCGAAGACCGTCGCCGGGGTATGGCAATGGATAGACCCGTGGTCGGTGGTGAGCAGCACCGGCACCGACCGCCGTTCCGCCTCCCGCAGGGCATCCCACAGCGGCGAGCGCTCGAACCAGGTACGGGTCAGGTTGCGCAGAGCCGGCGTATCCCGTGCCACTTCGAACAGGGTGGAGTTCTCGGTCCGGCCGTGGGTGAGCTGGTCGATGAAGTTGAATACCAGTGCCGTCACCCCTTCCTGCGCCAGGTGTGCGGGCAACCGCTTAAGGAGACCCTCCCCGTCGGCGGCGGTAAAGACCTTCTCATAGTGGACCGGCACCGATCTGCCGGTGAGCTCCCGCATATGCTCGCTCAACAGCTCGGCTTCTCGGGCGTTGAGGCTGGCATCCTCCTGATCGTTCCACCACTGGGGGTAGCGCGCCTTGATCTCGGCCGGAAAGAGCCCGCTGAAGATCGCGTTCCGCGCGAACGGGGTGGCTGTGGGAAGAATCGAAAAGTAGTGGGCAG